>Ga0154448_1134_pt2 | contig 54855 bp, 38 predicted proteins | sample RifGroC2_FD_105641 | JGI IMG/M metagenome (GOLD analysis project Ga0154448, IMG submission 105641) | Geobacteraceae bacterium GWC2_55_20
GGTCGTAGGCCGGCAGCTCCATGGATTTGACGCTCATCGACAGTTCCGGTCGCCCCAGCTGTTCCGCCAACCTCCTGGAACCCAGCGCGAGCAGCTCCCCGTCTCCGCGCCTGGCGGAAATATCCTGCAACAGCTGCGGCAGTTCGGCGGCGATGGGGAAGCGTCCCCGGATTTCGCCCCAGGCCGCCAGCGTTACGGCGGCGCTGATCGTGTCCAGTCCCAGTTCGTTGCAGAGATGGTTGGAGGCCACGATGCTGCGCAGGTCGTCAATGTTGTTGAGCGCCCCGAAGTGTGAGACGGTCTCGTACTCCGGCAGATGCACGCCGTCGGCCGCCGATTTCTTGCACTGGATCGGGCAGCCGTAGCAGCCGTCTTTTTTTGCGCCGCAGGCGTCCTTCAATGCCGGACCGGAGTAGTTTCCCGAGGTTGCGTAGAATGTTTCCCTGAAATTTGCGGTGGGGGCCATGCGGCGCTGGGCCATCAGGTCCACCAGCACCGGTGTGCCGAATTCGGCGATGCCCAGCGGGCCGAAGATCACCGGAGAGGCCTGGAAGAGCCTGGTCACGTCACGGCGGGCCCGGTCGAACAGTTCGGGATCGGCGATTTCGGTTTTCCGCTCGCCGTTGATCGTCAGCGCCTTGAGGTTCTTGCTGCCCATCACGGCTCCCAGGCCGCCGCGCCCGACACTGTTGCCTTCTCCGGTCATGATGCAGGCGAAGAGGACGCCGTTCTCACCGGCCGGACCGATGGTCGCCACGCTGCCACGCTCTTTCAGCGCCGCCACGGTGGTGGAAACATCGCAGCCCCACAGCCTGTCGGCCGCTATGATTTCAACCTTATCCCCGTTGATGGCCAGCGCCACCGGGGACGGGCTTTTGCCGGTGATGAAGATCGCATCCAGGCCGCTGGCCTTAAGCCGCCAGGCAAAACGCCCCCCGGCGGAACAGTCGCAGACCGTGCCGGTCAGCGGTGAGCGCGAGACAACCGAGAGCCTGGCCGCGGTCGGCGCCGGTGTGCCGCACAGCGGTCCGACCGAGAAGATCAGCGGCATGGCCGGATCGAACGGGTCCAGGTGGTAATAGTCGCGCATCAGGCGCACTCCCAGACCGCGCCCCCCCAGGTATTCTTCCAACAGTTGTTGCGGGATTTTTTCTCTGATACACGAGCCGTCAGTCAGGTCAACCTTGAGGATGTATCCGCTCCAGCCCTTCACGTGGTCTGCTCCAGCCCGGTTATTGTTCTGAGTAGATCCTCGCACGACTCCGCCAGGAAAGAGGAGCTGCTCAGCTCATCGCTGCCGCCATAGCCCCAGCTGCAGCCGACCGTGGCGATACCGGCCAGATTGCCGGCCCGGATGTCATTGATGCTGTCGCCGACCATGATGCATTCCTGCGGCAAAAGGCCCTGCTGCTCGATCACGCGCAACAGCGGCAGAGGGGAGGGCTTGATTTCGGGAAAGGTATCGCCGCCGGAGACACTCTCGAAGTAGTCGTCTATCTCCAGCGCCTTGAGGATCAGGCGGCTCAGGGCTTCGTTCTTGTTGGAAATTATCGCCAGGCGGATGCCCCGGCGCCGCAGTTCCGCCAGCACCTCGACTACTCCCGGATAGAGCCGGCTCTTGTCGGCGATGTGCTGCTCGTTGTAGTCGAGGAACTGCCGCAGGGCGTGGTCAATCTCGGCCCGGGTGCGATCCGGCAGCGCCTGATGCATCAGGTTGAGGGCGCCTTTGCCGACCATTTTGCGAACAGACGATGGCGCCAGCAGGGGCAGGGCGAATTCCAGCCTGACATGGTTGACGGCATCGGTCAGGTCCTCCAGCGAGTCCACCAGCGTGCCGTCCAGATCGAACAAAACCGACTTCAGCTTCATGCCGCTTTTGCCTTGGCCGGCTTGTCGGCTGCAGGAAGGATGATCACCGGTGTCTTGGCGGCACGGTAGAGCAGGAAGGTCTTGCCCAGGATCTGGGCCACTTCGGCATTGCAGGCTTCGGCCAGGGTCTCGGAAGCCTCGTGCTTGTCCAGCAGGCAGCTCTCCAGCAGCTTGACCTTGATCAGTTCGTGATGTTCGAGGGAAACATTGGTCTCTTCGATCAGGGCGGCCTCGATCTCTTTTTTGCCGATCTGGATCAGCGGTTTTAGTTTGTGCCCGAGGGCGCGCAAATGTCGTTTCTGTTTTCCGGTCAGCATGATGTGGGTCAACTCCTGGTTGTTACAAGGTGATAAACTGTTGTTGTTTATAGCATGGCGGATGCGACGGAGGCAAATCACAATTCCCGTATTTTTACAGATTTATTGCGATTACGTGTCAGATTACATGAAAAAAATGTACTCTTTGCCAGTTTTGTGATATTAAAACCCACTTTATGCTCGGCATAATTTTTATTGCGCCAGTTAAACCATCCGTTGCCGGGTGAGGAGTTTTTGAATGAATTCCAACAAATATACGATATCAACCGCACTGACATCATTTAATTCCGAATCGGCCGCGCCGGTTATCGAATCAGCGAAAAAAACTGCAGGAAAGGTACACCATCTGCCCCCCTCGATCTGGAAGAAGATGGTGGGCGATGCCAAGAGTCCGCTCGACAAGGCCATCGAAAGAACGCGGGACTTCTTTTTCAGGGAGCAGTTGCCGGACGGCTATTGGTGGGCGGAGCTGGAGTCGAACGTAACGATCACGTCCGAATATATCATGCTGTTCCACTTCCTGGGCATGGTTGACAAGGTGCGTGAACGGAAGATGGCCAGGAACATCCTCTCCAAGCAGACCAAGGACGGTTCCTGGGCCATCTGGCACGGCGGCGCCGGTGAGCTCTCGGCCACCGTGGAGGCCTATTTCGCCCTCAAGCTGGCCGGCTATTCGGCCGACTGTCCCGAGATGCGCAAGGCCCGCGAGTTCATCCTCGCCAACGGCGGCATCCTGAAGGTGCGCGTCTTTACCAAGATTTTCCTGGCGCTGTTCGGTGAATTCTCCTGGCTGGGGGTTCCGTCGATGCCGGTGGAGCTGATGTTGCTCCCCAACTGGGCTTATTTCAACCTCTACGAATTTTCCAGCTGGGCCCGGGCCACCATCATCCCGCTTTCGGTGATCATGTCGGAAAAGCCGGTGCGCAAACTTCCGCCCAATGCGCGTGTCCAGGAACTCTTCGTCCGTCCGCCGCGACCGACCGACTATTCGTTTTCGCGTGAAGACGGCATCCTGACCTGGAAAAACTTCTTTATCGGCGCCGATCATCTTTTGAAAATCTACGAGTCTTCGCCGATCAGGCCCTACAAGAAGAAGTCGATTGCCATCGCCGAGCAGTGGATCCTGGAACATCAGGAATCCAGCGGCGACTGGGGCGGCATCCAGCCGGCCATGCTCAATGCGATTCTGGCGCTGAATTGCCTCGGTTATGCCAATGACCACCCCGCCGTTGCAAAAGGGCTGGAGGCGCTGGCCAACTTCTGCATCGAAGACGAGGAGAGCCTGCTCTTGCAGTCCTGCGTCTCTCCGGTGTGGGACACCGCTCTGGCCCTGGTGGCGATGCAGGAGGCCGGAGTTCCGCTGGATCATCCGTCCCTGACCAAGGCGGCCCAGTGGCTGCTGGACCTGGAGGTCCGCCGCAAGGGGGACTGGCAGATCAAGGCTCCCGAGCTTGAGCCGGGCGGCTGGGCCTTCGAATTCCTGAACGACTGGTATCCGGACGTGGATGATTCCGGTTTCGTGATGCTGGCGATCAAGGACATCAAGGTCCGCGACAAGAAACACAAGGAACAGGCCATCAAGCGCGGCATCGCCTGGTGCCTCGGCATGCAGAGCAGAAACGGCGGCTGGGGAGCTTTTGACAAGGACAACACCAAGCATATATTGAACAAGATCCCGTTTGCCGACCTGGAGGCGTTGATCGATCCGCCGACAGCCGATCTGACCGGTCGCATGCTGGAGCTGATGGGCAACTTCAAGTTTCCTCAAAGCCATCCGGCCGCGGCCCGGGCTCTGGAATTCATCCGCAGGGAGCAGGAGCCGGAAGGCCCCTGGTTTGGCCGCTGGGGCGTCAACTACTTTTATGGCACATGGTCGGTGCTGTGCGGCCTGGAAGCGATCGGTGAGGACATGACCCAGCCCTATATCAAGAAAGCGGTCAACTGGCTGAAGTCCAAGCAGAACCTGGATGGCGGCTGGGGCGAGGTCTGCGAGTCCTACCTCGACCGTTCGCTGATGGGGTGTGGCGAGAGTACCGCATCCCAGACCGCCTGGGTGCTGCTGTCACTTTTTGCCGCTGGAGAGGCCAGGTCCAATGCCGCCGTGCGTGGTGTGGAATACCTGGTTTCGACTCAGAAGCAGGATGGTACCTGGGATGAAGACGCCTTTACCGGCACCGGCTTTCCCAAGTATTTCATGATCAAATACCATATTTACCGAAACTGTTTCCCGTTGACCGCGCTAGGCAGATATCGCCGGTTGACTGCCGACAATGCCGAAATTTCGTAGCCGGGAACCGGCCCAGGGCCATTTTTAAACAACAAAGCCCCGAGCTTTTAATGTTCGGGGCTTTACCAATTTAATATATGAAGACATTCGTGACCGGTGCAACCGGATTTATAGGCGCAAGCATTGTAAGGGAGCTGCTGGCGGAAGGGCGTGAAGTTCGCGTACTGGTGCGGGCGAATTCCGACACCTCCAACCTTGACGGGCTGGAGGTCGAACGCTGGCCGGGCGACCTTCTGGATCACGACAGCCTGCGTTCGGGATTGAAGGGGTGCGACGTTCTATACCACGCCGCGGCCGACTACCGCCTCTGGACCCGCAATCCGCAGGAGATGTTCCGTATCAATGTGGACGGCACGATCGCGATACTGGAAGCGGCGCTGCAGAACGGACTTTCGAAGGTGGTCTACACCAGCAGTGTCGGCACCCTGGGCAATCCGGGGGACGGCCGCCCGGGCAGCGAGACCGCGCCGGTGTCGTTTGACGACATGGTCGGGCCCTATAAAAAAAGCAAGTTCCTGGCCGAGCGTGAGGCGGAAAAGTTCGTCGGGCGCGGTTTGCCGCTGGTGATAGTCAACCCCTCCACGCCGATCGGTCCCAGGGACATCAAGCCGACCCCGACCGGCAAGATTATCGTCGATTTTTTAAAGCGCAAGATGCCGGCCTATCTGGATACCGGGCTCAACATCATCGCCGTTGAGGATTGCGCCAGAGGGCACATCCTGGCGGAGCAGCGGGGCGCGGTTGGCCAGAAGTACATCCTGGGAAATGCCAACCTGACCCTGCGGGATATCTTCGACCTGCTGCAGGATATTTCCGGCTTGTCGGCGCCCAAGGTGCGGTTGCCGTACACGCCGATCCTGCTGGCCGCCTATATCAACGAGGGGCTTTCCCGCATCACCGGCAGGGAACCGCTGATCCCCCTGGCGGGGGTGCAGATGGCGGCCAAGTTCATGTTTTTCGATTCGTCCAAGGCGGTGCGCGAGCTGGGATTGCCGCAGATGCCGATCAGGGACGCGCTGGTTCGGGCGGTGGAGTGGTTCCGGCAGAACGGCTACGTGTAGACTCTTGATTGTGTTTTGTTTTTCTGTCCGGTCTTCTGCCGGTCAGGTTGTGAAGAAAAGAGGTACTAATTCATGTTACTTGAAAAGATAAATTCACCGGCGGATCTCAAAAAACTCAAACCGGAGCAGTTGCCGGCGCTGGCGGAGGAGATCCGCCAGTTCCTGCTGGAAACGGTTTCCATCACCGGCGGCCACCTGGGTTCGAACCTGGGGGCGGTGGAACTGACCATCGCGCTGCATTACTGTTTTGATTCCCCCTTCGACAAGATTATCTGGGATGTGGGGCACCAGGCCTACACCCACAAGATCCTGACCGGGCGTCGTGACCAGTTTCATACCCAGCGTCAGTACAAGGGGCTTTCCGGCTTTCCGAAGCGCTCCGAATCTGAACATGACGCCTTTGGTGTCGGGCATTCCTCGACCTCGATTTCCGCCGGTCTGGGTATGGCGGCTGCTTCCGGGTTGGCCGGAGCCAAGAACCACGCGATCGCGGTGATCGGCGACGGCTCGCTGACCGGCGGCATGGCTTTCGAGGCGCTCAACCAGGCCGGGCATCTCAAGAAAGACCTGATCGTAATCCTCAACGACAACGAGATGTCCATATCCAAAAACGTCGGCGCCTTTTCGTCTTTCATCTCCCGCAAGATGACCGGCCGCTACTTCCGCGACCTGAAAAAGGAGATGCAGGGGCTGCTCAAGAACATCCCGGCCATCGGCACCGATATTCTCCATTTTGCCCGCAAGGCCGAAAATTCTCTGAAGAGTTTTCTGACTCCCGGATCGCTTTTCGAGGCGCTGGGGTTCGACTATCTCGGGCCGCTGGATGGGCACGATCTGGTGCAGCTGGTTGAGGTGTTCAATAATATCAACGAACTGGACGGGCCGCTGCTGGTGCATGTGATGACCACCAAGGGCAAGGGTTACAAGCCGGCCGAGGATACGCCCGACAAGTACCACGGTGTCGGAACCTTCGATATCGCCACCGGCAAAGGGGCCGCCAAGGCCGCCTCCAAATCGTATACCGATGTGTTCGGTGAAACGCTGGTGCGCATGGCGGAAGAAGACCCCAAAATCGTGGCCATCACCGCCGCAATGCCGGACGGCACCGGACTGAACGGTTTTGCCAAGCGTTTTCCGGAGCGCTTCTTCGATGTCGGCATTGCGGAACAGCATGCGCTGGCGTTCGCGGCCGGAATGGCCGCCGACGGTTTCCGGCCGGTGGCGGCGATCTACTCGACCTTTGTCCAGCGCGCCTATGATCAGGTCTTCCACGATATCTGCCTGCAGAATCTGCCGGTCACGATTGCCATGGACCGCGCCGGCCTGGTGGGGGACGACGGTCCGACCCACCATGGTGTTTTTGATATCTCCTATCTGCGGCACCTGCCGCAGATGACGATGATGGCGCCCAAGGATGAAAACGAGCTGCGGCACATGCTCAAAACCGCCGTCTATTCCGGCATCCCGATGGCAATGCGTTATCCGCGCGGAGCCGGTTACGGCGTTGAGCTGGACAGTGAACTGAAAGCGCTGGAAATCGGCCGTGGCGAAGAGCTGCTGGACGGAAAAGACCTGACCATCATCGCGATCGGCGCCACGGTGTATCCGGCCCTGCAGGCCGCTGAAACACTGCGGAAGCAGGGGATTGACGCCGGCGTTGTCAACGCGCGCTTCGTCAAGCCGCTGGATGCCGGGCTGATACTGACCGTCGCCCGCAGAACCGGCCATGTGATCACGGTCGAGGAGAACGCGCTGCAGGGCGGTTTCGGCAGCGCCGTGCTGGAACTTATGTACGACAACGGTCTGCAGAATGTGAAGATCAAGCGGCTCGGCATCCCGGACCACTTCATCGAGCATGGCAGCCAGGCCCAGTTGCGCAAGGACGTTGGAATCGATGCCGAAGGGATCGCCGCCGCGGCGATGGACTTCATGAAATGAGGACAAAATGAAACCGGAAGAAGCCTGCAAAAAAATCATTTTCGCCCTGGATGTCAAGGGGCTTGACGAAATCGACCGCTGGGCGGAGCTGTTGTCAACCAAGGTCGGCATGTTCAAGGTCGGCAAGGAGCTGTTCACCTCTTGTGGACCGGAAGCGGTCAAAGCCGTTCAGCGCCATGGCGGCCAGGTTTTTCTCGACCTGAAATACCATGACATCCCCAACACGGTGGCCCAGGCCATGGTCGCGGCGGCCGGTCTGGGGGTGCAGCTGGCCAACCTGCATGCGCTGGGGGGGGCGGAGATGATGGAAACCGCCGCCAACGCGGTGCGCAAGGGCTTCAGCGAAACAGAACGCCCCAGGCTGCTGGCGGTGACAATCCTGACCTCCTCCACCGCTGAAACCCTGCGGCAGGTCGGTATCGAGCAGCCGCTGCCGGATATGGTGGTGCGCCTGGCCAGGCTGGCAAAAGAGTCCGGCATGGACGGCGTGGTGGCTTCTCCGCTGGAGATCGGGCTGATACGCGAAGCCTGCGGCCCCGACTTCCTGATCGTGACGCCGGGCGTGCGACCGTCGTTCGCGGCAGTGGACGACCAGAAACGGATCATGTCCCCCTCCGATGCGGTGCAGGCCGGGGCCGACTACCTGGTGATCGGACGTCCGATCGCCAAGGCCGACGATCCGGCCGCCGCGGCCCGCCTGATTTCCGAAGAGATCCTGGCTGGTGCCGCATGAAGGGTGAACTGCTGTTCGGTGTGAACCCGGTCAAGGAGTCGCTCAAGGGGACGCGCGGAGCCTACAACCTGTATGTGCAGAACAACGCCAGCGATCATCGCGTGGAGAGCATCATCCGGCTGGCCGAGGAGCGCGGCGTAGCGGTACATCGCCGCGAGAAGATTGACCTGACCAAGATGTGCGCCTCTTCGCACCACCAGGGCATCGCGCTGGAAGTGGAGCCGTTCCGCTATGCCGACCTGGACGACCTGCTGGCTGCGATCGCAGGGGCCGGCGCCACCGGCTTCCTGCTGGTGCTGGACGGTATTCAGGATCCGCACAACCTGGGGGCGCTGATCCGTTCAGCGGCCTGTGCCGGGGTGGATGGCGTGATCATTCCCAAGGACCGCGCCTGCGGCATTACCGCCGCCGCCGAGAAAGCATCGGCCGGTGCGGTGGAGACGATTCCGGTGGCGATGGTCACCAACGTGGCCCAGACGCTGGAGTCGCTGAAAAAGGGCGGTTACTGGGTCTACGGGCTGGAGGGCGAATCGTCCGCATCTCTGTATGACGTCAAGTTTTCCGACAACTGTGTGCTGGTGGTCGGCGGGGAAGGGGAGGGGATCAGGCCGCTGGTACGCAAGCAGTGCGACGTGCTGATGTCGATCCCCCAGTACGGCGGGGTAAACTCGCTCAACGCCTCGGTGGCGGGCGGGATTGCGCTGTTCGACATGGCCCGCAAGATCAAGGCCTAGAAATATTCTTCAAATGAAAAAAGGTCGCTGGTCGGCAGTACGCTGATCGGCGACCTTTTTTATCCTGTAAACGGCAATTAACCGCCGAGAAAAACGGATGCACGCCGAGAAATCCAGGACTTACATCAAAAAAGTTAATCACATTATGGGTTAAACCAGTAATTTGTTCAGGCTTTTGATTTCTCGGCGTGTATCGGCGTTCATCGGCGGTTAACTGCTTTTATTGCTTTTGCGTGGTGTTCAGGTGGACGGAGTGCTGTTGATCAGGCTCTGCAGCCATTTATCCACCGTTTCGCGGTGAAAGCGCACCGAGCCGCCCAGCTTGATCCGGCCCGGAAGTTTTCCTGAGTTGTCCATCCTGATCAGGGTGGCCCTGGATATCTTCAGCAGGGTGCACATCTCCGCCACCGAAAGCAGGATCGCATTCGGATCGGGTGGCTGGCTCTTTTGTGCCTTGGCCGGTCGCTGCTTCGGCCGGGTGTCGGCAGTAGTCCGTTTCGTCTGACCTGCAGCGGCCTTCTTCTTTTTCCCCTTCTCCTCAACCTTGACCGCCTTTGTAGCACTCTTCTTTTCTTTTACGGCCTGAACCTGAACATAATCATCAAGTCCGGCAAAGAGCGGGGCGTCATCCATGATGTTAACCAAGCCTGGTTTGGTGGTCTTTTTATCGTTCTGATCGGTATTTGCTTCTGGCGGCATCCGGCGGCTCCATTTTCTGCAGTGTGTATCAATCGGTATCACATGATATCCGGTTGTTTCGTAATGTAGCGCCGATCCTGCTCAAAAACAAGCTGAATGTCTATTTTGACTTGTTGCCGCCAACCGATTTCATATACATGATCAGCGAGGACATGTCGGGTGATCCGTCAGTTAGCGCCTTGCCCTTGAGCGCCTTGACTATGCACTGGTTTGTAATCTTGGCCAGGGTCTTGTCATCGTTGTCGCCAACATCCTGCAAGTCCTTGCCGTCCGGGTGGCAAACCGCGCAACTCCTCCCGTTCGTTCCCAGCGAAGCGCTCCCGAACAGTTCCTTGCCCCGTTCCGTGGTTGGCCCGTCGGCTGCCTGTGCTGCCGTCGTCAAAACAAATAGAGTGATAAGAGTCAGAATAGATCGCTGCATCGTGTACCCCTTTCTTCAATGAATTTTGTCTGAATGATACCAGACGTATGAGGATGGTCAAACCTTCATTTAGCCCGGCAGGGCAAGAGCGCGGCATAAGCTTCGATTGCTTGCCAGATAGGCGTCGGCGAAATCATTCAGACCATAGGTCTGTCGTACTATCTCATCCGTGATAACTTCATCCGGATTTCCTTCAGAAACAATCCGCCCGTTCCTGATCAGAATCAGCCGATCCAGCATGGCGCCCATTCCGATGTCATGCAGGGACATAATTACTGAAACTCCTTTCTCGCGGACAATATCTTTGAGGAGCCGGTACAGATCGAACTGATACTTGATGTCGAGACTCGCCAATGGTTCATCCAGAAGCAGAATTCTGGCCCCCTGAACCAGGGTCATGGCGATGTAGGCCCGCCTTAGTTCACCGCCGCTCAGTTCGGCAAGGCGCGTTTTAACCTTCCGATGCAGACCGACGATCTGAAGCGCATCTTCCACGGTGAGTCCAGGCGACCCATCGTGCGGATATTTTCCCATCCTGACCAGTTCACCAACACGAAACGGGGCCTGTAAATCCAGTTGCTGCGGGAGATAGGTCACCAATTTTGCCCTCTCCCGGCCGCTGTACGAGCCGATCATCTGTCTTCCGACCAGCACTTTTCCTCCTTTGGGAGAGAGAAGCCCGGCCGCAAGTTTGAGAATGGTTGATTTCCCTGAACCATTGGGACCCATCAGGCCGAGCAGTTCACCTTCAGATACGGAAAACGATAGCTGATCCATGAAGCTTTTCGGGCCGTGGGAAAATGAAACGTTTGCGAACTCAAGCATGGCCATTGATACGATCTCCAGAACAGTAGTCAGTGGGTCTTTCCTTGTCCCAACAGAAAGATGAAATAGGGTGAGCCGATCAGCGCCGCGATAACTCCGGCGGGAAGTTCCAATGGCGCCGCGACGGTTCTGCCGATTGCGTCCGCAAGGCAGAGCAGGGTCCCTCCGGCAACAACCGAGAGCGGCAATACAACAGCTGCGTCCGAGCCGACATGGCGACGGACTACATGGGGCACCACCAGTCCTATAAATCCGACAACACCACCCATGGCGACTGATGCGGCGGTCATGAGCGAAGCGGCTATAAACAGAAAGAGCCTCTCCCTGGCCGGATTGAAGCCCAGGCTGTAGGCGATGTCGTCTCCCAGCGTCAATGCGTTCAGCCCCCTGCGCCTGGTCAATGCAAGACCAAGCCCGGAAAGTATCAAGATCAGTCCCTCCGGAAGCAATTCCCAATCAACCATCGAGAGATCGCCGGACATCCAGAGTATTGCTCTTTTGAGACCGTCATCGACTGAAATGGTCATTACCAGCATCAGCAGAGCGGAGAGAAAAAAACCGATGCCGACTCCGGCCAGAAGAAGCCGTTCGGGTTGCAGTCCTTTCCAGCCGTGCCCCAGTATTATAACTGCCGCGCCGGTTGCAATAGCCCCGATAAACGCCAGTATTGGAACGCTTAACGTGAACAGGGAGATGCCGAACATCAGCCCGAGCGAAGCCGCCAGCGACGCGCCGCTGGAAATGCCCAGTATGTAAGGGTCTGCCATGGGATTACGGAAGATCCCCTGGAGGATGGTACCCGATGCTCCCAGAGCGCCGCCCATGAGAAGGGCAACCGCGGTTCGTGGCAGTCTGATGGCAAGCAGGGTTCGGCATGTTTCGCTGTCCAGGATGAAAGGGTTCAATAATCTCGGCCCGCTGGCGACCGAGACAACAATGATGCACAAGGAAAGCACACACAGCGCTGCTATGATGAACGTTGAGCCGTCAGCGCGTTTCATGGCAGCCTCCCGCAGCGGCCCAGCTCTTCCATGCCGGCCGGTATTCTGGGGCCGGGGCGATACAGGGCGTCATCCATGAAGCAAATCCGCCCCTTTCGCACCGCTTCGAGCATGCCCAGTTTCTTCAGAAACTCTTTGGAAAGAGCTTTCATATCAGCATGACCCTTGCCGATCAGTATCAGATCCGGCTGGCGCTCGATGACCGCCTCCAGCGAGAAACGGGGGTAGGCGACCTTGCCGTCGGCAGCAATATTGTTTAAACCACTCATCTTCATGGCATCGTCCAGAATGGTGCCGGGACCGGCAACGATCAGGGGACTGGGCCAGATCACAAAGATCGCTTTCCGCCCCACACCCGCGTTTGTCGATGATGACTTCCCCCGATGCGACATGCTGACATCACGAATTGACTTCTCGATATTTTCAGCCAGACGATCTGCGGCTGGCCGTGCTCCCAGCGCCTGGCCCAGCTCCCGTATGCCGGCGGGGATTTCGGTCAAACGCCGTGATGTGAACACATGCGTCCTGATACCAAGTTTGCGAAGCCGTTCGGCGATAGCCTTGGGATTGCCGTCACTGGTCATGACGACAATATCCGGTTTCAGGGAAACGATTGCCTCAAGAGATGGATTGGCCATGCCGCCGATCTTCGTCTTGTTGCGGGCCTCGTCGGGGCGGTCACAAACGTTGGTGACCCCGACGACCCGCTGGCCCAGACCAAGTGAGAAAATGATCTCGGTCATGGCCGGGGCGAGCGAGATGATCCGTTTCGGCGGAGGAGCCGCGCTGCAAAGAGCCGCTTCGCTCCAGCCAATCAGGAACAGCAGGTTGAGCATCAAACCTGTTACATTGCATTGCACTAGAACGATACCTTGACGCCGCCAAAGGCCGATATACCGGCAGTGCCGTAACCGGTCACCTCTTCGTAACTTCTGTCGAAAAGATTGTCCACCCGACCAAAAACCTGGAGATTTTTTTCAATGTCACAGGCCATGGACAGGTTCACCAGCAGATACTCGCCCATTTTTACGCGGGTAGATGCATAGGTGGCCGGGTCGTAGACATTATCGAATCTGGCGCCGACATAGACAATACCCAGGTTTGCATTGGCATTTTTAAGGAAGCGGTAGTTCCCGTCAAAACTGATTTTGTTCCTGGGTCTGCGCAACAGTTCCAGCCCGGTTTCCTTGTCTTCTGTTTTGGTATAGGTATAGCCGATTCGTAGCGTAAGCTCATCCACGGGCCGCAGGGCGGCGGTCAATTCAACCCCCTGTGTCATGGCCCGACCGATGTTTTTGTATTTGGACAGGTTACTATCGAAGTTGATCAGGTCATCAAAGTCGTTATGGAAATACGTGGCTCCCATGGACATTTTACCCCCAGGCAGGTACTGCTCAACGCCAACGTCCCAGCCGGCATTTTTTTCCGGCTTTAGATTCAGATCACCGTAGGTGGGTGCGTAGAGTTGATAGAGCGATGGCGCTTTGAAAGCGGTGCCATAGCTTCCCTTTACGGTTGTATTGGTTTGCTTGACGGTAAAAGCGCTGGTGAAGCGGTAGGTTGCTTCCGTACCGAAACGGCTGTGGTCATCCAGACGAACTCCCACTGTTGTGAACCAGGCATCCCACAACCGCACCTGATCCTGAAGATAGTAACCGCTGGTATGGGCGGAGTGTTCGTCCCATGGGCTGCTGTAGGGGCCCCACGGGCTTTCCGAGTAATAATCCGATTTGGCGTTCTCTTCCTTTCTCTCAATACCCAGAGTCAAAGAGTTGGTTTCATGGAGGTGCAGCGTATGCTGCCAATCGACCGTGACGCTCTGGCCATGGTAGGAGGCGCGTGAAAGATCGCTGGGATGAGCCGCATCAGTGCCGTTATTCACATCCCTGTTCAGGTCGTTGAACGACACCCCCAGTCGCTGTTCCCACCTGTTTTCAAACAGGGCAAGATCGGCCTGGCTTCTGAACGAGATTTGATCGGACTTCTGGATATAATTCGGGTCGTCGCCGCCGACTCCGCCACTGTTGTCGAGATCAACCCTGGTCTTCAGGTAGTTGAAAATGAAATCAACGGAGAGATTACTGGTCGGCGTGATCCCCAGTCGAGTATTTACCGAGGTGTTCTGGTAGCCGTCGTTCTCGGTGTTGCCCTGTTTTTTGCCGGAGGCAGAGATGCCGCCCGTATCGAAACGGGACAGACCCAGTGAATAGTTGTACAGCTCGCTACCTCCGCTGATTCCGGCTTTTTCGGCGGCAGTGTAGAACGATCCCCCCTGGGCGGACAGGAAGCCGGACGGTTTGCCATAGCCATACCTGGTGATGATATTGATGACCCCACCCATGGCGCGGGAGCCGTACAATGTGCTCTGGGGACCGCGCAGGACCTCGATCCGTTCGATATTGTCGGTGGGCAGGTTGGCGAAATCATAACCTCCTCCGGGAACAGAAGGGTCGTTCAGTTCAATACCATCCAACAGCACCAGGGTATGTTCCGAATTGGCCCCTCGCATGAATACCGAGGTGGTGCTTCCCGGTCCACCATTCTGCACCACGTCAATGGATGGCACGCTGCGCAGCACGCCAAGCAGAAACTTTTGCTGACGTTGATCGATCTCTTTGGCCGTAATAACGGTTATGGAACTTCCAACCTCACCAGTTGCCGTTTCCAGGCGGTTGGCAGTTACCACCACCTCTTCCAGATTGGTGACCTCCTCCTCCGCGCCAGCGGTTGTACATAATGCCAACACCAACCCGATCACCACACCACATCGCTGTTTACTTCTTTTGTTCATGATATTCCTCCCTCGAAGTTACGAATGGAGCGGTCTTCCGGCTCAGGGCCACCTACTTGCCCACCTTCCCGGAATTTCTTCCAGTGGTTGTTTCGCGCCTGGCGCGACGGGCTTTCGTTCCCTTTACGGCTGCGGGGCAGCGGGGGAATAGCTCCATCAGAGCGGCACCCCTCTTCCTCGACTCCATCCGGTTGAAAAACACAAAAAAAGTCCGCATATGCCGAAGCAGCATGCGGACTTTTCGTATTCAAAGTCTGATAATGGTTCCACTCTCCCTTTACCACGGGGAATTGCCGAGTGCTTAGATCATGGCAGGTCTTCTGGCTCGCGATTCATCCTCCGGGCGCCTTCCCGGTCTTTCGACCAGTGACGTAATTGCCCTTCGTCCTCGCTTACAGCGGCGGGTCCGCGGGGGACTCGTCCCAATGGAACTGCACCCCTCTTCCCTATCAAGCCCTTGCGGGCACCGTGATCCGATATTCAGTTTTTACGCAATCAGTACCAGGTTTGGGTAGCACAGCTGACTTTTATAGTCAAGCCGGATTGCCATTAGATCTTGCAATTGGTTAATTTCCAACATACATTCCGATCTGCAATTTTTTACGCCGTGAGGAATGGTTGCAGTCTCAAGCATCAAATCCAAATATCACAAAAATCATGCTAATATGGCCCATTTTTTAAGGCGCGGGAGGTGAGTATGCAATATCAGGTGGGACAGCCGGGGCGGGTGATCGTGGCCCGTTTCAACGATGGCGATGATGTGCTGGGAGGGCTGGAGTCGATTGCTCTGAAGGAGAATCTCCGTGCCGCCTGTTTCAGCATTGTCGGGGGCATCAAGCGGGGCGCCTACGTGGTTGGTCCCGAAACCGAGCAGATGCCGCCGGTTCCGGTCTGGCGCGCTCTGGCGGAAAGCCACGAGGCCACCGGTTTCGGCACTATCTTCTGGCATGAAGATCAGCCCAGGGTTCATTTTCATGGTGCCTACGCAAAATTCGACAACGTCAGGGCCGGCTGCCTGCGCCGCGAAAGCGAGGCCTTCCTGGTGCTTGAAGTGGTGATAACCGAGATTCTCGGCGTGGACGCCAGGCGGGAGCTTGATCCGGAATCGGGAATGGTGCTGTTGCGCATGGCTCCAACGGTATGACGTTGAAATCCGGCAGGCGGGGAAGGGGAGGCGATGAAGACATACCGCAAGGAATTATGGTTTGAGACGAGACAGCGCCGGGAGTTGATCAACATCACCCCCGAGGTCGCCGGATGCCTGCGGGAGAGCGGTATCCGCGACGGTCTGCTGCTCTGTAACGCGATGCATATCACCGCCAGTGTGTTCATCAACGACGACGAGTCCGGCCTGCACCAGGATTTTGAGACCTGGCTGGAAGGGCTGGCCCCGGAGAAACCCTATTCCCGCTATCACCATAACGGTTACGAGGATAACGCCGATGCCCACCTCAAGCGGACCATCATGGGACGGGAGGTGGTGGTGGCGGTGACAGACGGAAAACTTGATCTGGGGCCGTGGGAGCAGATATTTTACGGTGAATTCGACGGAATGCGTAAAAAACGGGTGTTGTTGAAGATCATCGGGATGTAGTTAGAAAGTGAGGCTTGGTACCAGTTATGCCGACCAGACCGCAGTTTCCGATCAATGTGTTTTACGACGGGTCATGTTCAGTATGCGCCAGCGAGATAGAGCACTACCTGCGCCAGGAACATGGTGGCCGGCTTCTGGCCGTGGACATCAGCGCCCCCGGTTTCAATCCGGAACCTTACAATATTGCTCTGAGCGACTTCATGTACGAACTGCACGTGATTGACCGGAGCGGTGCTGTCTATCGTGGCGTGGAGGCCTTTTGGGCCATCTGGCAGGCATTTCCGGATTCAATCCTCTATCGTGCCATGGGGGCTGTCGTAAGCATTCCGGTGGTGAATCCTGCTGCCCGCCTGCTGTACAAGGCCTTTGCCCGCATCCGCCCTTATCTGCCGAAGCGACGCGGCTGCGGCGATGGAACCTGCAAAATAGGCAGAAAAAACTGAAGTAATTCTGGAGATATCATGATCGAACTGTTACGCAAACGCCGCAGCATCCGTAAATTTACTTCCGAAAAAATCGATCCTGAAACCACCCGGACACTGATCGAAGCGGCGTTGCGGTCGCCATCGTCGCGCGGCATAAATCCGTGGGAGTTCATTTTGGTCGATGATCCGGATATGCTGCTGAAACTTTCAAAGGCCAAGCAGCACGGCTCGGGATTCCTCGATAAAGCGCCGCTCGGGATAGTCGTATGCGCCGACAGCACCAGGTCGGACGTCTGGGTCGAGGACTGCTCCATCGCGGCGATCATCATCCAGTTGACCGCACTGTCACTGGGGCTCGGTAGCTGCTGGATCCAGATACGAAATCGCCAGCATGACAGCGAAAAAACCTCGGAAGACTATATCCGTGAGCAATTGGGGCTCCCGGAACAGATCAGGGTGGTCTCGATCATTGCGATCGGGCACCCCGACGAGCGGAAAAACCCGCTCCCGGACTCCAAGCTCCAGTATGACAAGATCAGGAACAACCGGTGGGTTTGAGACCGGAATAATCGGGGTGGCTATGTCAAAAGGTTATCAGGCAAATAAAGATCGACAGGAAGACATTAACGGCTTCGGCAAGACCATCGGCAAACGGGCCGGTTTCAAATGCGAGTGGTGCGATGGCAAGGATGAACTGCGGGTATGGGATTATCAACCGGATTCACCGCCCGGCCCGGAAACGCTGGCCCTGCTTTGCCAGCGCTGCCGGGGATGGGCCGACGGCGGGAAAGCCGTTGCGGATCAACTGCGCTCGATCCGCAACGCGCTCTGGAGCGACATTCCGGCCATAGCGGAAGGCGCCGCCTTTGTATTGGCGCGCTGCAGCGAAACATGGGCAAGAGAGGCGATTGAAGAGAGCCTGATCGATGACACCGTAAAGGCAAAAATCTTTAAATAGGACACGTTCCCTGCTTACTCCACCTTGAGCACGACCATGGAGATGTCGTCCTGCAGCGGGCGTGCCTGGCAGAATCCGGTCAGCGACTCCAGCACGGAGTCGATGATCTTCTGGGGGTGTTCGGCATGGCATCCGGCAACGATCCTGCTGAGACGGTCAATGCCGAAAAAATCGCCGTCCGGGTTCTCCGCCTCGGTGATTCCATCGGTATAGAGCAGCAGTATGTCACCCTCCTGCATCAGGATGCTCTTGTTCTCGAAAACCACCGCTTTCATCACTCCCAGGATCAATCCCTCGGCATCGATTTCAATGCATGCCACTTCACCCTGCCTGAATAGCAGCGGCTTGTTGTGGCCGGCGCTGGCAAACGAGAGCATGCGGCTGAAGACGTTGTATTTCACATAAAACATCGTGATGAACAGTTCCGCGTTGGTCAGATCCTCGTAGAGCAGTTCGTTCAGCAGCGACAGCACATCCGGGGCGGTGACCGCCGAGTATACCCGCGCCCGGAGCACGCTGCGGGTTTCGGCCATGATCAGCGCCGCTCCCACGCTATGACCGGAGACATCGGCAATCACGATGTCGATCACCTGTCCGCCGCGCAGGAAAAAATCGTAATAATCCCCCCCCACATGGGCGGCCGGTATGCAGATCCCGGCAAACGCGACACCGGGAAGTTCCGGCAGAACCGAGGGAAGCAAGGAAAACTGGATCTGGCGGGCGATCTCCATGTCCCTGGCGACCCGAGCGTTTTCCAGCAGCGCCTGTTCCTTCTGCAGTCGTTCCCGCTCCCGTGCCTCCATCTCCGAAACGATCGTCACCGCCTGGGCCAGTTGTCCGGCCAGGCTTGAGAGCAGATTGAGGAACTCTTCCGTGAAAACTCCCACAAGTGTCTTGGAAAAGAGCGACAGGATTCCCATGGGGGGTTCGCCGGCCCGCGCTATGGGGATATGAGCAAAACAGCTGATCTCCTCGCTCTCCATCAATTCTCTGGATTGGGGCTTGGACATGTTGCGGGTGTCGTTTACCACCCGCACCCGCTGGGTCAGAAAACTCTCCCCGGCGTAGGTGGATCTGTCCGGCTCCAGATTCTTTTGGGTAAGGCAGCTGAATTCACTGCTCTGATAGCTGCGTACAGTCAGCATTCCATGCTCATCCTGGAGCCTGATGATGACCATGTCGAACTTGAACTCCCTGCGGATCAGGTCCAGCAGGTCATCCATGATGATCTGCAGGTCCAGGGTCCGGTTCATGATCTCGGACGCCCGCAGCCTGACCGAGAGGTTCTCCTTGCTCTCCGCCAGCGAGGTCCGAACGGTGCTGAATACATCGTAGACCGATTCCATCCTGGAACCCTGGTCCGAGAGGTAACTTTCGATGATGGCTCCGGCCGCGGCCGCGCCGACCGATCCGGCCAGGGTCCGTTCGGCAAAACGTTTGAACCTGGGCAGTTCGAATTCCGGCACCTGCCCGTCCTCGTCCATGTTCCTGCTTTCCCGGTACTCGCGTATCGCGGCGACAGCCTGGGGTTCGCCGATGAATTTGGACAACAGGTTCACGAACTGCTGAATGGCCACCGGTTTGGTGAGCCGTTTGGTTTCCCACTGGGTGTTTTGTGGCGCCGGTATGAAGATATCCACGAATTTCCTGGCCTGATCCTCTTCCCGGCTGCCCTGGGAGAATATTATCGAGCAGATCAGATATCCGGCAATGTTTACGAACATGCTCCAGAAGAAGGCGTGGGACAGCGTGTCCAGACCGGTCAATCCGAACAGCTCGGTCGGTTTCAGCAATTCTATTCCAAACGGTCCATTAGTGAGAATGTCGCTGTGCCACCATCCGCATTTAATGAAAGATGGCATCAGCAAGGTATAAAACCAGAGTACGAAGCCGAGAAATATGCCGGTAATGGCTCCGGTCTTGTTGCCTCTGCGCCAGAATAGCCCGCCAAACAGCGCCGGTCCGAACTGGATTACCGCGGCAAACGAGATCAGCCCGATGTTTACCAGCATGTAGGTTTCGCCGACAATGCGCTGGTAGAGATAGCCCAGGAATATCACCAGGAATATTCCGAGCCTTTTGAGGTTGATCAGCAGCAGCGGAAACCAGTCCCGTGGTTTGAACCTGACGACTACCGGCATAACCAGGTGGTTCAGGAACATCGTCGAGATGGCCACCGATTCGACGATCACCATGCTGGCGGCAGCCGAGAAACCGCCCAGAAAAGCCAGCAGCGCCAGCCAGGCATGGCCGCTTTGCAACGGCAGGTTGATCACGAAATAATCTGCGCCGAAGATGCCGCCGCTATAGAGAATTCCTCCAAACGCAATCGGCATCACGAAAAGATTTATCAGGAACATATAGGCGGGAAAGAGCCACATCGCCATTTTTATATGTTCCTCGTTCGAGTTTTCAATCACCGCCACATGAAACTGGCGGGGCAGGAGCAGGATTGCCCCCATGGAAAGCCATAGCGTCGAGAACCAGTTCATATGTGCGCTGATACTATCCTCGTCGATTGTTACCAGATGATCAAAGGCTGCCTCCTTTGCTTTCATCCGGGCGAAAATATCGCCGAAACCGTCAAATAGCCCATAGGTGACGAACAGCCCGATCACCATGAAAGCCAGCAGTTTTACGACCGATTCCACCGCGATTGCCGCCACCAGCCCTTCGTGCCGTTCCGAGGATATCAGGTTACGGGCGCCGAAGATCACACCGAAAAGACTGAAAATCAGCGCCGCCAGAAAACTGGTGTGGATGGACATGGGCGAAGCGCCCGGAGTGAAGGGCAGTTGTATGTAAGGGTAACCGCAGATGATATCGAAGCTTGATGAAACCGCCTTCAGTTGCAGCGCTATGTAGGGCATGATTCCGACGATGGCGATGATGGTGACCAGAGCGCCCAGCGGTTGCGATTTTCCGTAGCGGGAGCTGATGAAGTCGGCGATCGAGGTAATGTTGTTTTCCTTGCTGATCCTGATGATCTTGCGCAGTACAAACCACCAGAAAAAGGTGGTCAGTGTCGGCCCAAGATAGATCAACAGAAAATCGATGCCGGTGGTCGCGGCCCGGCCGACGCTGCCGTAATAGGTCCAGGTGGTGGCATACACGCCGATGGAGAGAGAATATATGAGCGGATTGGATATGATGCTCTGGCCGAGTTCCTGCTTTTTGTCGGCGTAGTAGGCCACCATGAAGAGGACAAGTATGTACAGAAGGGATGTGCCCAAGACAAGTTCAATGCTGAGGATCATCGGTCTATTCTCTCTTGTCTTAACTCCGGTTCGAAAACATGCAAATCGCTGATGTCATATGTGAAATATGTCCTGATAAACAGTCGGGGCCGCATGGGGCCGCTGATGCTTGCAGACGGGATGTGATGGTATTCAGCGGATTGTTGAGCCAATCCGTTAAAAAACTAAGTATTTGTAACATATCATGATATACTTCAAACATAAAGGGTTTTAGACACTGAGCGAAGGTACACTGCCATGGCCACGAGTTCATATAAAAAAAATGTGACGTCCATTTCCCTGCTGGTATTTTGCGTGGTAATAATCAGTTGTGTTTTTCTCTTCTCGGTGATCAAGACCAACATGATCAACGACACGATCCAGCATGAAGCTGACCTGGCAGACACGATTATCAAGTCGACGCGATACGCGATGCTGCAGGACGATCGCATAACGCTGGGCAACATAATCAACAACATCGGAGAGCGGGAAGGCGTTGAACATGTACGCATATTCAATAAAAAAGGTCTGATCATGTTCTCATCGCACTCCGGGGAGATTCACAAGCTCGTCGATAAGAATGCGGCGGGATGCATCGTCTGCCATTCCGGACCGGTTGTCGCCACCAGCATGGGTCGCATGGAACAGGCCCGGCGCTTTATTAATGAACGTGGTGTACATGTCCTGGCCATAACCGCGCCGATCTATAACGAACCGGACTGTAACAACGCTTCCTGCCACTTTCATTCCGCCGGGCAAAAGCTGCTGGGCACTCTGGATATCGGCCTGTCCGAAGAGCAGTTGCAAAAATCGCTCACAGCTATGAAAAACACGATTCTGGTATTTTGTTTCATACTGCTGGTCCTGATAATTGGAGGGATCGCGGTCTTGTTGAAGGTAACCGGGCGCAGTGAACCACCGGTCGTCAAGCCGGATGTTTCGGGTTTCGCCGGGGAATGAGTATGTCCTGGAGGGAATGTCCGCAGGTTGAAAAGGAAATGAAATATATCAGAGAATTGGAATTGAATTCGAAGGAATGATTAATCCATACCCCGCCATCATCCGCACTGCTTATCCGCTGTTCTGACACATCAATTTTGTAACTGTTCAGCACTTTTTCATAACCCCACCTGTCCGCCCCTTAACTTAAGGGGCGGGACGCACTGATGTTGCACAGTGGTATCTGGCAGGTTGATTCTGCTTTCGCTCCCCTCTTAAGATAAGAGGGGCCGGGGGAGTTATGAAAGGCATGCTGAATAGTTACTCAATTTTTTATATTCACAAATAACCAGATCAGGGCTGAACAGTGACCCGGAATTTGACCTGCCCGGTCGCTCCTGGCGACAGTGTGCCGGTCAGGGTCCAGGTAATCGTGTCGCCGGCGGTGGCTGCGCTGCAGGCGCTGATGCTGTTGGGAAAGGGCGTCAGGCCCGAGCCGAGGCAGCTGCCGGTCGGATTGACACAGCAGGGGTTGGGTGGGGCGGCGCTCAGGGAGGTGAACGCTGGCACCGTGTCATGGATGACGATATTGCTGAGCGGGCCGTTGCTGTTATTGCCGTAGGTGATCGTGTAGGTCAGGCTGGAGCCTGGCAGCGCGGTGGCGCTGTCCACGGTTTTGGTCAGCGTAAGTCCGGCGCCGGAAGATGCGCCGACGGTCGTGTTGTCGTTGCGGGTGAGCTGGGTCGACAGCGCCGGAATGGCGTTGGTGTGGTTGAAGGTGGCGGTGGTTGTGACCAGGTTGGAAGCGCCGATCGGAGCGTTGGCCGGTATGAACTCCTTCAGCAGCAGGCAAAGCTGCTCATTGGCCGACAGGACGATGGCGGAGGTAATCTGCGGTTCCCCGCTGTCGAATGTGCCGCTGCAGTTGCTGTCGCGGTAGAAGACCTCGCTCCAGCCCGGCATCGCCGGTGAAGTGACCGCAGATGTGCCGAAGCTGACGCTGCCGCCGCTGCCGGCGGTAAAGGTGTGCGGGTGGAAGATGACCGTTCCTGGTAGCGCCGAAGCGGAATTGTCGGTCTGGAAGCGGCTGTCGGGCACGTCGGCAAAGTTAATCCCGGAGTAGCTGGAGCCTACCGAGTTGGTAAAGGTTGTTGTGTCGCTGGCCCGGTCATAATTGCCGCCGCTGGTGCCGGCGGAGCCTCCGGTGGAAATGTATCCGCCCGGGTTTGTTTCCACTATTTTGACCTGTGCCGCTCCCACCGAAACGGGTATCCAGAGTATGTAATCTCCATTGCCGCTGGTTGTGGCCGAGTCATGGGTGGTTGCGCCGCTGCTGTCGGTGGCTTTGACCGCGACAGCAGCGATACCGCCCTCGCTGCCGTCCTGCAGGCCGTTGTTGCCGCTTCCTCCGCCGGAACCGGTATCCATGAAGACCCTGCCGCTGATCCGGCTGCCGTTGTAGAGCCCGAAATTCTGGCCGGTCATCGGATTGGATTGCAGCGTCAGCTGACGTATTCCGCTGGCAGCTTCAAGCGCAACCCAACCGCCCGGAAAGGTGGGGTTCAGGTCGGTCAGGGTGGTATTGGTGGAATGGATCACGCAGTAATCACCGGATGTGATGCCGTTAAAGCTGAAGGCTCCGGTGGCCGGGTCCGGGGTTGTGAATTGTGTTGCCGGGTTGTTGCAGCTGCTGCCGGTGCGGGTTGCCAGTTTGACGTACACGGTCTGTCCCGTGCCGGTTTCGCCGCTCTCGCGGTTTCCGTTGTGATTTGCATCGGAATATACATAACCGCTGACCGCGCCGAAATTAGCATTGACCGTCAGGGTCGCCGTATTGCTGACGGCGCCGGGTCCGCCGGTTTCCAGCGAGGTTACGCCACTGGTGGTATTGTTATAGACACCGGGCTGGCCCGATGTTACCGGGATTGTCACCGTGCAGCTGCTGGAGAGCGGTAGCGTGGCGCCGCTCAGCGTGAACTGGGCCGAACCCTGGGTGGCGCCGGTCAGTGTGCCGCCGCAGGTGTTGGTGACCGGGGTGGAGCCGATGTAGAGGCCGGCCGGAAAGCTGTCGCTGACTGCCACATTGGTCAGGGCGCTGGTTGCGTTGGCGTTGGTAAGTGTCAGCAGCAGCGCCGAACTTTGAAAGTTATTGATGGTGGCCGGGGTGAACGATTTTGTAATGGTCGGTTTCGACAGTACCGTCAAGTCGGCCGCAACCGAGGCTGTCGAACCGGCGTTGGAGGTGGTGACGTTGAAGGGGGCCGCCGGGTTGGTGTACAGGCCGGCAACCGAACTGGTCACCTTGGCGTTGATGGTACAGCTGCTGGCGGCAGGAATTGTACCGCCGGTCAGTTGCAGCGAGTTGCCGCCGGCTGTGGCGGTAACAGTGCCGCCGCAGGTGCTGAAGGCGGACAGCGGGGTGTCGTTGATCAGGTTGGCCGGGTAGGGGTCGGTGAAAGCCGCACCGCTGATTGCCACCGGGTTGCTGTTCGAGAGTGTAATTGTCAGCGTCGAAGCGGTGTTGACCGGGATCTTGTCCGGTGAGAACGCCTTGGCGAATCCTGGCGGCGACATGATGGTCAGGTTGGCGGTTGCCTCGCTCCCGGTGCCGATGTTGGTGGTGGTGACCGGACCGCTATGGTTGACATAGGTTCCGGCCACAGCTCCGGTGACATTGACCGCCACGCTGCAGGAACTGTTGCCGGGGATGGTCGCACCGGAAAGCGTCAATGAGCCGCTGCCGGCAGAGGCGGTGGCGGTTCCGCCGCAGCTGTTGGTCAGGCCGGGAGTGGCGGCATTGACGATGCCGGTCGGCACGCCGGCCGGATAGGTGTCGCTGAAGGCCACGCCGGTGGCCGCGGCTGCGTTGGAGTTGGAAAGCGTGATCGTCAGCCTGGATGTGCCATTTTGGGGAATGACGGCCGGGGAGAATGCCTTGGCCACACCCGGCGGTGGAGTCATGTTCAACAGCGCGGAACCCGGATTGGCGTTGCTGGCGCCGCTGGTTACGGTCAGGCCGCCGGCCGGGATCGTGTTGAGCACCGAATTGCTGGCCGATACCAGAATCGTGACGGTGCAGGTGCTATTGGCCGGAATCGTGCCGTTGCTGAGCCCGACAGAGGTTCCGCCGATTGTCCCGGTGGCAGTCCCGCCGCAGCTGGTAGAAGGTGCTCCGGCATTAATGATGGTGCCGGGCAGGTAGCTGTCGGTGAAAGCCGCGCCGGTCATGGCAATACCGGTCGGATTGGTCAGCGTGATGGTCAGGGTCGAGGTCTGGGCATTGGTGATCGCGGCCGGAGCGAAGGCTTTAGCGATGCTGGGCTGGCCGACCGAGAGAATCGCGCTGGCGGCAGCGCCGCTGCCGCCGTTGGTGGATGATACCGGGCCGGTGCTGTTGGTGTAGTTGCCGGCGACGGCGGCGGTCACGTTGATCGTGATCGTGCAGCTGCCGTTGACCGCCAGCGTTCCGGCCGTGATGCCGATCGTATTGCCGCTGGCGACGCCACCTGTGCGAGTCGCGCTTGATCCCGAGGTGCAGGTGACTGCAGGCGCCGGAGTTCCGGTGTTGACCATTCCCGATGGATAGGTGTCGGTAAAGGCAACGCCTGTCAGCGCCACGATGTTGCTGGCGGAATTGCGAACGATGATCTCCAGCTGTGTCGTTCCTCCGGCCGAGATCGGATTGGTAACGAAGCGTTTGGTAGTGTAGGGGGGATCCATCACTGTCAGTGTGGCGCTGGCTGCCGCGCCGGTGCCGGCGTTGGCGGTGGTGATCGGACCGGTGGAGTTGTACAGTCCGCCGGCGATAGAGCTGGTCACGGAAACGGTAACGGTACAGCTGCCGCTGGCCGGTATCGTTGCTCCGCTAAGCGCCAGCGTGCCGCCGCCGGCGGCGGCCGTTACGGTTGCTGCGCTGCAGGTGGTGGCGGCGGCCGGCGTTGCGGCATTGACCATGCCGAAGGGGTAGGAGTCTGTGAAAGCCGCGCCGGTGATGGTGGTGGCGTTTGGATTTGTAAGCGTGATCGTGATCGTGCTGTTGGCCCCTTTCAGGATCGTGGCCGGTGCAAAAACCTTGGTTGCGGTCGGGACATTGTTGCTGGTAACGATCAGTTGGGCAGTAGCGGGGGCGCCGGTGCCGCCGTTGGCGGAAGTGATGTTGCCGGTGCTGTTGCTGTACGGGGTGGCCGAAGTGGTCGGGCTCTGCACGTTGGACGAAACCGTGCAGCTTCCTCCCGGCAGCAGTGTGGCCGTGCTGATTCCGAGCGTGGTCCCGGCGTTGGCGCCCCCAACCTTGGTGGCGGTTGAGCCGGAACTGCAGGTCAGCGTGGAGCTGGACGGTGTCGAGTTGACCATCACCCCCGGAGTGTTGGGATAGTTGTCGGTGAAGGCCACGTTATTGAGAGTGGTGGTCGGGTTGGGGTTGCTGACCGTGATACTGAGCCGCACCGGGGTGCTGGCCCGCACCGAGGGGGCGGCAAAAGTCTTGACCGCCACCGGAGCGCCGATAACCGTCAGGTTAGCAATGTTGCTGGGAATGCCGGCCGGTCCGGTCTGGTTGGACACGACTCCGCTGGCCTGGTTGGGGTGGACGCCGGTCACGTTGCCGGTGACATCGACCGTGATCGTGCATGAGGCGTTCGGAGCCATTGTGCCATTGGAAAGTGAAATTGCGGATGCCCCAGCGGCGGCACTGACAGTTCCACCGCAGCCGTTGACCACGTTGGGCGTGCCGGCCACCAGCATGTTGGTGAGCGGGTCGCTGAAGGCCATGCCGGTCAGGGTCATGTTGGTCGGGTTCTGGATCAGGAACGAGACGGTCGAAGTCGTTCCCGAGAGGATTACCGCAGGCGTGAATGCTTTCAGCGTGACCGCCGGCTTGCCGACCGACAGCGTGGCGGAAGATACGCTGCTGCTGCCGGCATTGGTTGATACCGCTGTAACGGTGTTGACGTAGTTTTCAGTCGCCAATGCGGTTACATTTACACTGATCGTGCAGCTGCCGCCTGGGGGCAGCGATGCGCCCGGGTTCATGCCGACACTTGTGCCTCCGGCGGTTCCGCCGGTCAACGTGCCGGCCGCGGCTCCGGCGGTGCAGCTGATCGAGGCATTGGGGGTGGCGGAGTTGACCAGTCCGGACGGGTAGGGGTCGTCCAGTGTTACACCGGTCATGGTGGCCGGGTTGCTGGCCGGATTGGTGATCGTAATCGACATCGTCGAAGACCCGCCCTGGATGATCGGGTTGGGCGAGAAGGATTTGCTGACCTGGGGAGCGGCCATGACCGGAATTACCGCCGCCGCCGAACTTGCGCCGAAGGTCTGTCCCAGAGTCTGCCCCTGGTAGCTGATAGTGGCGGTATTGGTCAGGATGGTTCCGGCCGGCACGCCGCTGCTGACGGTAACGTCAAAGCTCAGTGAAGTCGATTCGTTGTAGGGGAGCAATCCTCCGCTGGCGCTGTCGGCTCCGCTTCCGAGCCGGAAGATGACCTTGGGGGCGCCGCTGGAATCGTATTCGGCCTGGTCGTCGCCGGCGGTGTCGCTTTTTACGCCGGTGTTGGCGCCGCTGATGATCTGCAGCGAGCCGGGCTTATAGGTCGTGTAGGCCGGGATCGGGTCAGTCAGGTAGAGGTTGGTGGCGGTGTCGAAACCGGTGTTCTTCATGTAGATCGTATAACGTAGCGTGTCACCGGCGGTAATGGCTGCACCGGCGCTGCCGGCCACCTTGGCGACGGTCTTGGTGACGTTGGGGGTGATGATCGGCACATACAGGTCAGTGACAAAGGTCAGGACGCTGGGATAGTACTGGTCACTGGCCGTGTTCAGTGTGATCGTGGCGCTGGTGTCGCCGTTCTTGACGATGCCGTTGGGGATGTTGGTGCGGCTCAGGTCGTAGCCCAGGTTATTGGTATAGACCGGATTCCTGCCGGCCAGGTAGACCCCCTGATCGGTGATGCTGGAGTTGAAGAAGTTATTGGATGGGTGGGTGGCATCGGAAATGGTGCTGCCGTTTAGCTGCAGATAATCACCGACAAGTCCCAGATCGCCTTCGTAGGCCATCACCCCGACCCGGGTTGTGATCGGGCCGGAGAGCGGGGAGAGGAAACCGCTGACAGTAAATGTCTTGGCAGCCGGAATCACCTCCTGGCCGTCAAACACGGTCAGGTTGCGCAAGGCCAGCGAGCCGTTGCCGTAGACCACCACCAGTGACCAGCCGCCAAAGGTGTTGGATGCTGAATTCCGGGACACAACATTGGCAACGGTGTAGGTGCCGTTGCCGGCGGCCTGCACCAGGCCGGTGACATCGGCGTAGCTCTGATAGCGCGTCGGGTTTGCGCCTTCGGAGTCCACCTGGCTGGCGGTGATTGACGTATAGCCGAAGGAAGATGGCGTTTGCAGCAGGCATTGTGTGCGTGTATTGTCAACGGTCGTCTGGTCGCCGCCCCAGTAGAGGCCGGCCCAGAGCACGTTGGAGCCGCTCTCCATGTTCAGGTTGGCGCTGCTGGAGCTGAAGGTGGTGCTGTCCGAGTCGATGTCGATGTAGATCATCGTATAGTTGTTATTGTTCAGCGTGCCGCCGGAGCCGTTGCGGGCACTGTCGCAAAGGGTGTAATTGGTTCCGGAAGTGTTATTGCAGGTCATGATCGCGTTGCCGATGATCTGGACATCACCGTTGGTGTTTTTGGTATAACGGGTCGTCAGGGCGCGGAAGGCCTCGGCGTCGCTGCCGCAGCACCACGACGTCAGCACGCACAATGCGACTGCAGTCAGAAGCCTGCCGATCCTGAAAATCCCGTCTTGTTTCATATTCACCTTTGCCTCTTCTCCACCTGAAGATCCTCGAACTGCTGCAGCGGTCTGAGGCCGCCATTGCCGGAGAATAATAACTCAACCCTGCGGTTGCGGGCAAATGAAAGTATGTCGCTGCCGCGCATGAAGGGTGTCGCCTTGCCGAAAGCTTTGACTGTAATCCGCGAACGCTTGATTCCCGCTGCCACCAAATAGGTCCTGACTACCTCGCCCCGCTGGCGGGAAAGGATCCTGTTGAACAGTTCGTTGCCCCGTTCGTCGGCATGACCCCGCAGTTCCACGTTGACGGAGCCGTTGGCGCGCAGCACCGTGGCCACACGTTCGAGAACCGCCGCCGAGCGGGCGCTGATGATGTCGCGGTTGAGAGCGAAATGAATCCGGTCCGGGAGCGTGAGTCCGTCCCCGGGTGTAGCTTCCGGTTGGCCGGCGGCCGCCTTGGCGCTGTCCGCTGCTACCATGGCAGGTGTCTGGGGGGGGCAGGCCGGACATTCGGCCGGCGTCTCTTCGCAGACGGCTTGCTCATCCTCCTGATCCCCTTCCACGGTCATGCTGATCACGGTCGTGGTTTTGTCGGCGGCAAGCTGGGTCGAACAACTTTCGATCTTGCGCCCGGCTTCTTTGGCATAGCGTTCGGCGGCCTGCAGGTATGGTTTGGCATGACGCCAGCCGAGCTGGTTGTCCTCGTGGCCGGCCCAGACCAGCTGTACCTCCAGCTGGGCCACCAGATCCTCGCCGCAGGGGAAGCCGGGATGCTTCTTCCAGTCGGCGGCTTTCTGCCACAGGTCGGCGCGGATCTTCCTGCTGGTGGGCAGGAGCGGTGTGTCCATGCTGATATTGCTGCTCTTGGCCTCCAGCTGCACGATCAATTGATGCGCCTGGCTGACGGTGTCCTCAATCACCTGTGTGCGATCGTTCATTGTGTACTGGTCCATGGCCATATCGATCCAGGCCTGGGCCTTGGCGAAGTGGTATGTCCCGATCGGGGTGCCCAGCGTATTGACGTCGGCCAGTCTTTTCTGCAAACCGTTGATGGCTGCGATGTCGGAAGAAATAGTCTGGTCGGTGATGCGCGCCGCTTCGGGCGTAATACGGGGTGCTTCGGCCGCGTGACAGGTGGCGGCGGTTACCAGCATCGCTATCATCAAATGGATAAGTCTGGGTTTCATCATACGGATCTCCGTGTATTGCAGGTGCAGCAGATCTCTTGTCAGCGCGGGACGTCGTTGAGGGTCTTGCCCCGCAATCCGTCCAGCAGATGCTCGTCAAATTTGAATCTCATACGCATGAAATAGCCGGGGTTGGTGTAATCCTCGCCGGACAGGTCCTTGTCGTGGAAGCCGAAATAGTTGTAGCCGGCCGAAAGCCAGAGGTTGGAGGTCATCAGGTAGCCGACCTCGTTGCCCAGCCCGTAGAGCACGCTGCTCAGTTTCTCGTTGAAAAGGGCCATGGCGTTCAGGCCCACATCCCATCGCTTCGAAAGGTCGTAGGTCATGCGTCCGGTCAGCATCTGCACCGCCGAGCGGGTGGAAATGTCGCCGCTCTCATCCAGCGCCAGTTTGGCGGCATAGCGTCCGCTGATCACCAGCGAACGGGCCGGCTGGAAATTGAGGCTGGCCGAGAGGATATGCACGATGTGGGTGGAGGGCAGGCTCGGATCGCTGTCATCCCCTTCGTAGCGGAATTCGTATTTGGACAGCAGGTTCCAACGGTTGGAATCGACCGGACGGTAGGCCAGGCCGGCCTGGGAACGCTGCTGTACCCTGACGCCGGAAACGCTGCCCTTGTTCTGGGTGTAGGAAATTATCTGCCGTCCCAGGAGCGTGATCGAGCGGTTGTATTTATGGGCCAGGCCGATGCTGCCCAGGTAACTGTCGCTGCCGGTGCCGTTGCGATACTCCAGCCGGGTGCTCCCCTTCCAGCGCTCCGAACCGGTGTACTCGACTCCGGCGCCCAGAGCGGTCGAATCGTTGGCTGTGGCGCCGCCGATGGTAGTGATGCGCTCGACGTTGGTGTTAAGCCGGATTCCGCTGGTCAGCTGCCAGCCGTTGCGCAGGCCGACGGCCGATTCCGAATCGCGGCCGGAGAGCGCGTCCCGCATGCGGTATTCGCTGAACAGGTGGCCGTCCTTCATGTATTCGGATTCGATTCCCAGGAGCGTGGTATTGCGTTGCTGGCTGCCGTTCAGCGCAAACTGGCCGGACAGGCTGGAAATCAGTTCGTGCCTGGCGTACAGACGAGTCTGGGGGGCCAGTTGGTAATCGCCGCCGAAGGCGACCGTGCGCCGGTCGGAGGCCTGGATCGATTGCTCGTATTCCGCGAACAGCCCCAGTTTGGTGAAGAAGGGGAGCTGCAGGCCCAGCTTGGCGCGGATGCTGGTGTTTTCGGTCGGTGTCAGCGTGGCATCGCCGACGGTCTGGGAGGGGGTGGCGCTTTCCTTTGCATAGCGGACACCCAGCTCACCTTTGAGATAGCGTGCCACCGCATGTTCGATGTTGACGATAATCCCCTTGCGGTTGCCCAGCGTGGCGGCGTCTTCGCTGAAGATTGCCTCGGTCGTCAGCGCGGTTTTTTTGTTCAGCGTGTAGCGCGCCTTGGCGCCGACTTCCGTGCGTCCCTTGGCTATTGCGGAGGAGGGGTTGTCGAAGCCGTTCTCGGTCTGGTTGCCGTAGATGCGCAGGTTGAGGTTCTCGCCGTCGTGTCGCAGTTCGATGCGTCTTCCATCCCCCTGTCCGGAGGTCTGGCGCGTGATGCGGGCCCATTCCGCCAGCAGAAAGGTTTTCTCCGCCAGCTTGATGGTGGCGTTGACGCTGCCCATTTCCTGACGGTCGAGCGGGTTCTCGTCGCGCAGGTAGCTGCCGCCGATTTCCAACCGCTGATGCAGTTTCAACTGGGCATCGCCGCCTGCCACCCAGAACTCCGAACCGCCCTGGAAGGCTTCGTAGGTGGCGCGGATGTAGACCGGGTTAAGGCTGCTGTCGCGGCTGGCGAGCGGTTCCTTGAAGATGATCCGGCCGGTCAGCGCCTCGATTTCGTAATCGCTGAAACGGGACATGGGCACGCTTCTGATGATCAGCGAGGGCTGGTTGCGATCGCGGGTGATGATCTCGATCTTTTCGCTGTTGGCGACAATGTCGGCAGTGCGCAGGTAATAGGGGCCGGAGACCCCCAGGGCCGGAATTTCATCCACTATCTGGCGGCTCCGGTCCTGGCTGGCAAAGACGTTGGCGCTCATGAGCGAGTTCTCGTAATGTCCGCGCACGCCGGTCAGGCTGCGGTTGTACGCCCCCAGCACCCGCGCTTCCGCCTGGGACTGGGTGGTGAAGTCGCCATACAGCAGGTAGGAGCGGTTCTTGTCGATCCTGACGTAGAACTTTCCGGTTGACTGGGCGTCAAAGCCGCGGATCGAGGAATCGCCGTAGACCGGGTAGAACTCGTCCGGGTTGATATCGCGGAAGAGTTTCTCGCGGGTGTCCTTGTCCGAATCATAGGAGACTGTCAGCAGGTAATCCCCCTTGATCTTGCCTTTCAGGAAGAAGGCTGCCCGGCCGGCGGCGCTGATGCGTTTGTCGTCGCTGCTGGTCGAGATGGCCTGCAGCTCCTGCTCAAAGCCGTCCTGGCTGCGGGCCGGGGTGATGGCGCCCGGATCCATGCGGCGGAAGTTGAGGGTGCCCTCGATCACGCCGACCGCTATCAGCGGCCGCAGGTCGGGGATGAACGAGATCGTCTGCTGGACTTTAATGCTGCCGGAGTTGACCCGTATAGTGGCGATGCCCGGTTCCGCCGGTGCGAACAGCTTCAGGTCGGCCTGGCCCCCTTCGATAAACAGCTGCAGCCCCGGTTCCTGGTCGGAGAGATCTTTGGCATCCCAGCGTCCCAGACTGGACTCGACGGTCACAGGCGTGCGAGATGTGATTGCCACACCCTTTTCGTCGGTCAGGCGGATCCTGACGGTCAGCGGAGTCTGGCCGTCGGCGGCCAGATCCCCCACGGGGGTCTGCAGTTCGATTTTAGCCAGCGTGTCCGGCGCAATTACCGTGACCGCGACCCGTCCGCGAGGATTGCCGAAAGGGTCGCTCTGGATCAGTTCCAGCCTGTTCTCACCCGGCTTGAAGGCAACGCCGACGTACTCGCGCGCCTCCAGTTTCTGGTCTTCGACGATCATTTTCTTGCCGATGCGTCCTTCATCGACCGTTTCGCCGTTGACCAGCAGCTTAAGGGGAGCACCGGAGGCGCCCTTGACGCGGACGGTCGATTGGGCGATCGGCAGGATATCACCGTCTTTGAGGTCGATGAAGCCCGGTTTCGAATCCATGCCGGCCATGCTGTCGGCGTAGTCCTGCAGTTGGGCCGGAACCGTCGCTTCCTGGCGGGGAACGTCACGGGTCTGCTGCTGTTCCCGCGTCATCACCGGGCTGAAATAGGGCAGCTTGGTCTCCGCGCCCAGCAGGCCGCTGGCGGGGCGGGATTTGACATCGGACGGCTGCAGCGGTTGCTGGTCGATCACCAGTTTGGCGTCAACTCCTCGCTTGGTTTCGGGTACGAAAACCTCTCCCTTGAGACGTCGTTCCTTAAGTTGCTCGATGATACCGACCGTGCAGGAACCTTCGGCAAAGTCGGCCCGGTGCAGTTCGCCGGCCTTAAGGTCAACAAAGCGGCTGGCCGCGTCACCGGCATGGCGATTGGAAAGCGTGATCAGTTCCGAGCCGGCCGGAAGCGTGCTTTCGTCCAGCTTGAGAACGTGGCTGCGGGGCGAGATGCCGTAGAAGCTGTACTTGCCCTCACTGTCGCTGATCGCGTAGGTTCCGTCTTCCAGGTAGATCCGCACCCCCGGTATGCCCGGTTCCTTGTCACCCTGCAACCGGTCCCGGTCGCAATCGACGAAGAGCTTGCCGATTATGATGCCCTTATCGGTAAAGACCCCCTGTTCGACCTTGACCGTGGCGGAGGCTACATTGGAGACTGTGCCGTAGGCGGCCGTGGCCTGGGCGCGGTTGATTCCGTCGCTTTTGATCGCGCCGGGGCCAACTTTGAGCCGATAGGTGATCCGGATGGTGACGCCGTCGTTCATGTCACCCAGTGTGAAAGCCAGCCCGGGTCCGCTTCCGCCGGCCGGGTCGGCTGTCACGGAGCCGTCGCGGCGCGCCGTGCTTTTCTGGTAGCTGAAACCGAAGGGGAGGCGGTCGGCAAGAGAGACATCTTTCAGCAGCTTGCCGCTGGAGTTCTTGACTTTGATCGTGTAATCGACTACATCGCCGATCTCTACGGTGGTGCGTGAAGTGCTCTTCTGGACAAAGAGTCCGCCCGCCGGGCCGGGATCGACCGGCAGGTCGATATGCACCGGACCGGTGTTAGCGTTTACCGCGAAAGGGCGTCCATAGGAACCGTCGACGTCGATCGTCCGGTCGCCCGGCAGCTGGGTCTGGATGAACTGCGATGGGAACTTCCAGCCGTTGGGGGCCTTGACGCAGAGCGTGTAGCGTCCGGGCGCCACCAACGGGAAGTCGAAGCTGCCATTGGCCGCCGTCATCACCGGGTTGAGCGCAGCGGTGACGCCATCCAGTTCCAGCACATTGGCCAGCGGGCCGTTGGCCTCGCCATTGAGTGTGCAGCTGCCGCCGGTAGCGGCATCCACCAGCGTTACCAGCGCGCCGGGTACCGTCTGGTTGGTGCGGCTGTCGAAAACGATCCCGCCCGGATCGATCAGCAGGCGCGCGGTAACGGTGCTGCTTCCGCAGCCGGAAATACTGGCGGTAAGCAGGTCGTGCTTCATGGCCTCAATAATCGCGTCACCATGTACCACCGGATTGGTTGCGGCATCGCGGGTCTCAACGCCGATGATACGGAAGAGCCCCGTATCCGGGCCGCTCTCCTGGGCGGAGTAACTCTCCTGGTCGCCGCTGTGGGCCGATGTGATCACGATCGTACGCACCTCGGCCAGCAAAGGATTGGTGTTGCAGGCGGCGGCGTCGGCCTGGACGTAGAGCGGACTTCCCAGCCTGGCGGCTTGGGCCGGTACGACGAAGGTGCCGCTGTTGAAAAACGTTATTACCGGGGGAGGTGTCTGCACTGTCAGCGTGACCGTATTGGAAGCCGCTTCAATCTGTTGGGGGTTGACACCGTTGTTGTAGAACGCTTGTCCGATATTGTCGATGCTACCGGAAGCGGTTGAAGCGATCAGTACCTTGAAACTGAAGGCGGCCAATTTCCCCACCGCCAGGGCGTTTGCGCCATAGGCTACTTCATCGATCTCAGAGGCGTCGGCCGGTTCTAGCGTGGTGTAAGTGAAGGGCGGGTCTCCTGTCCTGTGGAACAGTGGTGTGCCGTTGGTCTGCAGCTTAAAAGAGCCATTCACATACGAGCAGCCGAACGGCAGTACGTCCCGCAGCAGCACCAGCTGTTCCGGAGCGCCATCGACCTGAATGGTCTGGCCTCCCTGGGCGGTGCCGTTGCCGTTGTTGACAACGCTGAGGGTGAAAGTCACCTGCTGTCCCGGCGTCGGGTTGTAATCGGAGGATTGCTTTCCGGCCTGAAGCAGTGCGGCTGAGTTGACCAGCACCTGGTCGGTGACAGCAGCCTTAACGCCCTGAATCGAGGAAACGGCCGAGATCGCGATGCTGCTGGATTGGGTCTGCATGGCATTGGACGGGACGGTTCCGGAGATGATCAGGCTGACGGACTGGCCGGCAGCCAGGCCGATCATGCCGTTCTGCGGTATCTGTGGCTCACCGTAGTCCGCGATACCGTTCTGGTTCAAATCCCTGGTCAGTGTCAGGCCGGAGAGTGTGAAGGTGCTTCCTGTGGCTGTTGTGGTAGTTAGAAATGCAGAAAGCGGGGTGTTGCCGGTGTTTGTGAGGATGTGGCTGAAGGAAACCGGTGCGCCGGGTGAGCGGAACAGCTGCTGGTCCGCCACCATTGACAGTGCCTCGACCGGCTGCACGATCACCTGCACCGGGTTGGATTCCATGGTCTCGGATCTGTCCAGGACCGGATTGTAATAGCTGGCAAAGGCTTTGTTCTCGATGACGGTGCCGGCCCGGGGCGTTGCCGCAAATGCCGGCAGTGGAATTATTGACAGCAGGATCATGACCGCCAGCAGCAACGGCGGAAAATACGCGCGTGCGACAATTCCGTTCCGGTTGACCGGATGCTCGGACCTTCTGTTGTCGCTGCCGTATATCGCCTTGTGCTTGTTCAATCGGACCCCGGATTGGTTGCTGTGTTTTGAAGCCGCGCCTCCGGGGATATTAAAGCCCCGGAGGCGCGTGTTTTACTGACAGGAAAATTTTGTGTTACGGGTTGATTTTTATGCCGAAGGTAACGATTGCCGTTGCTCCGGGAGCCAGGGCGGGAACGGTCGCCTTGACTGTTCCGGTGGCGCATGCACCGGGTGAAAGTGTGATCGATCCGGTCGAGGTGGATGCTGCGGGAACACTGCTGCCGACGCAGCCGGTGGCATAGACCGTATTGGCCGGTGTGGCGTCGCTGATTTCAAGGGTGTTGATTGCCGCGGTGCCCACATTGGCTGCCGTGATCTGGTAGAGAATGCATGCTCCGGGAATCGCCCCGGTGGTGATGTTGCTCTGTGCAAAAACACCGTCTGCGGTTCCGTCACAGGACGCATCCAGAGCCTGCATCTTGGTCAGGGTGACCTGGCCGGAGATTACGGTCGAGGTGTCGGTAGCCGAGGATGCTGCCGGTGCGAGCGCGGTCGCGATAGTTCCGGTGATGGTTGCGGTCAGGGTGGCGCTGTCCGTATCGCCGATATTGGCGCCGGCCGGTGCGAACACCTTGACCAGCAACGGTGCGCTTGCGCCGGAGGCCAGTCCGCCTATAGCGGAGAGGTCCGTAATGACCGGGTCGGTCGGGTCGATGCTGCCATTGCCATTGGCATCGTGGTAGACGACCGAGTTCCAGCCCTGGGCGGAAAGTGAATCGGTTATGCCGATGGTGACCTTACTGTCGGTGCTGCCGTCGGGGGTGCCGGCGGCCGCTACGGTGCCTTCAAGCACGTTGCCGTTGTTGGTGACGGTCATGGGGTAGATCACAGTGCCGCCGGGGAAGACCTGTCCGGTCTGGCTGTTGGTGACGGTTACGCTGCGGACCGCGTTGATGTCGATCGCGCCATGCAGCCTGTCGATGGCGCTGCTGGAAGGTGACAGTACCCGGAAGTAGATCTGCTGGGTGCCGGCAGCGGCGTTGGACGGGATCGACACGCTTGCGCAGACGGTGCTGTTGGTGGCGGCATTGACGACACCGGTGTTGGATATGACACCGCCCAGCGTGGAACAGTTACCGGCTCCGCCGTCGGACTTGAAGGTGACGGTCCAGCCGGTGGGCAGGGGAACCGGAGCCACAAAGGTACTGTCAGTGCTGGCGGCCAGGTTGTAGGTGTCGGCGGTGGCGCTGGTGTTGTTGACCTTGAGGACGAAGGTGGTGCTGGTGCCCGGGTTGGCGGTGTTGTGCGGCGTCAGGGCGGCGACTTCCGGTCCTGCGCCGAAGCCGGTGCTGGCAACGTTACCGGCCGCTGCGGTGCCGACCGGAGTGCTGTCGGTGCGGGCCGTTGTAAGCGTCAGGTCAACGGTGTTGCCGGTGATTGAGGTCAGTGTCAGGATTACCGGGTTGCTTTTGGTGTTGTCCAGTTTAGAGGTTGCGGTCAGTGTGGCGCTGTAGGGGCCGCCGGTTGCGCTGGCAGGCAGGATGGCCTTGACGATCACGTTATAGGATGCCCCGGCAGCGAGAATGCCGGTGTCCGGAGTGCTGTTGGAGTTGGTGTCGATCAGCGGGGTGACGCCGTCGGATTTGTAGAGAACGAAGGATGTACCGGCCGGGAAACTGCTGCCTCCCACGGAAGTATCGAAAGAGTCGCTGCCGTTGCCGCTGTTCCAGACGTAGGCGCTGAATGTGACTGTGCTGCCCTGCAGCGCGGATGCCACCGTGATCGGCTCGCCGGTGCCGTCAACATTGGAGGCGTTGCTGCCGTTGGCCACGACATCGGCGGACTGGTTGACGGTGAATGGTGTCGGGTTGGTGGAACCGGTTTTGGGGCCGGAACCGTCGTTGTAGCCGAAGGTTGCGGTGTTATTGATGACTCCGGGGGCGGCGGATGCATTGACATTGACTTCGAATGTCAGTGTGCGGCTCTCGCCCGGCAGCACCTGGTTTATCAGGGCGCTGACCGTGCCGGGGGTTGTGTCGGCATCGTAGTTGATGGTATAGGCGCCGAAGGTCTGCGCGCCATCGGCGGCATCGGTCAGTGCGGTGGAGCCGGACACGCTCCAGCGGGACTTGTCGCCGCCGTTATAGGTCATCCCGGCCGGAATTACGTCCGTGATGGTCAAGGCGGTGGCGGTTGCGTTACCGGTGTTGGTGTAGGTCAGGGTGTAGGTCAGCGGCCCGCTGCCCGGATTGCCGCTACCGGGTGTGACCGCCTTGGTCATCACGACGATGGCGTTGCCGCTGACGTTGACGGTATCGGTGTTGGCAGCGTTGACGGCGGGGGTGAACAGACTGGCGGCGGACAGAGTGATCGTGTCGGCGCTGCCGTCGGTCGATGCTCCCGAGATGGTGGCCGCGGCTATGAAGTTGAAGGATGCGCCGGGAGCCAGCGCTCCGCTGCTGGTGATGGCGGTAAAGCTGTCAGGGACGCCGTCGCCGTTGGCATCGGGATAGAGCGCGATATTGGTGAAGTTGATCGTGCCGCTGTTGGCATCGATCGCGGAGAGGTTGAAGGTGTCGCTGCCGTTGCCGGTGTTGGTCAGGGTGTGCGGAAAGTAGACCGTGCCTCCGGCCGCGCCGATCTTGGTCTGGCTGGCGGTCAGGCTGAGGCTGGCAACCTGCTGGACGATGGTCTGGACCGTGTTGGATGTCGCGGTGCGAACGACAGCCGAGGCGTCGGTGTAGGTGGCCGAGGCCTGGTTGCCGATCGAGGTGCCGGCCAGCGGCGCTGCCTGTACCGGTTGTGCCAGGGTCATCACGACCAGTAACATCATGGCGATCAGGAACGCCGTCATCACCAATGGCGGCGAATCTGATCCGGTTTTAAAACTTCTGGACGTCAACAGTTTCATTTTTCTCCCCCTTTTCTCTTTGCATCGGATTTTTTAACAGAATCGAGTTTTATGATTACCGGACCTTTCTGATTGTCCTTGATCTTCATGCGGGCACTGACCGTTACAGCGGCGCCGGGCGCCAGGTCGCGCAGGTTCCAGCGCAGTGAGCGGTATTCGGCTGCCGGCACTTCACGGTTTGAAACGACTCCATAGGCCAGTTTAACCTTGCGAACCAGCGGGATAGCGGAAAAAACGCTTCCGTCGGTGCTGGCGCTTGCTCCCGCCGGGGTGGCCGAGTCCGCCAAGAACTCCATTTCCGCCGGAACCGGCAGCGTGGCGGATACATTCCTGGCCGTGGCCGTGCCGCTGTTTTTGTAGGTAGCGCGATATTCGATGATTTCTCCCGGCTTTGCCGAATCACCGCTGGAAATGCTCTCCTTGCCCTGGGAGCTTTTTACGATCCTCTTGGCGCTGAGCTGCACTTTTACTTCGGGTTGACCGGCGCTCCAGGCCGGCGTGATTGCAAGTGTCATTGACAGTAAAATCATGTTTAAAATACGCATTTAAATTTTTCCCCCTTTTTCCTGTTCAAATATGTATCTGAAAAACCTCTAATAATTTTACAATTGCATGTTAATCATAATAATTGTAGGAATATATATAAGTCTGAATACAAGAATCAAACCAATTTAGAACAATGTTGTTTTTTACATATAATCCCCCATGTAAAGGTAGGGTTTTTACCCATGCCGTTTTCCGTTAGCTCTAAATTATGATCCATTTCAAATCATCCATACCGTCAATTCGCGTTGTTGTTGTCGAAGACGAGGAATTGATCCGCGAAGCGATCTGTATGCTGATCGGATCCTTGAACGGTGTAATGGTGGCCGGGTGTGCCGCCGATGGCCGGGAAGCGCTGAGAGTTGTGGCCGAACAGTTGCCGGATGTGGTGCTGATGGATCTGCGCATGCCGGTGATGGATGGAATTGAGGCGGCCAGGCGAATCAGGGATAAGTATCCCTCCATCAAGGTGCTGGCGCTGACCGCCCACAATGATATTCATGAAATTTCGCGGGGAGTTGAAAGCGGGATCAACGGCTACGTTTTGAAGAAACTGTCGTCGCGCGAATTGCTGGTTGCGATCGAGACGGTGATGGAAGGAAAGAGTTATTACTGCCCGGAAGTTGCCGAGGTGATGGCCAATGCGTATCTGAAGGAACGGGACCGCCGGCACTCGCCGGTTATGACTCTATCTCCCCGGGAGTTGGAGGTGATTAAGCTGATTGCAACAGGCCTGCGTACGAAGGAGGTCGCCGGGAAGCTCGGGATCAGTGAGAAAACCGTGGAAAAACACCGCTGCAATCTGCGGCTCAAGCTCGGCGCGACAACCTCGGCCGAGATGATGCGCAAGTATCTGGAGCTTTAAGCTACTTCGCCAGCTATTTCAACAGCTCCATCACACCCTCCGAATCACCCGCCCTGGCTGCCTTCTCAATTCCGGCCCCCAGCTGTTCCACTTCCGGCAGGTTAAACGTCATCCCCAACCCCTTGATGCTGTGTCCGCTCCGGATTGCACATTCCATGTCATCCCGCTTGCAGGCGTTGGCGACCTCTTCGCGGAAGGACGCAATGCGTTGGTGAACCTTGTCCATCATACCGCCGGTTATAGGTACGGTTGTTTCGTCCCAGGGTATTTCGGCGTATTCGTGGTGTGTCTGCCGCAGGATGCTCCTGATCAATTCTCTTCGGCCGACCGGACGGGACAGGTATTCATCACATCCGGCATCCAGCGCATTCTGTATATCGTCGGCAAAAGCGGCGGCGGATATGGCAATGATCGGCATTCGTGCCAACCCGGGGCCACGTCTGTTCTCCTGCTCCCGAATGGTCTTTATCAGTGTGTCTCCATCGATGTTCGGCATGCATATATCCGTCAGCATGCAGTCGAATGTAACTGCTTCGAGAAGTTCCAGCGCATCGGCCGCTTGCAGGCAGGGTGTCAGGCAGAATGGTGTTCCCGCGAAATAGAACGAGAGCAGTTTCAGGTTATCCGGGATGTCATCGACAGCCAGAATGCGGAGGCTGGGGAGTGTTTGCGGCAGGCATGCGTACTTGTCGTCCAGGCTGGATACATCGACCGGCGCCAGCTCAATCGTAAAACAGAAGATGCTGCCCTTGCCGCTGGCGCTGCTGACGGTAAGTTCGCCTCCCATCAGTTCAACCAGACGGGATGCGATGGTCAGCCCCAATCCGGCTGAACCCGGCTGCGGAATCAAGCTGACAAACGGTGAAAAAATTTCACTTCTTCTGTCTGCCCGGATTCCCGCACCACTGTCTGTAACCATGAATCTGATCATGCCTTCGCCATTGGCGGGCTGCTCGACTGTAACTGTAACCGCCCCGCTGGATGTGAATTTCAATGCGTTTTCGATCAGGTTGGTCAGCACCTGTACAACTCTTCGCCGGTCACCGTTCACTGCCGGCGGCAATCCCTCCGCCACGTAAATCGTGAACTCAATCAGTTTTTGTGCAAACCTTGGAGCAAACAGGTCGTGAATGTGATTCATCATTTCCACAAGTCCGAACGGGGCCGGGGTCAGTTTGAGGCGCTCGGCTTCTATGGTTGACAGGTCGAGCAGGTCTTCCACCAGATGCTGCAGTGTGGCGCATGATTTTCGGAAGAGGTCGATGGAACGGCGTTGTTCCTGCATTTGCGCGAGTTCTTCCAATAATTCAGCTGCTCCGGACATGGCATGCAGAGGCGTACGCATCTCATGGCTGACCATGGCCAGAAATCGGGATTTGGCGCTGCTGGCTTCTTCGGCTGCAGTCATTGCAGCTCTGGTTGCCATTTCGGCCTGTTTCAGGTCGGAAATATCATGGAATTCTATTATCCGGCCCAGATATTTGCCGTGATGCTCCAGGGGAACAATGCTGACCATCCAGCCACGCCGTTGATCCACTGAGTCCTGGATCTGCTGTTTGAAAGCCGTTGGTGGAAAGTTTGATATAAACGCATTGAATTCGGGGAAGCGCTGTTTGACAGCATCCAGCGTGGCTGTTTCTTCCGAGGTCTCCCCGGAATCGAACAGCTTGCGGGCAGAGCGGTTGGAGTCGATCAGCCTGCTCCTCGCATCCAGAATCAGCACCGGGTGACCCAGGTTTTCAAAAAGTACCGAACGGGCAATCGGAACGATCGTCAATAAACGATAACGGAAAATTGCCAGAAAATAACAGAGTGTCGATAACCAGAAGACCGATGGTACAAAGTTGAAGCCTTTTAAGGGGGTGATCCGGAACAGATGCACCGTGAATGGCACCAGCGTGCCTGCCAGCAGCAGTGCCAGCCGCCTGCGATCAATCCCGGCTTCCCTGATCAGGCCCGCCAGCATCAATGCTTGCGCTAATGCATACAGCAGCATGGTGTAGATGATGTGCAGATTGTATAGCGGCCCGCTTTTGAAGCCCATTACCAGCAGCGGCCCGCTCCGGATAACTGCTGTAGAATAACAGGTGAGATTGTGAAGCTCGTTTGTCCAGATAGCAATGATTGTTAGCGCTGGAACCAGCAATACCAGCTGTAAGAGACGTTTTGTCTTCCAGTGCCCGAATCCGGAAGCTTCAAGGGCCAGCGAGAGAGTGAAAGGGCCGAGCAGGGCCGCGCAGGTCGTACCGATCTTGAAGAGTTGCAGTTTAAGCCACAACTCGGTCGCGGCGGTTTGCAGGGTGAACACAAAGGCCCACAGCGTCAGTATCATGATGATACTCAATACGGGTTGCGCCAGAGTCTCCCTGCGATGCCGGAAGATATACCAGCAGAGCGCGAAGGAAATCAGCGTCGAGAAAAAAGGGAGGATCAGATAATGGCTGTAGTAAAACATGGCGGGACTATGGCTAAAAAAACAATTTCTGGCAATACTGATTTTGTTTCTTTTTTAACGTCCATAAGTCCGCTGCTGGAAAAGTTCAAGCCCCCTCGACACTGTTAAAGCGGTTGTCAGGGGGGCTTGAATGGATTGATGAATCTTATTGCCGGTACACTGCTCGGTCAGGTTTTCACGGAATTGTCGGCATCGCTGATCAGTTCCAGGATTTTCCGGTACAGTTCGTCTCCGTCCCTGGCGGTTACCTTCTTCTTGTCCACGACCGCCATGGGGGTTTCACGGCAGGCGCCGCACTGCTTGACGCATTTCTTGATCTTGATATTGGCACTGGGAAATTCTTCCTGCAACTGCCGGAAAATCTTGCCTTTGCCCTTGTTGTGTTCGCAGAAACGGATTTTCATCGACATAGTCCTGGTCCCGGAAACGGGATAAATGCTTTAAAGAAGCTGATTATTGCCGAAACATCTCTAAAACTGCTCCTTGCCTGCTAAACCGCCAGAGTGGAGCCGACCGGCAGTACAAAGACGCGCTGGCCCATTTCGCCGTCGATCATCAGTATGCCGTGGCCGTTGTCGCCCACCAGCTTGAGTTTTGCGATCAGGTCGCGATCGTTGTTCTCTTCCTCGATCTGCTCAGTCACGAACCATTGCAGGAAAATCCGGGTCGCGTGATCTTTTTCACTAACGGCCTGTTCGCTCAACTCGTTGATGCAGGAAGTGATCAGTTGCTCGTGCTGCAGGGTTTTCTGCATCATTTCCAGCAGCGACTCGTATTCATTGGGCACCGCTTCACTGGCCTGCAGCGAGATCACCACGCCCTGGTCGGTCAGGTAGCTGTAAAACTTCATGAAATGAACCATCTCTTCGCGATATTGCACGAAGAACCAGTTGGCGGCGCCCTTCAGCCCCAGGTCGTTGGCGCGGGATGACATGGCCAGATAGAGGTGGGCCGAGTAAAGCTCCAGATTCATATGTTTGTTGAGTGCATCCGACATATTTGTGCTGATCATTGTGTCCTCCTTGGAATTTTTTTCATTATAACTCAAAAAAAGACTAAATCAATCCTGAATAGTGGCTTGATACATTCCGGTGGTCTTGACTGTTGGTCACGTTCTGCGCGAGAGCCTGAAGATCATGAAAATTCCCAGCAGGAACATCGGCAGGCTTAGGAACTGCCCCATCGAGAACCATTTGAAAAAGAAACCGACCTGGGCGTCGGGCTGGCGGAAAAATTCAACGATGAATCGGAAGAGACCGTAGCCGGCCACGAAGGTCCAGCCGGCAACACCGGTCGCAGCGGATTTTCTCGATGCGAAGCGCACCAGGAAGAATAGTACCAGGCCTTCCAGAAAGGCTTCGTATAGCTGTGACGGGTGCCTTGGAAGACCGTCGCTGCCGGGAAAGATCATGCCCCAGGGCATGTCGGTGGCACGTCCGTACAGTTCGGCATTGATGAAGTTGCCGATCCGCCCCAGCCCCAGACCGACCGGCGAGCAGAGCCCCGCGATATCGATCAGCGACATGAAGGCCACATTTTTACGGCGGGCATACAGAACCAGAACCAGCACGACCCCCAGGAAACCGCCGTGAAACGACATGCCCCCTTCCCAGACAGCCAGCAGCTTGAGCGGATTGGCCAGGTAGAAACCCAGGTTGTAGAAGAGGATATAGCCGATCCGACCACCCAGCACGACACCCAGGGCCGCGTAAAATACCAGGTCGGAGACATCGTCGGTGGTCAGGGGCAGCTGTTTGCGTTTGACTTCGGAACGGATGATGAAATAGCTGGCGATAAAGGCCAGAACGTACATCAGCCCGTACCAGCGGAACTGGAGCGGGCCGATGCTCAGGAAAACAGGGTCGATGTTGGGCATCTGCATGGTGCCGGGTTACCTCAGACTCCGCAGCCGCAGCTGCGGCTGCAGGCTCCGACCCGCATGTGGACAGCCTTGATGAAAGTGGCATCTGTGGCGGCCTTGATCTCCTCGACTACCTTTTCCGGTACGGCCGAGTCGAGCGAGAGGATTACCATTGCTTCCCCTTTCTGCTGGCTGCGGCCAAGATTCATCGAGGCGATGTTGATGTCGTGCTGACCCATGATCGTGCCGATCCTGCCGATCATGCCGGGGCGATCACCGTAGTGCAGCATCAGCATGTGCTCTTCGGGACTGAAGTCCATGGTGTAATCACGAAGTCGCACGATACGCGGCGCTCCTTCAAAGAGAGTTCCGGAGATGGTGCGCTTTTTGCCACCGGCTTCTATTATCAGCGTGATCACGTTGGAGAATGCGTCGGACTGGGTAGTCTTGTTCTCTTCGACCACAATGCCCATCTGTTCGGCGATCAGCGAGGCATTGACCATGTTGACGTCCTGATCGACCATGCGGTTGAGCAGCGCGCTGAGTCCGCAAACGGTCAGAGGGGAACAGTCGTAATGGGCGATGCTGCCCGCGAATCCGAAGGTGACTTTTTCCAGGTTCTCATCAACCAGCTGGATGCCGAAGTCGCACATCACGCTCATCAGGTTCAGGAAGGGGCGCATCTGGTCCATCAGGGCCAGATCGAAGCGGGGGATGTTGACCGCATTCTCCATCGGTTGGTCATCCAGATAATTCAGGATCTCCCTGGAGACGTCAATGGCCACGTTGACCTGGGCTTCAAACGTATTTGCACCCAGATGAGGCGTCACCACCAGGTTCTTGTGGGCGATCAGCTGCTTGAGGGTGTCTGTGGCGGGCGGTTCTTCGCTCCAGACATCGAAGGCGGCGCCGATTACCTTGCCGGAGTTGAGGTTGTCCAGCATGGCCTGTTCCTCAATGATTCCGCCACGGGCCACGTTGAGGATGATCACGCCGCTCTTCATCAGGCCGAATTCACGGGGGCCGATCATGCCCCTGGTCTCTTCGTTGAGCGGGGTGTGAACGGTGATGATGTCGCAGTTCTTGTAGATTTCATCGTGTGAGACCAGCTTGACACCCAGGTCATGGGCGCGCTTGACCGAGATGTACGGATCGCAGGCCAAAACCTCGCACTCGAAAGCCTTCAGGCGGGTGGCCACCCGGCCGCCGACCTTGCCGATGCCGATCACACCGGCGATCTTGCCTTTCAACTCATGGCCGGTAAAGGGGGCGCGCTTCCATTCGCCGGCTTTTAGGCTGGCGTTGGCAACTGTTACATTGCGGCAGAAGGAGAGCAGCAGCGCCATGGTATGCTCGGCGGCGCTGTTGGTGTTGCCGAAGGGGGCGTTGACAACGATAACCCCCTTGGAACTGGCATAGTCCACATCGACATTGTCGATGCCGACCCCGGCACGGGCGACGATCTTCAGTTTTGTGGCTGCATCCAGCAGGGCTTTATCGACGTTGGTGCCGCTGCGGGTGATGATGGCGTCATAGTTGCCGATGACCGCCAGCAGTTCGTCCTTCTTAAGGCCCAGCCTGACGTCCAGCTGGATGCGCGGTTCCTGGGTCAGAAGCGCCAGACCTTCCGCGGAAACTTCATCAGTTACGATAATCTTCATTGCATATCTCCAGTTTCAGTGGATTTAATCCGGGCATAGTAGCCCCGGCATAAAAAAAAAGCAAGCACGCCAGCGCCGATTAATGGTATACATTCGCCCCATGAAACCATTCAATATTGTTCTGATCGAACCTGAAATTCCCCCCAACACCGGCAATATCGCCCGTCTCTGCGCCGCCACCGGCGCCGTGCTGCATCTGGTCGGCAAGCTGGGTTTTTCGATTGACGACCGCTATCTGAAAAGGGCCGGGCTGGACTACTGGGAGTTCGTCACCCTCAGGCAGTGGCCCGATCTGGCCACACTTCAGGCCTCCGCTCCCGAAGGGCGTTTTTTCTATCTCAGCACCAAGGTTGCGCGGAGTTATCTGCAGGCCGGGTTCCGACCGGGAGACTTCATCGTCTTCGGCAAGGAGACCAAGGGTCTGCCGGAAGAGCTGCTGGCAGCCAATCCGGAAACAGCGATCACTATCCCGATGCCGGCCGGAGCGGTACGCAGCCTGAACCTGTCCACCTCGGCCGGTATCGTGCTGTACGAGGCGTTGCGGCAGAGTGGGATGTTGGAATGATTGTGTGTCACTGAATGGATTTAACATGGAACTTTTGTAACAGGGTGATAGTAATTTAACCTGTTTTGAGTATAATCCTTTCACATAACAACAACTCTGAGGCGAAGATGTCGCAAGCATTGGTAAATCCTGATATTTTGCGTTGGGCGAGAGAGCGTTCTTACCTCGGTGTGGATATGCTTGCCCATAAAATCGGGACCAAGGTTGAGAAGGTGCTTGCCTGGGAAATGGGCGAAGCGCTTCCAACCTTCAAACAAGCTCAGAAACTTGCACATACTGTCCACATACCATTTGGCTATCTCTTTTTACCGGTCCCTCCAGTTGAAACCATTCCTATCCCCGACTTGCGTACAATCGGCAATTTTACTTTAGGAAAAGCCAGCCCGGAATTCCGCGACCTTATCGGTGATGTAATGCGAAAAAGGGACTGGTTTGTCGAGTATCTGCGTAAACAGGAAGCTGACACAGTACCGTTTATTGGGAAATTCAATCTGAACACTCCATATGAAGATATAGCCGCAGATATTTCCGAAACCCTTGGCATTGATGGGAATCTGCGTCAGCGTTCCAGAAACTGGGAAGAATTCCTGCGAACAATGATTGTTCAGGCGGAAAAATGCGGCATTTGGGTCATGCGTAGCGGGATAGTGGGAAGCAACACGCACCGCCCCTTACTCGTTGAAGAGTTCAGGGGTTTTGCCATCAGCGAAAAACTGGCACCGCTCATCTTCATAAATGGTAAGGACGCAAAAGCTGCCCAGATTTTTACCTGTGCGCACGAACTGGCGCATCTGTGGTTGGGTGAAAGCGGTATTTCCAATGTCTCTCTTGGTGTTGAAGACAGCCATATATCGAACAGCATAGAAAGGTTCTGCAACCAGGTTGCCGTGGAGTTGCTGGTGCCCAAGAGCCTGTTTCTTGTGAATTGGAATTCGAATCTGGATATTGGAGAGAACGCCGACCGTCTTGCCCGTCATTTCCGGGTAAGCACCGTGGTTATTGCGCGGCGGGCGCTGAATTTGAATCTGATTGATTGGGCCGGTTACTGGAGCTTTTACGAATCCCAGAGGGACAAGTGGACCCGCACCCGTGAAGATTCCGAAGGTGGTGGAGATTATTATCGAACGCTGAAAACACGTAACGGGACAAGGTTTTCTCAGGCGGTTCTATCCAGTGCCTATGAAGGAAGACTGTTGTTCCGGGAGGCGGCCGCTTTGCTGGGGACAAGCGTGGGTAATCTTGACCACTATGCCAAGGACATGGGCGTAAGGTAAATCGATGAACTACTTACTGGATGCAAACATATTCATTGAGGCCAAACGCCGCTACTACGGCATGGATATTTGTCCGGGATTTTGGGATTGGCTCGACGTCGCCCAAGCGGGAGGCCATGTCTCAAGCATCACGCTTGTTTATGATGAGCTTACCGATGGAAACGATGAACTCAGCACATGGATAAAGGAGCGGGAAGGCACCGGGTGGTTTCTCGACGTAAGTGACCTGCCGACACAACAGGAGTTCAAACAGATTCTCCAGAACGTCTATTCTGCGGATTACTCGGAGAAGGCAAAGAAGGATTTCTTCGAAGGGGCTGATCCTTGGCTGATTGCAAAGGCAAAAGTCATGGGGGCCACTGTTGTGACACACGAAGTTTTCGATGGATATATCAAAAGGAAGGTGCCGATTCCTAACGTTTGCAAGCAGTTTGGGGTGCCATGCCTTGATACGTTTGATCTGCTGCGAAAACAGATGGCCAGTTTTGTTTTGGAATCAGTGGATATGTGAGTCTCTTGTAACATCATTGAAAGAGACTATTGAAAGAGACTATTGAAAGAGACTATTGAAAGAGACTATTGAAAGAGACTGGGGTCGCTTCTTTAAAGTTCATTTTTGAAATTTGGGGAAGCGACCCCTCGCATTCATCGCATTCGTGTTGAATACAATGTTAGGTGTCATACATGGTAATTCAGTACTCATCTGCCATTCTTGAAAGGCACATAGCTCCAGGTGTTTCTACCTTCACGAAGGCAGACATTCCAGATATGTCCTCCTTGTCGACACAGTCGCCGTATTGGGTAGCAAACTTCTTTTTAAACTCCGCATTCACGGCGACTTTTGCGATGCCGATGAACGCGTACGCCTACAATTTCCTCCGCCGGGCTCAGTATGCGTTCTCTGAACACCATCTTGCCCGAGAGAGTACACTCGCCTTCTTGGCCAACGGTGGTCAATCTGCCACCCGTTATGCCGATGCACTCTTTCATTGGGAGTGTTTCCTTGGTCAGTCTTGGCATGCGATTGCCCTCTTGGTCACTGCTTGGGAAGGGAAGGCCTTCGAGAAGAACGATGGGTCAACAGAACAGCGCCTGAATGCGCTGTACAACCAAATGAAACACGTTGAGTCCCGAATTGAGAACGGCCAAATGATTCCGTGTGCCACTGTTCCGGTATGGCTGGAGAACGAGGGGCTACGCAGTGTGGACGCTAATCTCACGTATGTGGAAACTTCTGAGATTCTGAAAGAACTTGCCAAGTATGCTGATGTGTTGATGAATCCCAAGACAGCCAAGACAGAGCTTCGTGATACCGACGCCTAATCCTTAGTTCCAGTGAACAAAAATAATCATAAACCCGACCATTCTTGTTATTCCCAATGCCGGCATTTATGACTTCGGCGTATTGCAATCTACTATGCACATGTCCTGGATGCGGGAGGTCTGCTGGCGAATGAATAGCGACTATCAATACTCAGCAAGCCATGATGCGGTGGATTGTTTGCTGGCTGAAAAATCTAACTGTCAGCTATTACGGCCGGAATTTTTTTGCGACCGTAGATAGCCCTTCTGCAAGCGCACCTGTCATCCTCTGACATTAGAATCCCCCTGCCGCCCCAGGCGCGCCCCATGCATCCACCGGCACAGCGGTCCCTTCCCGGACATTCGCGGCAGGAAGAAAGTGTGTCGGCCCGGCAACTGCTGATTCGCTTCAGATCAGCCCAAACGGGGGCACCCTCGGCCAGGGCAGCGATAAGGCCCTTTTCAAATACACCTGATATCGAAAACTCGTCCGTGTGGCACAACAGGCATGGATACAGCCTGCCTTGCGGGGTGAGGTAGGGATTCTCTGCAAAGGTGCAGGCTTCAACACGAACAGCTTCCGAGCCGCACCATCCAAGTGCCGCCACATTGCCGAGTCTTGAGTAGCGTTCCCTAAACTCGGGATCGGAGTCATGGCGATCCAGTAATGCCAGGTATTGATCCGTGGAGGGAGGGGCAATCAAATTCTCTTTGGCTGCCCGCCCGCCCTGCACAAGGGCGCCGGTGACAACCGAGGCTATCCGCAGTATATCTGCAAGCTCCAGTACCGCGGGGATATCCGGCAGATTATGACGCATCTCGGTAAACAGGAAGGTGATGCGGGGTCCCAGACCTCCCCGCAGAAGACAATCCAGGCCATCCATCAGCCCTTGGAATGAGCCCTTGCCACGCGTCAAGTCGTGAACCGTAGCGCTGGCGCCATCGATCCCCAGCTGGATTGAAAGTCCGGGAAAATCCAGCTCACGTAGCAGAGCCACGTTATCATCGTTGAACAGCATGCCATTGGTCTGAAGAATGATGGTTTGCATGTCGAGCTTGCATGCAAACCGGATCAGATCCAGCCAACCCGGATGACAGAGCGGTTCCCCTCCCGTAATTCTGACCCCCTTGCCCCCAATGGCAGCGAACTCTTCGACCATATGTAAAAGTGTCGGCTCAGGCACGTCAGCGGCGGAGTCAGCCTCACCGGCAACAACCCAGCAGTGTGCGCAAGCGAGATTGCATCTGCCGGTTATGGACAGAGTGAGTGTCTTTGGGGGGCGCAGTCCTTCCCGGCGCAATATTTTCAGAACTTCGGCTGGTTCCATGGTTTGTTTTTAGTAACCCGTGCAATATGAATAATGGTAGTTTGTATCCAAAACTACCAGAGTTGCAAGAGAAGGAATACGTAAAATGATGCATCCCTACCTGACTTCCGTTATCCCAGGCTGCGGCGGAGCGATCAAGGATACTCCGGACGACTTCCTGGTGGAGGAAATACCTGCCTATCTTCCCTGCGGTTCCGGCGAACACTGCTACCTGACTATCGAGAAACGCGGCATCACGACCCTGGAGGCTGTCAAGCGGATAGCCCAGAAGCTGAATCTGCCGGAACGGGATATGGGTTACGCCGGCATGAAGGATGCCGTTGGCGTCACCCGCCAGACGATATCGGTCCAGCGCGTCTCGCCGGAGAAGGCTTGCGACCTGGATCTGGATGGTGTCAGGGTTCTCTCCGCCGGCCTGCACACCAACAAACTCAAACTGGGACATCTGAAGGGGAACCGTTTCCGGATCGCGGTGCGTGGCGTATCCGCTGATGCGACGCAGAGTGTTCCGGATATTCTGGCGCAGCTTGTCAAGCGCGGCGTACCCAACTACTTCGGATTCCAGCGCTACGGCGCCCAGGGTAACTCTCACCTGATCGGAGCGGCCATGCTGCGGCGCGACTGGCAGGCGGCCGTTGACCGGCTGATCGGGGAGCCGGATGCTGTGCGGGATGAACAGTGGCGCACTGCGATTGCCGCCTATCAACAGGGGGATCCGGAGTTGGCTCTGCGTCTGTTTCCGCGCCATTGCCGCGGCGAGCGGGATCTGCTGCAGCGGCTGGTGAACCGCCCCGGAGCGTTCGAAAAGGCCTTCTCCGCGATACATCCCCGACTCAAAAAGCTGTACCTTTCTGCTTACCAATCCTTCCTGTTCGACCAGGTGGTTGCCGGAAGGATTGAACATGTCGATGAACTTATGGACGGCGACCTGGCCTGCAAGCATGTCAACGGCGCCTGTTTTCTGGTTGAAGACGCCGCTGCGGAGATGGAACGGGTCCGTTCTTTCGAGATTTCGGCCAGCGGTCCACTGTTCGGCTGCCGGATGAAGCAGCCTGAAGATGAACCGCTACGGATGGAACTGTCGATTCTTGAAAATGAGCGGATACGTCCAGAGGATTTCAACCTGCCGGGAGGCCTGCGCCTGGAGGGGGAGCGTCGTCCGTTGAGAGTTCCGTTGGGCGAACCGACCTGGCAGCTGGAAGGTGACTGCCTCTGGCTGGAGTTCTCGCTTCCCAAGGGGAGCTACGCCACGTCGGTGTTGCGGGAGATTACCAAGATTTTTTAGTCTAAAACGGATGTTAGCCACAGAGGTCACAGAGAACACAGAGTAAAAATTGAGAGTTATAAACTGATTGATTCTATTTACGTGTCACCGAAATGGTACATGTCTCTTGATTTACAATTATCTGATTTCTCTGTGACCTCTGTGTGCTCTGTGGCCAAATGATTTTTCCAGGTTTGGTGCTTCGGATACAAAAAAGCCGACATTGCTGTCGGCTTTCCGGTTTTCCGTGTATTAGGGCTCCGGGCTATGAACGCACAAAATCCGGTTTGGCAAATGAGTATTCAAACTGCATGTGATCGGTATAGGTGCCGTTCAGGATGGCAACCACGTCTTCGGTGAAGACCAGCTCCTCGTCGGTCGGAATGACGTATACCTTGACCGGCGAGTCATCGGTGGTGATCAGGCTTTCACGTTTGCGGGTCATGGCCTTGTTGTTGCGGTCGCGGTCGAGGATGATGCCGATGTGATCCAGTCCTTCAATAGCCTTCTCACGTATCAGCGCCCCCATCTCACCCACTCCGGCGGTGAAAACAACCGCATCCAGCTTTCCAACCGCGGCCATGAAGGCGCCGATATACTTCTTCAGACGATAGGCCTCAATGTCGAGGGAAAGCTGGCAGCGCTTGTCGCCGGCATTGGCATTCTCAATCACGTCGCGACGGTCGGTAAAACGACCGGTAACGCCAAGCACACCGCTCTTTTTGTTGAGGATGCTGTCGATTTCCTTGGCGGAAAGGTTCTCTTTCTGCATCATGAAAGCCGGAATGGCCGGGTCGATATCACCGCAACGGGTGCCCATCACGGCGCCTTCCAGCGGGGTAAGTCCCATGGTGGTGTCAACCGAAATGCCGTTCTTGATCGCACAGTGCGAGACGCCGTTGCCGATGTGCATGGTGATTATGTTGGTGTCTTTCGAACTTTTACCGAGCAGGGCAGCGGCGCGTTTTGAAACGTACAGATGCGATGTGCCATGAAAGCCGTAGCGCCGGACCTGGTGGTTTTCGTACCACTCGTAGGGGAGGGGATAGATATAGGCGTGTTCCGGCATGGTCTGGTGAAAGGCCGTGTCGAAGATGGCCACATGCGGGACTGTCGGCATCAGGGTCTGGGCCGCCTCGATCCCCTCGATATTGGGAGGGTTGTGAAGTGGCGCAAGGTGCTGGACTTCTTTTACCGCATCCAAAACCATTTCGTCGATCATCACCGAACAGGTGAATTTTTCACCGCCGTGAACCACACGGTGGCCTACGGCGGATATTTCATCTACACTTTTTAATACACCATGGACAGGGTCGGTAACTGTTTTTATCAGCAGGTCGATAGCTGCCTGATGGTTGGCGCAATCCTGCTGGTGGTGGTAGGTTTCACGTCCGGGCACTTCGTGCATGATGAAAGAATCACCGATAATTACCCTTTCAACCATTCCCTTGGCTACGATCGATTTCGTATCCCAATTGAACAACTGGTATTTTACCGACGAACTGCCGCAATTGAGTGCCATAATTATCATGATGTATTCCTCCAAATAAACAGAGATTTAGTTATAATATCAATAAAAATGGAACAACCATACTAAAATAAACATCTGAAATAGAACTGTTTTTGATATATACACGAGACATGAATCTAATTCAACAAAATTTGTGTAAACGGTTTTGGGAAACGCTAATTTCTTTGCTGGACTTTTGAAAATCTGTATGGTACATCAAACTCGCTTACCGTATAGGTAAGCTAATCTTATAAGGAGGTGAAATTGTGGCTCATACTATTACTGACGATTGCACAAACTGTGCAGCATGTGAAGATTCCTGTCCTGTTAACTCCATCAGCGAGCAGGGTGGCAAGCGCGTTATCGACGCAGATACCTGCATCGACTGTGGCGCATGCGTAGATACCTGTCCCGTAAATGCCATCCATGCCTAATCAGCTTTGATGCGTATGGTAAGTAAAAAGCCCGTGGTTACACGGGCTTTTTACGTTTCCGGTCTGTAGTTTGCCGCCTATTTGATCACTATATTGCTGATCGTGACGCTCCCCTTCAGGATACTTAACGTCCCCATCGTAGAATAACCGCTGGTTGGATCAAAGCTGGCGCTTCTTCCCCCTTCAAGCAGGACATTTACCGGATTGCCGAAAACAGGGGTTTCCAGGAACGTGAAAACCTGTGCCTGGATATTGCCGCTGCCGGAAAGGCCGATTGCGTTATAAGCGTCCATGATCCTCGAATGCAGGGTGGGGGTTGCGCTGTTCAGCCGGACATTGTTGTTGTCGGTAAAGGTGGCGGTAACATTCTTGTCGGCATTCATGGTGACACTGCAGTTGTTACCGGTTGCAGTAGCGCAACCTGTCCAGGCTACCGTAGAATACCAGGCTGGCGCCGCTGTCAGGCTGACCGCACTCAGGTAGTCGAATATGGCGCTGCAGGTGCCGCTGTTGCATGTGATTCCGGCCGGTGAAGTATAAACTGATCCGCTCCCGGCTATGGTAACCGATAGAAGTGCGCCGAAATTGCTGAAGTCGATGCCATCGGAGATCATCACGCCGGTTCCACCGGGATTCGAGGCATGTGTCGGACCGCTGGCGGCGCCCCAGTAGTTGTTGCGGGCATTGATGATGTTTGCCGGGGTATCGTTGGTGAATCCCCAGACTGCGGATGTGCCGATAAAGCTGGAATCGCTGACAGTTGGCACGGAGGCTGCCGTTGCGGCAATCTCTGTCCCGGCGCAGTTTTCGAAACGTCCGTAGTTGATGGCCGGTGAGGCGGCGTATAGCTCCAGACAGTTGGTGGCGCTGTTCAGTACACTGACGTTGCTCAAGGGGGGACTGATGCTGTCCACGTAGAAAGACGTCAGCCGATAGGCGCTGTGGATATAGCCGATACCGGCCCCGCCGTTGTAGGCGCCGGCATAGTTGATCGTGACATAACTGAGCGCCGAAGTTCCGGCGTTGGGGGAGAGGTAGATGCCGCTCCAGTTGCCGGCGGCGGGAGACGCTGCCCGCGAGGTGAAGGTGATCGG
>Ga0154448_1084_pt2 | contig 53663 bp, 49 predicted proteins | sample RifGroC2_FD_105641 | JGI IMG/M metagenome (GOLD analysis project Ga0154448, IMG submission 105641) | Geobacteraceae bacterium GWC2_55_20
AAGCCAGCTGGGGATAGCCGAGCGACCGCCAGGACTCCAGCTGCTCAGCGGAAATTTGGGGGTACGACTCCGGCAGCAGCAGGCCGCCGTCGGAGGCCAGTCCCATCATGACCGCGTCCTTGAATGCTATCGGCTGGATACCGCCGCGAGTGCTTATATAGCGCATAAGAAACCTTTCGTTTGAGAAATAAGCCGGAATGTATCAGGGATTGGCTGAAATTGGAAGAGCCTGCGCGCAGAAGTCGCCCGGTGATGCATTCTTCTGCGCCGACCGGTTGCCACCGTCAGAGTTTATAGCTACGGAACCGGAACGGTTGCACCGGTAATGCTGCCCGAATCACCGGCCCCTTCGATGACATCCACGATCCGCCGAACTATCATGGGAGATACAGCTGACGCGAAGGTTCCGTTGGGGTGCGAGTCCTCGCCGCTGGCATACTCGGGTTTCAGGTACAGTCCCCCTTCGGTCTCAAGTGTCCAGAAATCCCAGACAAAGATATTGTCCCCCTTCTCATCCCAGGTTGACCAGACCCAGTCGAAAAACTGCCTGGCCCGCTCGGCATTTTCCGGGGTGTTTTGCTGCAAGGTCAAGGCGGCTCCGGTCCAGACAATGAACTTTTTCGCGGGAAACTGGCGCAGGCGGGCCTTGAGTGCGTTGTACTGCAGCTTGTAATTTTCCAGGGATTTGCGGCTGGAGGCGATGTCCGGAAAACCGGTGTCGGCTTCGACACTGCTGACCGGGAAACAATGCTTGAACACGATGACGTCGTAAATTTCAGCCAGGTTATCCAGAGTATCTTGCCCCAGATAGCCGATCGGACCGGTAGTATCGACCCAGAGTTTCCAATAATCGTAGGGATAATTCTCCCAGGGGTAGTTCACACCGTCGGGGTAGGCCTGTTCGGTTATCCGGTAATCAGTGCCAAATTGGCCATTGTATGTCGAAATATGCCCTGGAACCCCGGCATCCCAGACGACTCCTCCGGTGCTGTGGTGCAGGTATATGATCCGGACCATATCTGTCATGGGCGCTGCCACGGTGATATTGTCCGCCACCAGCGAGCCGGATGTGATCGTGAGAGCCCCTTCAAGCCTGGTTGTGCCGACAATCCCCGTGAATCCGGCATCGTAGCCGCCACGCAGCCGGACATTGCCCCCCCGATCCAGATCCAGGCTCTCGCGGAAGGTTCCGGCCTGGGCCAGGATGGTAACATTGCTGCCACTGGCAATGGCGCTGTTCGCTGCCGTCAAGGTCTGGTGGTACGAGATAGTTGTCCCGTCATCAAGCCTGGCCGTGGCGGATATGCACGCAATCGGGTAAAGCAGCATGGCAAGAGCCATGACGGCAGCTGCCAGGTTCAAACGGTATCCGGTCATAATCCCTCCCTATTCAGACTTACATCGGAATGAGGTTCAAGCTGAGCTTTTTTCGTAATCTGTTCAGCACTTTTTCATAACCCCACCTGTCCGCCCCTTAACTTAAGGGGCGGGACGCACTAATGTTGCACAGTGGTATCTGGCAGGTTGATTCTGCTTTCGCTCCCCTCTTAAGATAAGAGGGGCCGGGGGAGTTATGAAGAGTATGCTGAATAATTACCTTTTTTCAAGAACCTGCAAGGGACATTGCTGATCAGCCCGGAACCAGATCGACAAATCAGCCCCTCTGTCCCTCTCGCATCAAGACTGACACCCCTTTTTCCCGGAAATGTCTTTTATCATTTTGCAAATTGACGCCTGCATTTTTACAGTGTCCGTCTCGTACTCTATCATTTTGTACATTCTCGCCCGTTCGCCAAAGCCAAATCCCTGATAGATCGCTTTCTCCTCTTCGGGCAATTGTTCCAGTATGGCATGAATCCTTTCGAGATGTTCCGTCTGCTGTTGTTGATTACGGGGATTGGCCTCGGCTTCGACCGGCGTGACTGTCACGGGTTTACTTGATTGATATAATTTTGCGGCCTGCCGGAGATCTTGTGCTAATTCAGCGAAATACCCGGCTGCGGACCTTATTTTGTCGATGTTCGCGTCTTCGTCTCCGGAATCAAGCGGGATAATGCCGGTGGCACCTGATTCCGATATTGTGAAGTGTTCACTGTTTAGATTGAGCTTGATCCGGTTGTCGCTCAACTCGACGAGTCCGCAGACAAATTCCCGATTGCTGACGTAGTTACTGTTTTTTACTGCTGCCTGTTCTGTAATTACCATGGTCGGTCCTCTTCATTTTGTTGTGGGCGGCAAGGAATCAATGGTGCGCGCCTGTGAATTTTCAAGTCAGTATACTTTGTTATTTCTATTGATGTATAGAAACCATTTCTATATATTCATTCCATGACGACAAAATACCGCTTTTCAAATTTCAGGATTACATTAAGAGAGAAGGATCACAATCCTCCTCATGTACATCTTATGGGGCCTGATTTTGAAGCGGCAGTCAATCTTGTCACGCTGGAAATCATGGATGGTTCCGCACCTTCAAAGGTTCTGCGTCATGCTTTGAAATGGATAGCTGACAACAGAGAGGAGTTGTTACAACAATGGCACATGCTACACGGATAACCCGCCCAAGATTGGCAACTGTAACTCCTGCCGCAGATTATTGCCTCAACATAAGTTTCGTTGATGGTTCCGGCGGCATAGTAAATATGAAGGATTTCGTTTTTTCCTTACCTGGCCTTGCTCCCCTTCGCGACCCTGTCGCATTCTCTGGAGTTGTTCTTGGCGAATACGGTTGGGAAGCCGAGTGGCCACAGCTTGATATTCAGATTGGCGCTGACACGCTCTTTGCCGATATGCTGGATCAACGTTCGGAAACTCCTGCCGACCGCTTCACTGTTTGGCGAATCCGAAACAACCTCTCTCTTTCTGCTGCGAGTCGTGAACTTGGCGTTACGGTACGTACTCTAAGCGCCTACGGTTCTGGCGCGCGTCCCATACCGCGCACTGTTCAGCTTGCTTGTATCGGTTGGGAAGAAGAACTCCGTAGAAAAACTGCTTAACAATGAACTGCGGAGCCGCCTTTTCAGCGGCTCCAATTCTATAGTCTTTCAGTTTCATATGGTTTAAAGCCCGCAGACGCCGCTTGTTATTTTTCAAATCACCAAATAGAAAAATAGATAACACCATCCCTGTCGCACTGTCCCTGTCGCACCCTCGCTGACCGGTGCTGCCGTTGGTTGAATATTCGATTTTCTCGCCGTTGGTTTATCAAATACGAGGACTGCCCCGCTAAGGTTCTCTTCAATCTTGACTAAACAGTTGGCTTGGATATCTTCAACGAAGAAATCCTGCTTATTTTGAATGATCTATCTTCATTCCTGAGGTGACAATAACCTTTTACACATTTTGAGTTCTTGACAAGGAGCATCTCATGCGGGTCGATAGTTCTGTGACTAACTTCTCCGCTGAATTTTCTGTATTTGAATTCAATGGTTGTATTTGCTTTAATGGCTTTCTCTAAAATGCTAGTATTGTTGATGGTTTTCTCACTCGCCTTGATGGTTCTTCCTTCCGAGAATTTCTGCACACCATGCTGACCTTTGTGACAGTTTTCACACAACAATGCCAAGTTCGAATTTTTATGATCTCCGCCTTGTGATAGTGGGGTCTTGTGGTGGATGTGAAATGGGCCATGCTTGGTTCCGCAATGTTCACATTTTCTGGCGCGTGTATCCTTTTTCCTAAACTTCCTGTCTTCCCAATCTGGAGGATATTCAGGCCAAAAGTCAAAAACAGGCTTCACAAGGACATAGATTGCTTCAGCTTCCTTACGAATTTGATTGCTCTGTGTTTGGTTCGAAGTAGAAAAAGTTCTTTGTTCAATCCTAAGCTGTTCGATTTTAGAGCTGATATTTACTTTTGTGTTCTTTAATACTTCAAGTTCTTTAGCATAATTAGAGCTAAGAAATCGTGCGATGAGTCCAGCATTAGCCTTATTACGGCTTATTACAGCATCGGCTTCTTTGTTCTCTTTATTAAGACTGTCGAATAGATGATTCTTTGGGAATTCAGCAATTGCAAGCTTATTAGCACGATCATTTATTGTTACAACTCTCTCCCATATGTCCATCACGCATTTTTCGTGACAAGCTCGATTGTTTGTTAAGAGTTTTATACCGTTACCATCACAACGTAGGTGACATATCGGGCAAGTTTTACGAGAATTATCCACAAGATTGTCCTTTTCCTTTTTGCCTTAATTGTCTGGTTCAACGGTTCCGGCGCTGTGCTGCTTGACAGCACCAGTGCCTTGTTATGCATCATCAGATTCATTTTGTAATGGCCAGCCATCTGGCAGTTCAAAAAGTCCCTTTGGGCAAATTCCTTCGCATCTAACCACCTTGCCAGCATCAGGTCGATAATGAGTGAGTGCGTCAAAAGCATCGCCAATGGAATATCTTGCCCAAGGGTGATGGAAGATTTCCGGATTTGAGACTGCGATAGTCCAAGGAACCAATGACGACATTACCAACACGGCAGAAACACGTGTGTTTTTGGACCTTTTAGTCCATTCCAGGCACCGTTAGGCAGTCTCTGCATTTGCGGCTCTACAGCACCTCCAATGTTTGCTGGAAACGTGAAAGATTCCTGTCCAAATAGAGCTTCCATAATGTCGATCATTTCAAGGTGCTGATTGATTGCATTAACCGCAACGACAAGTCCAATTCCAAGATCTCCATAGTGGGCCGCTTTTGCTATCACCGAATCTTTGAGAGCCGTTCTATCATCAACGAGCTGTGCTTCGGCTGGGCCAAGAATCCCCAATGGCCGAATTCCAGTCTTTCCCCTTGATTTATGCGACTTTGGAATTGGTGATATATCAATCCTCCAACCCTGAAAATCGAACTTATGAGAAGGAACAGCTCTCATCCCACTATGCCGTATAATTTCTGAACAACTATCAGGATCAAGAGAATTCAGGAATTGTCGGACTTCATGCCTGAGTCGGCGACCTGGAACCGGGACTGCAGGGGCTCCATGTACTTCTACAGAAATGAAAAAGTTGGGAGAATCAAGGCCATTCAACGCATCATAAACTTGATTTAGTCGTTTTTCGCCAGAGACTTCCTGCTGGCTTTGATTTGTTGCAAGTGTAGCTTCAACATAAAACCTACTGCCTTCTTGCGAAGTAGCTAAAAAATCGGGCGCTCTACAGGAAGATGTTCCTGGTTCAGGATGTGGAATTTCAACTGTATGACCCAGTCGGATAAGCAGCTCATGGACATACAGCTCAAAAAACGCTGAGTGATGCTCAATCTCGTCGTCAGACTGAAATCTTCTAAAAATATTTACCTTGGCTGCATTTGGATAACGAGAAAACCAATTTTCTAGCTCTTGCCGAATAAGAACAACTGCAGGGCGTGCCGATCTGTTTAAATAAATAAAAGACGGTTCGCTATACGATGCGGGACCAATATCATCGCGTTGAATATCTTTATGGAAGAGGTTCATATTATTTCCTGCATAACGGGGTGCCCGGTTCACCCGCTTCGCCCGGTCGGTTTTTCCGGGCGTGGCGGTGTGCAACCGGCTGGTTAGGATCACTTCAGTTTTTCAGGCTTAATTTCAGGAACAACGGCCTCTGCGAAGTAGTCATTTCCTTGCGCGTCCACTCCGATATAAGCCCACTTTGATTTAATATCCTCTGGTGTTTCCGTCCAGTGCCAGTTCACCCAGCATGTAGCTTTTCCACCTGGGCGTAACCAGCCGTCCTTACTGATGTCGTCATGGGCGTGCCAATCGAGAAAGTCCTTGTTCCTAAGCACCTTATTTCTCACATTACTAGCAGTCCAACTTCCATTTTGTGCAAAATACCAGTCAAACCATATGATTTTTATTGGCACGTCTGCATTATTTGAGACTTCGGTCCGATAGAAGCGGGCATATGGAAAATCCATTTTTTGAATCAATTCTTTCGGGACGTCAGTGATATTCAGCGGGGTATGTATTACTACTAGACCTTCTCTGGATTGTCCTCCTGCATTGTGGCGTACAACGGAAGTGCATGATGCCAGGGTCAAGAAGATCATGAAGCTAAATACCTTTCCGATTCTAATCATATTTTCTACTCCTAACTCGTAGATCACCGGTTCACGCGTGCGCGCGCGTGAACCGGTGATCTACCCAAATGGAACATTTATCCCAGAACACGGATACACCTGCAAACAGTTTAAAGTCAAGAAGTTACCCCCTTACACATTAAAGCACTCTTTCACATCCCGCTTCACCCCGGGAACGAAACAATCCCGCCTTCATCGCCCCGACTTGCGCCGCTGGGTAATCGATTCCCCGCCTATGCCCCAGTTGTCCGTATCCACCTCGTCGATCACTACCACCGTGGTGGCCGGGTTCTTCCCCAGCACATCCACCAGCAGCTGGGTTGCCCCCTTGATCAGGGCCGCTTTCTGTTCGGCCGTTGCTCCTTCGCGGGTAATCCTGATGTTCACGTATGGCATGGCTGTGCTCCTTTATATTGAAATCAGGTCTTGCATGAAACCTGTTATGACGAGAAGTTCCTGTCGGTTGCCACCAGCAGGCCGCCGAGCGCCACCACGGAACCGGCCAGCAGCAACGGCAGCGTGAAGCCACCCTGTTGATCGGCCAACAAACCGGCCAAGGGCGGACCAACCACCTGCCCCGCCCCGAAGCAGACCGTCAGTATGGCAGCTGCACGACGTCCTTCAGAACCGGCGCGCCTGCCGCCCTCGCCCATAGCCAGCGCCACGATACCGAGGAAAGTGCCGCCGAAGATGACTGCGGCCAGACCGGCGCTGAAGGCCTGTACCGCAACGCTGCTGAGCAGAATGCCGCAGGCCTGGAGCAGGTAGGCGCTGGTCAGGGTCGCCCGCAGGCCGATCCTGCATGCAATCCGCTGCCAGATGACGGTTGATGGTGCCGCCGCCAGACCTACAACGACCCAGCTCCAGGAGGCAAACCGTTCCAGTCCCGGGGTGTGGGCTATCATGGTCACCAGAAAGGTGGCGCTGACGATATAACCAACCCCCTCCAGGAAATAGGCGATTGCCAGACGGCAGATACCAACCAGACGTCCTTTGCCAGTGGAAACTGCATCCGGTACCGCCACCGCGCTCCGACGCTTGCCGGCCACCAGGACACCGGCCACGGCAAGCACAATCGACAGCGCCCCCATCCCCAGCCAGGCCGCGCTCCATCCGCCGACGCGATCGAGCAGCGGAACAACCGCGCCGCTCAGTGCGATCCCCAGGCCGATACCACCGTAGAGCGCGCTGCTCCAACTGTTGTGGCGGCTGCGCTGCAGAATTTCGGTCACCTCGATCGCGATCACCACGAAAAGTATCGCGCTGGAGACCCCCGCCATCAGCCGCAGCACGCCCCATCCTGCTGGTGACTGCGTGGCACCCATCAGCAGTGTGGTGACAATGCTGGCGACCAGTGCGCTTACGTTGACACACCTGCTGCGCAGCACGCGGGGCCAGACAGCGCAGAGCAGCGCACCGGCCAGATATCCGGCATAGTTTAGTGAAGCCACCCACCCGGCCATGCCGTGGCTGATCCCCAGATCGCGCTGCATCAGCGGCAGAATCGGGGTAAAGGCAAAACGCCCGATCCCCATCGCCACCATCATGCCCAGCATTCCTCCGGCAAGCACCCGCAGTGCCGGTCGTTGCAGCGTTTCAATTGTTTTCGGCGAGGTACTGTTCATAGATTCATGCCGGTTTAGATCCAGATATGTTCGGTTTGAGGGGGCAGACAGGGTCTGTTTGACAGAGTTGATTTAAAACACGATGCAGCAGGCTTGGACTCCACATGGCCCAACGGATCAGTGTCCGTGGTTCCCGGGGTTGTACAGCACTCCGCCATCTTCCGCATATTCCCGCAGCACCGCCACCGCCGCGGCTCTCAGCACATCACGCTCGACACTGATGCCGCGACGGTTCAGGGCCAGCACCCAGTCGTCAGGTTTGGAACCTTCGTCAAAACCGATTTCGCGGGCATCTTCGCCACGCGCGCCGCAGACCAGGCCGCTCACCCCGGACCAGGGTATCGCTCCGAAACACATGGCGCACGGTTCGGTCGAGGCGTAGATTTCGTACTTCAGCCTACCTGCGTCTCCGATATCATAGCGTCCCAGCGCCTTCTGGGCGGCCGCCAGCGCGACCATCTCCGCATGCAGGATGGAACAGCCAGCACTTTCGACCAGGTTGATGCCGGGCGCCACCAGCCTTCCGTCCACGTCAAAGACCGCCGCACCGAACGGACCGCCGCTGCGGTTGCGCACGTTCAGCCGGGAAAGCTCGATCACGAACCCCATGCGTTCAGCGGTCGTTGAAAAAATCCGCGGTGAATCGGCCAGGAAACTTTCCAGCCAATCCGGTAAATCTATCGTTATTCCCGGCTTGGTCATTGCAGCTCTCCACCGGAGATGACCGGCAGTACGCCGTCCCGAAGTTCCTCCGGCGCCAGCATGAAAAACAGCCTGAACATGCAGTATTTGTAGAATTCGTGGAAGAGCAGATCGAAGCTGCCGCCGTGGCTCCACCATGATTCCTTCAGGTTTTTAGTATCAACCGGGTACGGGTATATTTCGATGTTTTTCGGCAGCGAGTTGCGGAAGAGGATCGAAGATCGCTTCAAGTGATAGCGGGAGGTGATCAGGATTATGGAGCGGATCTTGTTCTGCATGATGACTTCACGCCCCAGCACCGCGTTTTCGAGTGTATTGCGTGATGCCTTCTCCAGTATGACCCGCTCGGACGAAGGATCTCCGGGGCGGGGACGGTACAGGTCGCTTTTGCGGACGGAGGGATCGACCCCGATAAAATACAGGTACCGGGCGCGCGACTCCCGGAACAGGCGAATCCCCTCCTCCACCCTGCCCTTGCCGCCGGCCAGCACCACAATCGCATCGGCTTTGCGGCTGTGCTGGCGGTAGGAGAAAGTCTTGTAGGTAAAATCAATAAAAAGGGCCGTTACCGCGAACAGCCCTATCACAACCAATGTTATGAATGCCTTGATAATATTCATGCCATAACCCATATTTTCCTTGCAAGCACAGCGTCACTCTGCTATAAGATTTTTTTCAGCAATCAACGGAGGACAAAAATATGTCAAGAAAATGTGAAATCTGCGGAAAAGGCCCAAGCTTCGGTAACAATGTCAGCCACGCCAACAACAAAACCCGTACCGTATGGCGTCCGAATCTCCAGAAGATCAGAGCCGTAAAAAACGGTAGCATCTCCACCGTCAAGGTTTGCACCCGCTGCATCCGTTCCGGTTTTGTTACCAAAGTAATCTGACATTACGTTTCCATGTCCCATAAATCAGCCGCCCTCCTGCAAGGAGCGCGGCTTTTTTGCGTTATTGACCGGCCGGATTCTACAGGCCGGCGATGACTTCGATCTCCACCCGCACCCCGCGCGGAAGCGACTTGACGGCAACGGTCGAGCGGGCCGGCCGATGGTTTTCAAAATAGCTGGCGTAGACCCCGTTCATGGCAGCAAAGTCGTCCATATCCACCAGAAAGACGGTGGTTTTGATCACATCCGCGAATCCGGCGCCGGCAGCTTTCAGAACCGCGGCGATATTGGCCATCACCCGTCCGGTCTGGGCGCTGATATCGCCCGCCACCACCTCGCCGGTGAGCGGGTCCAGCGGGATCTGTCCGGAGCAGAACAGCATGTTCCCGAACCGGACCGCCTGGGAATAGGGGCCGATGGCGGCCGGGGCATTTTCCGTAGCTATTGGCTGTAGTTTCATTGTTTCAACCTCTCCACCTTGATAACTCCCTTGACCTTCATAACCGCGTTCATCACCTTCTGCAGGTGCGCCAGATCGGTTACGTTGACCTCGAAAGTGTTTTCTCCGCGCTGGTCCACGGTACTCTGGATGTGGGCGCTGGCAATATTGGCCTCGCAGTTGGTGATCGCCAGCGAGATGTTGGCCAGGATGCCCTTGATGTCGTGGCAGATGACCCTGATCTTGACCGGCAGCACCGAAGCCTTGGCCTTGGCTTTGTTCCAGGCCACGTCGATGCGCCGTTCCGGATCGTTTTCCATCGCGAACTGGCAATCGGCTGTATGTATCGTCACCCCCTTGCCGCGGGTGATGAAGCCGACAATATCGTCGCCCGGAACCGGATTACAGCACTTGCCGAAACGCACCAGCACATCGTCAACGCCGCTGATCTCGACCGCGCTGGAGGATTTGCCCTTGAGCTTGTTGATCATCGACTCAAGCCGGGACTCCTTGCGGTCCGAACGTTCCTGGAGCTTGGCATCGGGCAGCAGCTTACCGACGATCTGACCGATGGAGATCTTGCCGTAGCCGACCGCCGCCAGCAGGTCGTCATCGGCCGCATAACCGAATTCTCCGGCGATCTTCTTGAACTCGCCGCTTTTCTGGACTTTCTGCAGGTTGACCGAGTATTTGCGGAGATCCTTTTCACAGATCTCGCGGCCGAGCACGATGCTGCGCTTGCGCTCCTCGATCTTGATCCAGGCCCTGATCTTGTTACGGGCCCGTGAGCTCTTGACGATCTTGAGCCAGTCCTTGCTGGGGGTGTGATGGGGCGAGGTGATCACCTCGACGATATCGCCGTTCTTCAGCTCGTACTTGAGCGGCACCAGCTTGCCGTTGACCTTGGCTCCCACGCAGCGATGCCCGATATCGGTATGGACGCTGTAGGCGAAATCAATCGGGGTCGCCCCCTTGGGATAGCCCTTCACATCGCCCTTGGGAGTGAATACATAGACCTCTTCGTTGAACAGCTCGACCTTGACCGAGTCCATGAACTCCCTGGAGTCCTGCAGGTCCTGCTGCCACTCCAGAAGCTGCCGCAGCCAGGCGAAGCGCTTGACCTCTTTTTCGTCGTAGCCCTTGCCTTCCTTGTACTTCCAGTGCGCGGCGATGCCGGCGTCGGCGACGCTGTGCATCTCGTGGGTGCGTATCTGGACCTCCATCCGGTCGCCATGCGGCCCGATCACCGTCGTATGCAGGGACTGGTACATATTCCCCTTGGGCATGGCGATGTAGTCCTTGAAGCGCCCCGGAATCGGCTTCCAGGCCGAGTGGATCACCCCCAGCACCTCGTAGCACTCGCGCAGGTCCTCAACCAGGATCCGCACCGCAATCAGGTCGTAGATCTCCTCGAACTCCACATTGCGCTTTTCCATCTTGCGGTAGATCGAATAGAGGTGCTTGCTGCGGCCGGAAATTTCGCCCTTGATGCCGTAAAAAGCCAGTTTTTCCGTGATGATGGCCTTGGCTTCTTCAACAAAAGCTTCACGTTCCTGCTTCTTCAGCGAAATTTTCCGCACCAGATCGAAATAGATCTCCGGTTGCAGATAGCGGAAAGAGAGGTCTTCCAGCTCGACCTTGACCCAGGAGATACCCAGTCGGTTGGCGATGGGAGCGTAGATATCCATCGTTTCCTTGGCGATGCTGCGCTGTTTCGGCTCCGGCTGGAATTCCATCGTACGCATGTTGTGCAGCCGGTCGGCCAGCTTGACCAGGATCACGCGGATATCGATCGCCATCGCCAGCAGCATCTTGCGGAAATTCTCGGCCTGGCTCTCTTCCTTAGTCTTGAAGTTGATCTTGCTGATCTTGGTGACACCGTCCACCAGCGCCGTCACCTCGTCGCCGAACATGGCGGCCAACTCTTCCGATGTGGCCAGGGTGTCTTCGATCGTGTCGTGCAGGAATCCGGTGACGATGCTGGGAACGTCCAGCTTCAGGTCGGCCAGCAGTCCGGCCACCTCCATCGGGTGGATGATGTACGGCTCCCCGGACAGACGGGTCTGACCCTGGTGCACCTTGGCGCAGTAAACATAGGCCTTGCGGATCAGATTGAAGTCTGCCGTAGGGTTATATGCCGCCACTTTGTCAAGAATGTCATTAAGCCTGATCATAAGCTGTTATCGCCCAAATGGATTAGTGAAGCGGGATTTCGGAATCAGGATAAAAAAAGGGTGAAATCGGAGTATATTCCGGCTTCACCCTGGGTGACTGGTAATGATTAACGATGCTTTCTGGTGACCTCGAAGCTGATCTTGCCAGCGGCGATCTCGCGCAAAGCGGTAACCACGTGGCGGTTGTTCTTGGGATCGATCAGCGGGTTGGCGCCCTTGTACAGCTGTTTAACCCGTTTTGATGCCAGCATTACCAGCTGGAATCTGTTTTCAACTTTTTCAAGACAATCTTCAACGGTAACCCGTGCCATATTCAAACTCCTCTTGCTACGTAAAATGGATAGCCTATGTACCCTGTTTTTGATTAAATATCAAACAATTTCCCTACCTGCTCCATCATCCGGAACGTTTTGCGGCAATGGGCAATCACGATTGCCGACAGTTCGCTGCAGGCAACTTCAAAATTATCGTTGATGATGATGTAGTCGTACCAGCGCGATTCCTTGATCTCATCGGCCGCCCTGAGGATGCGCCGCTCGATCACATCCTGCGCGTCCGACGAACGGCTCTCCAGCCGCCGCCGCAACTCCTCCATGCTCGGGGGCAGGATAAAGACATAGATGCCGCCATCAAACTGTTCCTTCAGCTTGAGCGCCCCCTGGCAATCGATATCCAGCACCAGGTTGACGCCGTTCTTACGCGCCTCTTCCAGCGTTTTCAGGGCGGTGCCGTACATGTTGCCATGCACCAGGGCCCATTCGGCAAAGGCGTCCTCATCGACCATCCGCTCAAACTCTTCCTGGGACACGAAATGGTAGGCCTCGCCATCCACCTCCCCCGGACGCGGTTTGCGGGTGGTATAGCTGATGGACTCCCTGATGTCGGGAAATGTTTTGAACAGCTCGCGGCAGAGAGATGTCTTACCGGCTCCGGAAGGAGCAGACAGTATCAGAATCAAACCTTCACGTTTCATATCGCGGCCTCACAAAATATTGATGATCGGGCAACCATCTGTAGCATATATGGGAACCGGTGACTACCAAATTACTCCACGTTCTGCACCTGCTCCCGCATCTTCTCCATCTCGGCCTTGATCCTGATCACCAGCGTCGCCAGTTCGGCGTCATTGGATTTGGAGCCGATCGTGTTCACCTCGCGGTTCATCTCCTGCATCAGGAAATCCAGTTTGCGCCCGACCGGCTCCGCCAGTTTCAGCGTCTCGTCAAACTGGTTGAAGTGGCTGGCAAGCCGGACCAGTTCCTCGGTGATATCGCTGCGATCGGCCATCAGCGCGACCTCCTGCGCCAGACGGGCCTCATCGATCTCGTTTCCTTCCAGCAGCTGTTCAAGCCTGAGTTTGAGTTTTTGACGGTATTCCGCCACCACCTGGGGCGTACGCCCGCTTATCTGGCCGGTCCATTCCGCCACCTGCCCGCGCCTGGCCAGCAGATCGCACTCCAGCGCTTCGCCTTCCCGGGTGCGCATGGCATCTATGGCAGCCACGGCCGCTTGCACCGCCGCAAACAGCAACGGCTGAAGCTCGGTTTCATCGATTGCCGAGACGGGAGAATCCCTGATCACCCCTTTCTGGGACAGGATCAGTGACAGCGGCAGATCCGCAGTCAGCTGCAGCTCCTCGGCCAGACGGGAAAAAGCCTGGTGGTATCCGCGCGCGACGGCCGGGTCAAGCTGCGGGATCGCGCCGACAGCGGCAGTTTCCTCCCACTGGACATACACATCGATCTTGCCACGTTTGAGCTGCGCTGAAACCAGCCGTTTCACGTCATTCTCCAGGGCCATGAAACTGCGTGGCATACGCACCGACACTTCCCCGTAGCGGTGGTTCACCGAGCGGATCTCCACCGTGAAATTGCCCTGTAATGCCGAAGCCTCGCCCTTGCCGTAACCTGTCATACTTTTAAGCATAATTCATATTCCTTCCCTGCAGTGCCATATCCTGGCCGAATCTGCTTCACATACAGTAATTCCTGCTTGTTTGTCCAGCCAATTCCGGTATAGTTTGCGGCCATGCACACGCTCAGACTCATCACCAGCAGTTCGCAGCGGCTACTGGCCGAAGCGCTGTCCGACACCATGCTGAAATCGCCCGCATCCCCGCTGGAGCGTGAATCCATCGTCGTCCTCAGCAACGGCATGGCCCGCTGGCTATCCATGGAGCTGGCAATCCGCCAGGGGGTATCAGCCGGGCTCGATTTCCGCTTTCCCAACGACCTGCTTGACGACTGTTTCCGCGCGCTGCTTCCGGATGCGCCCGTATCGTCCCCCTTCGCGCCGGATGCCATGTCCTGGCGCATTGCCTCACTGCTGCCGGGACTGGCGACCAGGCCCGGCTTCGAACAGATCGCCGCTTACCTGGGGAACGGCTCCGACGACCGACGCCTGCTGCAGATATCCCGCAACCTGGCCGACACCTTCGATCAGTACACCATCTTCCGGCCGGAGATGGTCACCGGCTGGGACAAGGGCGAGGGTGACGGCTGGCAGCCGCTGTTGTGGAGGGCGCTGGGAGAAGAATGCCGCGGCCGGCACCGGGCCGCGCTTTTGAGGGAATTCAGCAAAGCGATCACTTCCGGAAACCGTTCATCCGGGCGCCTGCCGCGTCGTATAAGCCTGTTCGGCATCTCTTACCTGCCTCCCTTTCACCTGGAGGCGCTGCGACTGCTTTCATCCAGATGCGAAGTGACCTGCTACCTGCTGAACCCCTGCGGGCTGTACTGGGGCAACCTGATCTCCGAACGCGACCTGGCCGGACTGGCGTTGCGGGCGGATCTGCCGCCAGAGGCGGTCGAGTACTACGAGACCGGCAACCCGCTGCTGTCATCGCTGGGAACGCTGGGACAGGAGTTCTTCGAGACTTTGCTTGAATACGGCTTCGAATGTGAGGAGCTGGATGATCCCTCGGCAATAACCGCACGTTCGGCGCAATCGGAACAGCCAACGCTCTTGTCCGCGATCCAGGCCGACATACTGACCCTCAACGATCGCCCTGCCGGCGGAACTAAAGCGATCGTCCCGGCGGACGACCGATCGCTGCAGATCCACTCCTGCCACGGCCCGCTGCGCGAGATGGAAATACTTTACGACAACCTGCTGGCAATGTTCGACGAGCTTCCTGAGCTCGAACCGCGCCAGATCGTGGTGATGATTCCTGATATCGAAAGCTATGCCCCCTACATCAGCGCCGTTTTCGGCAGCCGTTCCGGAGGGCGGCCGCCGCTCCCCTACTCGATCGCCGACCGGAGCGTGCGGCGCGAGAGTCCCTTCGCCGATGCCTTCCTGAGCCTGCTTGATTTCTCATCCGGCCGCTTCGGAATCAACGAGGTGCTGAGCATCCTGGAAATACCGTCGGTTGCGACACGCTTTGATATCTCCGTCGATGAGCTCGCGCAGGTACGCACCTGGCTCCATCAGAGCGGCATCCGCTGGGGATTGGATGCCGAGCACCGTGTTGAACTCGGCTTTCCGGAGTTCGAGGATTACAGCTGGCGCTCCGGGCTCGACCGGCTGTTCCTGGGATACGCGCTGGCGCCGGATGGAGCCGGCACGTTTCACGGCATCCTGCCCTACCCCGCCATCGAAGGGCGGCAGGCGATCCCGCTCGGCAAACTGGCCGAATTCATCGACCGGCTGCGCAGAGTCCATCTCGGCTTTGCGAAACGGCATACCCTGCAGCAATGGGCCGACCTACTCTCGGACACGGCCGGAGCGATGCTTGAAGCGGATGACCTGGACCCGGGCGGACCGACCTCGGTGGCCAAGGCAATCAACAGCCTGCGCGAGGCCCAGGCCTCCTTCGGTTTCATGCAACCGCTCGGCCTGGAAGCCGTGCGTGACTGCCTGAAGCAGCGCCTGACCCAGGGTGGATGCGGCTATGGTTTCATGGGTGGCGGCATCACCTTCTGCGCGATGCTGCCGATGCGCAGCATACCGATGCGGGTGGTCTGCCTGGCAGGAATGAATGACGGGCAGTTTCCGCGCACATCCCGGCAACCGGGATTCAGCCTGATGTCCGGGGCCCGCAGACGAGGTGACCGGTCGCTGCGCGACGAGGACCGTTACCTGTTCCTGGAAGCGCTCATGTCGGCCGGAGAGCGTCTCTGCATCAGCTACAACGGCCAGAGCGACCGCGACAACAGCATCATCCCGCCGTCGGTACTGGTGGCGGAACTTATGGACTACGTCGAAAACGGCTTTCTCAGCCGGGATGGAGCCCAGTCGCCGCGGCTCCTGCGAAGACACCGCTTGCAGGGCTTCAGCAGCGCCTACTTTGAGGCCGCTACGGATAGCGGGCTGTTCAGTTACGACGTCGAAAGCTTTAAAGCCCTTGAAGCACGTCGGCGGCCGGGCCGTGTGCAACGGGTTTTCATCAATGAAACCCTGCCAGCGGAACCGGCTTTTTCCGGGCGGATCGATGCCGGGCAATTGCGACGTTTCCTGTTGAATCCGGCGGCCGCTTTTCTTGAACAGCGGATGAAGATATTCCCCTTCAATCCGGCCGAAGAACCTGACGAGCGGGAACCGTTCGCGGTTGAGGGACTGCCGGGCTATTCACTTTCCCAGGAGCTGGTGTCGCGGGTCCTGCGGGGTGCAGGCAGGGAAGAGTGTTACCTGGCCGCCCGTTCCAGCGGGATACTGCCGCCGCTGGCAGCCGGAAAGCTGGCCTTCGATGCCGCCTGGAACAGCAGCAGCCGCTTCGCCGCAACAGTTGAGCCGCTCCTGGGCGAGACACTGGAGCGGCTCACCATAGATCTGACGCTGGACCGTTTCAGGATTACCGGCACACTGGACGGTATCAACAGCGGAACGCACCTGCGCTGGCGCTACGCCGGAATCAAGGGCAAGGACCGGCTTTCGATCTGGCTCGATCACCTGCTGTTGAACCTGCTGTCGCCACCCGGCTTTCCGCGTGAGAGCCTGATGATCGCCAGCGATATCAGCATGAGGCTCTCAGCGGTCGATAATCCGGCCGGGATACTGCTCGACCTGCTGGAACTGTACGACGAGGGGATGCTCAGGCCGCTGCCCTTCTTCCCGCAGACTTCATGGGAATTCCTGACCGGAGGCATGGGCAGGGCCATAAAAAGCTGGCAAGGCGAAGAACGCATCGGAATACCGGGAGAATCTGGCGATACAGCTGTTGGTATCTGTTTTGCCGGGCAGGAACCTCTTGGAGAAGAATTCCGGCTGCTGGCCGGGCGGGTTTACGCTCCATTGCAGGCGGCTGTAAAGGAAGAGAAACTATCATGAACGGGACTGCCGAAACAAGCTCACGGCAGCTGCGCATCGCACTGGTCTGCCCGTTCAGCGCCGGTCCGGCTCGCGGCAACATAACCACGGTTCAGCGCATCGCCGAGCATTTGCAGTTTGCCGGTTGCAGAGTTACGACACTCAATCTGGATACTACAGACGTCGAGAGCCGTACGTCGGCACTGGAACTGGCCCGTCCGCAACTGCTGCACGCCTTTCACGCCTATCATGCCGGACCGGCCGCCAGACTGGCCTCCCGGTCATTACAGATCCCGTACATGATCACGATCACCGGCAGCGACCTGTTTGACTCAAATGTATGCGATGCATCCGAGACCAAACTGGCGATTGCCGATGCCGATGCCGTAACCTGTTTTGATGAGCTGGTCGCACGAAGAGTGTCAAAAATTTATCCGAAAATCACCGGCCGGCTCTCGGTTATCCCGCAAGGAGTGGCGCCACTGCCACTGAACGAGCCGTTTCCGCGTGCTGAAGGTGAATTCCTGATACTGCTTCCGGCCGCGCTCAGGCCAGTGAAAGGGGTCACCGATGCCATTGAAGCCCTGACTCCGCTGGCAGCGGAATTTCCGGCACTGCGTCTGCTCGTGGCAGGAGGTGCGCTTGACCGGGACTATGCGGACAGAGTCCATGAGATGTCCGAAGCAACCCCCTGGGTTAAACTTCTGGGCGATGTGCCACACCAACGGATGGGAGCGCTGTTCGCGGCAGCGGATCTTGTCCTGAACTCCTCCATATTTGAAGGCGGCATGGCCAACGCGCTGCTGGAAGCCATGGCCATGGGAAAACCGGTGCTGGCAAGCGATGTCCTGGGCAACCGTTCACTGGTACGGCATGGCGAAACCGGCTGGCTGTACAGCAGCGATGACGAATTGAAAAATCTGGTACGACTGATGCTGGCCAACCACGATATAGGCGCTGCGATTGCAGCCGCTGGCAGGAACTATGTACAGAGATACTGCTCGCCGCGGGCCGAGGCGGAAAGCTATGCCGCGGTCTACCGGCAACTGATCGGATAAACACCGCACTTTCCACTTGAGCGACAAATCTCACTCAATTCTCACCTGTTTCAGTTTAGCGAGGCGCTGCTGTTTTTTTCTACGCAACACACCCCTAATGCCGAAAAATGAACCAGATGCTGTCAAGACCCAGATGGTTACGTTAACCGCGACTTCACTTGTTGTCAGCATTCAACCCCTCTCCTTTTCTCAAATTTGTATTCTGATCATAGCCTGAATCCGCCACCCTGACTTGATGCAAGTCAAGGATTTGATCATGAATTGATTCCTGTTTTGCAGTCATCACAATCCCAAACAATAGTTGCATGATAATTTGCCGCCACTGTGGTAAAATTTCTCCATGAAACAGACATTTCATCGATATCTATTTCATGAAAAGCAAGCATTCATGGCACGTTATTTGTACTGGTTTAGATAACAGAACGGAGGTGTCCCATGACAACGGTAAAGATCGACGAGGCTATCGAGCGGTACGTGAATGAAAGGAAAAAGAACGTCCGGAAAGTTGCCGAAAGCAAGTTCCTGAGCTACACCTATCTGGCCTGCGGCGAGAGCGACACGGAAACTTTCATGAGAAGAACCAGGGGGTTGATACGCTACTACATCGACTACCTTTCGGTGCTGGAAAATCCGTTGCGCGGACCCCAGGCCGGCTGGCTGGCGCTGATGTCGATAGTGTTTTCGTTTGGAATTTACATGATGGGTGTTGATGAGCTGCGTGAAGCGGGGATCTTCGTCACCTCCGGGACAGTAATAAACGGCATTTCCCTGGCCCGGGCCGTGATTGCCAAGTGGGTTGAAACATCGGTGATGATAGCGTTTTACCGGGAGATCGTCGAGCTTATCGATAGAACCCTTCCGGCAGAGTGCTGATGGCTGGAAAAACAGACTCCGGTATTCTCACCATTCACCACATGTGCAGTTCAGGTTTCAGGTTGGGGGGCGTGTAGTTTACGCTGACCCGCCACCCCTTCTTGCCGATCAGAACCGGCTCCAGACCGCTGGCGATGTAACCCACCAGACTGGCGCTCTCCGGCATTTCCGTAGCGATCCTGACAATGCAGAATGCCACCAGGTCGCCCGCGACCGGATGCGCAGGCGCCTCGGCCATGGTACAGCCCCAGAAATCGATCACACCGTCCTTGCAGGCAAGGTTCAATCTGTACCAACGCTCCCCATCGGCGCCGCAACGTCCTTCCTCGATCACCAGGGCAGGTATCCTGGCCTTGATCAGCGGCATGTACCCCAACTTGCAGGCATGGGCAAAGGCCGCCTTGTTATCTGGAAATACGGTCGGTTGTTCATCTTTTTTGCCAAACCATCCAAACATGACATGCCACCTTTCGATCCAGAGTGGGCATCGACGTTACCTGTCATAAACAATACCACAAATATTGGCAACTTCGGAATTTCTGTTAATTAGGCGGTAATTCGTAATGAGTGGAATTAATAATGCGAGAATCTGAGGAAATTTCAGCGATTTGTCATCCGGAAATGATTTTTGAACATGCCCCGCCAATTCAAGAAAATGAGCGGTTTTCCTGCTCCTCGACCATGATGAAGGTTGTGCGCTTGGTCAACTCCTTCAGCGCTGCGGCTCCGACATAGGTGCAGGCGGAACGGACGCCGCCCAGGATATCCCTGACGGTTTCCACGATCGGTCCGCGATAGGGAACCCGCACCGTCTTTCCTTCGGAGGCCCGGTAATCCGCCACACCTCCGGCATGCAACGTCATGGCCGTCATCGAGCTCATTCCGTAGAACTGCTTGTAATGAAGCCCGTCTTGCTCCATGAGTTCACCGCCGCATTCATCATGGCCGGCAAGCATCCCCCCCAGCATCACGAAATCGGCGCCTCCACCGAAAGCCTTGGCCACGTCGCCGGGACAACTACAGCCGCCGTCGGATATGATTCTGCCCCCCAGGCCGTGCGCGGCATCGGCGCATTCGATCACCGCCGACAGCTGCGGATAGCCGACTCCGGCCTTGACCCTGGTGGTGCAGACCGAGCCGGGCCCTATGCCAACCTTGATGATATCGGCGCCGGACAGAAGCAGTTCCTCCACCATCTCGCCGGTAACCACATTTCCGGCGACGATGGTTTTGTCAGGAAAAGCATCGCGCACCTTTCCGACGTACTCCACAAAAGCCTCGGTATAGCCATTGGCCACGTCCAGACAGATGAATTCCAGCGCCGGGTGCTTCGAGACGATCCGCCCCAGCTTGCTGAAGTCCTCTTCCGCTGCGCCGGCGCTGACCATGATCCTGGAGTAGAATTCAGCGTCGCGCCCGGCCAGAAATGCGTCCCACTGTTCCAGAGTGTAATGCTTATGAACCGCGGTCACCAATCCATGTTGCGCCAGTACCTCGGCCACCTCGAAGGTTCCGATCGTATCCATGTTGGCGGCGATCACCGGCACGCCTCTCCATTCGCGGCCGCTGTGCAGAAACGAGAAATGCCGCTCCAGGTTCACCTGGGAACGGCTCTTGAGATTGGAGCGTTTCGGCTTGATCAGCACATTTTTGAAACCCAGCTTCAGATCCGTTTCAACACGCATACAATCACTCCCCGGATTCAGTCACCAAAGGCTTCACTGTCCATGACCTCATCGAATGGGCGCGCAATGATGGTAACTTTTCCACGATAAAGAACATACTGACGTTCACAGGAACAGTTGTAAAGCAATTTGACGTCCCAATGATCCTGGGCATACGCCGGGAAATTGTTGCGGATTCCGCATTCGCAGGTAAAACCGTTCGCATCACTCTTCAACTTCGACATCAGTTCCTCCCGGTCAATACATCAAGTATGCAAGGGACTCATGCCATTCATCGCAAAAAGTGTTCAGAAGATCCGATCAGGCACGCAGGATACTGTATACAACATGTCGTTCAGTTTTCATATTAAATTCATATAACGCACCGGCAAAACTCTCGAAAAAAATTACGGCCAATTGCAAATACCGTTGACATGAAATCGTATTGTAGCCATGTTTAGCGCATTTCCAGCTTCGGGTCTGGAGCTGTTTTTAACGGGATCACCATGAAAATTCTACCATCGGATGGATCATACAAGACATTCTGCGACTTGATCACCGCCTACCGCCTGGCGGAAACCGTCAAGCAGGCTGTCAGGCTGGGGATTATCGAGACCGTTGGCGATCAGGGTTGCGCCGGGGCGGAAATCATCGCTGCAGCCGGCATGCGGGAACCGGAAGGAGAACGGTTCCTGGCACTGCTGCTCAACGTGGGCATCCTGGAGAAGTATGCCGATAACTACTGTCTCTCACTCTTCTCCAGGAGATACCTGCTTTGCAGCAGCGAATCCGGACAGCTGCATGTGCTGGAGTTTGAGCCGCTGCTGATCGACAAATGGAGCACTCTCGACGCAATCCTGCTGCAGGGCCAGGGGAGTTCAGTTCCCGACGATCAACCACAGGCCGCCTACAGGCAGAGATTGGGACTTTTCCAGAAGGCGATGCACGAGGCCGCCGTGATACGCGCGAAAGAACTGTGGGACGCCCTCCCCGCAATGCCGGAAACAGGTGTGATTATCGACATCGGCGCCGGAGACGGCACCTATCTCAGGGAATTTACCGGGCGTTATCCCCGCTGGCAGGCGGTCGCCTGCGACCTGGAAGATGTGCTGGCCGAGGTTGCGGAACCGGGGATAACGACACACGCCTGCAACCTGCTGGATCAGGCGGAGTTGGACCGCTTGACCGCAATTTACGCTGACAGCGCCTCAATAGTGCTGATGTCAAACCTGCTCCACTGCTACAGCCCGGTGGAAAACGAGATGCTGCTTGGAAAGGTGGCCGGCATCCTGCGCCAGGACGGCCTGCTGATAGTCCATGATTTTTTTCGTGACGGCAACGCATTCGGCGCAATTTACGATGCCCATATGATGCTGAACACCTACAACGGCCGCGCCTACAGCTTTGTCGAAGCGATCCGGATGCTGAACGTGGCGGGATTGCCACATACCGGAGTTATCGAACTTCAATCATATTCGCACGCCATCCTGGCCGAAAAACAGCCATCCAAGACCGTCGCCACCGATCCGCTTTTCACGCTCAGGCAAAAAGCGCTGTCGCTGGGTTTCTTCCAAGCCGTTGCCGTGGTCCCGCAAGAGATCTCGATCGAAGCCTGGGTCGATGCCAAATGCCGTTACGGCTGCATGTTTTACAACAGGAAATGGAGCTGTCCTCCACACTCGATGGGAGCTGACGGGTTCAGGGAACTTTTGCGCTGCTATTCAAAAGCGATGATTGTGGCGGGACAGCCACCATTGCGGCAATTTCAACACAGCCTGCTGGAATTGGAGAAACATACTTTTCTGCAGGGCTTCAAAAAAGCTCTGGTTTTTACCGGAGGGCCCTGCAGCTGGTGCGAAAACTGCGCTGACGAGCGCTGCAGCTTCCCTGAAAAGCGCAGGCCGTCGCTGGAATCCTGCGGATGCGACGTTTTCGCGCTGGCCCAGGCCTGCGGCATCCCGCTCAAACCGATCGAAAACAGCGACGATTTTGTCCAGTACATCGGCCTGCTGCTGGTTGATTAAGGCACTTCCTCCCGAAATGACAAAGGCTTCCCCCTCATGAAGATCCTGATAGTTGAAAACCCCAGGCCGCTCACGATCGAACATTACAACGACGTGGCCAACGCACCGCTCTCGGCCAGCCTTAACAGCGGTTATGCCCTGGCGATTGCCCGCCGGGCCGGATGGGAGACCGAGTATCTTGACCTGAACTCCTGCTGGGAGGATGAAGCGGTGATCGCGAATATGATTCTGGCGCGGCAGGCCGACATAATCCTGATCCACTGGGTTTATGCTTGGGGCAACGAACACATTGTACGCAATGTTCTGGATATCATCAAAAAAGATCATTACGGCTCGATCGGCGCCTTCGGTCTCTTTCCGAGTTTCGCCTGCCAACTTTTGTCCAACTTTGCCCCCCAACTGGATTTCATACTGGTAGGTGAATTTGAAGCAACGCTTGATGAACTGCTGTCCAATTACCTGGTAAGCAGCACTATTATCAGCATGCCGGGGCTTTACCGTGCCGGCTGCGAATTTGTCCGCCAAGAGCTGATTTCCGACCTGTCGCGACTGCCGATACCCGATGATGCCGGGACAAACTGCCGCTACTCGACCATGAACATTGCGACCGGAAGGGGATGTTACGGTGATTGCAGCTTTTGCTTCATCAACCGGTATTACGGCTGCAGCAAACGGCGTGAGCGGAGTATCGCCTCATTCATACATGAGCTTGAAGAACGGCTGAAACGCAGGCCAGTAAACAGTATCTACTTTGTAGATCCAACCTTTATCGGCCGCGATGAAAAGCAGACCGGCCGGGTATTGGAGATCAGCTCGATCCTGAAATGCAACAACCTCCCCTTCGGGTTCGAAACCAGGGTTGACACCATCGATGAAGAGCTGATCGGAAAGCTTGCGGACAATGGCGCATCCAGCGTTTTTCTCGGCATAGAATCTGGCTACGAGGCGACCCTGAAACGCATCAACAAACGGATTTCACTGAACCAGATCAGACGTGCCGTGCATGCGGTTCAAGACAGCGGCATCTTCCTGTCGGTCGGATTCATCATGTTCGAACCGGATTCCAGCCTGGCGGAGCTGGCCGGGAACTACAGCCTGCTGGAGGAGCTGGGGCTGCTGAAACATCACGACCAGACCGTGAACATGCTCTATCACAGCCAGATCGTGCTGTACGGTTCCGGGGCCTGGTCCAGGTTTGCCGATCAAGGCCGGCTGATCCAGGAAGAACGGCTCCCCTTCGAAGCCGGATACAAGTTTATGCATGCCGATGTCGCACTGGTATGCAATGCCATGAAAAACCTGTCTTACGAGTATTTCCGGCTGATGGACCAGCTGTACCGTAAGCAGGCCATCGCCAGCAGTGATCAGTTCGCCTGCTGCCATGCCCGGACCCCGGCCGGAATTGATGGAGACAAGCTCAACCGGATCCTGAAAGAGGCCTTCCAGGCATTCATCAGGCAGGCCGGCACGCGCGACCTTAAGCAATTCAACGCGTTGGAGCAGATGTTTCTGGATGACCTGAGGACGTGTTTTCAGTGTTAAGCATGGGTTGAATATGCGGACAGATTGAAATTGCATTCTGCCATGCAGTGGTGTTAAAAGGTTCCACTTCGTATTTCATAATAACCGGTTCCAGGGAGATAAATCATGAGAAGAAATGCCGTAAAGGTATTGACATTACTGGCCGTGCTACTGTTTGTTTCGGTAACGGCGCTGGAATTCGAGGCCCATGCCAGGGTTGGCGGCAGCCGCTCCATCGGCAGCCGCGGTTCACGCAGCTATTCGCGGCCAGCCAGCCCGACCCAGCCGGCCGCTACACCCCGGCAGCAGTCGGCCGCCACCAACCCCGGTTTTCAGCAGCCGGCAGCGGGCGGGTTCATGCGCAGCATGGCCGGCGGCATCGTCGGCGGCATGCTGGGCGGCATGCTCTTCAGAAGCCTGGGCTTCAGCGGCATGGGAGGAGGCATGGGGGGCGGAGGCATCGGCCTGTTTGAGATCATCCTGATCGCCGGTATCGGTTACCTGATCTACCGCTTTATCAAGAAAAAACGCGCGGAAAGCGCGAACGGCTCCTTCAATCAGCCTGTGTACCAGAGCGGTAATGCCGCTCCCGGCGCAACTCCACTTTACGGCGGCTACCAGGAGCCTGCACAGCATGCAGACGATGCTGAAACAGGCCTGGGTCATATCCGCCAGTTTGATCAGACCTTCGACGAAGACCGCTTCAACGACCTGGTGATGGACAACTTCTTCAAGATCCAGGGCGCCTGGATGAACCGCGACCTGACACCGGTATCCGGCATCCTGACCGACGAAATGCGGCGCATCATGCAACAGGATATCGAAAATCTTCTGCGGGACAAACAGATCAACAGACTAGAAAACATTGCCGTCAGAAAGGTCGAGATTGCCGAGGCCTGGCAGGAGTCGGGGCAGGATTACATCAATGCGCTGATCTATGCCAACCTGCTCGATTACACCACCGATGACAAGAGCGGCGCGGTCATCTCCGGCAGCAAGACCGATCCGGTCAAGTTCGAGGAGTACTGGACCTTCACCAGGCCGGTCGGCAACAATCCCTGGAAATTATCGGCAATCGATCAGAAGTAGTTTCATTGAACGGCTCAATATTATTAGCCCCGTCTCCCGAGCCCTGATAAACAGGATAAGTGCGTTAACGAAGTTGTTTTCTGCCTGTAAGCGGCAGAAAACAACAACTAACTTACTAATAGATCCGGGGCGTTTCAATTCTGCCATGAGACTCCGCGATGAAACCCCTTGACCTCAAATCCATCGACATTTCTGGCTCCAATCTGATCGAAGCCAGCGCCGGCACCGGCAAGACCTGGACCATCGCCGCCCTGTATATCCTGCTGCTACTGGAAAAGGAGCTGCGCCCGGAACAGATCCTGGTTGTCACCTACACCAAAGCCGCCACCGCCGAACTGCGTGACCGCATCCGGAGACGCATCGGCCAGACCCTGGAGTTCTATTCCGGCGGGCGACCGGCATCCACTGACGCCCTGGAACAGATCCTGGACACGGATCGCCGGCAGGATCCCGAACGGGCACGGCTGCTCCTGACCAGGGCGCTCTATTCCTTTGATAACGCGGCCATTTTCACAATTCACGGCTTCTGTCAGCGGGCATTGCTCGAAAATGCCTTCGAGAGCGGCTCACTTTTCGACAGTGAAATGATCACCGATCAGAGTGCAATCGTCCAACAGGTTTGCGATGATTTCTGGCGTTCGAGCATTCTGACGGAGCCGGATGAATTCCTGGAGCACCTGGTCGCGGGGAAATATACCCCCGAAAAACTTGCGGCTCCTTTTGCGGGGCACTACCAGAATCCCGGCCTGAAAATAGTACCGGAACGGCATGAACGCGAGTTGAACCCGCTAATCGCGGAGCGTGACCGGCTGTATGTCACTTTCTGCGAATCATGGAAAACCGGGCGCGACGTGATCCTGGAACAGATCGAAAGCGCCGGGCTGCACCAGGGCAGTTACAGCCCCAATCAGATCGCCACGGCAGCCGGGATCATCAACAGCTGGGTGGAAGGCGCAAGCGCGAAACAACCCTGCGGCAAACTGGAGTTTTTTTCGTCCGGCAGGATCGCATCCAAAGTCACCAAGACGACCAGACATATTCCTGACCACGATTTTTTCACGCTCTGCCAGCAGATGCACGATCTGACCGAGGCGCTGGAGGAACTTTTCCGGGATCGGCTGATCGCCTGCCGCCTGAATCTCAAGCGGTGGCTGGAACGTGAACTAAGACTCAGGAAACAGGCGCTTAACAAGCGTTGTTTCGATGACTTGCTGCTGGACCTTCATCTTGCGCTTGAAGCCGGAAGCGGCGGTGAGCTGGCCTCACGACTGCGCGAACGCTACCGGGCAGCCCTGATCGACGAGTTTCAGGACACCGACCCCTTGCAATGGAACATCTTCCGGCGCCTGGGAGACGCCGACGGATATCCGCTGTTCCTGATCGGTGACCCGAAACAGGCCATCTACAGCTTTCGCGGAGCGGACGTCTTTGCCTATCTGAAAGCCGGCAGCAACCTTGTGGATGACAGACGTCATACCCTGGGCACCAATTTCCGCTCGACCCCGGCGCTCGTTACCGCTGTCAACCGGCTGTTCTCCAACCACCCGGATCCTTTTCTCTGTACCGATATTTCCTTCGAACCGGTCACTTCCGGCCGTTCGGCCAATGATTCGCTGCTGCATTACGGTTCCCCCGTCCCGCAACCTCTTCAGGCCTGGATTTTCCCACGAGACGACCAGTCCAAAGCCGAAAACAAACCGGCCGCGATCGAAAAGATCGTGCAGTCCGTGGCCGGGGAAATTGCCCGGCTGCTCGAACCGGGGCATTCCGTTATCTCCAGCGGCGGACAGGCGCGCGCCTTGAATCCAGGGGATATCGCCATACTGGTGAAGTCCCACAAGCAGGCCGAGCTGGTCCAGCAGGCGCTTCAAGCTCTCTGTATCCCCTCGGTTCAGCAGGGAAGCGCCACAATATTCAAGACAACGGAAGCGCTGGATCTGCTGCGCATATTGCGCGCCGTTGCCGAACCTGGCCGGGAACGGCTGCTGCGCGAGGCTCTGCTGACCGGGACCATGGGGCTTACGGCCAACCAGGTGGCGGCCTTTGTGGATAGCTCCGGCGAGGATCCCGAATGGGAAGCCTGGCTGCTCCGCTTTCATGATCTGCATGCCGCCGCCGGTGGAGGCGTGGTGGCGGTGATATCCCGCCTGCTGGGAAACTGCGGCGTGCGCGCCAGGGTTCTGTCGCGAGCCGGCGGTGAACGCTGCCTGACCAACATCCTGCACTGTTGCGAACTCCTGCATCAGGCTGAACATGAGCGCGGGACCAGTCTGCCGGACTCGATCAACTGGCTGGAACGGCGCATTTCCGGAGATTACAGTGACGATGCCACGCTGCTGCGGCTGGAAACCGATGATAACGCGGTGATAATTTCGACCATCCACACCAGCAAGGGGCTGCAGTACCCGCTGGTGTTCGTCCCCTTCGCCTGGGATGCCCCCTCCGCCAGGAGCGGACGGGTAATGTTCCACGATCCGGCCGGAAATCTGGTGCTGGATCTGGCGGAAGAGGATGAAAACAGGAAACTTGCCGGGGAGGAACGGGATGCCGAGGCGGCCCGCCTGCTGTACGTGGCCCTGACTCGGGCCGAGTTCCGCTGCTACTTCGTCTGGGGCTGCATCAACGGGGCGATCGATTCTCCGTTATTCAATCTGCTGCATCACGGAAAGGTAAAAAAAGAAAACAAGTCCTTTGCCGCGCTGGAAGATTTGGAGATCCTTACCCAGGTCAGAGAGCTGGCAGCGGCCGGAGATTGCGGCCTTTCGGCGGAATTAATGCCACCCGAAACATCCGGTTGCATCTATCGCAACGATATCGCCCCTCCTGCCCTCCCGGGCTGCAGGACGCTCTCCCGTCCACCCCGCGATGACTGGCGTGTCGCCAGTTTCAGCGGCATGCTCTCCGGAACCGGTCACGGTTTCCAGCCCCACGACCATGACAACCTGGTCACCGCCGCGATCACGGAGGATACCAGGCTTCCGGAGCCGGCAACAGGAGGACTCACCATTTTCGACTTCCCCCGTGGCGCCAAGGCCGGTACCTGCCTGCACGAAATCTTCGAGCAGCTGGATTTTTGCCCGTTGAACAGAGACGACATCACTAGAACCGCCGGTATTGTCCTCGCGGCCAACGGCTTTCAAGAGTGCTGGCTGCCGGCTGTCAGCGGCATGATTGCCGATGTGGCATCGGCGAGTATCATCCGGGATGATCCGGGCTTCTGCCTGTCGCGACTGAGGTCCGGAAGCTGGCAATGTGAAATGGAATTTTACCTGCCACTGGGTCATCTTGCTCCGGAAACAATCAGAGCGCTTTTTGACGGTTTGCTGGAAGAGGATTGCTACCGCGGCTTCCACGAAATCCTCGCCAATCTTTCATTCCGCCGCAGCCGGGGCATGCTGCAGGGCTTCATCGACCTGGTTTTCGAGCACGCCGGCCGCTACTACATCCTCGACTGGAAATCCAACTACCTCGGCCATCGGCCGTCCGATTACGGACAGGAGCAGATGCGGGAATCGATGGCTCGCAGCGCATATATCCTGCAGTATCATCTCTACACGCTGGCACTGGACCGGCTTCTCAAAAGGCGCCTGCCGGACTACGACTATGAAACCCACTTCGGCGGCGCAATATATGTCTATCTGCGTGGGGTAACCGGCAATGATGCTCAATCCGGCATATACCGTGAGCGTCCGTCAGCCCGGTTTGTCGCCAGGGCCAACCGGTTGCTGCTGGCATGAGCATTACTATTTCCTTACTTTGACATCACCATTTTTACAAGTATACTGGCAGGATATTTACAATCGAACTCAAACCAACCGATCGAGAGGTCATCCATGAGAAATCTGGGATTCAGGGCATTGATCACGGCTTCATTTCTGACCACCGCGCTGGTATCGACTACATTTGCAAAACCGGTCTGTGTTGAAGTAAGCGGCGAAAGCGCCGTGATCGGCGGAGATCTTCCCTCGGCCAAGGTTGAGGCGATAAACCGGGCAAAATTCGCGGCCGTGGAACAGGTGGCCGGTGTGGATATCAAAAGCAAGACCGTAGTCGAAGACTCGGCACTGCTGGACGACATGATCACGACCCAGACCCGCGGTGCGGTCAGCAGCTACAAGATCATCCGGGAAAGCCATGAGGGGGACAGCGCCAGGGCGCTTGTCAATGTCTGCGTCGAACCGCTCAGCGCCAAATCGGCAATGTCGGCGCTGGCACTCAATACCGCCATTTCCGTGTATCTGCCGGCCAAAAAGCTGGTCAGGTACGACAATCTAGAATATGACGACGAGAATATCCTGGCCCAGGCAGTTATCGGCAAACTGGCCGAAGGCGGGTTCTCGGTACGCGACCTGGCAGAAACCCATTCACTGAAGCTGAGGGATATCGACATGGCCCTGAAAGGTGGCGACCAGACATCGGTGCGCAGCCTGGTATACCGTTATCTGACCAACTCGGTGCTGATAGGCAAGATCGAGCCGACAGTGTCGATGCGCAAGGGTTCGGATGCCGGCTATGGCATTTCGATGCCGTTCAATTCCGTCACAGCGCGACTCTCCTACCGCCTGATGACCAGAGACAATAACGGAAAGATGGTGGTGCTGTCCGCCGGCAGTGAGGAGGCCAAGGGTATGGCTCCAAGCCAGGACGATGCCTACGCCGAAGCGCTAAAGAACCTGTCCGAAAAATTTGTGCCGATCATTATCGATAAAATCCACTCCCGCCTGAATGATATCGCCAGCAAAGTGACAATCGAGGTGGAAGAGGTCAAGGATCCCGCCGAAACTTTCGATTTGCGCGACCAGATCCAGAAAGTAACCTGGGTTACAAAGGTCGAGGAGAAGGGAATCGGGGAGTTCCTGGTCAGTTATCCGGAAAATCCGATTTACCTGGCCAACGGGCTTAGCCAGAAAGGCTTCAAGATTGTATCCTACACCAGGGATCTGATCAAAATCAGACGGCAATGAACATTGCCGTCGTCAGCACCGGGGACATCAGACTACCTACTTCTGCCAGTGGCTGGATCGTAATCTTTGCACTCTTTAAATCACTCGCCGGATATGGACTTGATATCCGCTTCGGGGTCCTTTCGAGGGGTAACTGGTTATAAAATATGACTTGTATTTTTTTCGATTTGACTGCATCCTGCCTGATGAATATTTTTCATGAGTAACACGACCATCTTTTTCAAACCACACCCGATGCTATCAGGAGAAACGCTGCATGAAAAGAATCTGTCTGAATTTAGTGTTATTGCTGTCTGTTGCAACACTGTCCGCCTGCAGCGGCAGCAGCACTCAATATATTGACTATACTCCGGTAGACACCACCCCCAAGCTTGACATGCAAGAGGCTGTCTACCAGCTCACGCTCCCGACCGGCAACATCCTGACATTGACCACCGATCAATCCGGCACATCGGTATACGGCGCCTATACCATCAAGAACGGCACCGGGATTGTTTCCAGCGGGAAGATAGAAAACCTGGTCACCTCCATTGCGCTGACAGGATATCCGAACAGCCCCTGCCCTACGGAAGCGCTATCGATTCAGCCGATCAGCAGCACTCTCAATGCCACACGCGATTCGGCAAGCGTAGATATCAGCGGCTCCAGCTGTAGCGAGGGTTCGCTGCTGCCGGCGATCAGAGTGATCAGCAAGTTCAGCCCGCCGGCAACAGCCAGAATGGCTTCCACCGGAATAACCAATGATGTCAACAAGAGGTTGTCAATTTCGGCCGTGTCAGGAGACAACGTAAACTTTGTCGGTCCAATCACGCTTGAAGACACCTCTCTTCAGACTTCGGCAACCGGAATCATTGTAGGCACAATCACCGATTCAGCGGCCTGGCCGGTAACCGGTAATGTTGTAGAGATAAATAATCCCTTTGCATATGGATTCATTTTTACCCGCGCCACCAACTTCATCGGGCATTTTTTTTCAACCAGCGACAGCATCTCGGCCATCAAAGGCCATGCCAGAACAGCCCCGACCCTGGGCGGACAGTATTCCATCAGCGAAATCAGCGTGACAGCCACGGACAGCGGCGTGACCCAGCCGGCACTGACGGCCACATCGGTACAGGCAACCCAGAACTACACCCTGCAGTAATCCGGCATAAATCCGGATAAAGTACCGCGAATTATTTCAAAGCCCTGATAAACAGGATAAGTGCGTTAACGAAGTTACTAAAGGATTCGATTAAAGTGCTAATCAAACTGGTCGCAATCCACCCCTGCCCTTCCCCGCAAGCGGTACCGCTGGCAAATGCCTTTCTGAAAAGTATAATCAGGGAAACTTCAGTCGAGGTTTCCCTGATTGATTTTTATATTGGCCAGGATCCTGAAAAGGGAGCGGATTTGCTGGCAGCAGCAAAACCCCGCGCAGTCGGATTTTCCATGTATGTCTGGAACCGTGGCGCCTGCCTGGAGATTGCGGCCGCACTGCGCAGAATCCTGCCCGAAACCCTTATATTCGCGGGCGGCCCCGAAGCCACAGCAAACCCTGAGGGAGTGTTGCGGGAAGGTGTGCTGGATTTTGTCATTGCCGGAGAAGGGGAAGGGCCATTCGCGGACCTCTGCGAGCACCTGCTTGCCGGCAGCGAACTGCCGGAAATTCCGGGGCTCATCCGTAAAGGAGATCCATTCCGCACCCCGGCGCTGCCGGTCAGCAACCTGGACACGATCCCCTCGCCCTATCTGAATGGAATTCTCGACTGCGGCAGCTACGACGGCATCCTTTGGCAACTGTCGCGAGGATGCAGTTTTAAGTGTGACTTCTGTTTCGATGCCCGCGGCAACCATGGAGTACGGCGCTTTTCCCTGGAGAGAGTCGAAGCCGAACTGCGACACTTCGCATCTAAAGGCGTATCCCAGGTTTTTGTGCTGGATTCGACTTTCAATCAGGATGTAAAAAGGGCAAAGAACATCCTGCGACTGATCAGAAAAACCGCTCCGCAAATCCATTTCCACTTTGAAGTTCGCAGCGAATTCATCGATCGCGAGATGGCGGAGCTGTTTGCACAGATCACCTGTTCTTTGCAGATAGGGCTCCAGAGCGCCAATCCGCAGGTACTCAAGCGGGTCGGCCGTTCCTTCGACCGGGACGATTTTTCGCGCAGGGCCGGACTCTTGAACGACAGCGGAGCTGTGTTCGGTTTCGATCTGATCTACGGATTGCCCGGCGACACCTTGAACAGCTTCCGCAACAGCCTGGATTATGCGTTGTCGCTTTATCCGAATCACATCGATATTTTCCCACTGGCGATCCTGCCCGGCACCAGACTGGCCGTTCGCGGAGCGGAGCAAGGCCTTTCATGGGAAAACCGCCCTCCGTACACACTGCTGGCCTCAGACAGTTTCAGCAGCGAGGATATGGCAAATGCCGCAGCACTGGCCAGAGCCTGCGATATATTTTTCACCAGGGGCAAAGCGGTGGCATGGTTCAATGCGGTAACCAAAGCAGTGAACCTGAAACCGGCCATGTTCCTGAAAGCATTTGCAGAATGGATGGACACCGGCAAGGGTCCGAATATTTCCGAAAGAGACTTGAGCGACAACGATATCTGGGAGATGCAGAGAATTTTCCTGCGACAGCTTTTCAAGGCAAGAAATCTGGAGCGTTTTCTTCCAGTTGTCCTAGATCTGGTGGATTATCACCATCACTACGCCGTGGCCCTGCTTGCTCCGCAGCCAGGCAGGATCAAGGCTCAGCAATCCGCAACCAGAATCCTGAATTCGACCTTCCGTCTGGCCCCCTCCACCCAGTTGGCCAAATTCCATTACGAGATACAGGACATCCTCGATTGCGGCGCACCCAATATCGGCTGGATGCATAAGCATCTTTCGGCAATTGGATCACACGCCGTCATCTACCCCAATAAAAACCTTGTATGCACGGAATCGCTGGATGCTTCATTTTACTCCATCCTGGAAAATCTCGATGGCAAGACCGCAACCGGAACGGTTCTGCACAAACTTGGCCTTACGATCGCCGACACTCTTGATTTCCTGGTGTTTGCCCAGCAGGAAGGAATCATCGAACCCATTTGAAGCGAACCGCTGTTATTTATCAGCCCGGATTGCGAACCTACGCAAAAAAGTTGCATTTTTTGAAAGTATTTAGTATATCATCTGTCTCTTTATTGATGGGTTTGAAATTGCTCCGTTTTTGAAAGGTGTTTATCGTCATGCATGACAAGATCAGGATTTTTTCCGGGAACTCCAATCCGGAGCTGGCTAATAAAATCTGCGCAAGCCTGGGAGTGCCGCTTGGCGCCGCCCGCGTGCGGCGGTTCTCCGATGGTGAAGTCATGGTCGAAATCGGTGAAAATGTCCGTGGCCGCGATGTTTATGTCGTCCAGTCCACATGCGCACCGACAAATGACAACCTGATGGAGCTGCTGGTCATTACGGATGCATTGAAACGCGCCTCCGCCGCCACCATCACAGCAGTTATGCCTTACTACGGTTATGCGCGCCAGGATCGCAAGGCAGCGCCGCGCACTCCGATCACAGCCAAACTGGTGGCCGACCTGATCACAACCGCGGGTGTGGACCGGGTGGTAACTATTGACCTGCATGCCGGCCAGATCCAGGGTTTTTTCAATATTCCTGTTGATAACCTCTATGCCGCGCCGGTCATCCTCAACTACCTGAAAGACCGCTTCAGCGGAGAACAGGTTGTGATGGTTTCTCCCGACGCAGGCGGAACGGAACGCGCCAGAGCCTTTGCCAAGCGCCTTAACTACTCACTGGCAGTTATCGACAAACGCCGCACCGGCCCCAACGTTGCCGAAGTGATGCACCTGATCGGTGATGTACGCGGCAAGATTGCCATTATCCTGGATGACATGATTGATACCGCCGGCACACTGACCCAGGCCGCCAAGGCCCTCAAGGAAAACGGCGCTAAAGCCATCTACGCCTGTGCGACCCATGGGGTACTTTCAGGTCCAGCCATCGAACGACTTAACAACTCCGAAATCGAGGAAGTTGTATTGACCGACACAATCCCTCTGGGAGACAAGGAAGCGACAACCACCAAAATCAGGATGCTGTCGGTAGCAGAACTGCTGGCCGAAGCTATCCGTCGTATCCATGAGGATGAATCGGTAAGCTCACTTTTTGTTTAGTGGAATTAATCAATCTATCAGAATAGGGCGGAATAACCGTCACTAAAAGTGGAGGAACAGTATGCAACAAAAACAGATGAATATCGAATTACGCACCAAGACCGGAACAGGTGTATGTCGCAGACTCCGTAACGCTGATATGGTCCCTGGTGTCGTTTATGGCAAAGGCGTGGACCCGATGCCGGTAAGCATCAAAATTCGTGACTTGCAGGCTGCCATTTCCGGTGAAGGTGGCCAGAACAACCTGATCACGCTGGTTGGCGGCGGAAGCCTGGACCAGAGCATAGCCATCGTTGTGGACCTGCAGCGCGACCCGATCAAAAAAACCTACAAGCACGTCGATCTCCACCGCATCAACCCCAATGAGAAGATTCGCGTGACTGTTCCGGTTGTACTGAAAGGCATCGCCATCGGCGTCAAGGAAGGTGGCCTGCTCGACCTGGCTCACCACGAACTGCACGCCGAGTGCCTGCCGGGCAACATTCCCGATCATATCGAAATCGATGTTACCGATCTCATGATCGCGCATTCAATTCATGTCGGCGATATCGTACTCCCTGAAGGAGTTGCACTGCTCGACAAAGCCAACATTCCGGTTGTCAGCATTCTCGGCCGCGCCAAGGAAGAAGAAGCTCCGGCAGCCGCCTGATACGAGCGGCATTACACGGTATGAACACATTTATCATAGCGGGGCTGGGAAATCCCGGCCCCACCTATCAATGGACCCGCCATAACGCGGGTTTCCTTTTTTTGGATCGCCTGGCAAGCAGCGAGAAGACCGATATTACCCGCAAATCGTTCTCCGGGTTGACCGGTGAGTGGAACTATGCCGGCCACCGCTTGGTTCTGCTGAAACCGCTGACATTCATGAACCTGTCCGGTAAAGCGGTGATGCAGGCGCTTCAATTCTACAAGCTTCCAATTTCCCAATTGATCGTTATCCATGACGAACTCGACCTCCCCTATGGCACGGTGCGTTTCAAGCAGGGCGGCGGACATGGCGGTCATAACGGGCTGCGCTCGATCACGGAGCAGCTTGGTAAAAATGATTTCATCCGCCTGCGCATCGGAATCGGCAAATCACCTCACGGCGATACAACCGGCCACGTGCTCGGCAACATCCCGCCGGTCCAGATGGAGCATCTCTCTCGAATCCTGGACGGCGGCATCAATATGCTCAAGATGATGCTGGACGAAGGCATTTCCAAAGCGATGAGCCTGAACAACAATAAAAATTTTCTGGAAGGATAGATCACAATGGCTATCAACTGCGGAATCGTCGGACTTCCCAACGTCGGCAAATCCACTATCTTCAACGCTCTTACATCTGCGGGTGCCGAGTCGGCCAATTACCCGTTCTGCACCATCGAACCGAATGTTGGAATTGTCCAGGTGCCCGACCCCCGCATGGACCAGCTTTCCGCAATTGTCAATCCGCAGAAGATACAACCCACCACGATAGAATTCGTGGATATTGCCGGCCTTGTCAAGGGCGCCAGCCAGGGCGAGGGCCTGGGAAACCAGTTTTTGGGGCATATCCGCAGTGTTGATGCGGTCGTGCATGTGGTCAGGTGTTTCGACGACGACAATGTCGTCCATGTCAACGGCAGGGTTTCACCCGCCGACGACATCGAAATCATCAATACCGAACTGGCCCTGGCGGACCTGGATACCATCGAGAAGAAAATCCAGCGCGCCGAAAAGATGTCCAGAAGCGGTGACAAGAAGGCCAAGGAAGAGGTTGAGTTTTACCTGCGAGTCCGGGCACTGCTTGAACAGGTCTCGAAACTGCACGGCGTTGCCCAGAACGAGGACGAACGGCTCTGGATGCGCGATCTCCATCTTCTGACCGACAAACCGGTGCTGTATGTGGCCAATGTCACCGAGGACGACCTGGAAGGGAAACATCCCAATGTCGCCAAAGTGCGTGAGATCGCGGCCGCTGAGAATTCGGGCGTTGTTGTTATCTGCGGAAAGCTGGAAGCCGAGATATCCGAGCTTGACGGCGATGAGAAGCAGGCTTTTCTGGAGGATATGGGTCTGGAGGAAGCCGGACTTGACCGCCTGATAAGAAATGCATATTCCCTGTTGGGCCTGATCACCTATTTCACCGCCGGTGTCAAGGAGGTTCGCGCTTGGACAATTACCAAGGGCACCAAGGCGCCACAGGCTGCGGGCGTTATCCATACCGATTTTGAAAAGGGCTTTATCCGCGCCGAAGTAATCGCTTTCGATGATTACATCGCCTGCAATGGTGAAAGCGGCGCCAAGGAAAAAGGACTGATGCGGCTGGAGGGCAAGGAGTACGTGGTAAAAGACGGGGATGTAATGCACTTCCGCTTCAACGTCTGATTCTCCTGCGGAAATAAAAAAGCCCCGCTGATGGCGGGGCTTTTGAGTGCCGAAAAGGTTTGATTAAATCCGAGTTACATTAGCTGCCTGCAGCCCTTTGGGTCCTTTGACGATATCGAAGCTAACCGCATCGCCTTCGGCCAAGGATTTGAAACCTTCACCAGAAATAGCGGAGAAGTGTACGAAGATGTCCTCGCCCTGCTCCTGCTCAAGAAAACCGAAACCTTTGCTGTCGTTGAACCACTTTACTCTGCCTGTTGTCATGCCACTACTCCTTCTGTCCCGCTTGTGTATTGCACTCATGTTAGCACGAGTGTTTGAATATCATCGTTATTGCTGCCTGAATCTTATAAAAGCTGTAAACTTTATATTTTTTAACCACTATCATAGTTTTAGCGGTTTGTATGCAAAAAAAACTTCCGGTTTCATTTTATTTCCCTGTCCACATCAATCCATCAACAGGCACAATTTGAATTCAGGAATTCCGCCCCTCTATCTTGAACATTATCTTTTCCGGCATGATTCAAGCTATTGCAGCTTTAATGTTCTTGCAATTTCATCAACAATCAGGGCCACTTCCGTAACTGAACCATCAGACATCCGCTTGAAAGATGCCTTTCCGGACTTGACCTCGTTTTCGCCGATTACCACGCTGAAGCGCGCTTTGAGTTTGTCTGCCCGTCGCATCTGGCTCTTGAGGCTTTTGCACTCATAATCCAGTTCTACCCTCACTCCGGACTTCAACAGACCATCCATCAAGCGGAAAGCTGTATCGCGCTCCCCTGTCCCCATTGTGGCAATAAACAGATCCGGTACGGTAGTAAAATCCCTCTGTCCCAGAAGCAACGCCACCCGTTCCAGTCCGATTGCAAAACCGATTCCGGGAATAGCGGGCCCACCGAGTTGCGAAATCAGCCCGTCATAGCGTCCTCCCGCAGCCACAGCCGACTGGGAACCCAACAGGCCGGTCACCACTTCAAACGTAGTCCTGGTATAGTAATCCAGCCCGCGAACCATACGAGGATTGATGCTGTAGGGTGTGGTTGACAGGTCGAGATAATGTCGGACAGAATCAAAATGCAGGTTACAATCTCCACAGAGATGCTCCAGCATGGATGGAGCTCCTTTTGTGGCCTCGACACATCCTGGAACCTTGCAATCAAGTGTTCTGAGCGGATTGGTACCGAATCGACGCTTGCAATCTTCGCAGAGGCTCTCCAGCCGTTCTTCCAGGAAGAGGCAGAGCGCACTGCGATAGGCCGGACGACATTCTGGACATCCCAGTGAATTGATCTGCAGCGATGGTTCATCCAAACCGATCTCGTGGAAAAAAGATACCAGCATGTTCAAAACCTGGGTATCGGACAACGGATCGCAGACACCGGTTATCTCTGCTCCAATCTGGTGAAACTGCCGGTACCGACCCTTTTGCGGTCGTTCGTACCGGAACATCGGCCCCAGGTAGAACAACTTGGTGACAGGATCCTGTGCATAGAGTTTGTGCTCGATAAAAGCACGCATGACTCCGGCGGTCCCTTCCGGCCGTAGCGTAACGCTGTTTTCACCCTTGTCTACGAAGGTGTACATTTCCTTTTCTACAATGTCTGTAGCATCTCCGATAGAACGGCAAAACAGTTCGGTCTTCTCCATGACCGGCACCCGGATCTCGCTAAAGCCGTTCAGTTCAAAAATACTGCGCGCGGCCTGTTCGATATAGTGCCAGCGGCCGGATTCTTCCGGCAAAATGTCATTAAAACCCTTGATTGCAGTAAGTGCCACTTTTCACCCCGATATATATCTTGCATGTAATTAAAAAGCCCGATCGGACATAAATAAACCGCACCGATCGGACTCATATGGGAACAACGACTCAGGAAGCGATTGATATCCGCTGAATACGGTTCTTGCCGGCCGCCTTACCAACATACATGGCCTTGTCGGCCATCTCTATCAGATCCTCTTTCCTGGCGGCATCATCCGGACAACAGGCATATCCTATACTGCAGGTGAGACGGATATCTTGCCCTTCTTCCACAAGGAAATGATGGGCTTCAACCTGCTGCCTTATACGCTCGGCTACTACCTGGGCCAACTCGGCCGGCGTTTCCACAAGTATGGCCGTATATTCATCACCGCCGTAGCGAATAACCACGTCAACATCACGCACCGATTTTTTCAGCAGGGCTCCGAATTCCGCAAGCACCCGGCTGCCGATCAGATGACCGTGAGTATCATTCACCAACTTGAAACCGTCCACATCGATAAAAAGCACCGCCAGGTGTGAAGCATAGCGTTCCACCCTCTTCATTTCACGGTCCAGGGCGATATCAAGGTAGCGGTGATTAAAAAGCCCGCTGATATCATCGATAAAAAGCATCTCTTTGGCGTGGGAAAATGTCTCGGCGTTTTCAAAAGCATGGGCTGACTGCTCGATCAGGAAGATTATGTTTTTGCCGCAGGGAGTTATATCTGGAAGTTCCCGGTCAGGATCGTTAAAGAGTACGATCACGCCCCTGTAAACAGCCTGGTTGAGGATATGAATCAGGTACGCCTCCCTGAACCCATCCGGTGTATCGGGAGAGATCAGCTGGATATGCTGAATCAGATGCTGTTCAGGATTGGCTTCGGGCAGTGCCAGCAGGATTTCTGCCGCAAGAATATTGCCAGATTCCGGCGATATGTTTTTTGTTTCATTCAACTCCAGCTTACCGCCGGCAAGAAACAGACCCAGGGCTCTGCTGATTCCGGTTTCGCGTGCAATCGAGTCCAGCAGGAGCTGGTAAACCCTGCCTATGTCGAGACAACCGGCAATTGCCTGGCTGGCCTGAAACAGGGTGAGCATTTTTTTGAGTTCTTCATTTTCATCAAGCAACCTGCGCTGTTGCATGCACTGTGCGACCGAATGCTTGAACTCATCGGGATTAACCGGTTTGGCCAGAAAGTCACGGGCACCGTGTTTCAACGCATATATTGCGGATTCGAGATTTGCATTGCCTGTAACCATGATGACATCGACGGTTGGATAACTTTCACGAACATGAGAAAGAATCTCAAGGCCATTGATATCCGGCATGACAAGATCGGTGACAACAAGATCATATTGGTTGCTGGTAAGCATCTTGAGAGCTTCACTGCCACAGGAGGCGCAATCCACCTGGTAACCTTCACTTTTAAGAAGGTTGGAAAACATTTCTCGAAACAGCTTGTCATCTTCAACCACAAGGATCGTATTCATTCAATGTCACTTCGGAACGGGTAATATAACTATTATCAATACATCTTGTACTCTATTTACGTAAACAGTGTCAAATAGCTTTATTAATCAATCGGGTCCATATCTGGTGTAGACATTCAAATTCTTGCCGTCACTTGCCAGTTCGATAGTACCGTCACGGTCTGTACGATAAACCAGGATGCTTTTTGCTTTAAGCAGATCAATTGTTCTCCCGGAGGGCAATCCGAACGTATTGCCCGCACCAGCCGAAATCAGAGCCATCCTCGGCCGAACAAGATCAACGAACTCCTCTGACGTGGAATATGCACTCCCGTGATGCCCCACTTTCAGCACGGTTGATTCCAAGTCACTGCCTCTTGAAATCATTTTGCGCTCCGCGTCAAAACCGGCGTCCGCTGTAAAGAGCATGCTGAACTGAGCAAAACTGATACGAAATACCAGAGAATCTTCATTTGTATTCCGAATATCATCTCCATCTTTCCTGATCACATGCTGGCCGGGTGAAAAGACTTTGAAATCCACACCGGATGCAAGATTTATTGATTCTCCGGCCGCAAGCAGCCGAACCGGTATTTTCCGCTCAGACAGTACGGATCTCAGGTCACTATGCTGCAACCTTGAATAAGTACCCGATGTTGTCCAGCATTCACCAACCGTAATATTTTTCACAACAAAGGACAATCCTCCAATATGATCCGGGTGGTCGTGGGTTATAATCAACCGGTCAATCCTGCGAATTCCAAGTGACTCCAATGCCGGCAGAAGAATTCTTCGCCCGAAGTCCCTGCCGTTGTCCTGAAGATAGCCGCCACCATCCACCAGCATGGTCGATCCGTCCGGCAGACCAAGAAACATCGATTCCGCCTGGCCAACGCTCAACATCGTAACATGCAACCGCCCGTCCGCTGCTGACGGTCCAGTTGCATGAATCATGACCGCCGCAAGCGGCATGACGGCCGCAAAAGCAAACCGCCCGCGAACACCTCGAACAAAGGTTACGCTGAGCATGAATAAAAGAAAGAAAAACATGTCCCATGCAGTAATCCTGGTAAAGTGTATTACCGGCAAGACGGAAAACCATTCCACGATCATGTTTGAAAGATGGATCAGCTTGGTTGACGGCCAGAGCAGAGCCCCTGAAATATCCGGAACCAGAACTATCAGTGGCAAAACGCAGAAACCGCTAATTACCGCGCCATACCCCAGCAACGGGACTATCAGGAAATTTGCGAGTATTCCGTTCAGGGAAGCCACTTTGAACGTATGCAGCACCGGTATCAGTGTCACGAACGAGGCTGCAATCGATGCCGCCAATAGCTGGATAAATACTAGTGATCGCCGGGGAACCGCTGCGGAAAAACGCTCGCTGAGTACCGGTACCGTGATAATGATTCCCCATAGCGATAAAAACGACAGTTGAAATGAGACATCAAACAAGGTCACCGGGTTGATCGAAATCAGAAGACATGCAGCCAGCAGCAGCATATTGATGGCATCGGTCTCTCTTTCAACATAAAGCGCCACGGCGCAGGCAACCAGCATGATCACTGAACGTGCCGTAGCCGGGGCGTTTCCGGTCAGAAACAGATAGGACACCATCGACGGGATGGCAATCAGAACCGAGATGCGGCGCACGTTCCACCGCAATGCCAAAGATTCGAAACGGGACAGTATGCCAAGGGATATCAGACTGATAAACGTGGCAATGATACCTACATGGAATCCGGAAATAGAGAGGATGTGAGTGACTCCGGCCCTGGTATAGGCATCGGCAAGATTCTCCGGAATACGTTTTTGATCGCCAAGCAAGAGCGCGGTAAGCACCGACGATATTCTGACATCAGGTACCGCCTGTCGAATGGTATCCCCCAGAGTTCTGGCAACAATATCGATAGATCTTTGAACGGATTCTTCGGCGGCGGCCCGAATCATGACAATATCCTGCTGTGAAACAACACGGCCTGTGGCTGTTATTCCCTGGAACGAAAGATAGCGGGGGTAATCAAATTCACCCGGCAGGCCCAGTCGATGCGGTAATGTAATTTGTGTCACGAACCTGATTCTGTCGCCTTTTACGAGAGAAACCTCGCCTTGGGAAACGGACAGCAGCAGCAATCCGCAAACCGGTTCAATTCTATTTTCAGATATTATGCTCTCCGTCTCTACAACAACACGGCTTCCATCGGCTGTTACAGAGGGTCGCCCCGCAACAATGCCTTCAACCGTAGCGGGAGCACCTGAAACTTTGTTGCTGATTGAGGCTGGTGACTTAACCGGAGAAAACCATGGGGTAAGGGCAAATAATCCCCAGACGAAGAAGAACATGACCACGCAACCGGAGATGATACGCTGGTCGCGATGAAACAGGGAGAGAAGCAGGCAGGTAAAACAGGCGGCCAAAACTTGAATCGGGCAGGTCTGGTTCGTGAATAAAGATACTGACAATCCGGCAGCCATCGACACAAAAGGTATCAATAATGGCCATTTCCGTAACATTACTTCAAACTACCTTCTTACCGGATAGGAACCCGTAACCGATTTTATTGTAGCATCGGCCTCGTCAACTGATATCAGACGCCCGGCGGGCCCTTTAATGCCGCTGACCGCAAGGAAGCTGTCGGAACCCATGTTTTTCATGCTGAGTTCCAGTGTATCAATTCCACCCATCGGCGGCAGGTTAATCGTTATCAGGTTGTCGCCGGACTCCAGACGGAACAATCCCAGACGCACCGTATCAAAAAAAGGTTTGGCCAATGCTTCGAACAGCGATTCATTGACGCTCCCGGTTATGCGTCCCCCCATCACGTTTGCAGTGATTACATAAAAACCTGCCGTGGCTGTTTTTACAGGGACCTGGATCGATGCTCCACGATAATCTGAGCGGACCCACTCGCGAGAAGTGAATTTTCCAAACTCTTCGATAGCGGTTGGAGCAGCAGTTGGAGGAATGATGGCAGATTCAAAAACAGACAGCCGCCTCGGAGTATCGTTTTCAGAATTCTGCAACTGCTCATGTCGCCCCGACATGGAAACCACTATTTCAGCCATCTGTCCGGCGGTGAGTGGCTCCTTGAAACGCCAGCCTGCAACCGGCTGTATCGGCGTATAATCCGGTGCCGAGAGTGAAAATGAGTCAATAGCGCCCTCCGGTGGAATCGAAACATGAATTTTCAATACTCCGGCATTCAGGGATATTTTTCCGATTTCCACTTCACCAAAAGCATCCGATTTTGAATCAGCCCGATACTTTTTGTCGCCTATGTTCCAGATGAATCCATTTCCCTTGATCACGGCTTTCAGAACATACTCACCCTTAATCGGGACCAGTGCGGCAAAATCAACCGCGGTAGTATCGGAAACGCCCAATAACCATCCCTTGCCGGTAAACGGACCGTATAATGTGAAGTTCCGAACGGTAACCCGGTCCGTATTTTCATTATAAGCATTTTCGGCTTCGTATCTGAAGGTGCGTTTGCCACCAAGTATTTGCAGATAATCCCGGTCAGTAGGTTCTTTTGATAAGCCCTGATCCCACGATAAATGCTGAAACATGCGCATTACAAATGATTTTTGGGTAAAAACCTCTTTAACTTCAGCAGCCCAGACGATTGATTGACACATGACAATGGATACAACAATCAACTTAACAAGATGTGGCATGCAAATCGCCTCCGATGATTTCAGCTACAACAAACTGATATTACGCGTGTTTTTTGACCACAACCGACAAAGGCACTATATCACAGGTTATGCTACTTGAAAACATGACAATTGGGTGATAGAAGATAGAGATAATACAATTAATCTATTATGCTGCTGTAAAGATGCAGCCGGGAAGTATCAATAATAAATGAATTCCGACACTTCGATAAATGATGTAGTAGGTCAATTTGCAGAGACCGAGCTTCGCAAATTCTATCGAGCCGCAGAGATTGGGTCTGCACAGGTCATAATTACCGATTGCAAGGGTATCATTGAGTATGTGAATCCTGCTTTCACCAGAGCTTCAGGATATTCATATGCTGAAGCGGCCGGAAAATCGCCGGCATTTCTCAAATCAGGCCGGATGTCGGCGGCCTTCTATGAACGTCTCTGGGATACACTGCTGGCTGGTGCCGAATGGAGCGGCGAGTTTTTTAATCGTCGCAAGGACGGAACTTTTTATCATGAGAGAGCGGTTATATCATCAATAAAGGGTAATGATGGCGAGATAACCCATTTTATAAAGGTTGCAGACGATATCACACTGATACGGCTTAACGAAGAACACCACCAGCGGCAGATAAAACTGATAGAATCGATAAATATTGCCAACCTCCATTTTATTGAAAATGGCAGTCTGTCGAAAATGGCCGGTATTATTCTGGAAACCTGTATGGCGAGCACCAGCTCACCGTTCGGAATAATCATGGAACTATTGCCTAATGGTAATGCGGTTGTCCTGGCATTATTAACTACTTCGGTTGAATCGGCACAAGATTTATCCGGTTATCATGACATCCAATATGAAATACTGCGCCACGGTTCATATGAGGTGCCGCTTCACACATCACTTTTCATGGCACCGATTATCGAGAAAAAAACCATCATAGTAAATCGGGCAGAAGACAACCAGTGGAAATCATGTACATGTCGATTGTGTTCTCCAACAGTTTCCAGTTTTGCCGGGTTTCCACTGAAAGTCGGTTCTTCAGTGATCGGAATGATCGGCCTGGCAAACTGTGAGTTTGGGTATTCGGACAACGATATAGCTGATTTTGATATTTTTACTCACCCATGTTCACTCGCCTTCAGTTCAGCACGTGCGGAAACGATTCGCAAAGCGACCCAGGAACAGCTGAAGCAGTCTCAAAAGATGGAAGCCATCGGACAACTTGCGGGAGGCATCGCCCATGACTTCAATAATCTTCTTACCGTTATAAACGGATTCAGTACATTGGCAATCCAGAAGATCGGTGACGACAGTCCGGCAAAAAAAGATCTCGAACAGGTTCTCAATGCCGGCGAACGCGCAACTACTCTAATCAGGCAGTTACTGGGTTTTGGACGCCGCCAGGTGCTTGATCCGAAACCGGTCCGGGTGAATACTTTCATTTCAGGTCTTCATAAGATCCTCAGCCGCCTGATCGGTGAGAATATCATCCTGACCACCAATCTTGCCACGGACGTAGGGCATGTCATGGCTGATCCGAGCCAGATCGAACAGATCATCATGAATCTTGTCATCAACGCCCGGGATGCAATGGAGCGCGGCGGAACAATCATGGTTGAAACAGCCAATGCGGACCTGGATTCAAATTTTGTATTTCACAACCGTGGAGCAAAAGAAGGTTCCTATGTGATGATATCCGTGCGCGACTCGGGCATGGGCATGTCGGAAGAGGTCATTTCACGAATTTTCGAACCGTTTTTTACTACCAAAAAAGACTCCGGAACCGGCCTTGGACTCGCGACAGTTTATGGGATTGTAAAGCAGAGTAACGGCTATATTCAAGTGCTTAGCGAACTTGGACTCGGATCGGAATTCAGGGTTTATCTGCCCAGAGTGATTCTGGAGCACCCCGAGTCTGAATCGGATACGGTTTGTAGAGATACTGTTGAGTCCTTTGGAACCGGTGGCTTGATTCTGGTGGTGGAAGATGAACAGACCGTGCTGGATTTTACCGCTGCAGCACTTAGATCCAATGGTTATGATGTTTTGACGTCAAACGGTCCGGTTGAGGCCCTGAGATATTTCGATCAATATGGTAATAAGATAGAAATGATATTATCGGATGTTATGATGCCTGATATTTCAGGACCTGAAATGGCAAAGATTATGCTGGAAAGAAATCCGGACTTGAAAATAGTGTTCATGACCGGTTATGCTGACGTTAAATTCAGCATAACCGGTATAAAAGAAGAGAGCTTGTACGTAATTGTCAAGCCTTTCGGTACCCATGAACTTTCAAAGATGGTACACGACTGTTTGAGAGGTAAAAATAAATCAACGGTGGAGCAGTGTAGATGAAAGAACATATTCTGATTGTCGATGATGAAGAAATGATACGGGATTTATTATCTTCAGCCCTGCAGCAGGACAAGTATGTTTGTCATCAAGCGGCCAACGTTGATGAGGCGTTTATAATTCTAGGAAAGCAACAGATCGATCTTGTGATTTCAGATATCATGATGCCGGGCAGAAGCGGTGTTGAATTGCTGCGTGACCTTAAAAAAGTTGATCCGGATATTGCGGTGCTTATGATAACCGGATTATCCGACATGAACACCGCGATGGAATGTGTTCATCTCGGAGCGGATGATTATATTACAAAACCGTTTGGCATAAACCGTGTTGTACTAACCGTTAAAAACCTGATCGAACGCAGGTGCCTTGCCATTGAAAAAAAGAATTATCAAGCGAATCTAGAGTTCAAAGTGATGGAGCAGACCGAACAGATTCGAAAAACCATGAACGAGTTGACTCTGACTTACGACAGTACTCTGACCGCTCTAGTACGGGCGCTGGATGCAAGGGAAAAAGAAGTTGGATCACACTCCGAGCGCGTCATGAATTACGCCGTTTTTTTAGCCCAGAAAATGGGGATGACGGGAAAAGAGTTGGACGAACTTGCCAAGGGATCATTGTTGCACGATATCGGCAAGATCGGGATTTCAGATAACATTCTCCTGAAACCAGGGTCGCTGGACGAGGATGAATGGGCGGAAATGCGCAGACACCCGCAGGTTGGTTATGCAATTCTGTCGGAAATAAAGTTTCTGAAATCACCTTCTGAAATAATTCTATGTCACCATGAGCGATTTGACGGCACAGGATATCCGAAACAGATCAAGGGTTCACAAATACCAATCGGTGCTCGAATATTTGCGCTGGTCGATACACTGGACGCGATGACATCCGACCGTCCATATCGTCGCGCACTCCCTTTTGAAGCGGTAACAAATGAGGTGGTCAAGCACAGCGGAACCCAGTTTGACCCGGAGATAGCCGAATTGTTCCTCTCAATAAACCGGCATCATTGGGAGGAATGTGCGGGCAAACGGCTTGTATAAATAAATGCGGGATTCGAAATAATCCGAACCCCGCTTAGAATGCTAAAACAAACTGGGAAGCATCTTAATTGATGCTTTGATTACGATTTAATTAAATCTGATTTCTAATTATTCATCTTCCCACTCGTCGTTTCCAACCGGTCCGGCCTCATAGTCATAGAAGTCACCATCGGCTTCTTCGTCACCATCCAGCTCTTCATCCATAATCCGATCCGGTAATCTGACCTCCTGCTCGGCTATTCCTTCAAATCTGCGGAGCAATTCAGAGTTACTGCAAAAACGCCCCGATTTGAAACCGCACGAAGTCAGGTCGCACAGATCAAAAAGCTGAATTTCACTGCAAAGCCGTTGTGGCAAATGGTCTTGTTTCAACGCGTTATCCATCATAAGACGCTGCGAAATGCCTTTTAGTCCATACCATTCAAAAACTCTGCGGCTTTTTCAACATCGTTCCTGCAACCTATATACACGGGGGCCCGCTGGTCAAGCCCTTCCGGCAAGATATCCAGAATCGGAATTTCTCCGTTTGTAGCCATTCCTCCGGCCTGTTCGATCAGAAAAGCCATTGGATTAAGTTCAAAAAGAAGTCGCAACTTGCCGTTGGCAGCATCCGACAGCGCCGGATACATGAAAACACCTTTACCTTTCATCAGAATTTGGTTGATATCGGGTACGAAACCGCCGGAATAACGCAATTTTGAACCTTTCGCCTCCAAGTATCGGATGAACTTTTCATTTCCTTCGCTGTATTTTTTTCTCAAGCCGCCCGGCGAGTAGATATCACCTGAAGGTTGCATCTGTATATTCTCGCGTGTCAGAGTATACTCCATCAATTGGTTCATAGTGAATTCATAGACACCCTTGCCGACCGAATATACAAGGGAAACCCGTGGTCCATAGAGAATATACATTGAGCCGACCATCTTGCGGCCCGGCTGGAGCAGATCGTTTCCCTGGTAGATACCGACAATGGTACCAACTGCCAGATTGACATCAACCAGTGAAGAACCGTCCAGCGGATCATATGCAACCGAAAACATCCCTTGAGGATTGCTGGTAACCTGAAAGATTTCCTCCATCTCTTCAGAAGCGATATTGCAGACAACTCCGGAATGCTGCAATCGCTTGCGCATGATTCGATCCGAGAGAACATCCAGCGCCAGCTGTTCTTCACCGTATAGATTGGAAGTACCAGCAACACCGAGGTCTCCGGTTCTGACCGCATTGATCACATACTTGCTGGCCTCGGCAATCTCACAAATAAGATGCACAAGATTGCCACTAATGTTTTGGTCGCGCAAATGCTGGCGAAGATCAACCTGAAATTTAGTCTTACCCGGCTGGCTGTACATTCTTCCTCCATAATCAATCATATAAGCAACTATTGCCCTGCAAGATACTGCAAACAGGCAGTTTTAGCAAGACTAAATAATTAAGAAACATGAGCTTTCAACAGGTCATACCTTCATAACCGAGGAGAGATAGGTAATAAGACCATCCAGGAGAAAAACAGTAAACAGACTGGTCATAACAGCCTTGGTAGCTGCCTGGGGAATTTCAGTGGCGCTGCGGTCAACGTTCAGGCCGTACCAGCAGCAGGTAGATGAGATAAATAATCCGAAAAAGGTACTCTTGGCAAACAGCATGACAACTTCCCTTAATCCAAGTGAAGAGACAATCCCCTGTATAAACTGCTGATAAGGAACATGCCATCCAATTGATGCAACCAGAAAGCTGCCAACAAAGGCAGTCATTACGAAATACACCGTCAGAACGACTATTGCTGTTGTAACACCGATAATGCGCGGCATAACCAGATATGAAGTTGTTGGAATACCAAGCATCTCGATTGATTCAATTTCACCATTGATCTTCATTGTTCCAAGTTCGGTTGCAATTGCAGTTCCGCTTCGTGCAATTACGATAATAGCAGTCAAGAGCGGCGCCAGCTCGCGCAAAACAACCCATGCCAGGATCTTCCCGACCAAAGCACCGTTATTACCGGCCAGGCTTACAACCTGGGTTATTATTACAGTCCCGATAATAACGGCAATTATAACGATGATTTTTGCCGCCTCAAATCCGGTGAAATATATCTGCTTCAGGAAAACCATCCGTATGGCAGCAGTACCGTAACTAAATGCACGAACAGCGTTGCCGGAAGCCTGCACCAGCATTTGGAATATATCGGACAAAAAAAGTATCTTGACTAGAAAAACCCGCCCAAGTGAATTGATCATGACAATCTTTCACGCACTATATGTCATAAATGGATCCGTCACGCAGAAGCTCGATACCGGCTATATTCAGAGATTCTATTTCTCTGCGAATGATATCCACATATTGCGGCTTTGGGTGGGTAACAAGTATTCTTTTGGGTAATGTATCAATCTTGGTCAACTCTTGCAGAAGCATTGTGGAAGTCATGTGTTTGGTAAGCAGGGCCAGCGATTCCATACTGTTGGGAAACGACACTTCAACTATCAGAGCATCAATTCCCGAACAGTATTTCCAGATATCTTCAGTTGGTCCGGTGTCCCCGGTATAGACAATCGTCCGGCCGCCTGAAGCCACCCGGAAGCCAACAGCCGGCACGGTATGGTTAACAGGTATGGCCTGAATGGTATATCCTTCAACTTCGTATTCCTGATAAGTAATTAAATTTGAGTATGCAATCACCGGGTCGGCCACGGAGGGTATTTTTGTAAAATCCGGCCAAATAATGTTGTTGAACAAATGATTTTGCAAGGCGGTCTTAACATCGATAGTACAGTGTATATTAACGGTATGATTCAGGTTTTTAATAATTATGTTATCCGCCAGGGCTGGAATGCCGCGGATATGGTCAAGATGGGAGTGGGTAATAAATATATTGTGGATATTCCACTGTTCCTCTTCGCTTAATACAGAACCTATCGTGCCGGCATCCAGCAACAGTATGCCGTCTATCAGAAACGCCGGAGGCCTGAAATCGGGGAACTCCGCGCCTGCGCTTCCCAGAATCCGTAACTCCATATCTCCCCCTGTAATCAACGTTAATTATTTTTTGTTCAGCTGCTTCAGACCACACTTTGCACCAGCAGTTGATTGAAAGTCAAGTCACAGTAACCGCCTACTTTGATATGATCGGCTCAAAGAAAGGGTTGACATACCTGGCACACATGGGTCCCACGCTGGCCGACTCTGATTTTAATTATCGTTGAACCGCACCTTGAACAGCTCAGCCCTTCCCTGCCATAGACACTTACAACAAAACGCCCTTTACCGAAGACCCCGTCAATATTGGCTCCATTGGATTCGACTGCATCAGACAAAATATCGCGAATAGCATTACAAAGCCGTTCAATATCAAACGGTGTGAGGTCACGACTGGATGTGAGCGGATGAATACCCGCCCGGAAAAGGATTTCGTCCGCGTAGATATTGCCTATGCCGGCAAGAAAAGATTGGTCCAGAAGCAGCGGTTTGATCTTACGTTGTAAAGCAGATATTCTTGACCTGAAAATTTCCGGGGTCACCGTCAAAGCGTCAGGTCCAAGCTTTGAAAGCACATCCGCGGGATTGGCTGCCAACCAGACCCTGCCGAATTTCCTGGGATCATCAAAACGCAATGCCAGGTCATTGTCCAGTATCAGCACTAGCCGTGTATGCCGTTCTATTGAATGCTCGCGTGGAACAAGAAACAGTCTTCCGGTCATTCGCAGGTGAAAAACAAGAAAAGACCCACTGCAACCAACGCCGGGTCTGATCATTCTGAAAATCAGATATTTGCCATGACGAGCTATTGAGGAAAAAAGCATTCCTTCAAGTTCGCCGGTAAAATTAGCGACAGGACAACCAGATATCACTGTATCGGAAAGGACAATAACGCTATTGATCATCCGTCCCGGTAAAACCGGGGGACATTCTTGCAAAGTACGGAGAACGCTCTCCACTTCGGGAAGTTCGGGCATGGCATATAATCCCTTACACAATCCGGCTTGTCAATATTTATGCGGTTAAGACATCGTTCTCAAGATTGTTGGCTCATGTTTCTGCTGGCAATCAACGCTACTTTCTGCAAATATGACCAGCCATACAAGGATCAGATTCAAAATCAATGGAACTACTGCGGAGTCTGTAAAGTGAAGGTTCTTTTCATCCACCCCTATGGCAACAATTTTCTGCCCGGCGTGCAGGATATAACCACTATTTTCAACCTGATGCCGCCACTGGGAATCATGAGCATTGCCGCGGTTTTGGAACAGAATGCTATTCAGGTTGAAATCATAGACTGCTATGCGGCACCCACCTCAGCTGAGGCGCTGCTTGAGACGATAATATCAAGAAAGCCGGACATAGTCGGGTTATCATGTACCACATCGTCATTCTTGGAAGGTTACGAAATTGCCAGGCTGGTAAAGAAGTTTAAACCTGAAATTTTTACTGTGGCCGGAGGAGCCCATGCCTGCACGATCGGAGCGCCACTACTGGATTCGTTTCCAGACATCGACTACCTGGTCATCGGTGAAGGTGAACAGACCATGCTGGAGTTGGTACAAAGTGGCTGCGAAATGGTGGAGAATATCCCCGGAGTAGCCTATCGCAAGCATGGAGTCGGTACTTTGTCGGCCCAGCGAGAATTGATAGCAGAACTGGATACACTACCCTTCCCGGCCTATCACCTTCTACCGAATTTCCCTGAACGCTACACTTTACCCCTGTTCAGCTTTCCAACGGCCCCCAATTCCAGCATCATATCCAGCCGGGGATGTCCGTACAGCTGTTCCTATTGCGACCGTTCCGTCTTCGCCCGCGGTTTTCGCTTTAATTCTCCGGAATATATTATCGGACATGTCGAAATGCTTAACAGTAAATACGGCATACGTCATGTATTTTTCTACGACGACCTGTTTACATTTGACCGAAATCGCGTGACACGCTTTTGCGAACTTAAAAAGCAGAAACAACTTAAAGTAACCTACAACTGTATCGCCAGACTGGAGCATGTGGATCATGAACTACTATCGTTGCTGAAGAACTCGGGCTGCTGGCAGGTAAATTTCGGGATAGAATCGGGAGACCCGGAGGTTGTAAAGAAACATCGCAAATTTTTCGGACTGGACGAGGTCGGCAGCAAGTTACAGATGGTCAAGGATGCAGGCATGCGGGTCAAGGGACTATTCATGATCGGGCTGCCTGGCGAAAACGAAGCAGCGATCCGCCGTACGATCGATTATGCCTTGTCGCTGCCTCTGGAAGAGATCAACGTCACCAAGTTTACGCCTTTTCCGGGTGCGCCGGTCTACAAGACTATCCGTGAGCATGGCGAGTTTGATGAAAACTGGCCGCAGATGAATTGCATGAACTTCGTATTTATTCCGCATGGCATGACCAAAGAACAACTGGAAAATCTGTACGATGAATTCATCCGCCGGTTTTACCACCGCGCCAGGATCCATTGGGGCTATGCCAGCATGCTCTGGAGATCTCCCCGCAGCATTCTTAAGTTTCTGAGGCATCTGCCTGAGATTTTGGCTTTTGAAATGAAGCAGAAGTGGTGATATCCGGATTATAACGAGAGGTAATCATGAAAAAACGCCTGCTATTGATTTCCCCCATCGGTGAACGCGGTCTTCTGGGTAGTGACTTTTACTTCCGCATGCCATATCTCGGCCTGCTCAAGGTGGCATCACTGACGCCACCAGAATGGGAGGTCATGATCATAGATGAAAAGGTTGAAACGCTGGATTTCGAACTCAACGCTGATCTTGTCGGCATCACCACGATGACACCTGTAGTGAGGCGTGGTTATCAGATTGCCGATCGTTTTCGAAGCCGCGGCATAAAAGTTGTTATGGGAGGCATGCACGCCTCAAAATTGCCCGAGGAAGCGCTTCAGCACTGCGACAGCGTACTCGTAGGCGAAGCGGAAGATCTGTGGCCGACCCTTCTGTATGATGTTCAACAAGGTCAACTCAAGCAGGTCTATCGTCACTCAGAAGGCTATCCAGCGCTGGACAACCGACCACCTGTTGATTGGAAACATTACCGGGGCAAGGGCTATCTCCCGGTGCATTTCGTCGAAACCACGCGTGGGTGCCCCTTCAACTGCGAATTCTGTTCTGTTACCAGTTCCTTCGGCGGTAAATTTCGCAATCGCTCCATTGATGATATTGAGCAGGAAATCCGGAACATGAAGCCATTTCCCGGACGATTTACCTGGCAGAACCTGGTCTTCTTCAATGACGACAACATCATGAGCAGCAAACGGCACGCCCGTGAATTGCTGACACGCATTATTCCCTACAATCTGGACTGGCTCGGCCAGACCTCGGTGGATATGGCTCAGGACGACGAGATTCTTTCCCTGTGCAAAAAGAGCGGATGCATGGGCCTGCTGGTGGGTTTCGAATCGCTTTCGGCCGAAACCCTCAAGTCAATCAACAAGGGTGTCAACAAACCGCAACAGTACATCGACGTGGTCAAGCGCATGCATGACCACGGAATAGGAGTAAAGGGCTCATTCATCTTCGGATTTGACAGCGAT
>Ga0154448_1038_pt1 | contig 48407 bp, 35 predicted proteins | sample RifGroC2_FD_105641 | JGI IMG/M metagenome (GOLD analysis project Ga0154448, IMG submission 105641) | Geobacteraceae bacterium GWC2_55_20
CGGACGTTGATGTTCTGGCTGATTCCGGAGCCGGCCAACATCGCCTGGTTCATCGTTTTCCACCTGTTTATGGGCGGGGCCGGGACATTTTTCCTCTGCCGGGTAATCGGTTGCAGCCTGCCGGCTTCTTTCCTGGCCGGGCTCATATTTGCCGCAGCGCCGGAAATCGCGACACTGATCAATGCTGGGCATGTGCAGAAAATCGCCACCATCAGCTTTGCGCCCTGGGCTTTCTACCTGCTGGAGCGGGGACTGCGCTCCAAAAGGGCCGTGGTCTGGTTCATGGCCTGTGCCGTTACGCTGGCTTTCCAGTTCTTCAGCATGCACTGGCAGATAGCCTACTATACCTGCCTGGCGCTGGGGGTCTACGGCGTCGCACGCAGCGTGATGATCGTGCTGGACCAGAATCAGGAGCGTGGCCGGGCAACCGTGAAAATGCTGGCACTCAACCTGACGCTGCTGTTCTTCTTCCTGTCTACCGTGGCGATCTCGCTGATGCCGCTCGCATCCTGGTCCACCGAATCTACCAGGGGGGGCGGGGCCGGGAGCAGCGCCAGCGGCATGCAGGTGGAAGAGGCCATGTCCTGGTCCATGCCGCCCGAAGAGCTGGTAACGTTTGTGGTCCCCGGCTTTTTCGGGCTTTCACGGGAGGAGGGGGCCGGAAACGCGGAATCCGTGGGTTCCTATTACTGGGGCAGGATGTTCTTTACCCAGACCAGCGATTACATGGGACTGTTGCCCTGGTTGCTGCTGCCGCTGGCGCTGATTTTCAAGCGTGACCGCTTCACCTGGCTGGCGCTGGCCGGGATTGCCGTCGGCCTGCTGTTCTCGTTCGGGAAATACACCCCGTTTTACTGGATTCTTTTCGAGCATTTCCCCGGCATCAACCATTTCCGGGTTCCCAAGATGATGATGATCATTCCGCTCTTGGGGCTGGCATTTCTGGCCGCCCGCGGTCTTGACTGTCTGCTGGACGAGGAACTGCGGTCAACTAAAGCGTTCCGGCGCTACCTGTGGTGGGTGGCCGGCCTGGCCGGAGCGGTCGCTTTACTCTACCTGTCCCAAATAGCCGCCAGGGACTTCTGGCTGAGGCTCTTCGGTGAGCAGATCTACCAGCCGACACGCTATGAACAGGGACCGCAGTTGGTGGCGCGTCGCTGGAACAACCTGGTCAGGGAAACCGGTCTGGCGGTGATCCTGGTGCTGATTCACTGGCTGGCGCTGCGTTTTCTGCCGCGTCCCGGTCGGCGCGCACTCTTTATCGTAATCCCGCTGGTGTTGCTCTACCTGATCGACATCAGCCGGATCAACTCCCAGTTCATACTCCTGCAGCCCGCGCCGCGCCGTGATTTTGCGGCGAAGACCGAAATCATGCGGCAGCTTACTCCCATGTCCAAGGAGTACCGGGTCGCGCCGCTGACAGAAGAAGATCCGATGCGCTATGTTTCCCAGAAGATTCCGGTGCTGTACACTTCAAACCCGGTTCAACTTCGGCGCTGGCAGGAGCTTTTGGAGCAGTTTTCAATTACCAGCGCCGTTCCGGACATGCTCAACGTGCGCTATCTGGTGATGCCGGCCGAACAGTACCTGCAGGAGAAAGGGCTGCTGGGCGAACGCTATGCGGTTGTTTATCGCTCTTCGGATGGAAAGCAGCTGCTGCTGGAGAACCGGACGGTGCTGCCCAAAGCCTGGCTGGTGCCGTCGGTAGTGGTTGAGCCGAACAGCGACAAGCTCCGTGGGCTGCTGAACCATCCCCAGTTTGCCCCGGCTCGATTCGGCATGGTGGAAGCGCCGCCCCCCATTCCGGTCCGCATCTATGACGGTTCACCGAGTCAGACACCTGGCAGCGTAACGGTAACACGTTACGAATCGGATAATGTCGTCATCGAGACACGCGTGTCAGCTCCGGCGCTACTTGTTACCGGAGACAAATACTTCAAGGGGTGGCGTTCGTTTGTTGACGGCACTGAAGTGGAAAACGTGCCGGTAAACCACGTGCTGCGCGGTGTCTACCTGATGCCCGGTTCGCACCGGGTGGAATTCCGTTTTGATCCGCTGCCGTTCAAGATCGGCAAGTACCTGACCTTGGGATCGTTTGCCGTCTTTGCGGGAATGCTGCTGCGCGAGTGGCTCCTGCGGCGCAGGAGGATTGAGAGATGGGCGGTATCGCAGTTAGTCGAAACGGTGAAAAGTGCTGACTCAAGATGACTTGAAGCTGTTTGATCTGCAGCTTTTCCAGCCCCGGCACGGCTATCGCTACTCGCTGGATGCCCTGCTCCTGGCGCGCTTCTGCGCTTTAGTCAAGCCGAGTGGGCGTATTGCCGACCTGGGAGCCGGTTGCGGAATCATTTCGCTGGTGCTGGCCCGGGTCAACCCGGAAGCTTCGGTTGTGGCGATCGAGAAGAACCATGGCATGGCGGAACTGATCGAGCGCAACATCAATCACAACGGTCTCGCCCACAGGGTCTCGCTGCAGTCCGCAGACGTGATCGACCTGCGCGGAAAGCACCCCGACTCGACCTTTGACCTGGTCGTTTCAAATCCGCCCTACCGCAAACCCCAAAGCGGCAGGATCAGCCCGCTTGCTGGACGTGATGCCGCCCGTCACGAGACTACCGCCGGGCTGGCGGATTTCCTGGCTGCAGCCAAGTATCTGGTCAAGCCCTCGGGCAGGATCTGTTTCATCCAGCTGCCGTCGCGGCTGGCCGAGTTCATGGCGCTGGCGGTACAGATGAAACTGTCGGTTCTGCGGCTGCGGATGATTCACAACAACGCCGGATCTCCGGCCACCATGTTCATGGCCGAACTCGCCAAGGGGCGGCGCAGCGCCCCGGTGATCGAGTCGCCGCTGTTAGTCAGGGATATGCAGGGTGAGTATACCGATGAGGTGTGGAGGTAGTGAACATACTTCCGTTTGGTCGTGTGATTGCCGTTTAAGGATGGATTTTATATCAGCAGGATAAATGCCGTACCGATCTGCAATGGTCGGACGGCTTTTTTGTTGAAACTTGATGTGAGGGCATGCGTCCGGTAATTGTATTTCGTTAAGGTGAAGGTTTCTTTACACAGTATAAAGATTCTTTCCAACTTTTTATTGTCGTTGCATATCAGGTGGTTACAATAGTTTATTTAAAAAGTGTAAAGTTTCTTTCCAATTCTTATTCCTGGTTAAGGGTGTCATGAAGTGTGGCATGTATGGTATTATCTGTTGATCTATCTGTAATTATTGGTATTGTCGCGTATCGGCACGTTACCTGCTCAGGAGGCTGAACATCATTGTGCCACGGGGCTAAAGGTAAAGGAGTTTTGATATGCAGCGTCGATTTTCCAGGTTTACCTCCATTTTCCGTTGCATAACAATTTCCCTGTTTTTGTTGGCTTGTTCGGTTCCGGCTTCTTTTGCCGCCACCTGCGACAATCCTTACAACTTTGACTTGGTCATCGGATTGGAATTTGTAGCGGTTCAATGCGTCGGCGAAGGAATGAATGACAATTCCACGATACATTACGTAGTTAACATGATTGGCTGCGATGGTGCAAAAGTATATCTCAATGGTTCGTTTGGTGATGACTATGGGACTCCAGGATACATAGCTACTAGCTTGAAGGATAGTGTTAATGGCTACCGTGTCTTTCGCAACAAGGAAGGCACCCACATCATGGCAGTTTTTGGGTCTTATAACGGTCATGTCGACGGGATTTACGTTAATAGCTACGCACCAGGGCAAATTTACACCGACGTTTTCAAGAACGCTCTTATCCTGCCAGCCACCCCCAACTGCGATGGTGGCGACCACAATGATGGTTGTAATGAACGAAATAGTAGTTCAACCGTCAATCTCGGAACAGGCCGTCTCTCCCACGATCAGCGGATATTCACATTAAACAGCGGCTTACCCCTTGCCCTGGACATTTCACTATACTACCGCAGCATCCCCTTTGCCCCCAGCGCCATAGGAGATGGCTGGAGCCATAGCTATGAAATGTCACTTCAAAATGGCGCGGGAACTTCCAAAGTGTTCTGGTATCATGGGAAACGCCGCATTTACAACAAATACACTACCGCCTATGTCTCGCCCAAAGGAGATTACTCCTCGCTGCTCCAAAACGCTGACGGCACCTGGACAATAACCGAACCGGACGGCCTGAGACGCAACTTCGACGTTTCGGGCAACATAACATCTCTCGTTGATCGATATGGAAACGCCCTTACTTTCAACTACACATCCGGAAAACTTACGACAGTTACCGATCCTGGTAATCGTACCGTCACTTTCGGTTATGATCCCACCAGCGGCAAGCTCGTAACCATCACCGATCCGAACAATAAGAGTTACACTCTCGACTACCCGAACGGAAAACTCGAAACCTTGACGCTCCCTGGCGGCGATCAATGGGGGTATACCTATAACGCCTCAAACGGATTGCTTGAAACCAAGACCGATCCGGATCTTTTCTCAAGCAGTTATGTTTATACCGGGCAGAAAGTTACAGCCGCCACCGACCCAAATCTGAAAGCCAGCGGATACTCCTTTGCGGCGCCGACGGCGGCCGGCAAGATTCCGGATGCCTACCCGATCCAGGTCGCCATACTAAAATACTTTACACTTGCCGATAAAGATCTGAACAGTTGGGTATTTACCTATGATGGCTTGATCGAAAAAATTCGCAGTAAGAAGGACCCGCTTAACTACACCACCAATTATACCTACTACCCCAATGGGCTCAGAAAATCAGTCACTGAACCGCCCATGAACGGCGTCAGCTACACCACTTTTTACACATATGACCTGCTGGGCAATGTAACCAACGAAACTGAACCGCTCGACACATCGGCTCTGGGCATTGATCCCGACCTGGTTGTCGATCCCGCAACCGACAGCCGCATCAATACCAAGTTCGCCTTCAGCTACACCTACGACCTGACCAACACAAATCCCGCCTTCAAGAACCTCATCACCCGAATGGACGATAAACGCGGGCCGAATATTCTTACAACCACTTACAGCTATAGCACCGACGCCGAGGGTTATCTGGTCACTGCCGTCACCGATCCGGCCATGGCGACCACCGTCATCCGTCACTACAGCAATGGCAAGATAAAGGACATTACCGACGCAAACCTGAAACAGACCACATACAACTATTATGACGACACTCCGCAAAATCAGGCAGCAAAGGTGGTCGGATTCCTGAAGTCGATAGTCACACCGGATGGCGTCACCACAAGCTATTACGATCCCTCCAATGTCAATGTCGCCTATGACGCCAACGGCAACAACATCTGGCATGTGATCCTGGATAAGGACGGAGTGCCGCGCAAAACGGTGATATCCACCTACGACGACAGAAACCGCCTGCAGACCGTTACCACCCGCGCCCCGGGCCAGCCGGACATCATCACCACCTACGGCTACGATGCCAACGACAACCTGAACTCCGTCAAGGACGCCGAACAGAAGGAAACAAAATACCTCTTCGACTTTAATCGCCAAACCACCAAAATCACCGATGCCAGACTGAAATCAACCGACCTGGTTTACGGCGGCAGCGGATGCCCCTCCTGCGGCAACGGCGCCGACAAACTCACCAGCGTCACCGATGCCAACCAGCACTCCACCACCTATTCCTACGACAAGGTTGGTCGCCTGGAATACGAGACCGATCCGCTGGGCAAGAAGTACCACTACACCTACCACCCCAACGGCAAGCTCGATAAGAAGTACAACGCCACTTCCGGCACCGATGTGCTGCAGGTAAGCTACAACCACAACAATCGCGGCCAGCTTACCGGCAAGCAGTATGCCGACGGCTCCAGCGTCTCATACGGATACGACGAAAACGGCAGGATTCAGACCGCGAGCAATGCCAACATCAGCTATACCTTCAGCAATTACACCGGCGGAAGTTACAAAGGCCGGCTGAAGAGCGTCAAAGACAACACCAACAACCGGACCGTCAGTTACGAACAATACAACGCCCTTGGACAGCGCAAACAGGTAACCGTCAGCGATGTCAACGGCTCAAGAACCACCACCCACCAATATGACGACGCCAACCGCCCCTGGATCATCACCGCCGGAACCAAGGTCTTTACCTACCTCTACGACAAATTGGGCCGACGCGATACCATCAGCTATCCCAACAGTGTCACAGCCAAACACGACTACGACAACCTGGACCGACTGACCGGCATCAAACATTCTACGGCCACGGCAACAATCACATTCGCCAACTACTCAGGCTTCGACAAGACCGGCAGCCGCAAAAGCAAGATCACATCAAACGGCGCCGAAACCTATCAATACGACGAAATCTACCGCCTGACCCAAACCGACACCCCCAAAGGTCCGGAAAAATACAGCTACGATGATGTCGGCAACAGGACCGGCGGTCCCGGCCCCAAGGAATCACTCCCGATCATCACCTACGCCTACGACGACGCCAACCGCATGACCCACGGCAGGCAACTCGTTTACGACTACGACGACGCCGGCAACCAGACCGCCAGAAGCATCCCCAATACTCCGGACAAGGGGTGGACACTGACCTGGGACCTGGAGAACCGGTTGACCCGGATGGAGAAATTCAGGAAGGTCAACAACATCATCGTCGAGAGCAGAACCATCGACTTCAAGTACGACCCCTTCGACAGAAGGATCGAGAAGAAGGTCACCACACTCATCAATGACGTCACGAAAACCACCACCTGGAGCTACCTGTACGATGGCGATAATATCGCTGCGGAGTACTTCGGCACAACCGCGACCTATTACATCCACGGCCCCGGCGTCGATGAACACCTGGCAATGGAGCGCGGCGGTGTCGATTACTACTATCATGCCGACGGCTTGGGGAGCGTCACGGCGATAACCGATTCCTCTTCCTCCCCTGCCATAGTACAAAGCTACAGTTACGACAGTTTTGGAGTGCCGAGACAGACGACCAGCTTCCCAAATTCGTTTATGTACACTGGCAGGGAGTGGGATAAGGAGGCTGGGCTGTATTACTACCGGGCACGGTATTATGATCCGATGGAGGGGCGGTTTGTTTCTAAGGATCCGATTGGGTCCAAAGGTGGAGATGTTAATCTTTACGGGTACGTCCATCAAAATCCCATAAATAAAATAGACCCATTAGGGCTCAAAGAATCATGCGTTTGGGGCGGATTTTCTGGTTCTATTGCATTTGGGATAGGTCTACAAGTGGTTGCAGAATGCGGTAGATGTGTTGATGATTGCGGCAAAGTAACTTACAGAAGACGCAATTGTCTGTGTTTTTGTTATGGCTTAGGAGCGAGTGCGAGTGGGCAAGCAGGAAGGGGGGATTCCTCCTTCGACCAGTCTGGATGGAACGTGTCTACACCATATGGGTCTGTTTCAGGAAGTGGAACATCAGTTACTGGAGGAGGTTATGGACCTGGTGCCGGAGTATTCTACTGTAATTGTAGTTGCAGCTATAACTAATGAAAAAGTAGGTATTATCATGGAAAATATCTTCAAAATTATTATCACTATTATTGTTGTGTCTATATCTGGTTTGTTTATCACTGCAGCTTTCACAATGCATGACAGTAATGTCCTAATAATCAATACACTGCTAGCAATCAATCTATTAGCTATTCAATTCTGCTGGATTAAAGCGATTAATAATTTATCTCCAGAAGGGAAAACACAGTTCTGGAGAATTGTTATTTGGTCAAAATTGGCAGCTGGACGAGATGTGTTTACGTCATGTGGCTGGAAGTACTGGATATTAGTTAGATTTCTTGCAGCATTGTTTGCGATATTAATGATTGTTAAAATAATATTCATTTAAATCACTATTGTTATGAAGGATGTAAATCCCAAAGAAGACGCACATGAAATTGCCGCTGAACTATATGACCAAGGAAAAAATAAGGAAGCATTTCAGAAATATTTTGACTTGGCTAGCTCTGGGTCGATTACTGGACAGTTGATGGTTGGTTGGATGTACCATTCAGGCTTGGGTGTTGAGCAAAACTCTGAGGAAGCAGAACATTGGTATCAAAAGGCAGCTTATGCTAATTCCGCTGAGGGACAATATTATCTCGGTGCATTATACAGATCGAATCAGCAGTATCATCAGGCAGTTGAATGGATTTCCAAGGCTGCTGATCAAAAGTACATGCCAGCCTTATATCGATTAGGGAGAATGTACGATATAGGTGAAGGTGTAAACATAGATCTTGCGAAAGCATATGAATATTTTGAGCAAGCAGCAAATATGGGACATTTATTTGCAAAAAGAGAGATCGCTGTGAAGATGATTAAAGGCCATTTCGGCCCTATAAATATTATAAAAGGGGTATTGATGTTTGTCCGTGTTCTTTTTGCCGGTGCCAGATTAGCATCAAAAGATGCTGATACTGATATGATTCGTAAGTAGCAGGGCAGTCGCCGGGGTAAGAGGTGAACCAGACCATGACACAATCCGATGTTATTCGACAGCGCATTTCACAGCGAAACAAATAGAATCAGGGAGACACCATGCGAAGCCTGCTCCTGTTCATGACACTGGTCTTTATGCCAAACATTCTGTTAGCCGGCTCCGACGGCATCTATGGCATGATCAAGCAACCCGGTGCATCCTGGGATGGCACCGACGCCAATCCGCTTGCAACCCCGACCACCGGTTACGACTTTGCCTACGGCGACGAGTCAACAGTTGTCTATACCCTTCCTTGGTCATTCACGTTTTACGGCCAAACGTACAGCCAGATCACGGTTGACACCAACGGCAACATCTGGTTCGGCTATGCCGGGCCTTTGAACTCGTTTGACCTTGTTTCAAACACCAATGGCCCGGTAATTGCCGCCTGGAACAGCGATCTGTCTTCGTACTTCTCCGGAGGCGCGTTTGTTCAGCACAAGAATGACCTACCTCTGGGGGAACGGGTCGTTGTCGAATGGCAGGCAGAATCCTACACCGATGAAGGGTTGGCATTGCCGAACAACTTCGAGATAGTTCTTTTTCAGAATGGTGACATCCGCGCCGATTATAAGTCCTTTGCCGCCGTGAACGCCAAGGACTCCGGCAGCGGAATCTCCAGTAACGATAATACCCATTATCTCTCGATAACCAGTGCATTCCTTCCGGTCTATCAACTCTCCGGAAACTCATACGGCTTTACGACAACCAGATTGCCATTACAGGTCATCTTCATCGGTACCGGCGGCGGAATCGTCACCAGCAATCCGGCCGGTATCGCATGCAACACCGGCTGTTCATCCACCTTTCTCACCGGAGAGCAGGTCACTTTGCATCCCGCGGCGGATCTGGTCTCTACCTTCAGCGGTTGGTCGAACGGCACATGTACCGGCCTTGGAGATTGTCTGCTGACACTGGGTGTGGCGGAAACGGTAACAGCGGGCTTTGAGAGGGATACCACCCATCAGGTATACGTGCCGGGAGTGCCGCCTACGTATTATTCAACCATCCAGGGCGCCTACAATATTGCAACTGATGCATCCGAAATTAAGATATGGGCCACGACTTACAACGAGTCGCTTGACTGCAACAGACCGATCACGGTCAATCTGCAGGGTGGATATGACCGGGACTATGCTGCACTGGTTGGCGAATCTGTTCTGTTTGGACAAATTATCATCAGTGACGGGAGCTTGATCGTGGACAGTATTGTGCTGCAATGAGGCATATAACAAGTCCAATAAACGAAAGGGGCACCCGGTAGATACGCCGGATGCCCCTTTAACATTTCATACAAAGACTGAAAATCAGTTCTTTATCAGCAGGATCATTTCCATCTGGTCGCCATCGCCGATATGTATCGGGAAAGAAAGCGCCGTGTGGCCTTCTGGAACCGGCAGCCCGCCTGCGGGCGGATGGACCGTGACCGGTGGGTTGATGTTCAGTATCACTCCCATCTGTGAAGCCTTGGCGGCTACGTTGCCGCAGACCACGTTGACGAATTCCATCACCGTATCTTCCAGCACTTCCGGCGGCTCGTCCGCAACCGATTCTTCACGCAGTATGGCTTTGGCAATGGATTGCTGCAGACCTTCGGAAACCGAGACCAGGTATCGCGCCTCCAGGTCGCCGCTGAAATCCATGGCCGCCATCATGAAGTTGGGGGCGATCACCTCGGCACGGACGCATTTTCCCGGCCGGAACTGCAGGTCCAGCACACGGGTGATCATCTTGTAGGTAAGGTCGGCCGTCATCTCCCAGATCTTGCTGTTGGCAATGCCGTCAGGCAGCTCGATGCCGTCGGATACATACATGGCCTGGTCGGCCTTGAAATCCGCCAGATGCTGTTGAAGGTTTTCACTGCTGATGGCTCCGACCTGAACCAGCGCCTCTCCGATATACAGATGGGTGTTCTTCTGTCTGGTGATGACATCGTTTAACTGGGTAAGCGTCAGGAAACCCATTTCAACCAGCATGTCACCCAGTTTCATGTCCTTGGACATCTGGGCGTTGTGAGCCCGCTCGATTTCGGTCTGGGTTATGTAGCCCATAGATACAGCCATTTCACCCAGTTTGAGGTTCTTCTGGTCCTGAAGCTCGATTGCGTTGACCAGGGCATCTCTGGATACAATGCCCTGTTCCACGAGAAACTGTCCGAAAAATTTAACCGCCATGTCTGCAACTCCTTGTCGCTGCTGGAAAGCCGGGAATTAGTCCTGCTGAAGTCTGCTCAAAATAACATGTGTATCAGGGGGGCGGTGCTTTCGACCGTCCGGATCAGAGCTCACGCAGAATTCTCAGTACGTTGTCCGTTTCAAACGGTTTTGATATAACATTCTTTGCGCCCAGTTTCAGCGCCTCGGTGAACTTGTCGCCAACCCCTCCCAGGGAAGTCACCATCACGACCTTGACTTCCTTGTCCATTACAGACAGGGTCCTCAGAGCCGTGAGGCCATCCATGCCGGGCATGTTCATGTCCATGCAGATGATATCCGGGTTTTCGGAATGGTTCATCTTGATCGCTTCCGCGCCGTTCTTGGCGTGCCCGACACATACAAAGTCGCCAGACTCACTGATTATTTTTTCAAGCTGGCGAACAACCGAAAGGCTGTCATCAACTACCAGTACCTTCTTCATTTCCACAATTCCTCCCGTAGAGCCGTGCAATCGTATCCGGCCGGGCCGGTTACGGACGTTTAGCGCCAATCTGGGGCGAATGTATCTGAAACATGATGAAATGTCAAAAGTATGTTTGGCTTTTCATGGCCGCATTAATTGTGCTACAGTCGCTAAAATTTTATTCAAGGAGATCTGTACAAATGCCTAAGATCAATTTATCAGCATGGTTTTTCAAAGGATTTGCATTGGCGGCGCTGGTTGGAAGCGGAACATTCGCGTATGCCGCTGAAGCGGAAGTGAAGAAGGAGGCTGCGCCCGCATCTTCCCCCGCCGCGCCGGCGGTGGGTATCCAAGGACCGGTGGCCAAGGTCAACGGCGTCTCGATCGATGCCGTCGAGTTGCGTCGCGCCACCAAGGTTCTGCTGCGAGGTCAGGCCGCGCCAGCCGGACAACAGGCTTTGGTGGACAAACAGGCTTTGGAACAGCTGGTGTCCGCCGAACTGCTCTACCAGGCGGCCGCCAAGATCGAAGTGAAGGACCTGGACAAGCAGATCGATGCGAAACTGGCACAGGGTAAGGCCCGCTTTGCCAATGAGCAGGATTTTGCCAAGGCGATCAAGGATCTGGAGATGAACGAGAAGGACCTGCGGGAATATACCCGCAGGGATCTGTTGATCTCCAAGTTTGTAGAAACTAACATCGTGCCCAAAATCAAGGTGACCGAGGAAGACGCCCGCAAATTCTACGATCAGAATCAGGACAAATTCACACGCAGCGAATCGGTCAAGGCCAGTCATATCCTGATCGGTGTTGATTCCAAGGCTTCCGCCGATGACAAGAAAAAGGCCCGCGAAAAGGCCGAGAAACTCCGCAAGGAACTGGCCGGCGGCGCCGATTTTGCCACCCTGGCAAAAGATAATTCGACCTGCCCCAGCAGCCAGCAGGGGGGCGACCTGGGCTTCTTCGGCAAAGGTCAGATGGTGCCGCCTTTCGAACAGGCCGCTTTTGCAATGAAACCTGGTGAGATCAGCGATGTCGTTGAAACCCAGTTCGGATACCACATCATCAAGCTGATCGAGAAGAAGGGTGCCGAATCGGTTTCTTTCAAGGATGCGCTGCCGAGGATCGAGGAGTACCTGAAGGGGCAGAAGATAAACGCTGCCGTGATGGAATATGTTGCCGAAGCCAAAAAGAGTGCCAAGGTGGAGATACTGCTCAAATAACCGCTGAGCGGTCGCTTCTTTCGAATCATAAATCAACGGCCATTCCGATTTTCGGATGGCCGTTTTCATAATCCACCGTCGCTGTTGTTGCGTCCGCCACGGTTTATGTGGTGGTCTGGAACGGTTTATCATGTTAATGTCGAAACCTGGCTGTTGATTCGGACCGGATAGGGACCGCGCTGCATATGGAGATAATAAAGTATTCATTCAAAGGTGTTTACTGCACCTATGCTCTTAGAATAGTTGCGATCTATGTTCTGTTCGGCAGCGCCTGGATACTTCTTTCCGACAGTGTCCTGGGGTGGCTGGTGCATGACCCGGCCATGCTGACCCGTATCTCCACCTACAAGGGGCTTCTGTTTGTCACGCTCACGGCCCTGCTGCTCTACTTGCTTATCAAACACTATGTTTCGCAGATAAACTTCCATACCACCCAGCTGAAAAAATTGTCAGGGTTCCAGCAGGCCATCCTCGATAACGCCGCATACGCGATTATCTCCACCACGCCGGATGGAGTCATCACCAGTTTCAATCGCGCCGCCGAGATCATGCTCGGCTATGACGCCGATGAACTGATCGGCAAGCAAACCCCGCTCCTGTTCCATCTGCCCGAGGAAGTTTCCGCCAGGAGCAATGAACTGTCGCGCCGGTTTAACGAGCCGATCGAGGGGTTTGAGGTTTTTGTGATCCTCTCCGGACGTCATGAGCCTAACGAGCGTGACTGGACCTATGTCAGAAAGGACGGCTCATTGCTCGCGGTCAGGCTCGGTATCACCGCGATGCGGGATGAGGCCGGGCAGATTACCGGGTACCTCGGTCTTGCCAGCGATATATCGGAGCATCGGCAGCTTGAAGAGCAGATGCGACAGCAGCAGAAGATGGAGGGCATCGGCCTGCTGGCGGGGGGGATCGCCCATGACTTCAACAATATTTTAGCCCCGGTTTTCGTGTATGCCGAAATGATCCGCAAACCGTTCGCGGAAGACGATCCGATTCACAAGCGGGCCTCGGCCATTCTGGAATCGGCGATCAAGGCCAAGAATCTGGTCAGGCAGTTATTGAGTTTCAGCCGCAAACAGGTGCTGGCGATGCAGCAGCTGGATTTGAACGAGGTCGTTAGTTCATTCAGCGATATTCTGCGCAGAACCATCCGCGAAAACATATCCATCCGTACCTCTTTCAATGCCATCAACTGTCCTGTCTTGGCCGATCGTACCCAGATCGAGCAGATTCTGCTGAATCTGGCGGTAAACGCCCAGGATGCGATCGACGGCAACGGATCAATACTGATCGAGACCGGTAATGTGATGCTCGATGACGAATATTGTGAACAACATTCCGGAATCGTGCCCGGACAATACGTGATGCTGAGCGTTGCCGACAGCGGCTGTGGCATCAGCGTCGAGGCGATGCCGCACATTTTCGAGCCGTTCTACAGTACCAAGGCGGTTGGTCACGGAACCGGCCTGGGGCTCTCCACGGTTTACGGAATCGTCAAGCAGCACGAAGGAACAATAGATGTCCAGAGTGACGGGGGGCAGGGTACCAGCTTCAGAATTTATCTGCCGTTGGCGGCAGGCGATGATGCCGGATCACAAGTCACGCATTTGGCCGAAGCCGCCAGCGGGAGCCGTCACGCCACCATATTGCTGGTGGAGGATAACGAAATGGTGATGGACATGACCCGTGAACTCTTGGAGAACAGAGGCTATCATGTGCTGACGGCCCATATGCCGGAGGATGCCATTGCCATTGCTCTCCTGCATGCTGATAAGATCGACCTGCTTTTGTCGGACGTGGTTATGCCGCAGATGAACGGCCCGCAACTGTACGGGCGAATCTGTGAACATATCCCCGGTCTGAAGGTATTGTACATGTCGGGCTATACCAGTAACGAGGTCATCAAGAACGGCGCCATGAACGGCGATGCCGGTTTCATCTCCAAGCCATTCTCGACGTCGGAACTCTATGACCGGATCGACGGGATGCTGGCGCAGGCCGGCAACAGATAAAAAATCTTCGGGATTAATGGATAATGAATAATACGAACAATACTGCTTCCAAAACCATTCTTATAATTGATGACGAATACTACGTGCGCGATTCGATCGCGGCCTATCTGTATGACGTCGGCTACCGGGTGTTGATGGCGGAGAACGGTTTGACCGGTCTGGAAACCTTTCACAGGGAATTGCCGGATGTCGTCTTGACGGATCTGCGAATGCCGGTAATGGACGGATTCGGCGTGGTGGAGTCGGTCCGTGACGAGTCGCCCTACACGCCGATTGTGGTCGTATCCGGCCTGGGGGATCTTGATGAAGCGATCCGCGCACTCAGTCTCGGCGCCTGGGACTATATCAGCAAGCCGATCATAAATTTCGAAGAGTTGAAAATCACGATGGAGCGTGTGCTGGACCGGGCACGGTTGCTGTTAGAAGTCCGCGAGCACCAGCAGAATCTGGAAAAACTTGTTGAAGAGCGCACCCGCCAGGTCCAGGTCACGCAAAGCCGCCTGATCCAGGCCCACAAGCTGGCCTCGATCGGCATGCTCGCCTCCGGAATCGCCCACGAGATCAATAATCCCAATAACTACATCGCCTTCAACACGGATCTTCTGACGGAAATCTGGCGTGATGCACTGCCTGTGCTGGCCGCCCATGCCGGACAGCAACCGGATTTCACCCTGAGCGGTATTCCGTTCGATGAAATACCGGCCACCACCGAACGGCTCCTGGCCGGCCTGGCGGACGGGTCGCGCCGGATCAACACGATTGTCAGTCAGCTCAAGCAGTATGCACGGCCCGGTTCCGGCGCCTGTCCATCCGGTTTTGACATCAATCGGGCGGTCTCGAACGCCGCGGCGTTGCTCGACCACCATATCCACCGCCAGACCGATGCCTTCAGGCTGGAGCTTGGCAATGATCTGCCACCGGTCAGCGGATCGATGCAACAGATCGAGCAGGTGCTGATCAATCTGATCGCCAATTCCCTGCAGGCCATTTCAGCACGGAACCAGTCCGTGGTGGTCAGCACGTCCTTCGACAAAGGGAACGGTGAGGTCGTGGTTGTGGTGGCCGACCAGGGGTGCGGGATGAAAGCAGAAACGCTTGCACGACTGAAGGAGCCGTTCTTCTCGACCCGCCATGACGACGGTGGCACCGGTCTGGGAATTTCGATCAGCGACAGTATCGTTAATGAACAGGGTGGTGCCTTGACTTTCGAAAGTGAGCCGGGTAAAGGGACCAAGGCGGTTGTCAGGTTGAAAATCGCGTTGCGTAACGGAGCGTAAAATGAAAAGTGATCCGATCGAACCCGCCATACTGCTGGTGGATGATGAAGAGGAGCTGTTGTTCAGCAGCCGGCTGATCCTGATGCGGGCGGGATTCAAGAATGTGTTGACCCGGTCCGACAGCCGCCGCGTGATGGATCTGCTGTCGGAACAGCCGGTCGCGCTGGTCCTGCTCGATATGACAATGCCGCATGTTACCGGCAGCGAGTTGTTGAAACAGATCAAGGCCGCCTATCCGGATCTGGCAGTGATCATGGTGACCGCTGTCAATTGCCTGGAGACAGCGGTTGCCTGCATGCGTAACGGCGCCGACAACTATCTGGTCAAGCCGGTGGAAAAGGACTGCCTGATTGCAACGGTGCGCACCACTTACGAGCTGGCCCGGACACGTTGCGATCTGGAGACGTTGCGCCGCTGTCTCGCGCAGGGAACGCTCGGCAGGGAAACCGCGTTCAGCAAAATAGTGACCGCCTCCCCCAGGATGCGCAATATCTTCCTCTACCTCGAATCGGTGGCGCCCTCCCGGCAACCGGTGCTGATCACCGGCGAGACCGGCACCGGCAAGGAACTGGCGGCGCGTGCCGTACATGAGTTGAGCGGACGTGGCGGTCCCTTTGTCGCGATCAACCTTGCCGGACTGGACGATACGATGTTCAGTGACACTCTCTTCGGTCACCAGCGCGGCGCCTTTACCGGCGCCGAACGGACCAGGGAAGGTTTGATCCGCCAGGCGTCCGGCGGCACTCTTTTTCTGGACGAGATCGGCGACTTGACACCTTCATCGCAGGTCAAACTGCTGCGACTGCTGCAGGAGGGCGAATATCTGCCGCTGGGAGCGGACAAACCGCAAAAGAGTGACGTTCGGGTTGTGGCCGCCACCCATGCCGACCTCAAGAGTCTGATGGAGAAAGGCTGCTTCCGTCCCGACCTCTTTTACCGGCTATGTGCCCATCGGGTCGAATTGCCGCCGTTACGGGAGAGGTGCGAGGACATCCCGCTGCTTCTGACCCATTTTATCGAGAAGGCCGCCGCCGGCCTCGGTAAAGCATGCCCGGCAGTTCCCCTTGAACTCAACCGTTATCTGAAAGCATACCGCTTTCCCGGCAATATCCGCGAACTGGAGGCGATGGTTCACGACGCCGTCGCCCGCCATGCCGGGCGTGTCCTGCCGTTGGAGCCCTTTATCGTGGCGATCGGACGTGAGCTGGTTGCTTCATGCGACAGCACCGTCTTTGAGAGCCGCTGCCCGGTCTGCCCCTTTTGCAATGGATTCCCCACACTGAAGGATGCCGAGAATCAGCTGATTCGCGAGGCGTTGCGCCTGGCCGGCGACAACCAGCGCCTGGCCGCTACCTACCTGGGGATTACCCGCCAGGCCTTGAACAAGCGCCTGACGCGCTCGGAACCGTAACGCAGCCCCTCCATAATATACCCCTGCGACAAAAGTTGCGGCGTCAACTTCTGTCCTTTCGAATAATTCCACTGTTTACAGCTGATTAGCTGCAATAGTGCCTCCGGCTGTCAATCATCGTCGCTCCCCTCCATATAACCTTAAACTGATAACTTCTCTGAATTATTATTGAAAATATTAAGCACGCGTTGGCATGCGCAGTGCTCTGTATACCGGCAAGTGTAACCTGCCTGAATACGGAGAATGTGATGACAGATATATGGAATGAAAATGGTAAGTATTTGGTGCGGGTAGATGGTGACTGGATCGCCGGTACCGTGGCTGAACATCTGCAGCAGGTCGCGCTGCAATCGCTCAGGATTTCCGACCGTGCCCTGCACTATGTCGCGGGTAATCCCGACGGGCATATTGTGACCGAGATCGACCTGAACGGCATTACCTCGATCGACAGCAGCGGATACAGCATCCTGGCCCTGTGGCTCAGGCATCTTGAGAAACATGGCTTCTATCCGGTTGCCATACATGACGATGTGACTTTTATTCGCAGAATTAATGCTTGAGGCAACAATCACTCTAATCGAATGGGGATGATATGAATACCGAAGCCGGCGAATCGTTAAAAACATGCCTGGATGGCGAATGCTCGATGAGTACCGTAGCCGGGAAGTATCCGGCGCTGATGAACTGTCTTGCCCGTCTTTTGGATTCCGGCGCTTCCGGCGAACGGAATGATTGCTCAACGAGCGGCGCTCTGCTGGTGGACCTGACGGGCGTCACCGACATAGATGCCTGTGGCTGCCAGTTGCTGGCGCTATTCCTGAGCGGTCTGAAACAGAACAATATAAGTGCGCAACTGACCAACATTCCAGATACGATCAGATCCAAAATCCATTTTTTGGGATTTGACAGTGAATTCAATCTCTCACATTGATCACCAAGGAATTCCGCATGACTCAGTCCGATCAGAATAACAACATAGATCTCAATCAGTTCAACCAGGTCTTTTTCGAGGAATGCGCCGAGCACCTGGCCGAGATGGAACAGATACTTGTGTCGCTTCCCGATGAGGGGCCTGACGAGGAACAGCTGAATGCAATCTTCAGGGCGGCCCATTCTATCAAGGGGGGGGCGGGGATTTTCGGCTTTCAGGATATGACCGTCGTCACCCATGTTCTGGAATCCCTGCTGGACCGCATGCGCAATCATGAGATCCCCTTCAGTACTGCCATGGTCGATCTTTTTCTTGAAGCGGGTGACGTGATTTCCATGCAGCTGGCCGGGCACCGTGACGGAGCCTTCGTGCGGCAGGAGGCCATTGAGCAGATCAGTGCCAAACTGCAGCAGGTTATCGATGCCGGCAGCTTAGATGCTCCGGCCGGGAGCGCTTCTGCGGCAATGATACCGGTTCCCGAGGAAATCGCTCAATCAGGTACCGTTGCCTCAGAGCACTCCGATCAGCGCTATGAGCTCGTGTTCACCCCTGACCCCGATATCTTCAGGCGCGGCATCCGCCTGGAAAACCTGTTTGCCGAACTGGAAGAGCTGGGTGAGTTGACCGTAACCGCCGGGTTACCGGCAACGACCGATTTCAATTCAATTGATCCGGAAATCTGTGTCTGCAGTTGGCGCATGACTCTGGTCACAACTGCCGGCGAAGCGGATATTCGCGACATTTTTGAATTCGTGGCCGATCTGGATCAGCTGCAGCTGCGTACGGTATCGGAAAATGTCAGGGAAATTAGTGCCAGCGATGATTCCAAAGCAATTGCCACGGTGACTCCGCCAGAAAATACCCGCTTGATGCCCACCGGCGAATCCGCTGCCGATCCCGCAGGAGCAGCGACCGGCAGGAGGGCCTACGACAAAAACGAGCTTGCTGCCGGAGCCTATGGCCGCCGCACCAGCGAGGCCGAGTCGTCGATCCGTGTCGGCGTTACCAAGGTGGACCAGTTGATCAACCAGGTCGGAGAGCTGGTGATTACCCAGCTGATGCTGGCCCAGACCGCAACCGTTCTCGACCCGGTACTCCACGAAAATCTTCACCGGAGCCTGTTGCAGCTGGAGCGCAACACCCGTGACCTGCAGCAGAGTGTCATGTCGATCCGCCTGGTGCCGATCAGCATCGTCTTCAGCCGTTTTCCCCGCATGGTGCGTGAACTGGCCGCGAAGCTGGGCAAACAGGTGGAACTGAAAACAGTCGGGGATACCACCGAGCTGGACAAGGGGTTGATTGAAAAGATTACCGACCCGCTCACCCATCTGGTGCGCAACTGCATGGATCATGCGCTGGAGACTCCCGAGGCGAGAATCGCGGCCGGGAAAGAGCCCTGCGGCACCATCACGCTGCGCGCCTCGCAGATTGGCGGCCGGATCGTTATCGACGTGATTGACGACGGCGCCGGTCTGAATCGCGCCAAAATTCTCGCCAAGGCCGCCGAACGCGGTATTCCGGCCTCCGACAACATGAGTGACGAGGAGGTCTGGCAGCTGATCTTTGCTCCGGGCTTTTCCACCGCCGAATGCGTTACGGATATTTCCGGACGCGGAGTCGGTATGGACGTTGTTTTGAGAAATGTACAGTCCATGAGCGGCAGGGTCAATATATCGTCCGAGCCCGGCAATGGTACGAGGGTCACCATCAGCCTGCCGCTGACACTCGCTATTCTGGATGGGCTTTCGGTTGCGGTCGGCCAGGAGAAATTCATCATCCCGCTCAACTCGATCGTGGAATCGCTCCAGCCCGCACCTGAAAGCCTGAAGACAGTCAACGGTGGAAACGTGGTTCATGTGCGTGGTGAATACATCCCGATCATTGCGTTGTACGAGCTGTTCAACATGGATGCGCTGGTCAAGGAACCGGGAAAAGGAATTCTGATCCTGATCGATGTCGAGGGCGAAAAGGCGGCGCTTCTGGTGGATGCCCTGCTTGATGAACACCAGGTGGTCATTAAGAGTATCGAAACAAATTACCGCAAGGTCGAGGGCACGGCCGGAGCCACCATTCTGGGCGATGGCCGGGTTGCGCTGATACTGGACGTAAACTCATTGTTTCGGATGAGAAAACAGAAATAGTCTTTGCATGAACATCATCAAACGGAGGTAATTCAAATTATGCAGACAGGTCAGGAACTTATCGGCAAAAACGGGACGGGTGTCGCCTCGGAGTACCTCACCTTCACCCTGGGAAGCGAGGAGTACGGGATCGATATCCTCAAGGTTCAGGAGATCCGTGGATACGATACGGTTACCCATATCGCCAACGCTCCGGAGTTCATCAAGGGTGTGATAAACCTGCGCGGTGTGATCGTACCGATCGTTGACATGCGGATCAAGTTCAAGGTTGGCGTTCCGAGCTACAACGAATTTACCGTGGTGATCATCATGAACGTTCTGGGCAGGGTAATCGGAATGGTGGTTGACGGTGTTTCCGACGTTGTGGCCCTTAGCGGAGACCAGATCAAGCCGGCTCCTGAAATGGGGGCGGCGATGGATACGGATTATATCACCGGGCTCGGTACGCTGAACGACCAGATGCTGATCCTGGTGGATATCGAAAAGCTGATGAGCAGTGAAGAGATGCAGGTCATGGAACAGGTAAACTGATCAAATACAAGGGGAAAGGCGGTAACAGCATGAAAATCAAGAGCTTTAAAAATTGGAAAATCCTCAACAAGATACTGAGCATCTCAATCACCACCATCGCTTTGCTGATACTGGGGGTCACTTTTTATCTGCTGCCATACATGGAACACAACCTGCTGGCGGAAAAAGAATTGGCGACCAAGGGCGTTGTTGACGTGGTCTATGCGATTCTCGAAGGGTATGAGGTGCAGGTGAAAGCCGGCGCCCTCCCGTTGGCGGAAGCCCAGAAGAGGGCTCTGGAGAGAATCAGGACCATCCGGTATCACGGCAACGAATACTTCTGGATCAACGATCTGGAACCAAAGGTGCTTACCCATGGTGCAAACCAGGATCTGATCGGCAAGAACGTGGCCGATATTAAGGATCCCAACGGCAAGCAGATCTTCGTCGAATTTGTCAAGGTGGCGAAAGATAAAGGGGAAGGAATCGTCGAGTACCAATGGGCAAAGGCCGGCTCTACAAAGCCCGTGGACAAGATCTCCTACATCAAGCTGATGAAGGAATGGGGCTGGGTCGTCGGCAGCGGTATCTACGTCGATGACGTCAAAAAAGAGGTGGCAAAGACGCGCATCAAGATTCTCGGAGCTACAGCAGTGCTGGCCCTGGTGATCTTTGCCTTTGCCTGGCTGGTTGCCCGCCGGATCAAGGAAGCCCTTGACAGGGCCATCAGCGTGTCGGAACAGATCGCGGCCGGAGACCTGACCGTCAAGATCGAGATCGACAGCCAGGACGAGACCGGACACCTTTTGGGGTCATTGAAAGAGATGAATGAAGGTCTGGCGCGAATAGTTGGTGAAGTGCGCAGCGGGGCCGATTCAATTGCCACGGCCACCGAGCAGATTTCGGCCGGCAACGCCGACCTTTCCCAGCGGACCGAAGAGCAGGCTTCGGCGCTCGAAGAAACCGCCTCCAGCATGGAGGAACTGACTTCCACCGTCAAGCAGAACGCCGACAACGCCCAGCAGGCCAACCAGCTGGCGATCAGCGCCAGCGGTGTAGCGGTAAAAGGTGGCGACGTGATCAATAAGGTCGTGCGCACGATGGAATCGATTACCGACAGTTCCCGCAAGATATCGGATATCATCGGCGTGATCGACGGCATCGCCTTCCAGACCAATATCCTGGCGCTGAATGCCGCAGTGGAAGCGGCCCGGGCCGGCGAACAGGGGCGGGGGTTTGCCGTGGTGGCCGCCGAGGTGCGCAGCCTGGCCCAGCGTAGCGCCGCCGCTGCCAAGGAGATCAAGGCCCTGATCGAGGATTCGGTCGGCAAGGTCCAGGATGGCAGCAGGCTGGTGGAAGAGGCCGGGCATACCACCCAGGAGATCGTTACCAGCATCAAGCGGGTGACCGATATCATGGCCGAGATTTCCGCCGCTTCGCTGGAGCAGTCCAGCGGCATCGAACAAGTCAATACCGCCATCACCCAGATGGACGACGTCACCCAGCAGAATGCCGCCCTGGTCGAGCAGGCCGCCGCTGCCGCCGAGTCGCTTGAGGAGCAGGCGCTGCAACTGGTGCAGGTCGTGACGCGCTTCAAATTGGAGGAGTCCCGCCAGTCACAAAAGGTCTCGGCCGACAAGAAGCCCCGGCGGATTCAGCCGCTACATCCAGAACTTCCCGGCAAAAAGGCCGGTCGGTCGGGCGTGGTCAATAATCAGAAAAAGGGTGATTCGCTCAAACTGGCCGCACCCAAAGCAGCGGATGAGGATGAGGACTGGAAAGAATTTTGATGGATTGAAGTTGGAACGTGCTTTTACTGTTGACCATGGGGAGTTGTGAATGTCGGCGATAAGCGCTATTAAAAAACCGGCATTCGGAAATGAGTCCGGTGAAAGGGAACTGTACCTGTTCCCTTTCACCGATGACGATTTTCACCGTATCAGAGGCCTGATTTACCGGGTCGCGGGCATTTCCCTGGCTCCGTCCAAGAGAGATCTGGTCTACAGCCGTCTGGCCCGCCGCCTCAGGGCCCGGCTGATTGATTCATTCAGCGAGTATATCCGGCTTCTGGAGAGCGGCGACAAGCTGGAACGAGAGGAGTTCATCAACGCCCTCACAACCAACATGACCTCCTTCTTCAGGGAGGCCCACCATTTTCCGATTCTCGCGAAACACCTGGGCGCCATCCCCAGATCCAATCATGTCAACATCTGGACATGCGCCTCCTCCAGCGGCGAGGAACCCTATTCGATCGCCATGACGGTAGTGGAACAGTATAAGAGCTTCAACGCACCGGTCAGGATTCTGGCTACCGACATCGACACCAATGTTCTGGACAAGGCCAGGCGTGGTGTCTATTCGCTGGATCAGCTCCAGAAGGTTTCCCCTGAACAGCTCAAGCGTTTCTTTCTGAAAGGTGACGGCAAAAACGCGGGCTTCGCAAAAATCAGGCCCGAGCTCCAGCAGATGATCACCTTCAGGCGATTCAACCTGCTGGATGAACAGTGGGGTGTTAATGAGAAGTTCGATGTGATATTTTGCAGGAACGTTATGATCTATTTCGACAAGGAAACCCAGTACCGGATTTTGAAAAAGATGCAGCCCTGCCTGCATCCGCACGGACTGTTCTTTGCCGGTCATTCCGAGAGCTTTCATCATGCGTCCGACCTGTTCAAGGTGTGCGGTAAAACGGTCTATTCACCCAATAACTAACCGATATGCACCGGGGAAGATATTTTTCGACCAGCAGTTATTATGACCGTCTTTCCGATTCAACTGCGATCAAGATCCTTCCCGGCCAGTATCATGCAACCGCTGACGGCACCGTCATCACCACCGTATTGGGATCATGCGTGTCGGTATGTCTCTTTGACACTATCAGCGGAGTAGGTGGAATGAATCATTACATGTTGCCGGGTGATAGCGGGGAGCTTGTCAGAATCTCCTCCGGTTCGGCGCGTTACGGAACCCACGCGATGAAACTGTTGCTCGAACATGTGCTCCAGCTGGGCGCGGAGCGCTCACGGCTTGAGGCAAAGGTTTTCGGCGCCGGCAAGGTGATGGACGGCATGAGCGATGTGGGGCGGCAGAATGCCGATTTTGCCGTGCGTTATTTAAGAGACCAGAAAATCAGAATTGCCGCGGTTGATGTGGGCGATATTTACCCCAGAAAGATCTGCTTTTACCCGGCCACCGGTCAGGTGTTCGTAAAACGGATTCAAAATCAGGAACTTTCACCGGAAATATTGCGGGATATCTTCACAAGCGGCCGCCAAAAGCAATAATGTAACCTGACACTGATAAACGGGATATCGATATGCCGATCAAGGTTCTTATCATAGACGATTCAGCGCTAATCCGGAGTCTTTTGACCGAAATCATCAACAAACAGCCGGATATGGAGGTGGTTGGGACCGCCCCCGACCCGCTGGTTGCCAGGGAAAAGATCAAGGCGCTCAACCCGGACGTGCTGACGCTGGATGTGGAGATGCCGAAGATGGATGGCCTGGCCTTCCTGGAAAAACTGATGCGTCTGCGTCCGATGCCGGTAGTGATGGTGTCTTCGCTGACGGAGAAGAGTTCCTCGATTACCCTGCATGCGCTGGAGCTGGGAGCGTTTGATTTTGTTACCAAGCCCAAGATCGACATCCGCAACGGCCTGCAGGAGTATGCCGAGGAACTGACCGGCAAAATCCGTGGTGCGGCCAGGGCGCGTATGCGGCGGCCGACAGCGATCAGTGCCGCGCATATTGCGGTCGAACAGAAAAACAGCGCCGACGTTGTCCTGGCCGCCGAGCACCGCACCTTTTCCTCTACCGAGAAGGTCATCATCGTGGGCGCTTCCACCGGAGGCACCGAGGCTTTGAAAACTCTTCTGGTGGATATGCCCGCCGATTGTCCGGCTGTTCTGATTACCCAGCATATGCCGGAAACGTTTACCAAGACCTTTGCAAAACGGCTCGACAGCCTCTGCAGGATAGCGGTCAAGGAAGCCGAACATGGCGAACGGGTTCTGCCTGGGCATGGTTACCTGGCTCCCGGTAATCGCCACCTGCTTCTGAAGCGGAGCGGCGCAAATTACATCGTGGAACTCTCGGATGGCCCCCCGGTGAGCCGTCACCGGCCGTCCGTGGATGTGCTGTTCCGTTCCGCCGCCAACTGCGCCGGCAAAAACGCGATCGGAATCATCATGACCGGAATGGGAGATGACGGCGCCGCCGGCATGCTGGAAATGCACCAGGCCGGCGCCTATACCCTGGCGCAGGATGAGGAGAGCTGCGTGGTATTCGGCATGCCGAAAGAAGCCATAGCCCATGGAGGAGTTGACGAGGTGGTTCCGCTTCAGGATATGTCCAGGCGTCTGTCGGTCTGGTTGTCATCCCAGGGCAAGCGAGGATTCAGGGTGTAACATAAGGTTTGTCAGATGCCGGAAAACTCAATGCAAAAGATCGTATGCACATGAGCAGACATACTGTAATAGCAGGCTCTTTGGCCTTTATCCTGCTGGCCGGGTTGTCAACGATCCTCTATGACGATTCGAGCCACCTGAACCTGTTGCTCAAGCAGCGGCTGGTGGAAAAGGAAACCCTGTTCGACGAGCTGCGCAAGATGAAGAACAGCCCCGTCGAAAAGATGGTGAAGGATTACAGTTACTGGGATGAGCTGGTTAAATACGTCGGAGCACCAACTGACAAGTGGGCGCTGGATAATCTCGACTCCAGTTTTGCCACTTACAACTACCAGTCCCTTTGGGTCTATCGCATGGATGGCATTCTGATTCGTTCCGTCCGGAAGGACGGTTCAGGTGGCCGGCCTGGGGCTCCGTTTCCCTTGCCTGTGAGCCGGGTTAAGTCCCTGGTTGATCGTGGCAACAACTTTGCCCAGTTTTACATCGCGACTCCACAGGGAGTGATGGAGGTTTGCGCGGCGCCGATCCGGTCGTCAAAAAACTCCGCTGAAGGGGGAGCGTCCGGCCTTTTGCTGGCAGGAGTGCTGCTGGATGAAAAATATCTTGGCGAATTGTCGTACTCGGCACACAGCACAGTTTATCTGAGGGAGCATGCGGCTGCCACAGCCGAAGCGGTGACTGATCCCAGCCAGGGTATCATTGTCTTTTCCCGTGACCTTCCGGGGCTTGATGGCAGACCGTTGAAAATGCTGTCGGTCAGGATGGATGCGCCGGACATTCGTCACATCGCGCGGCAAAAGAAAAAGAATGCGCTGATCGGTACGGGTCTGATTGCGGCGCTGTATATCCTGGCAGGTTTTCTGCTGCTGTCGCGGCAACGCCTGAAAATAGCCAACCTGAATCTGGATGTTGCGCAAGTGGCTGCCCGGATGGGAAGCTGGCAGCGGCATATAGAAAGTGGCGCCTGTTGCTGGTCGGACAACCTTTACATCCTCTTCGGGCTTTCCAGGTCAAGCGCCAAGCCAAGCCTGGAAACTTTTTATACCCTGGTGCATCCCAAAGATCTCCCCCGCGTCCGATCCGTTATCGAGCAGGCGGTCAAGGCGAAGGATGGATACGATGTAGAGTTTTTACTGATTCGGCCGGACGGTGAAATCCGTACCATGCGTTCCAAGGGGAGTGTGATGCTGGTGGATGGAATGCGGGGGCGTATAGCCGGATACACTCAGGATGTCACCGAGTTGGCTAGAATGACTAATGAACTGGTTGCTCTGAACGCCTGGAAAGACGGACTGATAACCATGCTGAGTCATGACCTCAGAACTCCGCTGACTCCATTGACCATCCTGCTCCCCATGATCGGTAAGCGGGTTGAAAACCATGAATTAAGAAAGATGGTGGAACTCTGTTGCGCATGTACCGACAATATCAAGAAACTATCGGACAATGCCAATTTGCTGGTAACACTCTTTGCCACGATTGAAAAGGGCGAGCTGGAGAACATCGCACTTGCTTCAGTGGTGGAACTGTCCATTGCCGAGAGTGCCGGGATCTTGGCCCAAAAACATCTTACTTGTCAAAATGATCTTGATCCCACGCTTGTAGTCCGGGGCATACCGGGCCAACTCAAAGAACTCTTCAGCAAACTGATCTCGAACGCCATCCGTTTTTCAAAGGAAAACGGGAGCATCCGGGTCTCGGCCGAACAGCATTACGGGATGGTGACTATTGCGGTGCATGATAACGGAATCGGTCTGGAGCATGACCACTTGGAACGCATCTTTGATGAGTTCTTCAAGGTGGACGAGTCGCGTCATGACTTGGATGCCCCAGGTCTCGGGCTTGCCATCTGCAAGCGGATTGTTCGTAATCATGATGGCAGGATCTGGGCTGAAAGCCCAGGGCCCGGCATGGGGACAACCATCGGATTTACAATTAATGAAAATAGGCGAAGCGCCGATAGTAATTAACTTATGACCGGTATTCCCGGTGAAGCCTTGGCGGAGGTGGCGTTGACGAGGTGGTTCAACTTCAGGATATGTCCAGGCGGCTGCCGGTCTGGTTGTCATCCCAAGGTAAGCGAGGTTTCAGGGTGTGAAGGGGTTGTCAGCAGGAAGTGAATAGCATGGGAGTCGTAATGTCATCGGACTATTACAAAAAAATCAGGCTCAGATTCATATTATCGGTTTCCGGTGTGTTGCTGGTGCTGGCGGGACTTTTCTGCTGGAACAGCACACGTGAATACCGGCTTGTGATCCTCGATGCCGAAAAGCGGTCTTCCAGTTATGCCGGAGCTCTCAAGGAACATGCCGAGCGTGTTTTTTCGCAGTCTGACAATACCCTCAAGCAACTGGCCGCGGAGATAGAAGAAAACGGCGGTATCCGATACTCCCTGCAGCCACGCTTCCACACACTGCTCACTAAAAGTGTGAATGACAGTTCCAGCTTCAATTCCGTGTTCGTGATTGACGAGCATGGCAAGGTCGTTGTCCATTCCCAGGAATACCGCATGAAGAGCATCGACCTGTCGGATCGGGATTATTTTGTCCATCATCGTGATAACCACTCTTCCGGACTGTTCGTTTCAAAACCATACAAGAGTCGAATTGACGGCGTATGGCGCTTCAACTTTTCCCGTCCGCTGAGAAACCCGGACGGCCGTTTTATCGGTTTGATAGCCGTGGGATTTGATGTCGGCTACTTTCAAAAATTCTATAAAACCATCGATGTCGGCAAGAAAGGCCGCATCATTCTCTCCACGGTCACCGGCAATCTACTCGTTAATGAACCGTTTTCCGAAAAGGCCTTTCATGCCGATTTCAAACAGGCCATTATTTTTAGAAAATACCTGGGCAACTCCTCTTCGAGCACGTTCCATACCGATTCTTCCCCCATAGATCAAACCGCGCGAATCGTCTCCTACAGCAAGCTATCCGGTCTGCCGCTCGTTTCCATTGTCTCATTCGACAAGGACGAGGTGGTGTCGCCCTGGCTCGAAACGCTCTATATGCAGGGAGGCATTGCCGCGCTGCTGATCACGCTGGCCGCGCTGCTCTCGTTCCTCTTTCTCCGTCAACTCCGGCGCCTCGAATCATCCTCGATCAAGCTTGAGGATCAACAGGAAAAACTGTCTGCCAAGGCAGACAGGATCATGTCCGTGGCCAAGGAATGGCAGGGAACCTTCGATGCCGTTGAGGATGCGATCATGGTTCTGGATATGGATCGCCGAATTGTCAGCGCAAACCGGGCCACACAGGCTATCTTCGGCAGACCCCCCGTGGAAGTGATCGGTCAGAACTGTTGTCAGGCAATCTACTACAAGAATACACCGCCAATGGACTGCCCGTTCGAAATCATGCTGAAAACCGGCAAACGAGCTTCCGTACAGACCAACTTGCATAACAGGTGGTACGAAATCGCGGTTGATCCGATTTTTTCCGATAGCGGAGAGATCATCAAGGCGGTGTATATAGTCAAGGATATCGATGATCTGAAAAAAGCCGAACAGGGCGGTCAGAACCGTGCCGAGATCCTGGAACATATTGCCCGCGGCGAGCCTTTGTCCCAATTGCTCGCTTTCATTTGCATTGCCATCGAAGCGGAGAGTCCGGGCGCAATCTGTTCGATCATGCTGGTTGATGATGCCGGTTTGCGCCTGCTGCATGGCGCGGCGCCCAGTCTGCCGGATTCCTACAATGCAGCGGTCGACCGTACCAGGATCGGCGAAGGGGTCGGCTCTTGCGGTACCGCCGCGTTCCGCAAGGAGCGGGTCGTGGTAGAGGATATCGATGTCCACCCCTTCTGGAGCGGGGTAAAGCCGGCCAGGGAGGCGGGACTCCGCTCGTGCTGGTCGGAGCCGATCCTTTCCGCCGCCGGTGAATTGTTGGGTACTTTTGCAATTTACCATCTCCGGCCGGCGTCTCCGGGAACGGCTGAAATCAGTCTGATTGAACAGGCATCGGCTTTTGCCGGGATTGCCATCGAGCGGAGCAGAAGCGAGCTGGAACGGGAGGAGCTGGAGCACCGCTTGAGCCAGTCGCAGAAGATGGAGGCAATCGGTCACCTGGCCGGTGGGGTGGCCCACGATTTCAACAACCTGCTGACTCCGATCATTATCTATGCCGACATGCTCAAGAGGGCGTTGCCTGACGACGAGAAGCTGCTTTCAAGGGTTGACGGCATCATCGGCGCCTCCCACAAGGCGCGTGATCTGACCCAGCAACTGTTGAGCTTCGGCCGCAAACAGGTGATGCAGATGCAGGTGATCGATCTGAACGATGCAATTTCATCGTTTTACGCCATCATGCGACGGACACTGCGCGAAAGCATCGATATCAATCTTCAGCTTTCCTCACAGGTCGCGGTCATCCGGGCCGATCGCTCAAAGCTCGATCAGGTGATCCTCAATCTGGCCATTAACGCCCAGGATGCCATCGATGATACCGGCGAGATTGTCATAGAAACCGGGCAGGTGATGATCGACGATGAGTATGCCCGGTTGCACCCGGGCATGAGAGCCGGAGATTATATCCTTTTGTCGTTCATGGACAACGGTTGTGGCATGAACGATGAGACCATGCGGCATATTTTCGAGCCGTTTTTTACCACCAAGCCGGTGGGGCACGGAACCGGGCTGGGCCTGGCCAACGTGTACGGAATCGTCAAACAGCATAACGGATATATATCCGCGGTCAGCAGGGAGGGTAGCGGTACGACATTCAAGATTTACTTTCCGTTGGTGGACGAGCAGCCTGGACGTGCAGGCGTTGTTCTGGCCGGTCCGGCTTCCGATTATACCGGTAGCGAAACAATCCTGCTGGTGGAGGATAACGCAATGGTGCGCGGCATGACGGCCGAATTGCTGGAGGGGCTTGGTTACAGGGTTTATGTGGGGGGACACCCGGAACAGGCCCTGGAACTTGTCAGGCAGATCCCTGAAAAAATCGACCTGCTGATAACCGATGTGGTCATGCCGGGCATGAACGGCCAGCAGCTTTTCGAACGCATCAGCGCCGAACGTCCAGAAATTGACAGGGTTCTGTACATGTCGGGCTACACCAACAATATCATAGTGAATGCCGGAGCATTGGAAGAGGGGATCCATTTTTTGCAGAAACCGTTTACCATGGACGCATTGATGGCCAAGGTCAGGGGCTTGCTGGAGTTAGGCCGTTAATTTAAAAACAGGAAATAAACGTTGATGGCAGTACAAGGACCGGCATGATGAAGCCTGTTACAAAATACATACTGGCCAGTTCCCTGATCGCGATTCTGGGCATCACGATGTTCGGTTTTTACTCGCTCAACCGCTATCATGACAGTGAAGCAACGCATGAGCGCGAGAGACTGGAAATCAGCATTCGTACGTTCTGGCAGCTGCTTGCGGCCAAGGGAGAGGAATACAGGGTCGTCGATGGAAAACTTCTGGCCGGTGATTATGAGGTCAATGGCAACTTCGAGCTACCGGACAAGATTCAGGCAATCTTCGGCGGGGTAGCCACGATCTTCATGGGGGACGAACGGGTCTCGACCAATGTGCTGGATGCTGGAGGGAAGCGTGCCCTGGGGACCAGGCTGGTGGGGGCGGCCCACGATGCCATATTCAAACAGGGGGTCTCTTATCGCGGCACGGCCACCATCCTCGGCTCTTCCTATCTGACCGCCTACGACCCGATCCGCAATCGACAGGGCGAGGTTGTCGGCGTTCTTTTTGTCGGGGTCAAGGAGGGCGAATATCTGGCCCGCCTGCATGTGATGAAAATGCACCTGACACTGGTGCTGTCGGGAATAGTGGCCGGTTCCGTGCTGTTGATGACGCTGATGGGGCTGTCGATGAGGCGGGTTGAGGCCGAAAATGAAAATCAGGGGAGGTTTCAGCAGACGCTTCTGGATACCATTCCGACCCCGGTCTTCTTCAAGGATGCCAACTGCCGTTATCTCGGCTGCAACAAGGCCTTTGAAGCGTACGTCGGCTTCACCAGGGAACAACTGGCCGGCAAGACTCCACACGATCTTTGGCCGAAGGAACTGGCTGACCGATATCAGCAGCAGGACCGGGCCCTGCTGGAGAATCCCGGCATGCAAGCCTATGAAACCGTTGTCAGGTATGCCGACGGCACACTGCGTGACGCCATATTCAACAAGGCCACCTTCAACGGGAGCCATGGCGCCGTGGGTGGATTGGTGGGGGTAGTGATTGACATCACCGAGCGCAAAAAGGCCGAGGTAGCACTGGAATTTCAGAACCTGCTGCTGTCCACACAGCAGGAAGCTTCGTTAGACGGGCTTCTGGTGGTTGATGAAAATGCCAGAATACTGTCGTTCAACCGCCGCTTCGTCGAAATCATGGGGATTCCGCCACACCTGGCGGAGTCGAAGGACGATGGGCCGGTTCTGGAGTATGTTACAAGTCGCATGGTTGATCCGGAAGGATTTCTGGAGAAGGTCAGATACCTGTACCTGCATCGCCAGGAGAGCTGCCGCGATGAACTTGTCCTGCTGGACGGAAAGACCCTAGACCGTTACACTGTGTCGTTGATCGGCGCCGATGGCCGCTATTACGGGCGGCTCTGGTCGTTTCGGGATATAACCGAGCGCAAGGTGGCCGAAGAGGAAGCGAAAAGCGCTTACCAGCAGTTGTTGGACATTGTCGAGTTCCTGCCGGACGCCACTTTCGTGGTGGACCGGGAAAAACGGGTGATCGCCTGGAACCGGGCCATGGAAAATATGACCGGACTGAAAAAGGAGGATGTGATGGGGAACGGCAATCACATCTATTCGATCCCATTCTATGGAGAACCAAGACCAATTCTGATTGATCTGATTGACGAGGATCTGGACGTGGTAAGCCGCGATTACACAACCATCAAAAGGGAGGGGGCAACCCTTTCCGCGGAAGCGCGCGTTCCGGCGTTCCGCAATGGAGAGACCCGCTACTTCTGGGGTACCGCCACGCCGCTGTTTGACAAGTCGGGTAACCGGACCGGCGGTATCGAGTCTATCCGCGATATTACCGAAAACCGCAGGGCGGAGCACGAAAAGTCCCGTATGGAGGCGCAACTCCACCATGCCCGTATGATGGAGTCCTTCATGGTCAGACTGGGACATGACCTTAAAACCCCGCTTACACCACTGTTTGCGCTCCTGCCGCTGGTCAGGCAACGGGTCGCCGATCCCAATCTTAAAAAGATGCTGGATATCTGCTGCAGGAACATCCGTTCCATCAAGGAACTGACTGATAAAACCAGGATGCTGGTCAAGCTTTCGTACGATATCAAGCCGTATGAACTGGAATACATTCCGCTTTATTCAGCGGCCAATGAATGTCTGGCGGTTAGAGCCGGTTTGCTTGCCGACAAGAATATCGATTTCCGGAATGAAATTGACCCCGCGCTTGTGGTTCAGGTCGTGCCGGACCAGATAAAAGAGCTGTTTGCCAATCTGATCTCGAATGCCGCGTACTATTCTCCGGAAAACGGACTTGTCCGGATTAGCGCGGAACAGTGCGCCGAAACCGTAACCGTGTCGATAACAGATAACGGTATCGGTGTTGCTCCGGATCATCTGGAGCTGATCTTCGACGAGTTTTTCAAGGTGGATGAATCCCGTCATAACCTGGAAGCATCCGGTCTCGGTCTCTCGATTTGCAAGCGGATTGTCCGGAACCACAACGGCAGAATCTGGGCCGAAAGCGCCGGGTTGGGGCAGGGTACCAGTATTTTATTCACAATAAATCAACGGTTTGCCGGTATCGGTAATGGCGAAAAGGAGATGGTGGCTAATGGATAGCAGGATAATGATTGTAGATGATGAGGATATGATCAGGGAAGCGGTCGAGATTCTGCTGGAGACGGAGGGGATGGATATTGTCACCGCCGCCGGCGGAGAAGAGTGCCTGGGTCACTTGAAGGCCGGCTTCAGGGGAGTGATCCTGATGGACATCATGATGCCCGGAATGGATGGCTGGGACACGATCCGCGAGATCGTGGAACAGGGGTTCTACGAAGGCAATGTCATCGTGATGCTGACGGCGATGGACGCTCCGGATGAAAAGATGGAGGGGCTGCAGGAGTATGTCTCCGACTATATAACCAAACCATTCAATGCCGGCGACCTGCTGGATTCTCTCCGCTATTACCAGAGCCTGCTGCAGCCCGAGACCGGGATTGTATGACGGCTAATAATATAGTTATGATCGGGGTTTCGACCGGCGGACCGATCGCTCTCAAACACCTGTTTGCCGCTCTGCCACCGCTGAACGCGGCCCTGGTGATAGTCCTGCACATTCCACCCGGAATGGATTACCGCATAGCCAGAAGTCTTGCCGCTTTGGCCTCGATGCCGGTTACCCTGGCGGAGGATGGAGAGTATCTACACAGTGGCCGGATTTACCTGGCTCCGGGTGGATATCACCTCACGCTGGAAGGGAACAGCCGTGTAATCCTGACGGCAGGCCCCAGGGTCAATTTTGTCCAGCCTTCCGTTGACGTGGCGATGAAATCACTGCTCAAGCCATTGCGGCGGAAACGTATTATCGGTGTGATACTGACCGGCATGGGCAAGGATGGCGCCGAGGGAGTCCGGCATATCAAGGCGATCGGAGGGGTGAACATCGCTCAGGACCAGGAGTCGTCTGCAATCTACGGCATGCCCTGGGCTGCCCTGGAAACCGGATCGGTGGATTTTGTTTTTCCTCCCGACAAAATCAGCCAAAAGCTGGTGGAGCTGCTTTCCGGCCCGGCAAATAATTTAACCGGGGGCTGAATTAGAAAGCCGTCCGCTTTAAATCTGTAATAAGTCTGATATGATACAGAGACAGTTATGCTGCTGGAGATGGATGGCCCTGTTTTGCTTTGATGTAAGCGCTTACTGTTTTGCTTTTCCAAGGAGGTTGCCATGAGTTTCAGAACCAAGTTGTTACTGTTTGTTTTTGTCGGTGTGTTTGCGGCTCTTACCGTTCTTTCCGGCATTGCCGTCTACCGGATGCAGTTACTTTCGGACGCCTCTCTGGCAAATCAGAAAAAAGCGTTGCTGGATGACTATGATGCCCTGGTCAAGAGCCAGGTGCATACCGCGGTCAGCCTGATTGCCACTGTCGAAGAGCGCTCCCGCAAGGGTGAAATCTCCGCCGATGATGCCAGGAAGCAGGCCGCCGACCTGGTCCGTCAGCTGCGATATCAGAAGGACAACTATTTCTGGATCGATACGGTTGACGGCGTGAACGTTGTCATGCTGGGTAAGCCGTCCGAAGGGAAAAGCAGGCTGGATCTGCAGGACAACAAGGGAAAATTCCTGATCAGGGAGATCATCGAGAACGGTCGCCGGGAAGGCGGCGGTTACACCGATTACTGGTTTCCCAAGGCCGGCAGCGACACGCCGATGCCAAAGCGGAGTTACTCGCTGGAGTTCAAGCCCTGGGGCTGGGTGGTGGGTACCGGCAACTATGTCGATGATATCGACAAGGTCATGGATGAACACAAAAGCACCGCCCGGAGTTCGTTTGTTGCCAATATCGCATTTTTTGCGGTATCAGCCATCGTGATTATGCTGGGCTGCCTCGGTTTCGCATTCTGGTTCGCCAACGACATCACCCGCAAAATCGGGGGTGATCCGCTCTACGCGGTCGAAGTGGTCGAAAAGGTTGCCGGCGGTGATCTGGGTGTCGCTATTGTCATTCAGGGGAATTACCCTGGGAGTCTGCTGCAGTCGATCAGGGATCTTGTGGCAAGCCAGCGCCGCATGATGGAAAAGATCAAGGAATCCGCCGGGAGTCTGGCTTCGGCTTCCATGGAGCTCATGGCCACGTCCGACACCATGTCGCATACGACGGAAGACATCGTCTCGCAGGCAAGCACCGTGGCAACGGCGGGCGAGGAAATGTCGGCCACATCGGGAGATATTGCCTCGAATTGCATCTCCGCGGCGGAAAATGCCGGACGCGCTTCCGAAATGGCCAAAGCCGGCGCCGAGGTCGTGATGGGGACGGTCAGGGGGATGGAGCGAATCGCCGGCCGGGTCAAGGAGACAGCAGCATCGGTTGACGCGCTGGGGAGCAGCTCGGTGCAGATCGGGAATATCATCGGTACCATTGAGGATATAGCCGACCAGACCAACCTGCTGGCGCTGAACGCCGCCATCGAAGCCGCCCGGGCCGGCGAGCAGGGGCGCGGATTCGCCGTTGTCGCCGATGAAGTCCGGGCTTTGGCAGAGCGCACCACCAGGGCTACCAAGGAAATCGCCGCGATGATCAAGGGCATCCAGAGTGAAACACGAACGGCTGTGGCTTCAATGGAGGAGGGGGTCCAGGAGGTGGCCAAGGGGAGTTCCGAAGCGGTGAAGTCGGGAGAGGCGCTGGGAAACATACTGAGCCAGATCAACGAAGTTACGGCCCAGATCAACCAGATTGCCACCGCGGCAGAGGAACAGACCGCAACCACCCGCGAAATCAGCAACAATGTTCACATGATCAACGAGGCGGTGTCCGGCAGTGCGCGGGGTGTTCAGGAACTCTCCCTGGCGGCGGGCAGCCTGTCAACACTGGCCGAGGAACTCAAGGAAATGGTCGCCTATTACAGACTCTAACCCTCGCTATCAACAAAACTGATCCGGAGAAACAATTATGCCGCTCCGTTACGCCGCCGAACAGATTGAACAGCATAAAAAGGCCCTGGTTGATATTCTGGATACGCTTCCCTCGATTATCGTCAGGGTTGACCGGGATGGGTGCGTCGATCTCGTCAACAGGCGCTTCGAGCTGTTCAGCGGCGTTTCAGCCGGCAACGCGCTGGGGATGCGGATCGTGTCGCTGATACCGCAGTTCGCCGATCAACTTGAAAATGTCGGCCAGGTTATCGACAGCCAGACGCCGATGGAATTTGACAAACTTCTCTGTCGCAAAGGCAGTCAGTTGTCGTATTACTCTCTGGAAATTTATCCGCTCAAATCCGAAGGCGAGGCAATGGCGGTCATCCGCATCGATGACATTACCGAGCATGTCCGTATCGAAGAGATCATGGCCCATACCGAGAAGATGATCACGGTCGGTGGCCTGGCCGCGGGGATGGCGCATGAAATCAACAATCCGCTGGGCGCCATCATGCAGAACGCCCAGAACATCGAGCGGCGCGTGTCTTCCGGCATTCCGGCCAACCTGAAAGCGGCCGGCGAGGTCGGCGTCAGTCTGGATCTGGTGCGGGCCTACCTGGAGAAGCGCGGCATATTCGAGTTTATCAGCCATATCCGCACAGCCGGCGTGCGCGCATCCAATATCATCAACAATATGCTTCACTTCAGCCGGCGGAGCGAACCGCAGATCGAATCGGTCGATCTGTCCGAAATGCTTGACCGGACGCTGGAACTGGTCGCCAGCGACTATGATATGAAGAAGCTGTACGATTTCCGCAATATCGACCTGGTCAGGGAGTACGCCCCCACCATGCCGCCGGTCAGCATGGTGGTACAGGAGATGGAGCAGGTTTTCATGAACATCCTCAAGAATGCGGCCCAGGCCCTGTCGGAATCGGGGAAAGAGGGCACTTCCCGTATTACGATGAGGACATATGCCGATCATGGCATGGCTGTGATCGAGATCGATGATAACGGACCGGGTATCGACGACTCTATCCGCACGCGGATTTTCGAGCCGTTCTTTTCAACCAAGGAGGTCGGAGTGGGCACCGGTCTTGGTCTGTCGGTTGCCTATGCCATTGTCACCAAGGGACACCACGGCTCACTAACTGTTCGCTCAAAACCTGGCCAGGGCACCTGTTTTACGATTGAACTGCCGGCGGGGGAGGAACTGCGATGAAATATTCCGAGATTTCCATACTGCTGGTAGACGACGACGAAATGATCCGCAACTGTATCTGCGCCTTTCTGGAAGACGAGGGTTTCATGGTCCACCAGGCTTCCAGCGGAGAAGAGGCGCTGGATTCGATTGTCTCGATAAATCCCACCGTCTGCATTTCCGATTTGCGTCTGGCCGGCATGGATGGCGAGAGCTTCATCCGCCGGGCCTGCAGGCTCTGTCCCACTACCGCCTACTTGCTGCACACCGGCATGGACTACCCGCTTTCAGACGAGCTGCGTGCCATTGGAATGACACCGGCAGATGTCCTGCAAAAGCCGATCCACGAGCTTTCCACACTTACCAGGAGAATAGTCGCGGTTGCCACGGCGGGAGGCCGAATCGGATGAGCGTGCTTGGGAAAAGTCCGGTTTTGTTGACCATCGATGATGAAGAGGCGATACGCGGCAGCGTGGCGGCCTATTTCGAGGATAGCGGTTTTACCGTGATCCAGGCCTGTGACGGCCGCGACGGGATCGACAAGATCACCAGCATGCGTCCGGATATTGTTATCACCGATCTGCGCATGCCGATCGTGGACGGTTTGGAGGTCGTCGATGCGGTCTGCCGTATGGATGACAACCTGCCGGTAATCGTTCTTTCCGGCACCGGCGTGCTGGACGATGTTATTCAGGCCCTGCGGCGGGGAGCCTGGGACTATCTGGCCAAGCCGGTCAAGGATCTGGTCGCCCTGGAGCTGGTTGTCAACCGCTGTCTGGAACGCGCCCGGCTGATCGGTGAAAACCGTGACTACCATGAAAATCTGGAACAGCTTGTCGTCCAGCGCACCGCCGAACTGCGCAAGCTGACAACCGCGGTGGAACAGAGCGCCAATAGCGTGATCATCACCAGCGCGGATGGTGTCATAGAGTATGTCAACCCGAAGTTTACCGCCGTATCCGGGTACACCCCGGAGGAAGCGATCGGGAAGACGCCGCGCCTGCTGAAATCCGGCCGGCAGAACGACGCCTGTTATGCCGGGATGTGGGATACCATCAAGTCCGGGAAGGAGTGGCAGGGAGAGTTTTGTAACAAGGCCAAGGACGGCCGGCAGTTCTGGGAGCTTTGCAGTATTGCGCCGATCAAGGATGAGTCCGGTGTGATAACCCACTTCGTCGGGATCAAGGAAGATATCAGCGAGCATAAACGCCATGAGGAACAACTCTACTACCAGGCCAATTTTGACGGGTTGACCGGCTTGCCCAATCGTCATTATTTCCAGAAATACCTGGCCCTGCAGCTTGAATTGATAAATCGCGAAAATCAGCTGCTGGCGTTGCTGGTGCTGGATATCGACAACCTGAAGTTCGTAAACGATACCTTCGGGCATGAATTCGGCGACCTTCTGCTCAAGGAGATAGCGCGCCGGCTGGAAATGTCCGGTGGTTTGGGCAGCTTCATATCCCGTTTCGTCGGTGATGAATTTATCATCGTTCTCCCGCCGACAACGGAAGCCAATCAAGCCGTCCAGTTTGCGGAAATGATTCACAGTGCCATGAATGAAGCATTTGTGATCAAGGGCTCCGAAATCATGTCAACCGCCAGTATCGGCGTGGCGGTCTATCCCGAGGACGGAAAATCCGTCGAAAGCCTGCTGAAAAACGCCGAGGCGGCCATGTACCAGGCCAAGAAGGATTGTAAGAATGCGGTCTGTTTCTACACCAGCGAACTGAATTTTCAACTGGAACAGCGCTTTGCCATGGAATCGAAGCTTTACAAGGCGCTGGAGCGTGATGAATTCAGCCTGCTGTATCAGCCGCAGATAGGACTGCCCGACGGCGGCATCATCGGTATGGAGGCGCTGTTGCGCTGGACGCCGAAGGGCGAGGAAGTGGTCTCTCCCAGCCAGTTCATTCCGCTTTTGGAGGAGACCGGCCTGGTCGTTGCCGTGGGGGAATGGGTGCTGTTGAGGGCCTGTACACAGGCGGCGGCATGGCGCAAACAGGGGCTGCCGCCGATGCGGATGTCAGTCAATATTTCGGCGCTGCAGTTCATGCGCAGCGATCTGGACGAAACAGTCAAGCGCGTGCTGGATGTCACCGGTTATGACCCGGCTTATCTCTGCCTGGAGCTGACAGAGAGCATGATCATGATCGACAGTATGCGCACCATGGAAAAACTTACCGCGTTGACAGACATCGGAATAACACTGTCACTGGATGATTTCGGCACCGGATATTCATCGCTGGAATACCTGGGGCGTCTGCCGATCCAGGAGTTGAAGATCGACCAGTCTTTCGTACGGCGGATGCTGACCACAAAAAACGATGCGGCCGTGGTCAACACGATCATCGCGATGGGACGTGGGTTGGAGATGGATTTGGTGGCGGAAGGAGTTGAAACCGAAGATCAACTTGCATATCTGGCGGAAAAAGGCTGCACGGTCATTCAGGGCTATTTTTTCAGCCGTCCGCTGACCGCCGATGATTTTGCTTTGTACTGTATGGATCGAAAATGCCGGGATGCAGCCTGAACGCCATATTTTATGGGTGAAATTTGGTGAAAATATGGTAATTATTTAATAGCAGTTAATTTGCATAAAATGTTATCCGGGATTGTTATATGCCTGCAGACCACCATAATCGGATCAGGCGCCGCTTATTTGTTGCAGTGGTAATTATTCTGGCAGTTGTGGCTGTTCTTTTCTGCCGGAACAGCCCGAATGAATGCAAACTGGTCATAGCCAGCTCCATCGCCGGACTCCTGGCAATTTTCACGGTTGCCCTTTCGTTTCTGTTCCTTCGCCAACTTCGAAATACCAAAAATTCCAACCTCCAGATGGACTCGCAGCAACTGGAACTGCAGCTTAAAGCCGAGATGATCGATTCCGTCACCGACGTTATTCTCCTGGTGGATGAGAAAGGCCGTCTGGTCCAGTTCAACAATGCCCTGTGTAATATTACCGGCCATAGCCGGCAGCAGTTGGAGTCCTTCAAAATCCAGGATTTCATGCCGGTTGAAAACGGAACCCTGGTGGAAGAACGCATTCAACATGTCCTTGATAAAGGCGATGCGCTCTTTGAATCGGTCTATCTGCACGCATCCGGAAGACGGATTCCGGTTGAATGGCGCACCAGATCGGTTGAAATCGGACAGCGCCGTCTTGTTCTCAGTGTCTTGCGCGACATCAGCGATCGCAAGGATTTTGAACAAAAACTCAAGGTGGTGGCGTCCGAGTGGCTGGATACTTTTGATGCGATTGAGGATGCCGTATGGCTTCTGGATATGGATCGAAAAGTGCTGCGAGCCAACAAGGCCACCCTGGGCGTATTCGGGAAAGCCCCGCGGGAAATTATCGGACATGGTTGCTGTGAAGTTGCCCATTATGGTTTGTCCGATTACAGCTCATGCCCGTTTGATCGGATGGTGCAGACCGGTAAACGGGCTTCGATGCAGGTCATTGTCGGATCAAAATGGTTCGAAATCTCGGTCGATCCGGTTTTTGACGAGAATGGCGAGATAGTCAAGGCGGTGCATGTAGTCAAGGATATTAATGAACTGAAGAAGGCGGAGTTGCGTGAGCAGGTCCGTTCCGAAATCATGGAGAGGGTTGCCCGGGGCGAACCGTTACCCGAACTACTATCGTTTATCGCCAAATCCATCGAAAAGGAACGGCCGGGAGCGCTCTGTTCAATTCTGCTGGCCGTGGACGACGGGCGGCGCCTGGTAACCGGCGCGGCTCCCAGCTTGCCGGATGAGTACAACGTTGCGACCGGTCGCATCAGGGTCGCGGAGGGGGTCGGGTCATGCGGCACCGCCGCTTTCCGCCGGGAACGGATCGTCGTGGAAGATATCACCGGACACCCGTTCTGGAAAGGATTCACTCCGGCTCAGGATGCCGGACTGCGTTCCTGCTGGTCGGAACCGATTATCTCCTCCACCGGTTTGCTTTTGGGGACCTTTGCAATTTACCACAAGGAACCGGCTGCCCCGAGCGAAGAAGAGGTCAAGGTGATCGAGTTGGCCGCTTCGTATGCAGGCATTGCAATAGAACGGAGCAGGAACGAGTCTGAGCGTAACGAACTGGAACAGCAGCTGAGCCAGTCCCAGAAGATGGAGGCGATCGGACACCTGGCGGGCGGGGTTGCCCATGATTTCAACAATCTGCTGACTCCGATCATCATCTATGCCGACATGCTGAAGCGTGTTTTGCCGGACGACGAAAATCTGCGCATCAAGATCGACGGCATAATCAAGGCCTCCGGAAAAGCCAGGGAGCTGACCCATCAACTACTGAGCTTCAGCCGCAAGCAGGTAATGCAGATGCAGAACGTCAACCTGAATGAAATCATCACTTCCTTCAGCTCGATCATGCACCGGACGCTGCGGGAAAGCGTCGAAATCAATCTGCAGCTATCTTCGCAGGCCGCGATCGTGCTGGCCGACCGCTCCAAAATCGAACAGGTGATACTCAACCTGGCCATCAACGCCCAGGATGCAATCGCCGAGACCGGCCGGATCACGATCGAAACCGGTCAGGTGATGATTGACGATGAATATGCGCGCCTGCATCCCGGTGTCAGCACCGGCAATTTTATACTGTTGTCATTCAGCGACAATGGCAGCGGCATGAGCGATGAAACCTTGAAACATATTTTTGAACCGTTTTATACAACCAAACAGGCCGGTCACGGGACCGGGCTAGGATTGGCCAACGTCTACGGGATTGTAAAGCAGCACAACGGTTTCATCTCGGTTCAGAGCAGGGTCGGCAGAGGAACCACCTTCAAGATCTATCTGCCGTTGAGCAGCAATGAGCCGGACCGCGGCTATCCGCACAAGGAGGTTGCCGCGACGAATCATTGCGGCAGCGAGGTGATACTGCTGGTCGAGGATAACGAGATGGTGCGGGTGATGACGACCGATCTGCTGCAGGGGTTAGGCTACCGGGTTTACGTCGAAGGGCATCCCGAACATGCCTTGGAGCTGGCCAGGCGAATTCCGGAGAAAATCGACCTGCTGATAAGCGATGTGGTGATGCCTGGCATGAACGGTCAGCAGCTTTTCGAGCGTCTCAACGTGGAGCGGCCGGATATCGACAAGGTGCTGTACATGTCGGGCTATGCCAATAGTGTTTTCGTGGAAAACGGCATACTGGAAGAGGGTCCCCTTTTCCTTCAGAAACCGTTCACGGTTGATATGCTGATGGAAAAAGTCAATGCTCTGCTTCATCCGTCGGAGTGATGACGGAAAAATCCCGGAGTTCTGTTTGAAATATTACCGCAGCTGCTACGAAGTCCCATCAGGAGGAGCATCATGCAATCGTCTCAAAATCGTCGCGTGCTGGATGCCACCGGCCTCAAATGCCCTCAGCCGGTACTGAAACTTTCCGTAATATCACCGGATATGAAACCTGGAGAGCTTCTGGAGATAATCGGCGACTGTCCTACTTTTGAAAAGGACATCACGGCCTGGTGCCTTCGTCTGAAGAAGACTCTGTTGTCCATGCGTGATGATGGCGGCTACCGCAAGCACGCCTTGATCCGCTTTTAGCGGATATCTGTTTTAAGAGGGAAATACGCATGGTTGAAAATGGAATGCCACCTCCAAAATGCATTCTTTCCGATCAGTATTCGGCACATTCGGCAGCTGAACGGATCCAGCCATTGCAGGCGCGATGCGCCGGAATCCCGCCCTCCGACCCGATCAGGCTGTATTCCTTGTGTCTGGATTGCGACCTGCTGCACCGGCATGGCGACCGGGCGCTCTTTGCGCAAATTGCATCCAGACTTGCGGAGTGTCACGCGGAAACCGTCAGCAGAAGATCTAAGGTAAAGGCCGATTGTGCTGCCGTTCAGCAGATGCTGGAGCTTCTTTCCATAGGGGATCCGGATGCGCGGCTTGTCCTGCCCGGGGATTCGGACGTGTTCCGTCCGCTGGTGCCTTTATTGAACCAGGTGGCGGATTTCACGAAGGATCTGATTGAGGAGAGTCATGAAACGGCCATCGGATTATGTGAGCATTATGAAACATTGCTTCTTCTGGCAGGTGGCAACCTTAGCGTCCGTGCCAGCATAAATTCCCCGGTGGAGCTGATTGCCAAACTGGGCGAGTTGATCAACAGTCAGTCAAATACCTTTCTGGATGTCATCAAGCGCCAACGAACCCAGGAGCATGAGTTGCAGTCGCTGAATCAACAGCTCCAGTCCATCATTGATTTTCTGCCGGATGCAACCTTTGTCATTGATGCTGAACAGCGCGTGATCGCCTGGAACAAGGCACTTGAAGAGATGACCGGACATGTCAAGGAAACCGTTCTGAACAAGGGTGATTTTGCCTATGCGATACCTTTCTATGGCCTGCGCCGGCCGGCCCTGATCAATTTTATCGACAATGAGGAGGGACTGTCGGATTTCAATTACAAGTATTTCAAAAGGCAGGGAAATTCGATCATTGCGGAGTCTTTCATACCGGCAAACAACAGGTTTGATGACCGGCATCTCTGGATTGCCGCATCGCCCTTGTATGATCTTGACGGCCAAAAAATCGGCGCCATCGAGTCGATCAGGGATATCAGCGATTACAAAAGAATCGGGCATGAAAAAGAGCTTCTCAGGGAACAGCTCTACCATGCGCAGAAGCTGGATTCGATCGGCCAGTTAGCCGGCGGCATCGCCCATGAATTCAATAACATCCTGGCCGCCATACTTGGTTACGCCAGTCTTATCGAAACGCGACTGGATAGCGGCTCGCCTCATCTGCCCGCAGTACGGCGCATAATCAGCTCGGCGGAAAAGGCGGCCTCACTGACGCGCGGCATGCTGGCATTCAGCCGCAAACAGAACTTGTCCGTAAAGACCGTGGATCTCAACCTGCTGATTTCGGATATGATGGAGATGCTCTGCCGACTGGCAGGCGAAGACATCAGTGTCGAATTTGATCCGTCTTTGCAGGATCTGTTGCTGCAGGCTGATCATGGGCAACTGCAGCAGGTTGTGCTGAATCTGTACAACAATGCCCGTGATGCCATGCCGGACGGCGGTTTTCTGAACATTTCAACCGGCGCCGGAACATTTACCGGGCAAGATCCCGAGGCCCCGCCCTGGATTCCCGCTGGCAGCTATGTGAAGCTGACAGTCAGTGATACCGGCAGCGGCATCGAGCCGGAACTGGTTGAGCGGATTTTCGATCCGTTCTTTACCACCAAGGAGGTGGGCAAGGGCACCGGGCTCGGCCTTTCGATCGTATTCGGCATTGTGCAACAGCACAATGGGTACATAAAGGTAACCAGCAGACCCGGAGAAGGCACCGCCTTTTCGATCTGGTTTCCGAAAGTTGAAAGCGGCAGGGTTAAAACCGCTGAACAGGCGATCTGTCCATGGCGGCAGAATCGTGGCAGCGAAACCATACTGGTAGGTGAGGACAACGATGATGTCCGCGAAATGATTGTCGAACTGCTGCGGGATTTGGGGTATCACATCGTTGAGGCCAGGGATGGCTCCGAAGCGGTTTCGATAATTAAGCAATCCGGCGGCACGATCGATCTGCTGCTTCTGGATGTGATCATGCCCCGGATGAATGGTCAGGAAGCGTTGGCCGCCATCCATCAGACATATCCCCAAATCCCCTGTATCTTTCTCAGCGGCTACAGCGATGACATCCTGCAGCAGAAGGGGAAGCTGGCGGGCGAGTTTGTGCATCTTTCCAAACCCATCCTTCCCGAGATGCTGGCCGCGGCGGTCAGGTCGGCGCTGGATGGGCACTGATACCGATCCCGGCACTCCCCATTTTCACATGCCGCTGGAAATCAACCTGTTTCTGCCCGATGAAAGCCCTTCAAAGCGGAATCGCCCCAGGTATGTTCCCGATCTGAACAATCCGGCCTCTCCCGGTGGAAGGTACTCTGTTCCGGTGTTGCCGAGCCGTCCTGAAAAGCGGTTATAGATACCGCCATCGAAGTTTTCCTCAGTGATCGGAAGCTGGAACTCGGCCATTTTTGTGTTGCCGGATTGAACCGGGAAAGTAGCTGCCGTGGTCGCATCCATGAGGGAAGCTGCCGAAACCAGTTGACGATAGCCGCCATGGTTCGCGGTCATCTTTGCCGACAACTGAAGCCGTGCAACGCCCGAACCGTTCAGGTGCAGGTCGTACCATGGCTGCCAGCCTGTTTCCGCGGTGGCGTAACGCACGGTCAGCCTGCCGCGCGGCGGGGAGACACTGATGCGAACGGTGCCGCCGCTTTTGCCTCCCCTTTTCAAAACCGCAATGCGGTTTTCCACCTTTTTTATCTCCTGGGTTGTCTTGCGGCGGGTTGTGTAGACCGCTTCGAGCTGGGCTATGGCAAAGTCGGTCCCCTGTCGGATGGTCTGCATCGGGTCCGGGTTCGCCTTGGTTTTGCGGGGCGATTTGCCGCTTTGCGACTTGGCGGCCGCCTTGAAGATCTCTTCGCGTGTCGCCAGCGCCTGCAGGCGGTCTTCCAGTCGCTGGCGCTGCTCGATCAGCGCCTCCAACTCGCGGCTGTTTTTGCCATCCTGCCGCGCAGCATTGATCTCCACTCCCAGAATTACACTGCCCGCCGCCGGAACAACTTTCAAGGTGCCTTCCAGCAGGCCCGGTTCGAGCGGCACTTCCGCCACACCTTTCAATGCCGATGCATCACGCTCAATAATCGCGCCGTCCCTGTAGAACGTGATGCTGTTACCGGCCTGGGCAACGTTCGCTAAAGCTGAATAAGCAAGCAGGCATGCAATGATTTTTTTGCGCATAAATTCCCCCTGTAATGCAAGTATTGTCGTTTATGTGCGGTACGGTTGCGTATGAGGTTAGTTGAAGCTATACTCTCACAAAACTTTCTGAAAGGCGACTTCCATGGAAATAGAAGAGGAAGTAACAGTCAAGGACATAGTCAATTTTTATATAAAAATCAATGACGCATCCAAGGCCAAGAAGGAAATTGCCCAGTTGTCTTCAAAAGACAAGGCCGGCGCATTCGAGATCATCGCCGCCTCAAACGCAACCAAGGATTTCAGGGTCGAGGTCGCACGTTATTTTATCTATGACCTGGATGCCAGGGTCCGCAGGAAAGCGGAACATTTCATGGAAGATCTAGTTCCGGGCTGGGTAACCGACCCGGCGGAAAGCATACTGAAACTGCTTAAGTCAGCCGACGGCAAGGGGCCGGCCGGACGCAACTCGGCGGTCAAGTTCCTGTTCGGGATCGTGGATTCCAGCAGCCTGCGCGAAACGTTCATGACGCTGCTAAACAGCCGCAACCGCTCTTTGATGATGGAAATCATCACGATACTCGAGGATTACATTGACTGTTCCCGCGACGAGCAGGAGCAGGTCAGGATCTTTGATGCCTGTCTGGAAATTGTCGTGTCCGACGATGCCGACAACAATATCAAGCATCACGCCTCCAACCTGTTGAGCGTGTTCTTCAAAAAGGTCAGCTCGACCGAACTGGGCGCAACCCTGAAAAGGAAATATATCGAAAGACAGGTGGAAAAAGCGGAGGCGGTCTACCGCTATCTCTGCAGCGGCGCATCCGGTCTGAACAGCACCTTTCTGGCGGACCTGCTGCGTCCCCTGAACGACGGTGGCAGCGTCTATCAGATCAAAATCCTGACCTACTTCAGGATGATCCTGGAAAAAGCCAGGATTCCCGAGGAGGCCGATACGGTATTGGACACCTATCCCGACTACTGGAACCAGGATGAACCGCCCAAGGACGAAAAAGTCCGCACGATCTGCTCCAGGATACTCCGGGCGGTTGACGAACTGTGGGAAATGACCGCAGATGAGGAGGTCCGGGCGCTGATCATCAGGATCAGGTTCGGCGAATACGCAAACAAGCGCGAACTGCTGGAGCAGATCCGCAGCAAGGCCGAAGGGGAGCGCTTAAGCAGCGCCGCCCAGGAAAAGCTGTCGCTGATGCTGCAATGTTTTCTGCATCCCGAGCAGGAAGATGTCCTGAAGCTGCAGGCCTCGCAACTGCTGCTATTCAAGATCGGCGACCCGGCCAGCAGGCTGTCCGCGCTGCGCTACCTGGCGTCGTACCTGGAAAACAAGAACCTGAACTATGCCGAAAAAGGGAGCATTGTGACCGTGGTGGATGAGCTGCTGGCTGAAAAAAAGCTGGGCGGCCCGGTTCGCGAAAAGGCGCAATACCTGCTGTTCATTGCCGACCCGGAGCGTTTGAAGGGTGAAGATGATCTGAAGTCGGTGCTGGCCTATCTGCGCGGCATTGCCGAAGGGGAGGGGTTTGCGTCGGAAAACGCCCGGCAGCGGGTACTGCAGTCGTTGACTGCGGTGATCGCAATGGCGAATATAAATGAAAAACTGAAAAAAGCGGCCCAGTACCTGGAGTTCAAGATCCGCAACCCGAAGGACAGCCCGACCTGGGAAGCGTTGACGTGAAGAGAAAAGCTGTAGAGCAACATGCAAAAGCCCCGCCTGCGGCTGTGCAGGCGGGGCTTTTGAAATTACTTCAGCTTGTTGTTGATTGTCACCCCACGATCCTGCCCCCCCCCAACACCTCGTCCCCACGGTAGAAAACCAGCGCCTGGCCGGGCGTAACCGCCTTCTGCGGTTCGTCAAAGCGGACTTCGCAGCCGCCATCGGCGGTCAGGCGCACCAGGCAGCCCACCGGCTGGTGGCGGTAGCGGATCTTGCAGTTGCCGGCAAACTCCTGCGCCTGCGGCGCAATGATCCAGCTGACATTTTCGGCCTTTAGTCCTTCCGCAAATACGTTGGGCTGTTCTCCCACAATCACCACGTTTCGCTCCGCGTCAATGGCGGTCACATACAGCGGTTCGCTCCAGGCGATCCCCAGCCCCTTGCGCTGACCGATGGTATAGCGGTGGGCGCCCTGATGCCGGCCGACTGTCTGGCCGTTGACATGAATGATATCTCCCGGCGTTCCGACCAGCTGTCCGCTGCCTTCCAGAAATGCGACGTAATCGTCATCGGGGATGAAGCAGATCTCCTGGCTGTCGCTCTTTTCGGCTACCGGCAGGCCGAATTCGTGCGCCAGCCGCCGCACTTTGTCCTTGCTCTCGATTTCTCCCAGCGGGAAAAGTACCCGGCTCAGCTGCTGCTGCGACAGGGTGTAGAGGAAGTAGGACTGGTCCTTGCGGATGTTGCGGGCAGTGCGCAGGTGGCAGGTACCGTCCGGATCGGTGGTTTTACGGACGTAGTGGCCGGTGGCCAGCATCTCCGCGCCCAGCTCGCGCGCCTTGTCCAGCAGCAGGCCGAACTTTATGAAGCGGTTGCAGCGCACGCAGGGGTTGGGGGTGTGGCCGCTACGGTATTCGTCGATGAAATCGCCGATGATCAGCCGGCTGAATTCCGGCTCGAAATCGGCCACGTGATGGGGAATCCCCAGATGTGATGCCACCAGGGCGGCGTCCTTGACGGCCGAGCCGGTGCCGCCGGCATGTGGCGCGAACAGCCGCATGGTGATGCCGATGATCTCGTGTCCCTGCTGTTTCAACAGCGCGGCGGTGACCGAGGAGTCCACGCCGCCGCTCATCGCTACCGCTATTCTGCCCATTGATCTTCTCCCAGGATGATGCGCACCGCCTGGTTGGCCTGGTGGTGCGCGGCGATACCGACCCGTGGCGCCATCAGGCCGCTGC
>Ga0154448_1024_pt3 | contig 45741 bp, 36 predicted proteins | sample RifGroC2_FD_105641 | JGI IMG/M metagenome (GOLD analysis project Ga0154448, IMG submission 105641) | Geobacteraceae bacterium GWC2_55_20
TTGCCGCTGTGGCTGATGCGACCGGCGCCGCCGTCTGTGCGCCGGCTCCCAGGTGGCGGGCAATCTCACCCAGCGTTCGCAGCGTGCCCAGGTGTTCGGGGCCGATCACCGGCGAACCGGGGATGCGTTCCTGCAGTGCCGAGAGGATCTCGACGCGCTTGATGGAATCGATGCCCAGGTCGGAATCCATGCCCATGTCCAGTTCCAGCATTTCGACCGGATAGCCGGTCTTCTCGGCCACCACCGCCAGCAGGGTTTCGGTGACGTTGTCGGGTACGGTTGCCGCTGCTGCTGACGCGACCGGCGCCGCCGTCTGTGCGCCTGCTCCCAGGTGCCCTGCGATTTCGCCCAGCGTTCGCAGTGTGCCCAGGTGCTCTGGTCCGATCACCGGCGAACCGGGGATGCGTTCCTGCAGCGCCGAGAGGATCTCCACGCGCTTGATTGAATCGATGCCCAGGTCAGAATCCATGCCCATGTCCAGTTCCAGCATTTCGACCGGATAGCCGGTTTTCTCGGCCACCACCGCCAACAACGTTTCGGTGATCCTGTCCGGGGCCGGTTGTGCGACGGCGGCTGTCGGGGCAGCGGCCGGTTGCAGCGGAGCCGGTGCGCTGACGCGGGCAGGCGCGGCTGACGGCGAAGCGGCAACAGCAGGCGCTGCAGCCGGAACCGTGAATGCGTACGCAGCGACACTGCCCCCCTGCAGCATGGTCTGCTGCTGTTCCAGCAGGGTCTGGATGGTGCGGCTGGCGGTTTCCTGTCCTTCCAGGAAACGGCGGTGCAACTGGGCGGTTTCCTCCTGCATCTTCTGCAGCACCGCCATGCCTTCCCTGGTCACCCGCAGCGATTCGGCCAGCGCGTCCCGTGAAAGCGGGGTCTGAACGGTTGCCGTGGGTACTGTGTAGTGAACGGGCGCTGCCGGTATTACCGCCGTTTGTGGTGCGGAAACCGCTGCTGCTGCACGGGCAACCGCCGGACGCTGTGGTTTCGGTTTTACGTAGTTGGCTCCGCAGATCGGCACCGTCATCAGCGGCTTCTTGCCGCTGGCAACGGCCGGCCGGTAGTCTCCGTCCCAGTCGCAAAGGCGCGCATCGCAGCCGAGCGCGACCAGTTTTGCCAGAACGCGGGCCAGGTCGTACAGGCCGGAGCGTTTGCCACCCGCTGCGTCCAGCGCCAGCGCCACATGTTCGCGTTGACCCAGGATGGCCGAAACCAGGCCGGTCAGCCTGGCGCCAGGGCCGACTTCGACAAAAGTCCGTACACCGGCGGCGTACATCGCTTCGATCTCGTCCACGAACTCCACCGGCCTGGCCAGTTGCCCGGCCAGCAGTGCCTTGGCAGCGTCGGTGCCGGTCGGGTATACTGCCGCGGTGCTGTTGGCGTAAACCGGAATCCGGGTGGCCTTGAAATCGATCTTATCCAGCGCGGCCAGGAACGGCGCCGCGGCATCGGCCACCAGCGGGCTGTGGAAAGCGGCAGCCACCGGCAGGCGCTTGCAGGAGAGTTTGCGGCCGGCAAGGATCTTTGCGGCCCGTTCGATCTCGGCCGTAGTTCCGGACAGGATCGCCTGGGAGGGGGCGTTGCGGTTGGCGATCACCAGCTCCAGTCCTTCTTCGGCGATGATCTGCTCGACGGTCGCCAGGGGGGCGGGAACCGCCAGCATGCTGCCCTTGTCGCCGCCGCCGGCGCCCATCAGGCGGCCGCGCAGCCGTGACAGCTCGTGCAGCACGGTCTCATCGAACATGCCGGCCGCGCAGAGGGCGGTCAGTTCGCCGTAGCTGTGGCCTGCCACCGCTTCCGGGGCGATGCCGAACGATTCAAGGATCTTCAGCGCAGCCAGGCTGACCGCGCCGATGGCCGGCTGGGCGGCTTCGGTCGCCCGCAGCTGCTCTTCCTGGCGCTCACGAGTTTCCGCATCAAAGGCGGTGGCCGGGTAGATCAGGTCGGACAGCAGCTTGCCATCGACCTTGCCGTAGCCTGCATCGGCGGCGGCCAGGGTCTGCAGCGCCTGGGGGAAACGGCAGGACAGGTCCCTGAGCATGCCGGTGTACTGTGCTCCCTGGCCCGGGAAGAGCATGCCCAGGGCACCGTTCTTCGCTCCGCAGGCATAACTGGCGCCGTCGGGTGTGTTCCAGCCGGTCAGCGGATTTTTCTGCAGCATATTACGGGCGTTGGCAACCAGCGTGGCCAGTTGGGTCTGGTTACGCTCCACAACCAGCGTCAGCCGGCAGTTTGCACTGCTGTTGAACGAGGCCCGCGAAGCTGCCGCCGAACCCCTCAGCTCGTTCCAGGAAGCCTGGAGTGGTATTGTTGCCAGGGCGGCATCCAGTCCGGAGGCATCGGCGCCGGAAAAGGCGAAAATCTGGACGTTGCCGTTCCACTCCGTTGCATCCTTTTCGGGGCGGTATTCCTCCAGCACCAGGTGGAAGTTGGAGCCGCCGAAACCGAAGGCGCTGACGCCGGCCCGGCGCGGCGTGTTGCCGTGGGGCAGCCAGGGGCGCTTTTCAGTTGCCAGGTAGAACGGGGTGCGGCCGGAGGTTACCTCGTCCAGCGGCTTTTGCAGCTTGATCGTCGGCGGCAGCACCTTGTGGTGCAGGGCCAGCGCAGCCTTGATCATCCCCGCCGCTCCGGCGGAGGCCTTGGTGTGTCCGATCTGGGATTTTACCGATCCCAGTGAGCACCAGGGGGTTTCGGCTTCGCCGAAAACTTCGCGCAGAGCGTTGACTTCGACCGCGTCGCCGACCTTGGTGCCGGTGCCGTGAGCTTCCAGCAGACCGATACTGTCGGGGGTGACTCCGGCGCGATCGTAGGCCTCCCGCAGCGCTTTTTTCTGTCCGGCGGCGCTGGGGGCGTAAATCGCGTCCCCTTTGCCGTCGCTTGAAGAGCCGACGCCGCGGATCACCGCATAGATCTTGTCGCCATCGCGCTCGGCGTCGGCCAGGCGCTTGATCACGACTATGCCGAGCCCTTCTCCCAGGATCGTGCCGTCGGCCGAGGAGTCGAACGGTTTGGCGTTGCCGCTGGGCGAAAGGGCCGGCGTCTTGCTGAAGCACATGTACATGAAGATGTCGTTGAAGGTGTCGATGCCGCCGGTCACCACCATGTCGGACTTGCCGGTGGCAAGCTCCATGCTGGCCAGGTGCAGGGCGCTGAAAGAGCTGGCGCAGGCCGCGTCCACGACGCAGTTGGTGCCGCCCAGGTCGTAATGCTTGCTGATCCGTCCTGCCACCACGTTGCCCAAAAGGCCGGGGAACGAGTTTTCCTGCCAGGGCACGTAGGCGTCGGCGATGCGCTGCACCACGTCTTCGCTGACGTTATCGGCGACACCGGCCTCCTTGAGCGCTTTGCGCCAGATCGGGTGCCCCAGACGCGCTCCCAGCGGTATCACCAGTTCGAGAGTGCCGGTGACGCCCAGTATGACGCTGGCCTTGCTGCGGTCGTATTCACGTTCCGGTCCGTAACCGGCATCTTTCAGCGCCTGGCCGGCCGCGACCAGTCCCAGCAGCTGGGAGGTGTCGATCGCTTCAAGCACGTTGGGGGGGATGTTGAACTCCATCGGGTTGAAGTCAACCGGCGAGATGAAACCGCCACGCTGACCATAGGTGCGGTCGGGGCTCTTCTGGTCCTGGTCGTAATAATCTTCCACCCGCCAGTGGGTTGCCGGGATATCGGTGATGGCATCAATCCCGTCCGCGATGTTAGACCAGTAGGATTGCTGGTCGTCAGCCTGAGGAAAGAGACAGCCGATGCCGATAATGGCCAGTGGTACGGAACTGTTGGATGGTGCCGGTTTCTGATCGTGCGTTTTCACCTAAAGGTACTCCTTGATTTTTGCAAGTTCGAGCGGTTCCATGCGCAGGGCCTCTGGCGGGATAGGTATCCCCTGGCAGCTGAGAAAGTTGGCGCGGGTCAGCACCGCTGCGCCAAAAAGAATATTTAGTGCAACCGTGACCACGGTCCGGTTGCATGGAGCTTCCAGGAACGAGCCGGCGGTCCATTCGTTGAATGCGCCCATGGCTGGGCCGCACCAGACCTGGTAATCGATCTTGCGCGACGAATCACCGTCCTTGGCCCAGTGGGCGGCCTGTCCCAGGTACCAGCGGAAGACCAGCGCCATGCGGTGTTTCGGCTCCTGGTCCCCCCGCCTTGCCTGATTCGGGTCGCGCTTCAGGAAGTAGCCGCGGGTTGCCTGCCAGATCTCGTCCAGCGGTGCGCGGAAAACCGTTTTTTCGAGCTTTTCCCTTTCCGGGAGCGGTATTTCGTCGATACTGTTGTGTGCCCGGTAGAGTTCGTACAGCTTGGCGGCCCGCATCGGGAACATGGTGCCGCGCTTCAATACCTGTACGTCAACCCCCATCTCGAACATGTCGGCCGCGGGAGCCATAGTCACATCGGCCTGGCGGGTCTCGGCCAGCATCGCGCGCACCTCGTCGGAAGTGCCCGATTCGACACAGGCTTGGTGGGCCGAGCCGACCATGATATAGGCGGCGCCCATGGTGAAGGCCGCGGCAGCCGCGGCCGGGGTCGAGATGCCGCCGGCCAGCCCCACGTGCAGGCGCGAACCGTAGCCATGTTCTGTCCGCAGTCTGGCCGCCAGCGAGAGGATGGTCGGAAAGAGCGTGCTGGACGGGCGGTTATCGGTGTGTCCTCCGGAGTCGGCTTCGGCGGTTATGTACTGGGCCATGGGTATTTCGGCGGCCATTGCGGCCTGTTCGGCGGTTATCTCCCCGCCGGCCAGCAGTTCCTTCAGAAACGATTCGGGGGGCGGCGCAAAGAAACGGGCCGCCAGTTCTTCCCGGGAGACTTTGGCAATGATCCGGTTGGGGGCAGTGACCGTGCCGTCGGCGGTGCGGTGGATGCCGTGCAGGCGATAACGGACCAGGGGCAGGGTCAGTTTGAGGAAGGCCGAGGCTTCCACCAGCCGGACACCATTTTTGATATACAGTTCGGCCAGCGCCTTTTCCAGTTCCGGTTCGTGGGGAGAGTGGATCAGGTTGCAGCCGAACGGGATGCCTTTGCTTTTCAGGTGGTCTATCGCGGCTTCCACCGCGGAAAGAGGCAGACCGGCCGCGCCGAAGAAGCCGAGCATGCCCGCTTTGCCAAGTTCCTCGGCCATTGAAACCGAACTGATCCCTTTGGCCATCGAGCCGCCGATATAGGGGTAGCGCAGCCCCAATTCCGCACAAAAGTCCGGATCGCCGAGGTTTTGCGGCAAAAGCGGTGGCGCGTATCCTGCCAGTGGCAGGGCGCCGGCTGCCGGTTTCTCCGTGCCAAGCAGGGCCGATCCGCGCGATGCGGAATTGAATGCACCGTTGTCGCTGGTGATAAAGAGCGGCGAACGCAGCGAAAGCAGCGCAGCGCCCAAGCCTTCTTTTTGTTGATGCGCATCCGCCGGCTCGGGGCAAAACCATCCGAGGACACTGCTTCCAGGCGGATTGCCGCCGGCGCCATCCTTATGTTTAAGCTGTGTCAAACGTGAATCTCCTGTCGCCGAGACAAAATCTGTTACTGGGCATCCACAATAAGCATGAAAATTACAGCAAGGTTAAGAGGGCAATTATTATCTGAAAAATTCAGATAATACAAGACAAGTCTGTATACTCACTAACATGTTAACCACTGGAATTAGAATAATAATTGTTTGACGCACCGAAATAAACGGCTGGCGGTTGCCGGTGATGTAAAAAAGGCCCGCCCCCGGTGCATCGGAGACAGGCCTGTTTTCGGGTTGTCAGTGGATTAGAAGCTGATGCCAACGCCGCCGGCCAGGATGTCCAGTTTGTCGTCAAACTGACGGCGGTACTCGGCGTTCAGGAAGATCGGCCCGATCGGAAAATTAAGTCCCGCCAGTCCGATTACGCTCCCCTTGGTGCCGCGCTTGTCGTGAAAGATCAAGGCCTGGCCGAGACCGGCATAGGGCTTGACGAAGGGAATCGGCGCATGCACTTTGAATAGCGCCGTAATGGGCACAGATTCATCGCGGCTGAAGGTGCGTTTGTTATCCTTGTCGATCATCGTGTAACCAAGGGTAGCGCCGATGGAAACCAGGCGGTTCAGGTACAGATCACCGAATACTTCGGTGCTGTAGCTGCTTTCACCGGCAGCGGCGCCTGCCCGGGCTCCGACCGCAATCGAATCGGAGGCGCAAGCGGTTGTTGCGATGGCCAGCAGGGCCAGCAGGGCAAGAATACATCGTTTCATGGTTGAACTCCTTTAAGTAAATTAGAAGTTAAAGTCTGCTATTTTCAGGCAAAAAATAACTTCGTTAATGTGCTGTTCCCGTTTATCCGGGTCGGGTTCGGATGGCCGGGCATATTACCCTTTAAATCAATATCATTCAAGATAGTTGTGCAGGTATGTTTTTAATCACCTTATAATGAGCCGAAAAGTATGCTATGGGTAAAAGCCATTATCATCTATCCATGCGGGGTTTTATGGTGACGGTTCCGCTTCAGATAACAAGACGGTCCGCGCGGTCGTTTTTACTGCTGCTTGCCCTGATGGCAATGGGGTTTGCCGGCAATTATTTTGCATTGCATCTGTTTGCCGGTTTCAAATACCTGTTCGGCAGTATCGCGGTAATGCTGGTTCTGCGTATCTTCGGCATCTGGTGGGCAATTCCGGCCGCGATTGCAGCATCATCCTGGACGATTGTCCTGTTTGGCCATCCCTATGCGATGATCTGGCTCTGCGGTGAAGCGCTTTTCGTGGGAATGCTTGTCAAGCGTGAAACCGCCTGGAACCTGATCCTGTGCGACGCGCTTTACTGGATATTTGCCGGTTCTCCGTTGATCTGGATCTTTTTCCGGTATGTGATGGATGTTCCCGTGAATGGAACCGTGGCCGCGATGCTTATGTACACGGTTATCGGCATCACCAATGCACTTGCCGCCAGCCTGGCGCTGACCGTGTTCTCGCCGAGAGAGGCTGGCGGTGTTATGACCTGTTCGCCCCCCCCGATCTCTATGCAGAGTCTTCTTTTCAACGTGTTGATGACGATAGTCGCCATTCCTGCCTTGATCGTCATGATATTGCACGTCAGGAATTCCGAAGAATTTCGCCAGCATGAGCTTTACGAAAGCCTCTTCGACAGCTCCCGTGTTGCCGGCTATGAACTGCGGTTGGCAACCCGCAATTCCACGGCTGTTCCGGTTGATGAACTGCAAGAAATACTGTTGAAGTCGCGTATCAGATCGAATCAAAAACTGATTCTGACGGATCGTGCCGGACGAGTGCTGGCCTCCACCGATAATTCGCTTTTGCCCGGATCAATCCATGATCCGTTAAAAAGCGGTGAAATCCGTCCGGTCGCCGAATACGGGATTGTTCAGCGTCTTCCACTTCCCGCTTCACCCTTGCCGCTCTGGCAGCGGACAATGCAGTCCGTGTATATCCATAAAAGCGAGCTTGGTGGCGGTACTCAATGGCTGTTGACAATTGAAACACCCTATGCCCCCTATCAAGCCCTCATCATTAGTGACCAGATCAACTCACTGCTGCTTCTGCTGCTGTTCAACCTGCTGGCTCTGGCCATTTCGGTGGTTATGTCGCGGCGTTTAACCGCGCCCATGCGCATTCTCTCCCAGGTCACAACCGATCTGCCGGAGCGTCTGATGCGGGAGAAAATCAGCTCCTGGCCGGTCAGCAGGGTTGCGGAGGTCGATCAGCTGATCTCAAATTTCAGAGACATGTCCAAGGCCCTGAGTCACAGGTTTCAGGAAATAACCTATATCAACGAGACCCTTGAGTTGCGCGTGGAAGAGCGTACTAAACAGCTTTCCAGAGCTAACGAAGAACTCCAGAAGGAAATCGTTGAGCGTCAAATGACCGCGCGGCAGCGCGACCACCTGATGGAAGAGCTGATCAACCATGTTCGCTTCCTGCAAACGCTGATTGACGCGATTCCCAATTCGATCTTCTACATGGACAGCAACGGCTTGTACCAGGGGTGCAACCGCTCTTTTGAAGAGAAATGGGGCTTGTCCCGCGAGGAAATCGTCGGCAAGACCGTCTATGACCTGTTCCCTCGTCAGGACGCTGAAATTTTTGACAGGGCCAATCGACAGCTGTCGCAAGAAGGTGGGGTGCAGATTTATGAGACCCAGTTGAGCTATAACGACAAATCGCTGCATTCGGTCATTTTCTACAAGGCCACCTATCAGGATACCTCGGGCAAAACGGACGGACTGGTGGGCACGATCATAGATATCACCGACCGAAAAAAGGCTGAAACGGACCGCGACCGGCTGATGGTCGAGTTGCAGCAGAAGAACAAGGAACTGGAGGGAATCGTTTATGTAGCTTCACATGATCTCCGGTCGCCACTGGTGAATGTGCAGGGCTTCAGCCGCAGGCTGGCTAAAAGCTGCGCCGAGATAGACGTCATCATCTCCGCCCTGGAACTTCCCCGAGAGGCCAGGGAAAGGCTTTCTCCGATACTTTCGGCGAGTATTCCCAAATCACTCGGTTTTATTACCAGCAGTGTCGAAAAGATGGATGCCCTTTTGAGCGGCCTGTTGCGGCTTTCCCGTTTGGGACGGGCGGCAATCTGCTTCGAACAGCTTGATATGCACATGCTGGTCTCGAATATAATCGAATCCATGGCCTTTCAGATCGAGTCTGCTTCAGCCACCATAAATGTGGAAAAACTGGCGGGATGTCTGGCGGACAGGGTGCAAATGGGCCAGATTTTCAGCAACCTGATCGACAATGCGATCAAGTATCGCTCGGCCGAACGCGCATTGGTGGTCAGAGTGTCCAGCGAGGAGTTCTCGGAAGGGGTTCGTTATTGTGTCGAGGACAACGGTATCGGTATTCCATTTGATCAGCAGGATAAGATCTGGGAGATATTTAACCGTCTTAACCCCGACAATACCCCTGGGGAGGGGCTTGGGCTCACTATGGCCCGCAGGATAATCGACCGCTTGGGCGGTTCGATCTGGGTTGAATCGGAAACGGATGTGGGCAGCAGGTTTTATGTGGTTTTACCGAAATCCCAGGGCCGTGCCCAGCATGGGTAGATTGTTGTCAGCTTCTATCTTGAATTTTGTACTGTTTTAGTAGACAATGGTTTAATTAAATTGATAGCCTGCTTGCAGGGGCAAAGGAAGGACGTTTCATGCAGGACGGTTTTGAAAAACGGGTCACAATATTGATAGCTGAAGACGACGATGGCCATGCTGAATTGATAGAGGAGAATCTGAGGGATTCCGGGCTGAAAAATGAGATTATCCGCTTCAGGGATGGTCAGGAAGTGCTGGATTTCATGTTTGATGGCCCTTCCGGGAAGGCTCCCCGCCGTTTGCATGGCGGCGCTTATATGCTGCTGCTGGATATCCGCATGCCCAAGGTGAGTGGTGTTGATGTATTGCGGCAATTGAAGCAGGACCCTGAGCTCAAGTCGATGCCGGTGATCATGTTGACAACCACCGATGATCCGCGTGAAATCCAGAACTGCTACGCCTTGGGGTGTAGCTGCTATGTTACCAAGCCGATCGATTATCAGAAGTTTTCCGAGATGTTGATCCGGCTCGGACTTTTTTTACTCGTGGTTCAGGTGCCTTCCATTGAAATTTAAGCCGGGTGTTGAGGAAATTGTAAGTGTGTGCATTGGTATGACAACTATTTAATTGCCCTAAATATTTTTTATGGCAAAAATTGGCTTGCATTTTGTATAGCAATTGTGTAGACAAACAAAAATAACGCTGTATAAATACAGGCGCGTTGCTAATGTGGAGTTAATCTACACGGATGCTGCAGGGTGTGGAATTTATCTACGTTTCTCCCCTGTCTCCCCGGTTTTGTATGATTAAATTTTAGTCCGGGTAAAAAGGTGTTTTTGTGAAAAAGAAAAAAATGATCATATCCCAGTCCACGATGGACGTGGACTTTGTGCGCAAGGTGGAGGCATTGTCGGGCACATCGGTGCGACGTTGTTTCCAGTGCGGCAAATGCTCCGCCGGTTGCCCCATGGCGACCTTCATGGAGCATCCACCCAATCGCGTGGTACGCCTGTTGCAACTTGGTCAATGGCAGCGCATCCTTGCCGGCCGTTCGATCTGGTACTGCGCCTCGTGCGAGACCTGCTCGACGCGCTGTCCCAACAAGGTGCATCTGGCTTCGATCATGGACGCGCTACGCAAACTTTCCTGGGACGCCGAAGGCCCCTCCAAGGAGAGCTACGTCCAGCTGGCCAACAAGCTCTTTCTGCAGAACATCCGCACCTACGGCCGTCAGTACGAAATGCGCCTGGCGGCGGTCTTCAACGTTAAATCCGGCCAGTTTCTTAAAGACCTGATGTTGGGGCCAAAACTGATCTCCAAAGGCAAGCTGAAGATGTTCCACAGCAAAAACAAAAACCTGCCCGAAATCGAAAAGATATTCACCCGTATCGAAGAGATGCGCAAAAAAGGCGAAGCGCTGTGAAAATCAGTTTTCAGAGTTTGTAGAGTCTTTGGAGTTTGTAGAGTTTAAATCTATGAAATCTACGAACTCCATGAACTCTACGAACGCCATGAACCCAAAAAAGGCCATATATAACATGAACGAAACCCTTAAATACTCCTACTACCCCGGTTGTTCCCTGCACGCCTCGGCCGGTGAATACGACCTGTCCACTCGTGAGCTGTTCAAGCAGCTTTCGATCGGTCTGACCGAAGTTCCGGACTGGTTCTGCTGTGGCGCCACTCCGGCCCACAACGTGGATGAACTGCTGTCGCTGTCTTTGTGCGCCAAGAACCTGGAAATGGCGGAACAGGTCGAAGGGGATCTGGCGGTGGCCTGCGCCGCCTGCTTCTCGCGGCTCAAGACCACCCAGCACGTCCTGGCCGAAAGTGACGTCAAGCGCAAACAGGTTGAAAAAGCGATCGACGCTCCCCTGAAACTGGACGGCAAGGTCAAGCACCTGCTGGAGATCCTGGCGCGGGATCTGGGGCTGGAGCGGCTGGCCGCTTCCGTTAAGAAACCGCTGTCCGGCTTGAAGGTGGCCTGCTACTACGGCTGCCTGCTGACCCGTCCGCCAGACGTAACCAACCTGGACTGCGTCGAAGCGCCCACGATCATGGAAGACGTGCTCAAAGCGGTTGGCGCTGAAACCGTGGCCTGGAGTCACCGCATGGAATGCTGCGGCGCCAACTTCACCCTCTCGCGACCGGGCGTCGTGATCCAGTTGACCAACGCCATCCTGGAATCGGCCAAGGAGGCCGGCGCCGACTGCGTCATGGTCGCTTGCCCCCTGTGCCATGGCAACCTGGATATCCGCCAGAAAGAGATCGAAGGGGTCTACAGCGTAAACTACGGCCTGCCGGTCTTCTACATCACGCAACTGGTCGGCCTGGCCTGCGGGCTCACCGCAGACAAACTGGGACTGGGCGCGCTGATCGTCAACCCCATGCCGCTGTTGAAGGAAAAACAACTACTGTAGGGGCGATCCTCGTGATCGCCCTCGTGTGATCGTCCCTGCTGCAATCCGCGAAAAAAGGGCACCCGCAAGGGGTGCCCCTACAAGGAAACAGAATGTCAAGAATAGGCGTATTTGTCTGCCACTGCGGCGAGAACATATCCAGAACCGTCGATGTTGAACGGGTAGCGGCCCAGGTCGGGAAAATGCCCGGCGTGGCCTTTGCCACCGACTATAAATACATGTGCTCGGACCCCGGTCAGACCCTTTTGAAGAAAACCATCCAGGAACAGAAGCTCTCGCACGTGGTCGTTGCGGCCTGTTCGCCGCGTATGCACGAAAAAACCTTCCGCAAAGCGGTTGAAGCGGCCGGCCTGAACCCCTACCTGTGCGAAATGGCCAACATCCGCGAACACTGTTCCTGGGTGCATGAGGACAAGCAGGAAGCCACCGCCAAGGCGATCGAAATCGTCGGCATGCTGGTGGAGCGGGTCAAGAAGAACCGCGTCCTGCCTACCATCACGGTTCCGGTCACCAAGAGGTCGCTGGTTATCGGCGGCGGCATCGCCGGCATCCAGGCCGCACTGGACATAGCCGACGCCGGCCATCATGTGGTGCTGGTGGAGCGCGACCCCTCGATCGGCGGTCACATGGCCCAACTCTCCGAGACCTTTCCCACGCTGGACTGCTCCCAGTGCATCATGACCCCCAAGATGGTGGACGTGGCCAACCACCCCAACATCACGCTCTACAGCTACTCGGAAATCGAGCAGGTGGACGGCTATATCGGCAACTTCCAGGTCACGATCCGCAGAAAAGCCCGTTCTGTGGATGAGGATAAATGCACCGGTTGCGGCGTCTGCATGGAAAAATGCCCGGTCAAGAAGATTCCCAACAAATTCGATTGCAACCTGGGAATGCGCCCTGCCATCTACGTGCCCTTTCCCCAGGCGGTGCCCAACACTCCGGTCATAGACCGGGACAACTGCATCAAATTCAAAACCGGCAAATGCGGCCTGTGCCAGAAAGTCTGCGGCCCCGGCGCGGTGGATTACGAACAGGAAGACCGGCTGGTCGTTGAACCGGTCGGCGCGATCGTGGTTGCCACCGGTTTCGACCTGTACACCATTGACGAAAAGCCGAAAGGCTCGATGATCAAGGGCTACGGCGAATTCGGCCACGGCAAGATTCCGGACGTGATCGACGGCATGACCTTCGAGCGCTTGGCTTCGGCCTCCGGCCCCACCGGTGGCAAGATCCTGCGCCCCTCCGACGGCAAGGAGCCGAAACAGATAGTCTTCATCCAATGCATCGGCTCGCGGGCCAGGGAGAAGGGCATCTCCTACTGCTCCAAGGTCTGCTGCATGTACACCGCCAAGCACACCATGCTCTATCACCACAAGGTGCATGACGGCCAGGCCTACGTCTTTTTCATGGACGCCAGAACCCCGGGCAAGGCCTACGACGAATTCTGGCGCAGATCGATCGAAGAGGAAGAGGCGGTCTACATCAGGGGCATGGTCTCGCGGCTCTACCAGAAGGGGGACAAGATCGTGGTCATGGGCAGTGATATCGCCGTCGGCGTCCAGGTCGAGATCGAAGCCGACATGGTCGTGCTGGCCACCGCGATTCAGCCCCGCACGGGAGCCGACAGCCTGGCGCAGAAACTGGGCATCTCCTACGACAAATACAACTTCTACTCCGAAGCCCACGCCAAGCTGCGTCCGGTGGAATGCGCCACGGCCGGCATTTACCTGGTCGGCGCCTGCCAGGGTCCCAAGGATATCCCTGACACCGTCTCCCAGGCATCCGCCGCAGCGGCCAAGGTGATGACGCTCTTTGCCAAGGACAAGCTGGAGCGTGAACCGATCGTGGCCAGGGTCAAGGAAGCCGGCTGCGTCGGCTGCTTCGCCTGCAAAAAGGTCTGCGCCTACGGCGCAGTGGAGGAAAAGGAGATCCGTGACCGCCAGGGCAACCTGATCAAGGTGGTGGCCTACGTCAACCCCGGCGTCTGCGGCGGCTGCGGCACCTGCCAGGCCACCTGCCCGTCCAAGAGCGTGGAGCTGGATGGATATACTGATGAGCAAATAGTTGCAATGATTGAGGCACTGTAAAAATAAGATCGGACCGATCGGTCTGATCAAGGAAATTACCATGCACCCTGAAAAACTCAAACACGACTTTGAACCGAAAATCATCGCCTTCGTCTGCACCTGGTGCACCTACGCCGGGGCTGACCTGGCCGGCACCAGCCGTATGCAGTACCCGGCCAACGTGCGGGTCCTCAAATTTCCCTGCACCGGCCGCATCGACCCGGTCTTCATTTTGAAAGCCTTCCAGCAGGGCGCTGACGGCGTACTGGTTTCCGGCTGCCATCCCGGCGACTGCCACTATATCGCCGGCAACTTCCACGCCCGCCGCCGCTTCGCTGCCTTCCGGAAACTACTGGAATTCGTCGGCGTAGACCTGGAACGGCTGCAGTTCTCCTGGGTCTCGGCCGCCGAAGGTGGCAAGTGGGTGGAAGTGGTCACCGACCTGACCGAAAAGGTTCGCAACATGGGACCGATGACTGAATTCAAGGAACTGGCCCTGGAAGAACAGTGGTCCGGAACCATCGACACACCGGAACTGAAAGAAGCGTACAACGCAATCTAAAAAGGTTTTTATGACTCAAACAATCGACACAACCATCTACGCCGCCGTCAGCGAAGCCATCCAGGCAGAAGCCAAACGCATCCTCACCGCCGGGGAGGTTACGGCCGTCGTTGGCTACGCCGCCGCCCGCCGCAAAGGCTCGGCCCAGCCGATCGTTATCACCAGCGCCGTTGATGCGCAAAAGCTGATTTTTACCCCGGCCTGCGTCAACAACCTGGCGGTTTACCTGACCAAGGCCAAGAAAGAGATCCCCAAGAGTGGCCGGATCGGCATCGTTGTCAAGGGCTGCGACCTTAAGGCTCTGGTGGGGCTGATGGGCGAATCCCAGTTGAAGCGGGAGCAGCTTTACCTGATCGGAGTTCCCTGCGCCGGGGTGCTGGCCTCCACGATCCAGCCCGACACCGGTCTGACATCTGACAGCATCGCACCCAAATGCCTTGAATGCGATGCCCACCTGCCGCAGGGGTGCGACTTTGTGCCGACCCAGACTCCGGTGTCACCCGAACTGGAAAAGAAATACGCCGCCGAAATCGCCCGCCTGGAAGCGCTGACGCCCCAAGAACGCTGGGCCTACTGGAAAGAGCAGTTCAGCAAATGCATCAAATGCTACGCCTGCCGCCAGGTCTGCCCGTTCTGCTTCTGCGAGCAGTGCCTCTGCGATCGCAACAAGCCGCAGATGGTCGATACCACCCCGCGCCCGGCCGGCAACACCGCCTGGCACATCGTTCGGGCCATGCACCTGGCCGGCAGATGCGCGGGTTGTGCCGAATGCGAGCGGGTCTGCCCGATGGATATCCCGCTGAACCTCCTGAACCGCAAGATGGCCAAGGAACTGAAGGAGCTGTACGACTACGAGGCCGGCTTCCAGGTCAATGACAAGGGGCCGCTCAACAGCTACACCGAGAAGGACGACCAGAGCTTTATAAAATAAAGGCATTTGCCACGGAGGACACAGAGGTCACAGAGAAATTCAAAGACTTAAAAAACGATGGGAAAAACAGAAGGCTGTAAAGGCCTGACAAAAAAGTATTTGCCTTTGGTTTTAACCCCAAAAGAATTTAAGTTTTTGTTTTTTTCAAAAGTTTTTGTTTCCTCTGTGCTCTCTGTGCTCTCTGTGGCTAATAAAGGTTTTAGAATGCAAAAATACATCACCGAACAAAACCTGAACACCCTGCTGGACAAACTGATCGCCGAAGGTAAACGTGTGGTTGCCCCGCGTATGAACGCCGGCACTCCGCTCTACGAACCGCTCAAGAACTCCGGCGAAATTATCATCGACCAGCTGCCGCGCAGATCCGGCAAGGAAGCCTTCTTCCCGCTGTGCGAGGACATCATGTCCTACACAAAGGAAGGGCAGAAGGTCGAGCTCAAGGACATCGATCCGTCTCGCTTCCCGGAAACCGTGCTGGTGGGGGTGCGTCCCTGCGACGCCGCAGCGATACCGGTGCTGGATGCGGTCTTTTCCTGGGATTACAAGGACGAATTTTTCCTGGAGCGCAGAAAAAAGACCACCATCGTCGGGCTGGCCTGCACGAAAGCCGACGACGCCTGCTTCTGCACCGCGGTGGGGCTCTCGCCGTCCGACACCAAGGGGAGCGACCTGTTCCTGACCCCGCTGGAGGGGGGAGGGTACGCCTGCGAAACTTTCAGCGACAAGGGCGAAACACTGATCAACAGCCACGCCGGCCTCTTCAGCGAACCGAACAACGCAAAAACAGTTGCGCTGGCCGAACCGGGGACCGAAGCCTTCGACCTGCAAAAGGTCAAGGCGTGGCTGGACGAACACTTCGAAGACCCGGCCTGGGATTCCATCGCCACCCGCTGCGTCGGTTGCGGCGCCTGCGCCTTTGTCTGCCCCGCCTGCCACTGCTTCGACATCGTCGACGAAGGGACCGAGAAGAGCGGCAAGCGCAGGAAGAACTGGGATGCCTGCGGCTTCTGGAAATTCACGCACCACGCCTCGGGGCACAACCCCCGCGACCAGCAGCCCAAGCGTTACCGTAACCGCATCATGCACAAGTTCAAATACTACGACGACAAATTCGGGCAGACGCTCTGCACCGGTTGCGGCCGATGCATAAGGCTCTGTCCGGTCGGGATCGACATCGCGGCAATCGTGGAAGAGATCAGCAAAAAATAAAGAATAAATATCTGCCACAGAGGACACTGAGTTCACAGAGAAATTCAAAGGCAAAAACAGGGGAATGGCAGAAAGCTTTAAGTATTAACCCCAATAGGTTTAGTTTTTGCTTTTCTCAAGCGGTTTTGGTTTCCTCTGTGTCCTCTGTGGCAAAAAAGGTCTTAACTAATGTGTGATCACACCAACAAGAATATCTACCTCCCCTACCTGGCCACGGTCGAGGAAGTCATCGACGAAACCCCCGACGTCCGTACCCTTAAACTGGTGTTCCAGGACGAACAGGTCCGGGACAGCTTCAACTTCCGGGCCGGGCAGTTTGCCGAATACTCGGCCTTCGGGGCCGGTGAATCGACTTTTTGCATCGCATCTGCTCCCACCAGGAAAGGGTACATCGAATGCTGCTTCCGCTCTGTCGGCCGGGTCACGGAAGAGCTGCGCCGGTTGGAGGTGGGGGACAGCATCGGAGTCAGAGGTCCCTACGGCAACTCCTTTCCAATCGAACAGTTCGAAGGCAAAAACCTGGTCTTCGTGGCCGGCGGCATCGCGCTGCCACCGTTACGCACGCTGATCTGGAACTGTCTCGACCTGCGGGAGAAGTTCGGTGAAATCACCATCGTTTACGGCGCCAGGACCGAATCCGACCTGGTCTACAAGCGCGAGCTTAAGGAGTGGGAGGAGCGAGGAGACGTGCGTCTGGTCAAGACCGTCGATCCGGGCGGCAACAGTTCCGAATGGGATGGTAGAGTTGGTTTCGTGCCGACCATTCTTGAGGAAGCCGCGCCCGGTGCCGAAAACACGATCGCGCTGGTCTGCGGTCCGCCGATCATGATCAAGTTCACGTTGCCGGTGCTGGAGAAACTGGGCTTTACCGATGAGCAGGTCTACACCACGCTGGAGAACCGCATGAAATGTGGTCTGGGCAAGTGCGGCCGCTGCAATGTGGGCAACGTCTACGTCTGCAAGGACGGCCCGGTGTTTACCGCGAAACAGGTCAAGGCGATGCCGATGGAATTCTAGCCGGAGAGAGTTGACGACAGTATACGAAAAGGCGGCCGATTGGACGCCTTTTTTTTAAAGCGGATGTTCTCTGTTGAAAACTACTTTTGACCCAGAGCCTCTTCGATCCTTTTCAGGTCGAACCCTTCAATAATTCTGCCGTTGATCATGAAAGTAGGGGTGGAATCGATCTTGTGCCTCTTGGCGATTTCCAGCTGCTCCTCCTGGAGCTTGATCCCCCTGTGTGTGATTCTTTCAAATTTACCGATGCTGTCCATTCTGCCGGACATGACTTCCTGGTAGGCGCCGGCCCGGTCCGGCTGGGAAAGTATGTACTGAACCTTTTCTTTTGCCTTCAGATGACGCGGCAGAGGGAAAAAGAATACGTGCCTCGTGACATCCCGGCGGCTTTCGAAGTATTTGGATGCCTTCCGGCAGAACGGGCAATCCGGGTCGGTGAATTCGATCACGGTTTTGGGACCGTTGCCGATGGTGATTGATTTGCCCAGGTCCAGATCGGCCGCGCCGGCCGGCGCCTGAACAAAAATAACCACTGCTAGAATCATTAAAATTACTGCTGTCCTCATTTATCCGACTCCAGATGTATGTTATTAAGTGGCATTTTGTTCAGTTGGCGCATGGCAGCAGCATGGTAAATTCGCTGCCCTGTCCGGCGACGCTTTCCGCCCAGATCAATCCTCTGAAACTGTCCACGGCCAGTTTGCAGAACGCCAGGCCCAGTCCGGCTCCGCCCCGTTCCCTGCCGGAAGTGCTGCTCGATTGGGTAAAACGGTCAAAGATGCATTTCAGTTCATTTGAAGGGATGCCCTCGCCGGTGTCGCGGACACTGAGAACAACAAAACAGCCCGCTTCGGAAAAGTTTTCCGGTGCTGAAACATATTCGGGAATATTTATGGATTTTGTTCCAGGCGCTTTGATGCGGCGGCACGAGACCGTTATTTCACCTTCTTCGGGTGTAAATTTCAGCGAATTGCCGATCAGGTTACCCAGGATCCTGATCAGCGCGTTAGGGTCCGCTGACACGTCGGAGGTCCCCTCTTCTATGTTTAGTGAGAGAGTGATGCCGTCACGTTCGGCCGCGCGTGCAAGCTGGCCGACCACTTTACGGCAGATCTCCGCCAGACTGCATGGCCGGATGTTCAAATGCATCCTGCCCGCTTCGAAGCGTCTTATGTCAAGCAGGTTGTCGATCATCGTGACTACTTCATTGCAGCTGTCGATGGCCGACTGGAGATATTCGATCTGTTCGTCGTTGACCGGACCCAGTCTCCCTTCCCGCATGATGTCAATCGAGCCGATCACCGCGGCCATTGGATTCTTCATGTCGTGCGACAGCATCAGGAAAAAATCGTCCTTTTCCTGCTCCAGCCGGATCTTGTCGAGCACCGCCAGACGATGAGCCAGTGCCCGTTCAACCCGCATTAGCATGTCATCCAGAACAAACGGCTTGCTGATATAATCTTCGGCGCCTATTTTCATGCACTCCACGGCCAGCTCCTCGCTGCCGTGCCCGCTCATCATTATTACCGCTATGTCGCGCCCGGTGGATTTCGTCCGTTTCAGAACTTCGACTCCGTCAATACCAGGCATCCGTATGTCAAGCAGCATCAGGTTGTATTCACTGTCGTCCTGCAGTATGGCCAGTGCTTTTTCTCCGTCACCGGCCCATGAAGTGCAATATCCGGATCCTTCCAGCGCAAGCTTCAGTGCGAAGGCAATATCTGGCTCATCCTCAACTATCAAAACCTTTTCAGGTGATTTTTGAATCATCGCTACTGCTCCTTTTCAGTGCCGGCCAGAAATGCTTCTGCCAGAATCAGGTCTTCCGGCGTAGTAATCTTTATATTACGGTAGTCCCCGCGTACAATGCCGATTTTACCGCCATTGCGTTCTATCAGGGAAGCGTCATCGGTGCCGGTGAATCCGGCCGCTTCGGCCGACAAATGGGCAGCATGAATGATGCCAAAACGGAATGATTGCGGAGTCTGCGCCTGCCAGAGCGTGTCACGGGGAGGGGTGTCAACCACTATTCCGTTTGACACCACCTTGATGGTGTCCTTGGCCGGGACCGCGGCCAGTGCTCCATCCATGATTCTCGCAACGGAAATCGATTCGCTCAGAATTGCTTCCGTCACCAGCGGTCTTACGCCGTCGTGGATCAGAATCACATCGTCATCGTCCGCTATATCGCGTATCGCGTTCAACCCGTTCATTACCGAATTCTGCCGTTCCTTGCCGCCCGGTATGATGGCCGCCACCTTTTTGAAGCCGCAGGCTTCAACCACATGTTCCCGGCAATATGGGATCTCTTCGGCGGGAATTACAAGATAGATCGAATCTATCAGCGGAGATCGTTCAAAGACCGAGATGGTGCGGGCAACTATCGGCAATCCGTCCAACAGCAGGTACTGCTTGTTGACGGAAGCGCCCATGCGCTTGCCCATACCCGCCGCGGGAATCAGCGCGATTGATTTGAAAAACGTCATTAATTATTTCTCCGTAAGTATGTTAGCAGATTCCAGAAGAGAAGCAAGCAGCGCAGGAAAATCTTTTTCGGGGACAGTGCGGACATCGATCAGGAAACGATCCCGATGGACACGGCCGACAACAGGGGTGACGGTATGGCGCAGGGTCGCTTCAATCCGGCTGGGTGTTGCGCCGGCAATACTGAATCCCACCAGTGTGGTCGGCAGTTGCAGGAGCGGGAAAGAACCTCCTCCGGCGCTTGATTCGCCCGGATGCCGTTCCAGGGTTACGTTCTCCGGCAATTGCCCGCGCAGATAGCGCATCAGTCGGCCGGCGCGATCGGAGAGTTCTTTGGGGGACATGGTCAGCATTCGCAGCGTGGGGATTTCCGCCATTGCCTGCCGTTCATCACGATAGAGCCGCAGGGTGGCTTCGAGCGAGGCCAGGCTGAGCTTGTCCATGCGTAGCGCCCGTAACAACGGGTGTTTCTTCATCGGTTCAATCAGCTCTTTTTTCCCGACGATGATTCCGGCCTGGGGCCCGCCCAACAGCTTGTCGCCACTGAAGGTTACCACGTCTGCTCCGGCCTCCAGATTGCGCCGGATCGTCGGTTCTCCCTTGATGCCGTAAGGGGCAAGATCAACAAGGCATCCACTGCCGGCATCCAGCATCACCGGGATTCCTCTCTCGTGCCCCAGGGCGGACAGCTCTTCCAGCGTGGTTTCCGCGGTGAACCCGACAATGGCGAAGTTGCTGGTATGCACTTTCAGAAGCAGAGAGGTCGCATCGGTTATGGCCTCCAGATAGTCGCGGATATGGGTGCGGTTGGTGCATCCGGCCTCAACCAGCCTGGCCCCGCTCTGGCACATGACGTCCGGAATGCGGAACGAGCCGCCGATCTCCACCAGCTCGCCGCGGGAGACAATCACTTCCCTCCCCGTGGCCAGCGATGAAAGTGCCAGAATTACAGCGGCGGCATTGTTGTTGACCACCAGCGCCGCTTCGCTGCCGGTCAGTTCGCACAGCAATCCTTCCACGTGGCTATAGCGGGAGCCGCGTTCGCCGGTGGCCAGATCGAGCTCCAGGTTGGAATATCCGGCCGAAACGGTCTGGATGGCCTCTTCAGCCGCATCGGCAAGCGGTGAACGTCCCAGGTTGGTATGCACCACAACCCCGCTGCCGTTGATTACCTTGCGCAGGCTGGGGGCAGTCCGTGAGCGGAGTTCGGAGCCGATCATGCCAATAATCTCGCTGTTGTCAGGCAGATCTGTCCGTGCGCCGTTTTTTACCGAGTCACGCAGACGGTCGAGGATCTGGCGTACCACAAGCAGGACTTCCGGTCGCGGGTATTGTCCAAGCAACGGCCGTACCTGTGGCCATTCAAGAACACGGTCAACCTTGGGTATGTTTTTAAGCATATTCTGTTTGATCACGGTTACATTCACTTCCGTTATTTCACTAGACATCCAGTTGTGATCCGATTGATACCGGGATCGCCGCTCCCATCAGAACCTGCCCGCCATATTCGGCATTCTTGCGAACCAGGTCCTCGGCCGTGTCCGCGTCTCTCTTGCGGAAAGCTTCGATAATCTTTTGATGTTCCTGAACCGAGATTTCCATTCTGCCCGGAAGACTGAGCGACATGAATCGAAGGCGCTGGAATCTTGTCACCAGTCCCGCGATAAGTTCGCGGAGTTTTTCATTGTCGGCTGCTTTTATGAAAAGGTCATGGAAGTCGCTGTGAACCTTGAAGAAATGTTTGACGTCGTTATGCCTGGCCAGTTCCGCCAGCTTGTCATTGATCGCTTCTAGGCGGTCCAGGTCTTTCTTGCTCAGCTTCAGGCAGGCCCGCCGCGCGGCATAGCCCTCCATGATGCTCTTAATGGCATAAAACTCTTCAACATCCTTCTGGCTGAATTCGCTGACCACGGCGCCACGGCGCGGAATCACGGTCAGGTACCCTTCTGCCTCCAGCTGGCGGAATGCTTCGCGGATCGGGGTGCGGCTGATGCCGTACTGTTCGGCCAGTTCCGGTTCGGATACTTTGCTGCCAGCCTTGAGTCGTCCTGAAATTATGGCGTCGCGGATATGTTCAAGGATTTTTTCACGAAGTGTCAGGTGTTTTTCCATTGGCTTTTTCATAATAGGTATGACTCCGGGGGCTTTTTTGCAACATTGTATACAGTATGCAGTATTTGTCAATCTTAACTATGTGTATTAGCAGTTTTATTTATTGAATTGTCGGGCTCAATTTATATAAAACCGTCTGGATTGTATCAGCAGCAAAGATAAGAAAGCCGCTTGTGTTTTGGAGCCCTTGCAGGTAATCTGACCAACTTATGGATCCTGTGCGTCATCTGAAAATATCGATTTTTGTCCTGCTGATGCTGGTTTCGGTTGGGACCAGCGGTTTCATGCTCATTGAGAGCTGGCGTTTTCTCGACGCGCTTTACATGACGGTTATTACATTGGGAACAGTCGGATTCAAAGAGATCCACGACCTGTCCGATAACGGCAAGATCTTCACGATGACGCTGATCGTGGTGGGTGTCAGCGTTCTTGGTTATATTGTCGGCAGTCTGGCCCAGATCATGTTCGAGGGGCAGATCCAGCGGATCATGGGGAGGAAAAGAGTGGAAAAGATGATCGAAGCGCTTCATGGCCATTATATTATCTGCGGTTTCGGCCGGATAGGCTCGCTGATCTGCAAGGAGTTCAAGTCCAACAAGTTGCCGTTCGTAATTGTGGAGAAGAATGTGGATGCGATGGAAAAGCTCGATGAGGAGGGCTACCTCCACATGCGCGGGGATGCAACGCTGGATGAAACGTTGCTCAAGGCCGGCATCAAACGGGCCAAGGGGTTGATATCGGTGGTTACCTCGGATACGGAAAATGTCTATATAACCCTGACCGCCCGGGGGCTGAACCCGGATCTTTACATTCTGGCCCGCTCCGGTGAAGAGGGCTCCGATATCAAGCTCAAGCGCGCCGGCGCAAACAAGGTCGTCTCGCCCTACATCATCGGCGGTAGCAGGATGGCGCAGTCGGTTTTGCGTCCCAACGTGGTGGATTTTATCGAGATTGCCACCGGCAGCGAACATATGGACCTGCAGATGGAGGAGATCACCATTCCGGATCATTCCGCCTTTGCCGGCGAGACCCTGGTCAGTTCCGGTTTCCGCAAGGAGATCGGCGTAATTATCGTCGGTATCAAGAAGTCCCACGGCAAAATGGTCTTCAATCCCCATTCCCAGGCTAAAATCGAGGGGGGCGATACGCTGATCGTGCTGGGAGAACCGCAATCCATTGCCAAACTCGAGGATCTGGTGGAACGTACCGCCACTGACTCGGTAATAAAAAAACATCGGAAAGAGCATCAATGAAACAGACAATTCACGCCCATGTCCCCTATGCCCGTCTGGCCGAACACCTGGAATATGCGATCAAGCACCGTGTCAACCCAGAGGTTTTCCTGTCAGCCGATTCACTTGACACAATGGTCTGGGAAGAACTGGCCTGCCACGCCAGCGTGCTGCATGAAGCCGGTTTGGCGACAACCATCCATGCGCCGTTCATGGACTTAAACCCCGGGGCGATCGATTCGAGTATCCGCGAAGCTACCCGCAATCGCATCCGGCAGGTGATGCGCGCCGCGGAACTGCTCCGCCCCAGGGTGATCGTGGTTCATCCCGGTTACGATGATCTGCACTATGGCGACAACAGCCTGGCTTGGCTGAAGAACAGCATCGCGTTCTGGCGCGAATTCGTGCCTCGGGCCCGCGAACTGGGTACGATTCTGGCGGTGGAAAACATCTTTGAAAAGGAGCCTTCCACGATCAAGGCGCTGCTGGACGCCATTGACGACCCCTGTTTCCGTCACTGCTTTGACGTGGGGCACTGGAACATGTTCAAGACCGTTACCATGGAGGAATGGTTCAGCGAGCTCGGTTCATATATTGCAGAGAGTCATATCCACGATAACAATGGCCGCAGCGACGAACATCTGCCGGTGGGCGAGGGGAGTATCGATTTTGCCGGTTTCTTCCAGTTGCTTACCCGCTACGCGCCCGATGCGGTCTGGACCATAGAGGCCCACAGCACCGAGCGTCTGCAGCGCGCACTCTCCAATATCGAAAAATATGTCTGAATTAATAAATCATTCAAGTTCAGGGAGATAGATGATGACAGATAAAATACTTGTTGTTGGCGGCTGCGGCTACATCGGCAGCCACGTTGTCCGCCAGCTTTCGGAATCAGGCCGCACGGTCGTGGTATATGACAACCTCTCCACCGGTTTTCGCGATGCCCTGATCCATGGCGAAGAGCTGGTCGAGGGCGATCTGGCTGACAGGGAAACCCTGGATGCACTTTTCACCAGTCACCAGTTTAAAACGGTGCTGCATTTTGCCGCCGCGATCATCGCTCCCGAATCGGTTTCCAAACCGCTGAAATACTACGGCAACAACACCAGAAACACTCTCGGTCTGCTGGAAACCTGCGTCAAGCACGGCGTGGAACGCTTCGTCTTCTCAAGCACCGCTGCCGTTTACGGTTTTCCAGAGGGGGGGGCGGCTTCTGAGGAAAGCGAGCTGGCGCCGATCAATCCCTATGGCACTTCCAAGCTGATGAGTGAATGGATGCTGCGGGATGTGGCTGCGGCGCACGGCATGCGCTATGTCGCGCTGCGCTATTTCAACGTGGCCGGCGCTGATCCGCAGGCTCGCATGGGGCAGCGCACACCAGAGGCGACGCACCTGATCAAGGTGGCTTGTCAGGCGGCGCTGGGGATGCGGGAAAACATCAGTATCTACGGCAGCGATTATCCCACGCCTGACGGGACCGGCATCCGCGACTACATCCATATCGAGGATCTGGCCTCCGCCCATCTGCATGCGCTGGAGTACCTGGGAAACGGCGGCGAGTCCACCGCGATGAACGTGGGCTACGGCCGGGGCAGCAGCGTGCGGGAAGTGCTTGAGGTGGTAAAAGAGGTCAGTGGAATCGATTTTGCGATACTGGAAGCGGAGCGACGGCCGGGCGACCCAGCCTCGCTGGTGGCAAAAGCCGATAAGATCAGGCGCTTGACCGGCTGGCAGCCGTGTTTCGACAGTCTCGGGACGATCGTCAGTGACGCCTGGCGCTGGGAAAGCAAGCTGGCCGGGAGATAATTATTGGAAAAGCTGGGGACTGCGTATTTTCATGGTGGCTTCCCGCTTGCTCTTCCGCTCTATTCGCGCCTTGTTTTTTTGAATTATTATGATACAACTGCGGGCAGTTTTTAGCTTTTGTAGATATTTCAGAGTCAGGTACGGGAACCAATGGACTTCACAAGCCTTTACACCACCCGCATACAGAAAAACTTCGATGATGATCAGGCCGAGATTCTGAATACTTTTCTTGAAAAGGCGGTTTCGAAAGAGGCCGCCAAGGTAACCCTGATCAATTACCACCAGGGGCTGCCGATCATGTATCCCGCAACGGTAGTGGCCGTGGAGCGGGGGACCCTGGATCTAGATGTCCATCCGCAGCAGGCGGTTGCGATAGATGGGGACCGTTATACCCTGATCCGCAGCAAGCTGTTCCCGTATGCGATCGCCGCCCACGTTCAATATGTAAATGTCAAGAAACACGCGGTAACGCTCAACAAGCTATGCTATGTCGAAATCCTGGCCGAAAAGCGCAATGCGGTCAGGCTGAGCCTGGACCCGCCGGTGGACGCCTCCATCGTCCATGAAGGGGTGGAGATCGTCGGCAAGCTGCTGGATATCTCTGTTCAGGGTGTAGCGATGAAGCTTGACCACTATCTGGAGCTCGAACCCGGAACCGATGTATCCATCCAGTTCATGCTGCCGGACCTGGCCCAGCAGAAACAGGTGCTGATGGAGCTGGCGGCGACACTGGTAAATATTGACGGGCAGGCATCGCCCTATCGCTGCCGCTTCAAGGTGTCTCCCGGCAAACAGCAGGAGCAGCTGATATCGCGCTATGTTTTTCAACGTCAGGTGGAAGTGATTCACGGCTTGAAGGATGTTGCGGAGTGACATCTGTTTGAAACAGGCAGGGCAGTAAATCAGAAACAGGCCGTTCCGTAATATCGGGCGGCCTGTTTTACTTCGCGACTGTTTTGATGCTTTGCCTGAGCGTAGGGTAGATGTCCAACGGGAGCGGCTTCCCGTCAATAACCTTCAGCACGCTCAAGTGCAAATGGGTCGGAGAGCGCCGCCTGGCGGCGTTCAAGCCGCTGCGGCCGATAGTTGCCAGCGGGGTTCCGGGTTTGACAACCTGGCCCAGTTCAACCAGCAACTGATCGTTGTGGGCGTAGTAGACCAGGAGTTCGCCGGCTGGTTCGTATACCCAGATGTATTTGCCTCCCCGCAGTTTGCCGGAAGGTTCCCAATCCTTCTCCAACGCCACCACGATGCCGCCGGTCATTGACAGCACCCTGACCGGCTTTCCGGTGCGGTCGTCAAGATTGTCCCGGTTGCGATCCCTGATGAAAATGTCCAAGGCCGGATGTCCGCCGTGAAGGTTCCCGCTGAAAAAATCATATCCACCCGTCACAAATCCGTGGGTGCGACCGCCGTCGATGGCGTGCAAGTCGTAACCTGACACCGGGAAAACCCACTCCGATACGGGGTGGTCCTTGCCGCCACGGAGGTAGTACTCCTGGCGCACCGCAGCCAGGATTCGTGTCAGCTCGGTTTTTGCCGCCGACCTGGCGATCCTGCCGTCCCGGATGCCGTTGTTCAGCTCGTTGTAGACCGTGCAGGGGGGAATGGAGGCTTTGTCATTTGCAGTCGCGCGAGCCGTGTCGGTCAGTTCGTCAAGGTCCGGCCCGGCTGATTCCGCTGCAGCGTAAAGTGCAGACGAGAGTGTCAGCGATACAAGAAAATAGAGCAGGGTACTGCGTTTCATCATGAGTTCCGATCAGGAAAGTGGTCGCAAAATCTGCCGGAAAAGCATATCATCCCGCGAAAGACCGAACAACACAATTAAGGGGCGGAATCCTGATGAACCTTACGAAGAAACATATCCTGGCATTTCTCAAACAGCTGGAAGGGGCATCCCATTTTGCCGTTCTGGTGCGGGAGTTTGGCGGCAACCACGTCAAGCGAGAGCTGAAAAACATGCTGGACGATATGGCCGCTGACGGCGAGATTGTCCGGCTGAAGGGGAACGCCTATGCACTGGCGGGACCGGTCAGGACCGTGCGCGGCCGCATAGCGGTACACCGTGACGGCTATGGTTTTGTGACCCCCGAGTCGGGCGGCGAGGATGTCTTCATCCCGTCAAAACAGCTGAAAGGTGCTCTGCATGGCGACCTGGTGGAAACAACCTCGGAGCGGAGCCGGATGGGTGGCAACAAGCTGGACGGTCGGGTCGTGTCGGTTCTGGAGCGGGCCACCAGCCGCGTCGTCGGCCGATACGAGGAAACCCGGCGCGGAGCGATCGTCATTCCCGAGGACCAGCGCCTCAACCTGGTGGTGGAGATCCCGGTCAAGGGGCGCGGGGCGGCCGAGGACGGCCATCAGGTGGTGGCCGAGCTGACCCGCTACCCGATTGGCGGCCGTCCCGCGGAAGGGCGGGTCGTGGAGGTGCTGGGCTGGCCGGATGACCCGGAGGTTGAAGTGCAGTCGGTGATCCGTCGCTTCGATCTGCCGCATATCTTCGAAAAGGGTGTGTTGGACGAGGCCGAAGGTATCGCCGAGACCGTCTCGGCGGATGATTTGAAGGGCAGGACCGATCTGCGCGATATGCCGACCGTGACGATTGACGGCGAAACAGCCCGCGATTTCGACGATGCCGTTTCCCTGCGCCGCGAGGGGGACAACTTCCGCTTGTGGGTCTCGATCGCCGATGTTTCGCACTATGTAAAAAAAGACAGCCCGCTGGATCGCGAGGCCTATCTGCGCGGCACGTCGGTCTATTTTCCCGACCGCTGCATACCGATGCTGCCGGAGCGCCTCTCGAACGGCATCTGTTCGCTCAATCCGCAGGTTGACCGGCTGACGATGACGGCCGAGATGCTGTTCGATTCCTTGGGCACAATGCTGGCTTCGACTTTTTACCCCAGCGTCATCAAGAGCTCGGCCCGCCTGACCTACACCATAGTCAAGAAGATCATTGTCGATGACGACCGGGAGGTTGCGGACAAGTACAGGCCGCTGACTGGCATGCTGGCCGGGATGAAAACATTGGCCCTCAGCCTGCAGCAGATGCGCAAAAAAAGGGGCAGCATCGACTTCGACCTGCCCGAACCTGAGATCATCATCGGCCTGACCGGCCAGACCGAGGGGATCATCCGCGCCGAACGCAACCTGGCCCACCAGCTGATCGAGGAGTTCATGCTGGCCGCCAATGAAGCGGTGGCAAGTTTCATCACCTCGCGGGACATTCCATTCCTGTACCGTGTCCACGAGAATCCCGACCCGGCCAAACTGAACACCTTCCGGGAGTTTGTCTTCGGATTCGGTTATGAGTTTGCGCTGGTGGACGACAGGGTCAACCCGCTGGAGCTGCAGCGCCTGCTGGCTCAGGCTGATGGCCGTCCCGAAGAGCGCATGGTCAACTATGCGCTGCTGCGCTGTATGAAACAGGCCCGCTACGCCGCCGAAAACGTGGGGCATTTCGGGCTGGCCTCGGCTTGCTACTGCCACTTTACCTCGCCGATCCGACGTTATCCCGACCTTGTCGTGCATCGCATATTGAAGGCTGCGCTTCTGGCCGGAAGCGAAGGGAAGCGCGCCACAAAACAGCTTGCCATTGCCACCGAACGTCTGGGGGAGGTTGCCGAGCATACCAGCAAACGGGAGCGGGTGGCGATGGAGGCCGAACGGGACGTGGTCGAGATGAAAAAACTACAGTATATGCAGCAGCACCTGGGAGAAGAGTTTGACGGTTACATTTCGGGGGTGACCGGCTTCGGTTTTTTTGTGGAGCTGGAGGAACTGTTCGTCGAGGGGTTGGTGCATGTCTCGACCCTGGCGGATGACCTGTACAATTTTGTCGAGAAGCAGCACTCGCTGATCGGCCAGCATTCGCGGCGTGTATTCCGCATCGGCGATGCGGCGCGGGTCAAGGTGGCTTCCGTATCTCCAGCCACGCGCCGCATCGAGTTCGTACTGGCGGCGCATGTATCATCTTCACCCCAAAGCGGAACAGCACCGCAGTCGGCCGGAACGGAAGAATACCCGCGGGTGCCGCTGCGGGGCAAACGGCCATCCGGCATACAGCCACGTCCGGATAAGGGGGGCGCTGAACGCGCCCGTGGCGCAGGCAGGGGCGGTGCTGGCGGCAAGGGGCGGACAGGGGGCCGGAAACGGCGATAATGGCCGTTCATGCCGAATCAGGTTGCGTGACAACCTGCCGCTGTGATAGGAAATGGGCGGCGAACGTTCAATCAAATCCATGTTCAAGGATCAGGAAAGAAGCATGAGTGAAGAAAAGGTAGTGCCGTTTATCGAGCATCTGGTCGAGCTGCGCAAGCGGCTGATTATTATTGTGGTTGCAGTCGTAGTCGGCATGGGGGTGGCCTGGAACTACTCCAATGATCTGATGAGGTTTGTGGAAAAGCCGCTGACCGGCAAGACCTATCTGACCGATATCAAAAAAGATGTCTACCTTAAGGTCAAGGAACTGGCCCCTTCGATGTACACCCGCTACAAGCTGGAACAGGAAATCAACGCGCCCCAGAAGCTGAGACCACTCAACTACAGCGCTCCGCTGGAACCGTTCTTCATCCAGTGCAAGATCTCGATGCTGGCCGGATTCATCCTGGCGCTGCCGATAGTGTTCTACCAGCTCTGGCTGTTCATCGCTCCTGGCCTGACCCGTAGCGAACGGCGGATGGTGATGCCGTTTGTCACCGCCGCCACGCTTACCTTCTGCGTCGGCGCCATGTTCTTCCTGGTGATAATCTGGCCGGTGATCATCAATTTTTCCCTGTCATACGAGGCGGAGGGACTGCAGAGCTGGTTCAACATCAGCGCCTATATCAATTTCTGCCTGCGGCTGATACTGGTTTTCGGCCTGATCTTCGAACTGCCGGTGCTGACGCTGCTCCTGTCGCGTTTCGGAATCGTCAGCTACGAGTTCCTGGCGCCGAAACGTAAATACGCGTTGCTGGCCAGCTCGATTATTGCCGCTTTCCATGCCGACCTGATCACGATGTTCGTGATCATGGTTCCGCTCTACCTGATGTACGAGATCAGTATCTGGGTCGCCCTGATCTTCGGCAAGAAAAAAGTCAAAATCGAAGACCAGCTTCCGGCAACCTAGCTTGCAGCAACTATCATTACAGGAGGTCCATCATGGCTGTCTCGACTATCGGCATTTTGACCGGAGGCGGCGATTGCCCCGGGCTGAACGCGGTTATCCGCGGAGTGGTGAAGAGCGCCATCATCCGCCACGGCTGGAACGTGATCGGCATCGAGGACGGTTTTGACGGGCTGCTGAATCCGGAAAAGTGCCGGCCGCTGACCCTTGACAGTGTGAGGGGAATCCTGCCTCGCGGCGGCACCATCCTGGGAACGACCAATCGCGGTAACCCCTTCGAGTATCCGCTGGAGCAGGATGGCAGGATCATACGGGTAGATTATTCCGACCGTGTGGTGGACAACATCCGCCAGCTGGGGATTGATGCGCTGGTTGCCGTGGGGGGCGAGGGTTCGGTCAAGATCGCTTTGGGACTCTGGCAGAAAGGGGTGCCGGTGGTCGGAGTGCCCAAGACCATCGACAATGACCTGCGCGAGACCGATTTCACCTTTGGTTATAACACCGCGCTGGAGACCGCCACCGACGCTTTGGACAAGCTGCACACAACCGCCGAGAGCCACCACCGGGTGATGATCCTGGAGGTGATGGGGCGCTACGCCGGTTGGATCGCCCTTGAATCGGGTATTGCCGGCGGCGCGGATGTGATTCTGATCCCGGAGATCCCGTTCGATATCGCTCGAATCTGCAGTGCAATCAAGGAGCGTTCGGCACGTGGCAGCCGTTTCAGCATCATCGTGGCGGCCGAGGGCGCTTTTCCGATGGGGGGCGACCGGGTCGTGCTCCAGTCCGCCAGTGAAAAACAGGCTATCGAGCGTTTGGGCGGCATTGGACAATTCGTCGCGAAAAAAATTGAACAGTGCCTGGACATGGATGTGCGGGTGACCGTCCTGGGACACCTGCAGCGTGGCGGTTCACCAACCACCTTCGACCGTGCCCTGGGAAGCCGTTTCGGCACCAGGGCGGTGCAGATGATCGCCGATGGCGAATTCGGGCGGATGGCCTGCTTGAAGGGGCGCAGCATCACATCGGTGCCGATGGAGGATGCCATACGCGATCTGAAGCTGGTTGACCCCCAAGGCGAGATCGTTGCTGCGGCCGAGGATCTGGGCATCATGCTCGGCCGCTGAGAGCGGACTTGCACAGCAATCTACAAAATTAGGTTGACAAACCTCCTGAAAACCCCTAAAAGGATAAAAAATGTCTTGTTAGGGGTTTTCTCAATGATGGAGCTCACCCGTAAAGGGGAATATGCAATTCGTGGAATAGTCTACCTGGCGGCGCAGCCGCCTGATCGGGTCTGTCTGCTGAGTGACATTGCCGCGGCGGTGGACGTGCCCGCAACGTTTCTTGCCAAGATATTCCAGCAGTTCAGCAAGATCGGCCTGGTCAAGTCCTATCGCGGAACAGGCGGAGGATTCCTGCTGGGGCGCGTCCCGGAGAAGATTACGCTGCTTGAGGTTGTTGAAGCGGTAGAAGGGCCGATCGTTCCCAACCGCTGCGTTGTCGGCGCCGGAGAATGCGTGCGCGACGTTACATGCAAGGTGCATCCGGTCTGGAAAAGGGTCCAGGGACAGGTTCGCGATGTTCTTGCGGGGGTCACCTTGAAAGAACTTTCAGAGGTATAATCCCCACGATGCGGTGAGGGGGGGCTGACCCCCCAAAAAAATTTTGTCCTGTAATAGGACAAAAAAAGTCTTAATTACCCTGTTGCTTGCGCTTGTTAAATTACGGTTTATACTGTCAAAAGATTGTTTGATGCCACTTGATAGCGGTTACGGAATTAAGGTTATAAATTTACAGGAGGTAGTATGGATGCATTGATGCTCAGCAGGTTGCAGTTCGCGGTTACAGGAATGTTTCATTTTATTTTTGTGCCGCTGACATTGGGACTCTCGATCATGATTGCCTGGATGGAGACGCGCTACGTTGCCACCGGTGACGAAATGTGGCTGCGGATGACCAAGTTCTGGGGCAAGCTGTTCCTGATCAACTTTGCGCTGGGGGTAGTCACCGGAATAACGATGGAGTTCCAGTTCGGTATGAACTGGGCCGAGTATTCGCGTTATGTCGGCGATATCTTCGGGGCCCCGTTGGCGATCGAGGCCACGGTGGCTTTTTTCATGGAATCGGTATTCATTGGATTATGGATTTTCGGTTGGGACAAGGTCTCAAAGAAGGTGCATCTGTTGTCGATCTGGCTGGTGGCGATCGCAACCAATCTTTCCGCTCTATGGATATTGCTGGCCAATGGTTGGATGCAGAATCCGGTCGGCTACGTGATCCGCAACAACCGCGCCGAGATGGTCGATTTTACCGCGCTGATTACCAATCCCTACGGCCTGATCAAGTTCGGCCACCAGATAGTATCCGGTTATACCGTGGCGGCCTTTTTCGTGATGGGCATAGCCGCCTGGCATCTGCTGCGTAAGAACGAAGTTGATTTTTTCAAACGTTCTTTCAGGCAGGCCGCGCTCTTCGGCCTGGTTTCCGCGATTCTCGTGGCCGGAATCGGAGATATGCATGCGGTTGAAATCGCCAAGGTGCAGCCGGCCAAGTTTGCGGCCATGGAGTCGATCTGGGAAACCCAGAAGAACGCCGGAATGAACCTGATTCTGTTGCCGGACGAGAAGCGCGAGTGTAACGCGATCGAGCGTCTGTGCGTTCCCAACATGGTCAGCATGCTCGCATTCCATGATTCCACGGCGGAAGTCAAGGGACTCAAGGATTTTCCCAAGGACGAACGTCCGCCGGTGCTGCCGGTATTCCTCAGCTTCCGCCTGATGGTCGGGCTGGGAACATATTTCATCCTGGCCAGCGCGCTGGCGGTATTGCTGTCGTTCAGGAAGAACCTTGAGGATAATCGCATGTTCCTGACCGTGCTGCTGTTCTCGCTCCCGCTCCCATACATCGCCAACCAGCTGGGATGGCTGGTGGCCGAGGTGGGACGCCAGCCCTGGATTGTCTATGGCGTGCTCAAGACCGCCGCCGCCGTCTCGAAAAGCGTCTCCACGTTGCAGGTCGCGATTTCGCTGGCCGGCTTTACCATCCTCTACGGCGCCCTGGGGGTGATAGATATCTATCTGCTTGGCAAATATGCCAGAAAAGGACCGGACAATGATCTTTCCGGGATCATCAATGTTCAGGGGAGGGGTTAAACCATGGAAGCCAATGTTTTTCAGATAATCTGGTTTGCGGTGTGGGGTGTTCTGTGGGGAGTTTATTTCATGCTTGACGGCTTTGTGCTGGGAACCGGCTTCATGTCCGGTTTCCTCGCCAAAAACGATACCGAGCGTCGGGTGCTGATCAACACCGTGGGGCCGGTCTGGGACGGCAATGAGGTCTGGCTGGTAACGGCCGGGGGGGTGACCTTTGCCGCCTTCCCGACCACCTACGCGCTGATGTTCAGCAATCTTTACACGGCTCTGCTGCTGCTCTTGTTTTCCCTGATAGTGCGTGGCGTGGCCTTTGAATTCCGCGGCAAGATGGACAGTGCCGGATGGAAATCAGGCTGGGATATGGCGCTGACCGTTTCCAGCTTTTTACCGGCCCTGCTGTTCGGCGTCGCCTTCGGCAATATCTTCAAGGGTATCCCCATGCGCAACGACTTTGCCACCGCAAACTTTGCCTATGACGGATCGCTACTGACGCTGCTCAATCCATACGGACTTCTTACCGGTGTTCTGTTCGTGATGCTGTTTGCCGTCCACGGCTCCCTCTATGCCGCAATCAAGACCACCGGCGAACTCTCGGACAGGGCCGGTCAGATGGCCGCCAGGCTCTGGTTGCCGTTGCTGGTTGTCGCGGTGGCGTTTCTCGGATACAGCTATCCCGCGACTAAGCTGTACTCGAATTACATTTCAACTCCCGTGCTGATTTTCCTGCCGCTGGTTGCCGTGGTGTCGCTGCTGCTGGTCAAGGTGTTTACGTCAAAGGGACGCCTGCACATGGCTTTCCTGTTCTCCTGCCTGACGATCACATTCGTCTGCTTCACCGGCGTGGCCGGGCTCTTTCCAAACCTGATTCCGTCCAGCCTGGATCCGCTCTCAAACCTGACAATATACAACTCATCGTCCAGTCTGTATACCCTCAAGCTGATGGCCGGCGTGGCGGTGGTCTTTGTGCCGATCGTAATCTGCTACAAGATCTGGGTCTACCGGATATTCCGTGGCCGGGTCAGCAACGAGGACGTGCTTGGAAATCATGAAGCATACTAAATTGCAGGTAACCTATTGATTTTATATTAATAGTGTTCAATATGCTTGACATGTTCAGATTGCTCAAGTATGGTCGCCGCATCTGAATGGAAACGCCAACGTCCCGGAAAACCGGGATTTTGGCGTTTTACGGATAAATTTATAATGAAAGGAGCACCACGCCGGAGATACGCCCGTCAGTACAACCGGGCAACGACGCCGCTCCGGCAAAGCCGATACAACTCCCAACTCTTTTATTATGAGAAATTTAATTATCTATCTGTCATGCCTGGTTTTTTTAGCGGCATGTGAAAATGCGCCATTCATAAAGAATGAAATTCAAACGACCACATCAATGGCCACCGAAACCTCTCTGCTTGACACCAAAAGCATCTCCACTATCCAGAGAAAAAAACAACAATTGATCATAGAACTGGCTTTTGCACGTAAGACCACTCCGGAGCGTGCCCGCTATCTGGCCGGTATATGTTACGACAAGACCGTCGGCACGGTTTTCATGCCGTTTGATCTGGCCGAAATCGCACTGGCGGAAACCGGCGGGCATAGGCTCTCCGCGCAGGCGGTATCTCCGATGGGCGCTATCGGGGTCTGGCAGCTGATGCCCTACCGGGCCAAAAGCCATGGATATCAGCCCAAGGATATGAAGGATGATTCAAAATGCGCCGAAGCAGCCGTGCTTGAGCTTTATACGAAGCTGGGAATGGCGCAGGGCGATCTTGAACGAGCCAAAAAATACTACTGCGGACAGGGGCCTCAGGCCAACGCCTACATCAGGAAAATACGCCTTATACGGCGTGAAATGCTGGCTGAATTCGAAAAACAGGGTGACAAGCTTGCCCTGGCCGATATCTCTACGAGGATACGTTGAGGGAATTCAGCAGTTGTCTTTTTTCCTGTCTGATGCCGTCGCCGAAGGGGATGCGCTGAACCCTCAGCCGGGGTGATTTTGCTTGATAAGAAAGCGGCCGCTCTGATATAGTCGGGCGGCTTTTTTTGTGATTATCCACGTATTCAGATAGGGAGGCTATGTGAAGAGGGAAATGTCTTCCGACGGCACGAACGGCCTTACATTACGCACCAAAATGGTGCTTCTTTCCGCTTCGGCTTTTGTCGGCATCCTGCTGGTTACGGTGATCAGCCTGATGCTGATGAACCAGGTGCGGGTCGGCAGCGCTGCCTACAAGACCATCATCGATAATAAGGATGCGCTTGAAAACATAGCGCTGCTTAAATCGGACCTTTATCAGATCAGCTACGATTTGCAGAAGTTCATGCTCGAAGCCGACAAGGTTGCCGCCGACAAGTACGCTGCGGATATAAAGAGCAGGACCGCCGAGATCGACAAGAAGTTTGAAGCCGGTCTGAAGCTGGCCGAGGTTCCGGCCCGGCGCGATGTGATCAACAAGGCCAGCAACATCTGGAAGGAATACAGGAAGACGCTGCTGGATGAGGTCTTGCCAGCGGTCAGCCGCGGAGAGATATTCACCGCCAGCAACCTGATGTCCGGGGTGCAGGCCGAGCGTTTCAACGTATTCAGTACAACTGTCGCAACCATGGTTGAAACCATCCGCCGCGATGTCATGGCTACCGAGGAAGCGGTGTCCGCTGCGGTCCTCAACAAGATAATAATCAACACCGTAGTGGCACTGTTTACGATTGGCGTGATCACACTGTTTTCCTACCTTGTTACAAGGTCCATTACCGGACCGCTCAATGCCTGTGTCGATTTTGCCCGCACCGTGGCCGACGGCCGCCTCAACCTTCGTCTTGAGGTTTCCGGGGGGGGAGAGACCGCCGCGCTGGCGGTTGCGATGAACACCATGGCCGAGAACCTGAACAGCATGGTGTCTCGTGTCAATACTGCGGCGGAGGTGCTTACCTCGATTGACAACAACATCGAAAAGGCGGCCCACCAGGTGGTAAGTTCAGCGCAACTACAGGAAAAGTCAGTCAAGGAGACTTCCCAGGCGGTTACGCAGATCAAGGATTCCGTCCGTGAGGTTTCCGAAGGGGTGGATCAGTTGGCCACATCGGCCGGCGAGACCGCGTCTTCTTCGCTGGAGATGGCCGCCAGTATCGAGGAAGTGGCCATCAGCGCTGAAAAACTGGGCGGGGCGGTCGAAGAGGTCAGTTCGTCAATCACCGAAATGGCTTCATCGATCAGGGAAATCGGGGCCAGCATCGTCAATCTGCTGGATGCCTCCAGCACCACCGCTTCTTCCATCGCCGAGATGGATGCCACGATCAAGCAGGTTGAAAAGAATGCGATGGACACCTCGGCCATCTCCGAATCGGTGAGAAGTGACGCCGAGACCGGCAAGAAAGCGGTAGAGGAAGCAATTGCCGGTATGCAGGCGATCCGCAGCTCATCGAAGATAACCGCCGAGGTGATTGAAAACCTGTCGCTGAGGGCCAATGACATAGGGGCGATTCTTTCGGTGATCGATGAAGTGGCGGAACAGACCAATCTTCTGGCGCTGAATGCAGCAATTATTGCCGCCCAGGCCGGGGAACACGGCAAGGGCTTTGCCGTGGTTGCCGATGAAATCCGGGAGCTGGCCGAACGCACCAGCAGCTCCACCCGAGAGATAGCCGCGGTGATCAAGGGTGTCCAGGAGGATACCCGCCGTGCCGTTGACGCCATCAGTCAGGCGGAAAACAGCATTGCCGAGGGTGAAAAGCTTTCGCAGCATTCGGGGGCCGCCCTGGAGAAGATCGTGACCGGTGTCAAACGGGCCAGTATCCAGGTAAGCGAGATCGCCAGGGCCACCGTCGAACAGGCCCGGGGCAGTCACTGCATCAAAGAGGCGATGGAGAGCGTCGAGGAGATGGTCGGACACATCGCCAACTCGGCCCGGGAGCATACCCAGGGCACCGACCTGATCACTTCGGCGGTAGAGCGCATGAAGGACCTTACCACCCATGTGCGCACTTCCACCCGCGAACAGAGCCGTGCCAGCAGCCTGATCGCCCGCTCGACCGAGAACGTCACCTCGCTGGTCGGACATATCCGTGACGCCTGCCGGTTGCAGGTGGAGAGCAGCGTCAAGATTTCCGAATCGGTCAACAATATCCAGATATCCACCAATGCCAACAGCCATGCCGCCAAGGTCATGGATGCCTCGGTTACCGGTCTGTCACGTCAGATTGACCTTCTGGAGAAGGAGATGACCGGTTTCAAAATATGATCCGGTTTCAAATACATTATGAGCAGGCTTGAAAAACGATTATCAGAGCTGAAAGAGCGTGACCAGAAGGCGCTGGTCACATTCATCACCGCCGGTGACCCGGATCTTTCCGGCACGGAGCGGATAATCCATGCCCTTGAAGCAGCCGGGGCCGATGTGATCGAGTTGGGTGTTCCCTTCTCGGACCCGATGGCGGATGGTCCCACCATCCAGCTTTCATCGGAGCGGGCCTTGGCATCCGGGACAACGCTGACGGGAATTCTGGCAACCGTAAAAAAAGTCCGGGTCAGTTCCCGGATACCGATCATTCTGATGGGGTATCTGAACCCGGTCTACGCCTATGGTTACGAGCGGTTCTGCCGCGATGCCGCCGATGCCGGCGTGGATGGTGTCCTGCTGGTGGACCTGCCCCCCGAGGAATCGGGTGAGTTGCTGCCGTACGCTCAGCAATACGGCATAGACGTCATCTTCCTGCTTACCCCGACCTCCGATTCTTCCAGGATAAAGCTGGTGAATAAAATCGGCCGGGGTTTTGTCTATTATGTTACCGTGACCGGTGTTACCGGTGCCCGGCAGGCGGTTTCGGATTCATTGAAAACCGAGCTGGCTAACATAATGGAAAAGGTCAAGCTGCCTGTCATGGCCGGTTTTGGTATCTCCACGCCGGAACAGGCTGCCGAGGTGTCCGGTTTGGCTGACGGGGTCGTGGTTGGAAGCGCAATCGTCAGGTTGTTTGAAAAACAGTCCGGACCGCAGCTGGAACAGGAACTTGGACAGCTGGTCCAGTCGCTGAAACAGGCCATTTGCTGAAGGTTGAACAGGCTTGACACCACCGGGTAATTCTGTTACCTAGCTTTTTTACCGATAGTTAAATTATTTAGGATTGTGAAAGACGCGAGGCCGACCATGAGCTGGTTCACCAAAGAAAAAACCGGGTTAGAAAAATCCGACGGCAAAAAAGTCAAGGTTCCCGAGGGAATGTGGATCAAGTGCCAGGGATGCTCGGAAACAGTTTTGAGCAAGGATGTGGAGGCCAACCTGCAGGTCTGCCCCAAATGCGGCTATCACTACCGTATCTCTGCCCGCAAAAGACTTGAAGCGCTGTTGGACGGCGGAAGCTGGCAAGAGTTTGACGCCGAGATCACATCGGTTGACTTCCTTGAGTTCAAGGACGCCAAAAGCTATCAGGACCGAATCGACGCCGCTCTTTCCAAGGGCGGTTCGAAGGATGCGGTCATCTGTGTGGAGGGGGCGATCGAGGAAATGGCGGTACAGGTTTCCTGTTTCGACTTCTCGTTCATGGGTGGAAGCATGGGGAGCGTGGTCGGCGAAAAGATCACCCGTTCCATCGAGCGCGGCCTGCAGAAGAATCAGCCGGTCATCATAATTTCGGCTTCGGGGGGGGCGCGCATGCAGGAGAGTATTCTCTCCCTGATGCAGATGGCTAAAACATCCGCCGCGCTGGCAAAACTCAAGCAGGCCGGAATTCCTTTCATTTCACTGCTGACCGATCCCACCACCGGCGGTGTAACCGCCAGCTTCGCGATGCTGGGAGATATCAATATCGCCGAGCCCAAGGCGCTGATCGGTTTCGCCGGACCGCGGGTCATCGAGCAGACCATCCGCCAGAAGCTCCCGGAAGGTTTTCAGCGGGCGGAGTACCTGGTGGACCACGGCATGGTCGATGCAATCATTCCTCGTACCGAGATGCGACAGAAGCTGGCTTCCATCCTGAAAATGCTACATCGTCCCGCCGCCTGAGATGTCCCTGGCGGATGTGCTGGAGAAACTGTATTCCCGTCGGCGCTTCGGTATCAAACCGGGCGTCGACAGGGTACGCGTCCTTTTGGCACGTCTTGGGAACCCGGAGAATGATTTCCGTAGCATTCACGTTGTCGGTACAAACGGCAAGGGCTCCACATCTGCTTTTCTCTCTTCGATACTGACCCGGGCCGGATACCGTACCGCCCAGTTCAGTTCTCCCCACCTGGTTCGATTCAGCGAACGTTTCAGAATAAACGGCGCCGAATATCCGGCCGGCAGACTGTGTGACTGCCTGGAAACCGTTCTGGAGGCCGCGCCGGAAGAAGCAACCTTTTTTGAAATCACCACGGCTCTGGCCGCCTTCATATTCAGCAAGGAAAAAGTCGAACTGGCGATAATCGAGGCAGGCATGGGAGGGCGCTCCGACGCCACCGCCGCCATTGCCGGAGAGCTGACCATCATCACCCCGATCGCCCTGGATCACTCCGAGTACCTGGGGGCGACCCTGGCGGAGATCGCGACGGAAAAAGCCGGCATCATTGAAGCAGGAACACCAGTGGTCTGTGCCGGGCAGGAAGCCTCAGTGCTCTCCGCGGTTCAGGGTCAATGTTTCCATGGCGGAAATGATCTGCGGGTCTACGGTGAAGACTTCTCGGCGTCCTGGAACCCGGCCGGCCGCCTTGATTACACCGGCATCCACAGCAAACTGATGGGGCTTGTGCCCGGTATACCGGGACGCTACCAGGGCGGGAACGCCGCGCTGGCAATGGCCGCCGCCGAACTGCTGGATGCTGCCGGAACAACGATTTCCACCCCGGCTATCGAGCAGGGCATTGCCGGAGCGCATTGGCCGGGCAGGATGGAGCTGATACCGGGCAATCCGCCGCTGCTGCTTGACGGCGCCCATAACCCGGCCGGCTCACTGGCCTTGGCCGAGGCTCTTTCAGACTATCCGCGCCAGCGCATACTGCTTGTCAGCGGAGTTTGCGCAGACAAGGATGTCCAACGGATCTTTGCTCCACTGACAACTCTGGTTGACCGGGTTTATACCGTGACCCCCAAGGTGGAGCGGGCGATGAATGATGCGGAGCTTTCCCGACTATTTACGGAGATGGGTCTGGTATCGCGCCCTTGCGGCGCGGTCACCGACGGCATCCTTGCCGCAAGAAGCGAGGCTGTGGCCGGAGACCTGATACTGGTGTGCGGCTCGCTCTTTGTCGTGGGTGAGGCCAAGGCCTGGCTTGAAAATGTAGACTACACCGGTATCCGAGGCTGATTTCCGACATGAAAATAATATCCATACTACTGCTGCTGATACTGGCTCATGTCCCCTGCGCACCGGTTGCGCATGGGGCCGAAGAATCACCATTCCCTGACGAAAATATCCATATCAAGGCCGATTCCATGGATCATGGCCAGGCTGACGGGCTCTTTACCGCCAAGGGCAATGTGGTGGTTACCTGGCAGGGGCTGAACCTGGTTGCAGACCAGGCAACCTACGACAGCAATTCCCATATTCTGCTGGCTGTCGGCAACATTACAGTTTCAAAGGGAAATGACGTCCTCAAGGGGCAGTCGCTGTCGCTCAACCTGGAGAGCGGCCGGGCCGAGATGGACCAGGCCACCCTGACGATACCGGAATCAAACCTCTCCTTCACCGGTGAAAAAATCATCCGCGAGAACGAAAGCGAATTCCAGGTCAGCTCCACCGAACTTACCACCTGCGATCTGCCTGATCCGAGCTGGAAATTCGGAGCGGACAAACTCAAGGTGAATGTGCTGGGTTACGCCACCGGCCGTAACATCTTCTTCTATATCAAGGATGTTCCGGTGATGTACCTGCCCTGGATCGCGTTTCCGGTGGTCCGTGAAAAGAAATCCGGTCTGCTCTTCCCAAAGATGGGCTACTCCAATACCCGCGGAGCGCAGCTCGACATACCCGCCTACTGGGTCATCTCTCCCAGCCAGGATCTGCTGTTCGATTTGGATCTGCTCTCCAAAAGGGGCGTGGGGACCGGGCTTGACTATCGCTATATCCGTGCCAGGGGCAGTGAGGGGCATCTGGGCGGCTATCAGATTTACGATGCTCTCAAGGAACGCTGGCGCTGGCAGATCGGGCAGAGCCACAAGGAGATCTTTTCTTCGGATGCAAACCTGAGAATGGATGTCAACCTTACCGGGGACCGGAGTTTCCTGGGGGATTTCGGCGAGAAAAGCGGAGATTATAACCGCCAGTCCACCGACACCACCATAAACGCGTTGAAGGCCTGGCAGCACTATGCGCTGACATCCTATCTCCATTACAGCGAAGATCTGTATGCAGCCGATAACCGGGCCACGGTGCAAACCCTGCCGGCGGTGGAACTGGCCGGTGTGCGCCAGTCGATTTTCAAGACGCCGATCTATTTCGACATCGATGCCGGCATTGCCAACCTGTACCGCGAAGCCGCACCCAGCGGGCAGCGTCTGCAGCTGTTTCCCAGGGTTACATATCTGACGTCACTGAACGGCTATCTCCAGGCTTCGGCATTTGCCGGGGCGCATATCAGGGGCTACACCACCGACAGACGGTCAGAAGGGAGCGGCGTCAATAGCAGCGACGGCGATCTGGTGCCGGAGGTGGGCGTGCGGTTTTCGACTTCACTGTCCCGCGGCTTCGATGTTCAGTCCACCAACCTCAAGAAGGTCAGGCACGAGATCGTTCCGGAGATCAGCTACGGTTATATTCCGGAACGCTCCCAACAGCGCCTTCCCTTCTATGATTATGCGGATCGCCTGCTCTGGAAGAATACGCTCGGCTTTTCCGTCACAAACGTGATCACCGGCAAGTTTGCCTACGGCGAGACCAGCGAATACCGGGAAATTTCGAGGATCAGGCTGATGCTCGACTACAATATCGAAGGCCAGAGACGGGATCTGTTGACGTTGGCGGATAACCAGCACTACTGGAGCGACCTGGTCCTGGAGAGCGATACCTGGCTGAACAGGAACATGCGCTTGACCTTTGACAGCCGCTATAATTTCCGTGACAACCGCCTGACGGCCGCCGCGGTGGGTCTGGACGTGGATGACCGGCAGGGCAATTCGATCGGCGCCGGTTACCAGATGGCCCGCGACCAGGTCGAATACCTGGAGGGACGTCTGGCGACCAGGTACCTGAAGCCTTTCTACCTGTCATACCTGGCCCGGTATTCATTTGACCGGAGCGATTTCCTGGAATCGGTCTATTCGGTCGAGTACCGCCACAAATGCTGGAGTGTCACATCTGCAATCCACCAGCGACCCGGCAATTATTCCTATACGTTCAATTTCAACCTGGCCGGACTGAGCGGAAAATAATTCCGCTTCCGGATCAGGGATAGTATTCCAGCAGAAACAGCAACTTTTTGTATTTCTCCACCTCTTCAGCCGACTCCCTGTCCAGGGTACTGCGGTAAACCGGTTCCGCAAACCTGCCCAGAAAGCCGCGTTCCTGGCGGCCTAGCGGCGGATTCTCCAGTCCGATGCGGGCCGGAATCCTGATAGTGCCTGGTGTGAAGCCTCTGATCGCACTCTTCAGGCAGGGGTTCAGCACAATCAGGCTGTCCAGGCCCGTTTTGTGTGTGTTGCCGGACGCAATCCCCAAGTAGAGTACGAAATTGCCCGGTGAGCGGCGTTCCTTTTCCAGCTGCCGCAGGCGCTCGATTTCCCCGGCAACATCTTCCCTTGCGCCGGCATGCGCGAAAAGCAGCGGCCGCAGCCCGGTCCGGGACACCAGTTCCAGCAGTTCGTCGATGCGATAGGTTCGGACGCGGGGGTGCAGCAGCGCATCCGCCAGGCCGCAATCGGTGCCGGTTTCATCGGCAACGCTCAGGAAGCGGGCCAGACGCGAGCCGGGGCGGGCTCTGTCCAGCAGTTTGCGGGCAGCGGCGGGAGTTGTGATATCCAGCAGCCGCAGCGCACGTCGGATCGATTCCTCTTCCCGGCGGGCGTAACGGCTGTAGAGCATGATCCGGATGATGCCGCCCGGCATCAGGTGCTTTTCCAGGGCCATCAATCCGGCGACGGGGTCGTCCAGATGGTGAAGAACACCGTAGGAGTCGATCAGCGCGAACTCTCCCTGGATCGACTTGCCGTCCAGGATGTCGCCGCAAATGTAGGATACATTTCTGCGCCCGTGCAGCAGGCAGTGCAGGCGGGCCCTGCTCAGGCTGCGTTCCGAGATGTCCAGTGCGGTAATGGCGGTGCCGGGGTTTGCCACGGCAAACGGGTAGGGGGAGAAAGTGCCGCAGCCCGCGATCAGGATGCGGGGGTCTTCGCGCGGCAGGTTCCGGTTGAAACGGGTCCAGAGGGCTTTCAGGTTGAGCGCGTATGTGTCACGGCGCGGCACCGACGCCAGCAGCGGATAGCGTGGATAGGGATACTTTTGATAGTGTTCCTGTACCGGATTGGTCATGCCGCACTGTATCAGGATGCGGCCGGGCTTTCAACTTCAAGAAACGGAAAGGCCCCTCCATATTCAGGAGAGGCCCGTAAGATCCGGGTGTGCCGCTTATTTCTTGAAGGTGGCGTTCTCGACAATGGCGGAGTACTTGTAACCGCCGCCGAAATCCTTGTCCTTGGCCAGTATTCCGCTTGCAGTGACGATGTCGCCGACATTGACCATCTCTTTGGATGTGAAGACCAGGTTATGGTTACCCTTGGCCTGTGAGCCGGTTCCATCCTGGATATGAACCCAGTTCCTGTCCATGATCCGTGCCGATACCTTGACGACCTTGCCGCGGATGACCACTTTTTTCTTGTTCAGTTTGGCGCTTTTGGCAAAAGCTCCCTGCACCGTCGTTGCATTGGGTCCGGTGGCCTTGGGCACCGAGATCTTGGTGTCTTTTTCGGCCGCGGCGCCCTTGCTGCCGGGAGAACCAGCCGCGTCATTCCGGACCGCGGACTTTGCAGCCGGTGCGGCACCGGAGGCCAGACCATCGGCAAAGATTATCTTGTCGAACTTGCGCTTGAGGCTCTTGCTCTCAAAGTTGACCATTTCCATGCCGCCCTTGAAACTGACCTGAGAGCCGGCCTTGACGCTGGTTTCCGGGGCCGCGACCCAGACTTTTTCGCCGTTTTTCTTCTGCAGGTTGACGTATGTGTAGCCGCCGCTGTTCATGGTTTCGACAACCTTGCCGGAAAGCACTTCAGCCGGTTGGGCTGCGTTCGCGGACGCGGGCTTGGCCGCCTTGTCCGGCATGGCCAGTACGGCGGATGCTGATAGTGCTGCAAGACAGGTGAGTGACAATATGAGTTTCTTTTTCATGGAATCCCCTTTTTTTAATTTACCAGCTTCGGTTTCTAATACTATCATAACAACATTAAGCTCGGCACTAAAAAATACAGGATCGACACATGTTTAACCGGCTGTACATCCACATACCCTTCTGTGTTGAGAAGTGCGGCTACTGCGCCTTTGTTTCCGCCAGGGCACGGCCCGGCGAAATCGAAAGCTATCACGAACTGCTTTTGCAGGAGATGCGGCTGGCCGCCGCTGACCACGAACAGGGTGCGCCGCTGGACTCGATATATTTCGGTGGCGGCACCCCGTCCCTGTTGCATCCGCTGCAGGTGTCACGAATCATCGACCTGGCTGCGGAGCTGTTTTCGTTGTCGCCTGGGGTTGAAATCACGCTGGAGGCCAACCCGGGCACAATCGACCGGGAACGGCTGCGGAATTTCAGGGAGGCCGGTGTCAACCGCCTTTCGCTGGGGGTGCAGAGCTTTGACGACGATATGCTGCGCCGCCTGGGGCGCGTGCATGATGCCGCCCAGGCCCGTCATGCTTTCCGTGATGCCCGCCTGGCCGGGTTCGGCAATATTGGCATCGACCTGATCCATGGGCTGCCGGGTCAGACCCTTTCCGGGTGGCGGGAGGAGCTGCGCCAAGCGCTGTCCCTGTCGCCGGAGCATATCTCGGTTTACGGCCTGACTGTTGAAGAAGGAACACCCTTCGCGCTGCGCTATCCGGAGGAGAGCCCCGAAATCCCGGATGATGACCGCTCGGCGGAAATGTTCGAAACCGCCGATACTGTGCTGGTCGAGGCCGGTTTCGAGCATTACGAAATCGCCAACTACGCCAGGGCCGGCTACCGTTCCAGGCACAACAGCGGCTACTGGCGCAGGGACGGCTATCTGGGTTTGGGGGTGGCGGCGCATTCTTTTCTGCGGGAGGGGTATGGATTTCGCTTCAGTAACCACGATACGCTGGAGGAATACAGTAGGGAGCTCGTCTCAGGCCGCCTGCCGCGCCGCGATGAACATCTCCTGACATTGGAAGATGCGATGGCTGAATTCATGTTTCTGGGGCTACGTATGGTTGAAGGTATTTCGTGCAAAAGTTTTGAACAGGAGTTCGGCTCCCGCCTGAATGACATTTATGGTTCCACTATCGATGAACTGATCCGGATCGGCCTGTTGCAGCAGGAGCGCGGGAATCTGCGTCTGACTCGGCGGGGCCTGCTGCTCTCCAACCAGGTTTTTGCCAGATTTCTGCCGTGATTTCCGCTTGCCACGCCGTCCGGCTGTCACCAATTATTTATTCCCACCGATTGCCTGAACATACTCCTACCAGATGACAAGACCATCTGCCGTAACCTCACC
>Ga0154448_1124_pt1 | contig 44186 bp, 35 predicted proteins | sample RifGroC2_FD_105641 | JGI IMG/M metagenome (GOLD analysis project Ga0154448, IMG submission 105641) | Geobacteraceae bacterium GWC2_55_20
ATGTATCATGCTTTCGTCAAAAACTCCAATCGTTTTCAGCCAATCAGCGCGTAAAACCGCACCGAACGATCCGGTCAGAATCACATTCTTCAAAGCCTGGCAACGTATACACGACTTTTCGGCAAGAACCTCGATTCCGGCCCTGATGGCGCTCTTGGCAAGCTGCACCTGGCGAATATCGTCCTGGGTAAGCAGAATCAGGCGTTGCGCATCCCGGTGAAGTACAAAGGCGTTGGCGCCATTATGACTGATTATCTTGGAGGCGAGATTTGATGAAATCTCACCTGCATCGTACAGTCTGCCGCTTGCCTCCATGATTCCGCAGCGAAGCAGTTCAGTGATCGCTTCGATGGCCGCCGAGCCGCAAATGCCCAGCGGTTGGCCGTTGCCGATCACCTGTAGCCTGACCCGGTCCTCCTCGATGCGCACCGAATTGATGGCGCCAGGCAGCGCAACCATGCCGCAGGAAAGGTTGCCCCCTTCGAAGGCCGGGCCGGCGGCGGCGGAAGTTGCCCAGATCCGATCGCCGTTCAGCAGCGCGATTTCCCCATTGGTGCCCATGTCCAGGCAGAGTGTCGCATCACCCGGCTCGGCTCCGTACAGAAACGAAACCGTATCGCCTCCCACGAATCCTCCCGGCATCGGAAACAGGTATATTTCCGCGTTGCCATCCCAGTCGAGATCAACGGCCTTGAGATTTGTTCCGGAAGTGTAGAGCGGGCGATAGGGTGGAAAAGCCAGCGATTTAAGCGGTAGTCCCATCAGGATGTGCTGCATGGCCGGATTGCCGGCAATGGCCGCCCTACTGACATCTTCCCAGGCGATACCGCTCTGCCGGCAGAGCTCATGGGCCATGCGCAGGAGTTCCGCCCGGATCAGGTCCGTCATCTCCCGCTGCACGCTCCCGGAACTGATGGCAGCGTCCAGACGGCTGATGACATCGGCTCCGAATCTGCGTTGCGGATTCATCGCACCCAGCATCGCAATGCGTCGGCCGTCGCCGCAATCGACAAGCGACGCGGCCAGCGTGGTGGTTCCCAAATCAATGGCTAGCGCAATCTCTGGCATTTCAGGCAATCTCTATCAGGAACTGGCCGGACGGCATTACCGAGCCGATTTTGCGGGTGAAAATGCCCTTGTCTTCCGCTTCGGAGATAAAACGTCCGGCATCGTCTGGGGCCAGCGCGATCAGCAGTCCGCCGGAAGTTTGCGGGTCAAACAGCGGCAGCATCCGCTCCTCGTCCATATCTTCGGAAATGTGCAGGAATGGCAGATAGTGGTCACGGTTGCGGTAACAGCCGGCCGGAACCATTCCGTCTTTGACCAACCCGGACACTCCGCTCAAAAGTGGAATTGATGCCAGCTCCAGCCTGATCGTGACCGCGGCGCCCCGCGCCATCTCGCAGGCATGGCCAATCAGGCCGAAACCGGTTACGTCCGTGGCGGCGGAGGCCTGATGTTCGATCATCATTTTCGCCGCATCCCGGTTGAGGGTTGTCATCCACTGAACAGCGTCCTGTACCGATTCGGTCGAAGCCATCTCACCCTTGATGGCGGTGGAAATAATGCCGCATCCCAGCGGTTTTGTCAGAAGCAGAACATCGCCCGGCCGGGCCGTGGAGTTGCGGATGATCCGGTCCGGATTCACCAGGCCGGTCACGGACAGACCGTACTTCAATTCTTCATCCTCGACCGTGTGGCCACCCACCAGGCAGACTCCCGCTTCCCGCAGAATACTCTGCCCGCCGGCCAGCACTTCACGCAGAACCTCACCCGGCATGGAGCAGACTGGAAAGAAGACCAGGTTCATGGCGGTTACAGGTCTGCCCCCCATCGCATATACGTCGGAGATCGCATTGGCGGCGGCAATCCGGCCAAAGGTATAGGGATCGTCAACCAGCGGGGTGATGATATCGGCCGTCTCCACCAGGGCGCACTCCGGCGATATCCGGTAAACACCGGCGTCATCGCAGGTTTCCGGACCTACCAGCAGATTTTTGTCATCGAATGTAAAAAGCCCGTCCAGGGCCTTAGCCAGGCTTGATGGGCCCAGTTTAGCGGCTCAACCGGCTGCTTTTACAAGCTGTGTAAGCTTTATCATCTGTCAGATTGCTCCTGAAACCGCGTGTTATTTCAGATAGACTCTCGGAACCCGTTTGCTGATGCCGCAGAAAATCTCATAGGGGATCGTGCCGGCCCAGTTGGCCAGCTCTTCAGCCTGTATCGCATTGCCCTGGCCATCGGGCCCCAGCAATACCACCTCGTCACCAACCGCAACCGAAGGAATGTCAGTTACATCCAGCATGATCCAGTCCATGCAGACCGTGCCGGCCACTTTTGCCCGGCGGCCACGGATCAGCGCTTCGCCCCGGTTGGTGAGAGCGCGTGGATAACCATCGGCGTAGCCGACCGGAACACTGGCGATCAAGGTTTTACTTTCAGCTGTAAAACGTCTGGCATAGCTGACCGTGGTTCCCGCTTCAACCAGTTTGAGCATGGCAATGCGGCTTTTGAGATGCATCACCGGTTTTATGTTCAGCTTGCCCTGGAAGTCGGCGGACGGCAACGCTCCATAGAGGGCGATCCCCGGCCGCACCAGGTTGCACCCCGGTATTTCCCTCAAAAGGGAGGCAGCGCTGTTGGCAATATGGATGTAACGCGGGGAATACCCGGCCTTGCGGACCTCGGACACCGCCCAGTTGAAACGCTCGGCCTGCAGCCTGGTGAAATACTGTCCGGACTCGTCCAGTTCGTCGGCACTGGCGAAGTGCGAGATGATGCCCTCCAGGGCAATGTTCGGAAGTTTTTTCAATTCAGCCAGGAACCGCGGGGTGGAATTGTATTGCACGCCGAGCCGCCCCATGCCGGTATCAATTTTCAGGTGCAGCTGTGCCTTGCGGAACAGTTTACCGGCGGCGTGATTCAACGCCACTGCCTGCTCCATCGTGAAAACCGTCGTGGAGATGTTGTAGCCGATGCATTTACGTTCCTGTCCCGGATATACGCCACCCAGAAGCAGGATCGGCTTGTCGATGCCGCTTTTGCGGAGCTGGATGCCTTCCGCCAGAAAGGCCACGCCAAAGGCATTGACGCCCAGTTTTTCCAGTTCGCGGCTGATGTCCATGAAACCGTGGCCATAGGCGTCGGCTTTTACAACCGCAAGAATTTCGGTGCGAGGCGGGATTGACGAGCGGATGGTTTTAAAGTTGTGATGAAGCGCCGAAAGGTCTATTTCGGCAAGGGTGGGGCGACCGTCGTACAAAATATGGATACCTCTGAATGCCTGTCGAATTTTAAATGCGGACGGAATCTGTTGACCGCGTAAAATATCATGCCTGCAACCGGCTGTAAAGCGGTGCGTGCAAGCAGGAATACTTTACAAGGACAACTTCTTGCGCGCATTCGCCAGGCAGCGCCTGATATCGGCGCTGCTGCGGCAGGCCAGAACGGTTCGCGCCAGCTTGCGGCAGGCGTCCATGCCGTGGTTGCGGATGGCCTGTTTGACGACCGGGATACTGGGGGCGGAAAGGCTGAATTCGCGGATACCCATGCCGGCCAGCAACAGCGCATTCAGCGGATCAGCGGCCATTTCGCCGCAGACCGATGCTTTCTTGCCTGCCTTGGCCGCCGCGTCGGCGACCCGTTTGATCGAATGCAGAATGGCCGGGTGGTGCGGGTCGTAGTACTGCTTGACGCGGGAGTTGTTGCGGTCGGCCGCCAGCGTGTACTGAATCAGGTCATTGGTGCCGATGCTGACATAGTCCACTTCCCGCACCAGGTATTCGATGATCTGCACCGCAGCCGGGATTTCGATCATGATTCCGAACGGGATGTAACCGCGCACATCGTGCCCCTCGCGCAGCAGTTCGTTTCTGACCAGGGTCATGATCTCCCTGATCTGGCGGATCTCGTCCAGGCTGCTGATCAGGGGAAACATCACGGTCGGGTTGCCGGCCTGGGAAGCCAGTAGTATCCCGGCCAACTGTTCCTTGAAGATGTCCTGGCGCTCCAGCGATACCCGGATCGAGCGCCATCCCAAAAACGGATTATCCTCGGCGGGATAGGAGAAATATGGCAGCCCCTTGTCGCCGCCGATATCCAGCGTCCGGATGTTGACGGTCTGTCCGGGAAATCCTTCCAGTATCTTGCGGTAGATGTTGGCCTGTTCCTCGCGGTTCGGGAAAGCTGAACGGGCCATGTAGGGAAATTCGGTGCGGTAAAGCCCGACCCCCTCGGCGCCGTGCAGGTTTGCTACCTTGACATCGGAAATCAGGCCGATGTTGGCGCTCAGTGTGATGGCGATACCGTCGGTTGTGACAGCCGGCAGGTTGCGCAACCCCTCCAGCTCCTTCATGCGCGTGCTATGGTCATGTTCCAGCCGGACATATTCCTTTTTTATGGCTGCGTCCGGATTAAGGTAGATGTGTCCGGAGGTGCCGTCCACGATGATTTCATCCTTGACGTTGGCGGCCGACATCAACCCTTCGATGCCGAGTACGGCGGGAATTCCCAGCGACTTGGCCATGATCGCCGCATGCGAGTAGGCGTTACCCTTCTCGGTCACGATCCCCAGGATCTTGTCATGGTCGAGCATGGCCAGGTTGGAGGGGAAGATCTCCTCGGCAACGATCACCCTTTTTTCCTTCAGCATGATGTCACCGGTGTTGTTGCCGACAATCACATCGATGATGCGCCTGCCGATGTCATCCATGTCGGCCGATCGCTCACGCAGATACGGGTCGGCCATGTCGGAAAAAGCCTGGATATAGTGCTGCACGACATCGTGGACGGCCCGGCTGGCCCCTACTCCTTTATCGATCAGGTCAATCACCTTGGACGAGAAACCGCGATCTTCCAGGATCATCAGGTGGGTATGGAAAATGGCGGCGTCATCGGCGGAGAGTGTTTCGCTGACCCGCTTTTCCATGTAGATGGTCTGGATCTTGGTCTTTTCAAGCGCGATATTGAACTTTTCCAGCTCCTCCGACTTGCTGCCGACCCTGGCCAGTTTCACCACCTTGTCGTTGAAGCGGTCGAGTATGTAGACCTTGCCGTGGCTGAAGCCCCCCGATACGGCGGTGCCCGACAGCGACCTGGATCTGGAAGTCCGCTTGTCGGCACTCTTTGAAGGTTTCGCACCGTTGAGCGAGCCGTTTTTTACCTTGGCCAGCTCCTGCTCAAACCAGGCCCGCTCCTGTTCCTTGTGCTGGATGGAATCAAGCAACCTGGCATTGTGGATGATGCTGCCGATCTGAAATGTGATCGTGCGCAGCGCGCTGATTTCATCCTCGCTAAAACGGCGCGCCTCTCGGGTCTGAACAACGATTGCTCCGATCGGAGCCTTATGCTCGAACAGCGGCAGCCCCAAAAAGGAGAGGAAACGTTCTTCCTTTGATTCCTTGAAATATTTGTAGCGCGGGTGAGAAGGGGCGTTGTCGGTCATGACCATGTCGCGGCTTTCCACCGCCAGGCCGGTCAGACCTTCATGGACTTTCATCGATACCCGGTTAATCGAGGCTTTCGAGAGCCCCTTGGTGGCCTTCAACACCAGTGTCTCGCCGTCAGCCTCAAGCAGGTAGATCGAACAGACATCGCTGCCCATGCGCTTTGCTACCAATGTCACTATATTGTCGAGGGTTTCCTGCAGGTCGTGTGAATGTAATATGATCGTGCTGATATCTTCGAGGGTACGCAAACTGAGCGATTGCTGGGTTTCTTTCATCGGAATGCCCCGTTGCACTGGATTTCTGGGGAGTATAGATGTTTTTTAATTGAAAGTAAAACACTGATGACCGATATACGCTGGAAATGTCCCGGAGTGTCTGCTATCTTGGTCAACGATTTCAATCGGAGACAGGGGATTAGTTATGAGCGACACAGTTATCAATCCGGACATAAAAAAGGGGCTTGACCTGCTCGACTCGGGCAAGATCAAAGATGCGATCGTAATATTTCTGGGGTATTGGAACAACCACAAGGGTGAGCCGGACAGCTGGTTCTATCTCGGTGACGCGCTGGCCGAGAACGGACAGCTGGACGATGCGATCGAGCGTTACCGGGAAGGGCTCAAGCTGGCTCCGGAGGATGTTGATGCGCTGACCACGCTGGGAGACATGCTCTTTGAAGCCGGAAAGCACAAGGACGCCATCGCCTGTTATAAAAAAGTGCTGGATATAGACCCGAAGGACGCCGACGCGCTGGTCAGCATCGGACTGGTTCACGGCAGCCAGGAACGCGGTGACGAGGCCATCAGCGCTTTTGAACAGGCTCTTGAACTGGAGCCGGATAATGTCTTCGCCTGGAATGCTCTGGGTGACGCGCTCTATGGCAAAGGCGATGTGGAAGGGGCGATCGACGCCTTTGAAAAAGGGGTCGAGATTGACCCCGAGGATCCGGTGGCCCATTTCAACCTGGGGGAACTGTTATACGACCTGGAAGAACTGGAGGAAGCCGAGGAGGAATGTCTGGAAGCGATTCGCCTGGACCCGGCCTACGGCATGGCCTACCTGACCCTGGGAGGCATCTGCATGGACCAGGATCGCACGGCCGAAGCGATCGCATTTTTTGAAAAGTATCTGAAATATGAGACCTCGTCGCAGGCGGCCGAAATGATTGCCGAAGTCAAGGCGGTTGTGGAAGGTCTCAAGGAAGAGTTGAAGGGATAGCCGATGAGCGATTCAAAGCCGATGCTGATCGATTCCCATGCCCATATCTACTATCATGATTATGCGGGCGATTTCGACGAGATGCTGGCGCGTGCCGCCGATGCCGGAGTGGCGGCCATGGTCGTGGTCGGTACCGATATCGAATCCAGCCGCGAATCGGTCGAGCTGGCGGAAAAGTACCCGCAGCTGTATGCCGCGGTCGGAATACACCCCCACGATGCCGGGCGTGTCACCGAAAAATGCTACGACGTGATCCGCGAACTGGCCCAATCAAGCACCAGGGTCGTCGCGATCGGCGAGATCGGACTGGATTTCTACCGCGACCGCTCACCGCGCGATGTCCAGGAAACTGTATTCCGCCGTTTCCTGCGGATGGCTGACGAACTGAAGCTGCCGGTCATCATCCACGATCGCGATGCCCATGAGCGGGTCATGTCGATCCTGCGGAAAGAGGCGGTGCGCAGCGGTGTGCTGCACTGTTTCTCCGGCGATGCGGAAATGGCCGCCATGGCGATTGCGATGGGGTTCCACATCTCGATCCCCGGAACGATCACCTATCCGTCGAACGAGGCCTTGCGGGACGTGGTGCGGGCCGTGAACATCGACCGCATGCTGGTGGAGACCGACTGCCCCTACCTGACCCCGGTGCCTTTTCGCGGCAAGCGTAACGAACCGGCCCACGTGTTGCTCGCGGCAGAGAAGGTCGCCGAGCTGAAGGGGCTGACCCTGGCCGACGTGGCCCGCATCACCACCAAGAACGTGCGCGACCTGTTCGGTATCCGCCTCTGGGACCAATCGACCAAGATCGCCTACCGCATCCGCAACTCGCTCTACCTGAACATCACCAACCGCTGCTCCAACCGCTGCAGTTTCTGCGCGAAGTTCGACAATTTCACCGTCAAGGGGCACAACCTGTTGTTGGACGGCGAACCCTCTTTCGAGGAGGTGATGTCGGCCGTGGGGCAACCCGAGGGTATCGATGAAGTGGTCTTCTGCGGCTACGGCGAGCCGCTGATCCGGCTTGAGCTGGTCAGGCAGGTGGCGGGCGAGCTCAAGCGCCGCGGCTACCGCATCCGCATCAACACCGACGGCCAGGCCAACCTGGTGCATGGCCGCAACATTCTGCCCGAACTCAAAGGGCTGGTTGACAGTATCTCGGTCAGCCTGAACGCGCCCGACGCCGAAACCTACGCCGCGCTCTGCAATACCCCCTTCGGCGAAGCCGGTTTCGCCGGTGTCTGCGATTTCATCCGTGAAGCGACCCAATTTATCCCGCAGGTGGTGGCCAGCGCCGTGACCGTGCCGGGCAGCGATATCGAGGCCTGCCGCAGTCTGGCGGAATCGCTGGGGGCCGAGTTTCGAATCCGGGAATACGCCGAGGTGGGGTAGGGGGGGTAAGGTTAAGGGGAATGAAAAAAGGCCGCGTCGGGAAGACGCGGCCTTTGAAATTTTGGGGTGGCTAGAGGGATTTGAACCCTCGAATGTACGAGTCACAGTCGTAAGTGTTGACCGCTTCACCATAGCCACCATAAAGAGACGAGATAAATAAACTAAAACAGCTGATCAAGTCAAGGTAATTTTTAAATGCAGGCTTGATTTTACCCGGATCAATTTTTTAAGGCGGCCCCGACATATAATCATTGACAGGAACAAAATAGTTTGATAGATACACGTTTCACTTTGTGGGGCTGTAGCTCAGCTGGGAGAGCGCTTGACTGGCAGTCAAGAGGTCGACAGTTCGATCCTGTTCAGCTCCACCAAACAATTCAAGGGATTAGCGGAAACGCTGATCCCTTTTTTTGTGTTCAAAATTGACGGTGTTTTGTCAATTTGCCTGTTGACTGATTGCCGGGCTTGGCATACAGGTGAATATATTTCAATCTACGAGGCAGGGCAGCTTATGAGCACGGCACTATTACTGATAGACATACAGAAGGATTACTTTCCCGGCGGCCGCATGGAGCTGGTCGGCAGCATCGAGGCTGCCGGAGCCGCAGAACGGTTGTTGGCCGCGTTTCGGCGCGCAGCCTGGCCGGTCTACCACATCCGGCATATTTCCTCGCGACCCACCGCCAGTTTCTTTCTGCCTGACACCAGCGGGATCGAGATTTACCCCGGAGTCGCGCCGTTGCCGGACGAGCCGGTCATCACCAAGCATTATCCCAACAGTTTCCGCGACACCGATCTTCTGGAGCGCCTGAAAGCCGCCGGAATCAGCCATTTGCTTGTCTGCGGCATGATGACCAGCATGTGTGTGGACGCCACGGTCAGGGCCGCCTTCGATTTCGGTTTCGGCTGCACCGTGGCGCAGGACGCCTGTGCCACCAGAAACCTATTCTTCGCGGGTGAAGATATTCCCGCCAGCCATGTGCATGGTTCTTTTTTGGCAGCCCTGGGAGCGGTCTACGCCAATATCAGGACCACCGATGCGATACTGGAAGGTATCACCGCCGCAGATCGATAAGCAGGAGAGCTTCAACCGCTATAGATGTTGGAGCATATTTACCGCCTGCCGGGCCGTAAAGCGGTGGTAAAAGCCAGGGTGTGACTGTACCGCCCTGAATGCCAAACCCGGCTCTAACAGGTGTATCCGAAGAAAGGAATAACCATATGGACTTCTATGTTATGGCCAAATCCTACAACCGCTACGGCGGCCACACGACGCTGTCCCGGATTGGGGATTTTCTTTTGATGGGAGGAGGAAGTTTTGGCGATGCGATTAAGGAAATTACAGTCACTCTGCACTTTCGGGACTCTGGCCCTGCAAGAAAGACTCTGGAGACGCTCTTGGAGAGGCACAATAGCTACCGGTCAACGCTACCGAAGATAACTTATCGAAGAGCAAAATTTAAGGTCGAAATTGACATTGCAAGCGAGCTTATGGATGGGCAGGACTGGAAGCCTTCGCCAACAACATCTCTCCCACTCTTTAAAAAGGGAGTTGAAGAAGTTATAGAAGCATTGAGGTTGCTAAGAAAACGATTAAATAAAACCGATAATTTCAATTTTGACAATTTCATAAGCCATTGTGAAGCCGCCAGAAAGCTGATCCCTAATTCGGAGGACGATCTACAAGACCTTGCTGCAAAGTTGAAGGCTGCAGACAAAGCCAAGCGCGATGCGATGTCTCCGTTGGAGAAGCTGGGGATAGACTGGGAGGATTTTCACCCCAGCGCTCGCGACATTTTGGACGATCCATTCTTTTGGGAGTGTGCGGACGATTTCTCGCCGAACGGCAATGACACCGGAGCCGACCTACTGGAGAACTATTGCGATTGGCTCAAGATGCACAAGGACGGGCAACCGATTAAATTCCTTGAGAGCCTTGCAAAGCAGTGGGGATACAAAGACATAGGCGCTATAGACGAAGTTACTCGCGATGAAGTATCAATTGGTCTCGCCTTTGCTGACATCAAGCTTAGAGCTACCTGTGACCGGCAAGCGCGACAACTAGCTCTAGAAGCCATCGGACGTCAACGAGCCTAGGCACAAGCGGCGACAACTTGGTCACATCGAGATGAAAAGCTAAAGGCTTTGGACAGGATCGAAGCCAAGCTACAGCAAACGGATAACAAGACGGCGGCACACAGACGCTGACGCTCTGGTGCGCCACCACGACGTTGAGCAATTTAAGAAGAAAGACTAAGAGGCTAGGAACAAAGGTGTCAAAGCAACAATTCTCGGTCATAGAACGCGAAGCCATATTTGTGGCCTACGGTAAGAAATGTGCTTATACAAGGGAGCCACTTGATTTTGGTACCTTCCACATTGACCACATCCTGCCGGAATCTTTATCGGACGATCCCGTCCGATTCGAAGAAATCAAAGCCCAGCTGAATATTGGAGAATTCAATCTAAGCGGATTTGGCAATCTTGTGCCTTGCAAGCCAGAAATCAATCTTCAAAAAGGACACCTAGTCCTTGAACCGGCACACGTTCATTATTTTTTGGGCATTGCAGCCAGTAAGATCACAACCATAGAAAATAACATTGCTCTGATTGCTGCACGTAACGCAAAAGGAAAAGCGCTGATCCTTTTGCAAAGATGTCTTGATAATGGCCAATTGACGGTTAAAGAAGTTGCAGCTCTTCTTGATAAGTACCAAGACAACACTGAAGAAATATTCAATTTAATCGTTAATATGCGATTTGCTGATACAACCGAAGTCTCTGTAATTTCAAAGTCAGACATAGAAGGTTTAAAAGATCTTCCAATGAAATTTGGGAGGAACGACCATATAGACGGACTGAATCTTGTAGGTAAAAATGAGGTAAGACGTTATGTCAGGACATGCCGCCAGTACATCGATGCAGTAATGGCAGGGTTTTGCCCCGCCTGTGGCTTTGACATAAAGATTGCTGCATACTTCGAGCATTACTGTGGGCTTTTGGTTGCCCTTGAGGCGGCCACTATTCCTACACAAGCTATATTTCCGCACCATACGTCAGTATTGCCAACATGAACTTAATGCCATTTGACATGTTCCCTCAACTTGGTGACACAGTTATTCCAGTAGAAGGAACATATCAAGACCAAATAGACAAAAGAAACCTGCGTGTTCGCAATGTTACAAGTAACTCCTTCAATGTGGAATCCGAGTATATGGGTCACTCGTTAGTCGAAGCTGTGAGGGCAGATTTCAACAACGATGGCTTTGAAGATGTTCTTTGTTTCGAGTACAGCTATGCCACAAAAGGTACGTTAGGGTTTGGTGGCATCAGAGTCCTAACCCGATTGTCTCCAGAGAGTCATTTCGAGCTAGCTATTCCAGAAATCTGGGACGTTAAGCACCTCATTGAAGCATTATGCCTTCGTGCCTAAGAAATACTTGCTTCTGAATGGACATGGGCATCTGAAAAAGCTCAACATGAAGTTTACCAGACCGAGAATCCGTCTGGTAAACTTCAACCCCGTTATGCGAGAAGAAAATGAAAAATGAAATAATGCCTTGGAAATGCCACTGCTGCGGGCAGGAGTTCGAGATCGCTAGTGGCGGAATTTGTAAAGTTTGCGGGCAAGCAATCTGCAACATTTGCTTTGGTCTCGGAAAAATCGTGAGTATAGCAAGGATGAAACTGCCACAGTTGAGAGTTTGTCGGGGTTGCTCGAAATTAAATCAGTACACAGAGAAGGAAAGTTCATTTGAGAAATAAGGCAACAGATAAATAAAGAACATCATGAAAAACAAATACATCGGAGAGCTGCTAGGTGTTGTAATTCTAATCCTGAGCGTTGTCGCTCTCACCATTGGACCCGCCTTCATACGAGAGCACGCAGTTGTCATAATTGTTCTGCTGGTCTTGATCATGATGATAAGTGGTGCAGCAGTCTGATGGCATAACCAGCCCCATAACCCGGGGAACCCATAGGGGGACGCTGCTAGCTAATCAACTATTGTAATAATTAGTTAATTAGCTAGCAGCGTCCCCTTCTCCCGACACTTTTATGTGCCGTTCACCGCTTTTTGAACTTTTCTTGCGCACAGTCGTTTTTGGGGCGATCGGGGTTTTTTACTGCGAATGGAAACCACTGAAGAAACCACTGGGGGTAAGAAATCACTGGGGTCTACCAAGTTGATAAGAACAAACTTATTATCTTGGGTGACCCTGATGGTGTGACCTGACCCTGATGGTGCCTCTGTTAATGGGTGCCCCCAGAGGTTCCGAAGATGACCGGGTTTTGTTGCTCACGGGATTAATGGCGACCACAGGCTGCCTATTATGAATAACCAAATTGAGGTATAGATTGGGAATGAAAAAACTTATTGGTGTCAATAAACCGTCGCTTACAATAGGCGCTTTCTTAGGTCGCATTACTGCCGCAGTCCTGCTGCTGAATTTGTTTGTCATTGCCCTTATAGTTTTATCGCTGCACCAGAGCCGGAATCAATATGAAGAACGGGCAGCAATTGAGACGCGGAATCTGTCGAGGGTGCTTGAGCAGCATATCGACGGCATCATTGACAAGACCGATTTGGTACTGTTTTCTGCAGTGGAGGAATATGAGCATCAGTTCGCAAGAGGAGGCGTCAATCGGCATGAACTGAAGGTTTTCCTCAATCGGATGGAATCCCAGATGCCGGAACTAGAACGCCTGGCTTTAATCGATGCTCGTGGCGAAGTGGTCTACCATACGGGTACCGGCACAGGGACCCTGAGCAATGTTTCCGACCGCGACTATTTCCAGAAGTTGCGTCAAAACCCGGGATCCGGTTTGTTTATTTCAAAGCCGATCAAGAGCGGTATCAGCGGCAAGTGGGTGGTCATACTCGCGCGCCGGATTAATCTGGGCGATGGAGCCTTTGCCGGGACAGTCTGCGGTGAACTCTCTCTGGAATATTTCCTTCAGCACTTCTCCTCTATCAACGTCGGACCTAACGGGGCCATTGTGCTGCGAGACTTGGAACTGGGGGTGATTGCCCGTTATCCCAAGGCTGGCTGGCCAGGGAGCACGATAGACTTGAAGAAAGTATCCAGCGAGATGACGGAATTGTTTCACACAGGAAAAATGAGTGGTACCTTCAAAACTACCGCACAGAGCAACAATATCGAACGTACCTATTCATTCCGGAGGCTCGTCAAATATCCGCTTCATATCATCGTCGGCTTTGCCAGCAGCGACTACCTGAAGGAATGGCGCGCCGAGGTCGTAAAAATGACCGTGACGGCCTTCCTTTTCCTTGTTGTTACGCATTTTTCCTCATGGCTTGTATATCGAGGGTGGAGAAACAGAAATAATTTTTTCCGAGCGCTCAAGGAGCAGGAAATCAAGTACCGGACGGTCGCCGATTACACTTACGACTGGGAGTACTGGATCGATCCCGACGGAGTGTTTCGGTATATTTCTCCGGCATGCAAGCGGATAACCGGTTACGACGCTGAACAGTTTTACGAAGATCCCGAACTTTTGAGCAGGCTGTTGCATCAAGACGACAGGGAGTTGTATGCCACCTTTCGTTGCGCAGAGTTGCATAGGGCCGACAATCTTGTCTTTCGAATTTTCCGCGCCGACGGCGCCATCCGCTGGCTGGAACACTCCTGTCAACCAATTGTGGACGAAGCCGGTGTTTTCCTGGGCAACCGATGTTGCAACCGCGACATTACAGAACGCAAACAGGTCGAGCAGTCGCTCTGGGAAACCCAGTATTCCGTTGATCACGCATCAATAGCGATTTTCTGGGCATGGGAAGGGGGACGTTTCTGCTATGTGAACCAGGCTTGCGGTTACCTGGGATATTCCCGTGAGGAACTGCTGGAGATGTCTGTTTACGACATAGATCCTGATTTTACGTTCGATGAGGGCGTCAAGATGGTGCAAATGATCAGTGAAAAGGGTTCATGTACCATTGAGCGACGCCACAGGACCAGGGAAGGCGTCCTGATTCCCGTTGAAGTGACGGGTCATGCTTTGCAAGTATCCGGGAAAGTATTCATCGTCTCCTACGTCAGGGACATCAGCGAAAAAATAGCGGCCGAGGCGGATATTGCCCGTTCCGAACAGAAGTTCCGCGCCATCTTCGAGAGCGCCCGCGATACGATCTTCCTCATTGCCGCGGACTCAAGATTCATCGAATGCAACCCAGCTGCAACGGAAATGTTCCGTTGCACTAAAGCGGAACTCCTCAAAAGGAATCCCCAATATTTTTCCCCCCCCACACAGCCCGACGGCCGGGACACGAATCTGAATGCCAAAGAATTGATTACAGCCGCGCTGGCGGGGAATCCGCAAAGCTTCGAGTGGAGGCACCGCCGTCCGGACGGGAGCGAATTCGATGCCATGGCTGTACTGAGCCGTTTTGAACTGGATGGCGCACCAGTGCTCCTGGCGATTGTACGCGATATTTCCCAGAAAAAAAGCCTGGAGAACCAGCTTTACCACGCGCAAAAAATGGAATCCATCGGCACTCTTGCCGGAGGTGTGGCACACGATTTCAACAACCTGCTCACCGTTATCTGCGGCTACGGCTTCATGATAAAGACAAGGCTTGCGCCTGATGACCCTCAAATGGTCATGATCGACCAGATACTCTCTTCATCAGACCGGGCGGCCCAGCTGACCCGGGGCCTCCTCACCTTCAGCAGGAAGCAGGCTTTTGATCCTAAACCGGTCGAACTCAACGATATCGTAGGTAGGGTGGAAAAACTTCTGGGACGCCTAATCGGAGCTGATGTGGAATTCATCACAAAACTTTCCGAGCAATCGTTGAGACTCTTAGCCGACGAGGGCCAGATCGAGCAGGTACTCATGAATCTGGCCGTGAATGCACGTGATGCAATGCCTGAAGGAGGATCTCTTATAATTACTACAGAGGAAAAGAGAGAGGAACATTACAGCTTCCATGGGCTAATCAAGCCCGGGAACTACGCTATTATCAATGTTTCTGACACCGGTTGCGGCATGGACGAGAATACACGGGCAAAGATCTTCGAGCCGTTTTTCACAACAAAGGAACTGGGTCGGGGTACGGGTCTTGGTCTCGCAATTGTGTACGGGATCGTCAAGCAGCACAACGGGTTCATCAATGTTTACAGCGAACCGGGCAAAGGCACCACCTTCAAGATTCATCTTCCGCTCATCACCGAAATGATCGCTACAGCGGATGCCGAAGTCGAACCACCGCCAAGAGGGGGCACGGAAACCATTCTTTTCACGGAAGACGACGATATTGTCCGGACTATGGCGGGCAGCTTTCTCCGGGATTCCGGCTATCGCGTCATCGCTGCCGTTGACGGCGAGGATGCGCTGGAAAAGTTCGCGGAGCACAAACATGAGATCGATCTGCTGATCCTGGATGTAATGATGCCTAAGAAAAGTGGCGGAGAGGTATACAAAACCGTGAAAGCTCAGCGCCCGGATATCGACGTCCTGTTTGTCAGTGGGTACGCGGCAGATATTATACAGCAGAAAGGGATCCTCGGAGAAAATATCCAGTTCATTTCAAAACCGGTGAGGCCCAATGATCTGCTCAGGAAAATCAGGGAAATGCTGGATATGAAGCAGTAGTAATATCTGAAAAGCTCTTCCTTAGAGTCTGTCGAAACAGAATGCGGAACCCCTTGGGGGACGGGAACCCCATTGGGGACGTAGCTGCTTTATTGCTTTATAGCAAAAAAAAGCAGTGCCATTTCTGACCCTGCTTTTATGTAAATTATTTCGACAAATATTTTGTTACTTCTTAAACCTCCTCCTGATCCCTGCAATCCCAACCAACCCCAGACCGAGGAGCAACACGGTGCCAGGTTCGGGTACTGGTGTTCCGAAAACTTGAATGTTCGCATCCGAACTCTTATCCCAACCATAACCATCCGAATCCCAGGAACCGATATCAGTAGCTATATCAGATCCCGGTGCAACGAGTGCATAAAGCATTTGGTTGTCAGATCCTTGCTGTGAAGATCCGCTCAAAGCCGCATTGGAAGAATGAAGAAAAGCGTACTGAAGTCCATTAAGGAAAAACTGATAGGTAGCAGATCCACTTAAGACCATATTAAGGCTAATATCAAGTTGATAAAGAGGAAGGTAAGAACCAGAAGACCCCTGATAGCTACTATTGTCAGAATATGTCGTTGCTGAGACCAAAGGTACACTCGACAACTGGCTGATAGTGCCCCCAGCCTCACCAAACCAGACAGAAAGCCCGGTATTGCTTGTAGACCAGATTCGGATCTTGTCAACAAAATAGTTTCCCGTACCACCTATTTTAAAGTCATCACCAGCAAGCCAACTGCCGTAAGAATCAGAGCCAAACGCCCACGCTACGTTGCTGCGGCTTGCTCCGGCCGCATTGTTAAGGTTGCTGGTCGGCAAACCACGGTCAAGCAAAAGAGAGGTCGCAGAGGCAATGCCACTGTTAACGATAACCATTCCAGCAACGACCAGGAAAACAATCAATTTTCTCATTTCTTCTTTCCCCCGTTCAAGTTTAATTTCATTGCAAAAACAACAGTAGTATTAAAGCATTTTATATACCAATACCCCTGATATTTCTTGATTGGATAAATTAATAACGATAAGTGGCTAATATTGCAGTTTAACACCATTCCATAGATATATTTTTAACTATCAAATTATAATTTTAGTCGCCGTCAGCAGTGCAGTGTAAATAATTTCGACAAAAAGCACGAACCCAATCATGACTAACCTCCAACAGCTTAACGATCCTGCCGTTTACATAACCCGGCAATTCCGGGGACGCAATTCCGTGGATCTCCATGATAAGTTTTGTCAAGGGGAAAGCGGAGATTTCCCATAACTTCCCGAACTGCCACCGGTAGCTTTTTGTTGCCCCTTCCTTGCCCTTCAATTTTTTACTCTTGTTCTAGGGAATCCCTTGGGGGACGGAATCCCTTGGGGGACGTAGCTGCTTTATTGCTTTATAATCTTTTTCTGTTACTCTTTCACACATGCCAAGACAAGCCCGATTAGATATTCCAGGTTTATTGCAACACGTCATTGTTCGGGGCATTGAACGCTCTGACATCTTTATGGACGACATTGACCAGGAACGATTTTTGGAACGCTTTAGCAGCCTTCTTGTTGAAACCTGCACCGACTGTTTTGCATGGGCTCTGCTCCCCAATCATTTTCACCTCTTGCTTCGATGCAATCACTTTGATCTTTCACGCTTCATGCGAAGGTTGCTGGCCGGCTATGCCGTCACGTTCAACCGGCGCCATGCTCGTTCCGGCCATCTGTTTCAGAACCGTTACAAGTCTATTGTCTGCGAAGAAGAGCCATACTTGCTTGAATTGATCCGCTACATCCACCTGAACCCATTGCGAGCAGGTCTCGTCAAAGATCTTGAAGAGCTTGAAAGCTTTCCTTGGTGCGGTCATGGGGTGCTGCTTGGCCGAAAGACACTTATCGGACAAACGGTTGACGAAGTTCTGGCATTATTTGCCAACAGGAAGAAGGCAGCCCGTCATGCCTACCGTCAGTTTTTGTACGCCGGTGTTGCCATGGGGAAACGTCCTGAATTGGTTGGCGGCGGTTTGCGGCGTAGTCAGCTAATTGAGGGCAATATTGCTGTCATGGGTGAATATGATGAACGAGTACTTGGCGGGAGTGATTTTGTGGCGTCACTTCACGATGAACCTCGACTTGCTGGTAAGCTGTCCCATACAATTGATTTGAACTCTCTGCAAGCAAGTGTAAGCGACTATTTCAAAATACCGGCAGCGGATATCCTGCGTCGTGGCCGGCGGAATCAATATTCCGAAGCTCGTGAGTTGTTCTGTTATCTTGCCGTCAGGGAGTTGGGATATTCAGGCGCGAAAGTCGGTATAATGCTCGGAATGGGGACCGCTTCGGTAAGCCGTGCGGCAAGGCGTGGCGAGAAGTTGGTTGAATCGCGGCCTGTGATGAAGGAGTGGTGGGTGAAGCAGTTAAAGCAATAAAGCAGCAACGTTATATAGGCATAATAGGTTCGTCCATGTCACTCTCGAACCGGTTGGCGCAAGATAATTACTCCAAAACGAGGTCATCATGAATACTGTTCGTACCATCAAACTATGTGTGGCAATCTGTTGCTACCTGCTTTTTTGTGGGTGTGCCACAACAGCACCTAAAACCCAGATCACATCGGGACCGCAAGCTAAAATTGCGCTTGTCCTTGGCGCGGGTGCCGCCAAAGGCTTTGCCCATATCGGTGTGCTGAAAATCCTTGAAAGCAGCAAGATCCCGCTCCATATGATTGTCGGCACGAGTGTGGGAAGTTTTGTCGGCAGCCTCTACGCCTATGGATATGATGCCTATGCCCTGCAAAAGATCGCCATGACTCTGCAAAAAAGCGATGTGGCCGAATTGACGATACCGGATAACGGGTTTCTCAAGGGAGAGCGGTTGCGGGACTACGTCAACACCAAAGTACACTCCGCCACATTGGATAAACTCAAAATCCCTATGTATGTCGTGGCCACCGATATCAAAACCGGCAATAGTGTCGTATTTAATTCCGGCAACACCGGCATGGCGGTTCAAGCAAGCTGCTCTATTCCGGGTGTCTTTCAACCGGCCAGATTTTCCGGGGCAAGTTATGTAGATGGCGGCGTAGTTAATCCACTGGCGGTGGATGTCGCCCGGAGGTTCGGCGCGGATATCGTGATCGCCGTCGATATATCTTCCGGCATCGATGCTGTTGTTCCCGCGACTACCATTGAAACGATCATGAAATCGATACAGATCATGTACAGCAAAATGTCCCTGATTCCACTCAGCCAGGCCGACGTGGTTATCAAGCCGGTCGTCGGGTTTGTCGGGTCAGCGGATTTCGCCCAACGCAACGAGGCGATCATGGAAGGGGAAAAGGCGGCCTTGGCGGTCATGCCCCAAATCAATGCGATGCTGGCCAAACTCAGGCAGAAAGGTCGCTTGCCATAACTATGCCGCCATCAAACGAGGCCAGAGAGTGTTTCAGCTTTGAACCGAAAGAGAATATTGAGGGCACACATCCACATTCTTTCACGATCAAGAAATAGATCTCTATAGGAGGGGAACATGAAGAAAAAAATATCTCTAATTGTTCTGTTGGCGGCTATTATTTTGATTGACGTCGCTATCCCGCTTAAGAGCGACGCAGCCGGGACCGTGAGTCTCCCCAGGACCGGGCAGACCGCAAGCTATGCGGCCGGCGACGATGGAGCCCAGCAGATGGGTGTTGCCTGGCCCGCTCCACGATTTACCGTAAGCGTGGATTGCGTCACCGACAACCTGACCGGATTAATCTGGGCGCGGAATGCCAATCTTAATGGTGCTCCTCAGACCTGGGATTCGGCCGTTGATCTCGCCAAGGGGCAGACTCTTTGCGGCCGCTCCGACTGGCGGCTTCCGAACGTGAATGAACTGGAGAGCCTGATCTCCGCCTCTGCGCCTGTTCCGGCCACGTGGCTTGCGGGCCAGGGATTTACAGGGGTTCAGCCAAATCCTTACTGGGCTTCATCCACCTATCTCAACCAGACCGATATGGCCTGGACCGTCTGCCTGTGCGACGGGCAGACCGGCCTCGGACCCAAGAGCAACAGTACCCAGGTGTACGCCCTGCCGGTGGCCGGGACCACCTCATTGACCGCCAGGGTTTGGAAGACCGGGCAAACCGCTGTCTACAGGGTGGGAGACGACGGCGACAGGCAGGACGGGGTCGCCTTGCCAAGCCCGAGATTTACTGCCAACACCGATACCTCTATTACTGACAATTTGACAGGACTGATCTGGGCGCCGGACGCTAATGTCATGAATACTCGGGATCCGAATTGGGACGACTACGGGACGAAGGAAGGGAAGGTCATTTGGCAACGCGCCCTTGATTACGTGACCAAGCTGAACAACGAATCGTACCTGGGGCATAGTGACTGGAGATTGCCCAACAGGAAGGAGGGGTTCAGCTTAATGGACCGCACCAGGTATAATCCCTCGCTTCCCACCGGTCACCCCTTCTACAATGTCCAGGCGGGCTCCTACTGGACCTCCACCACGTTGGCCTATAACACCGGCTACGCCACCACCTTCGGCACCTATATCGGAGGAATCGGTAAGGCAGTGAAGACCTCCGGTGACTCTTATACCTGGCCGGTCCGGGGTGGCGGGGCGGACACCCCCAGCGTCACTACCTCGGCGGTATCCGCCATAACCAATACAACCGCCGCATGCGGAGGCACAGTCGCCGCCGACGGTGGGGCGGCGGTGACAGCCAGGGGGGTCTGCTGGGGGACTTCAGCCAACCCTACTATCTCCGATAGCAAAACGACCGACGGCTCCGGCACCGGCGCTTTCACCAGTTCCATTACCGGCCTTTCCCCATACACCCTCTATCATGTAAGGGCCTACGCCACCAACAGCGCGGGGACCGGTTACGGGAGCGATGTTCCCTTCAACACCCCCTGTCCGACCTATGCTGCACAGATCGGGACCACCCCTTACAACACCCTCCAGGAGGCGGTGAACAGCGTCTCGGGAACGGCCGAGATCAGGGCCGTGGCCGGAGAATGGCAGGAAGTGCTGACCTTCTCCGGAAACAGGACAATCACCCTTTCCGGCGGTTACGACTGTATCTGCGACGCTGTCACGGGGGTGACGACCGTTCACGGTTCCTTGACCGTCGGCGGCGGCGCAGTCGTAACCATGAACAATATGGCGGTCTACTGAGCGATATATCATCAAACCCTAAAGCGGATCTGATTCGTTCTAATCCGCCGCAAAGCAACTGCTAAGCAGTCCCCTCTCCCTGAGGGAGAGGGCCAGGGTGAGGGGGAATGTTGCAATATGTTGCATTGTTTCCCCCTCATCCGGCCTTCGGCCACCTTCTCCCCCGGGGAGAAGGGATTAGCGGCAGATTAGAACGAATCAGGAAAACGGATGATATCACAGTGGATCTGGCCAACACGCCAGATAGTCATATTTACTCACTCTGGTCTACGAGGCCCCCTTTATTCTCTCGGAAGCCGCCTTTGAATTCATCCTGGCGGCTGGCCTCATACGCGGAACAAAACGAATGGACAGCGCCGATTGGATGGGAAGCGTTTTCAAAACAACCAGCATACCTTTCGTTGTGAATCTGGCATTGGCGATCCTTGCCGGATACCTGATGCATCATTATTTTCCGGATGTAACCCGCATTTCCGAACTGTTGTCGCGTTTGTAGGATCACTCGTGGCATGCAGCACTTTGGGCAGCCTGGTCAGCGTTCCCGTAGGTCTGGATTTCTGATGAAATTCACCAGCGCGGATTCAGTTGCAAATTATTGCAATGGGTATCTATGTGTATCAAATTGTTTCACTGTGTTTTTGGCAACAGTGTATTTAACATCAGCTCCCCGTTACTTTAAACTGACTTTCACCCGCCATTAAGCTCGCACCCGCTGTACCACATCTCCCTGCATACCCCGTCAAAATGGTAGTGAAATCTTTACCCGCTACCCGCAAATAGTTTATAATCCTACTATGTATAAGCAGTAAATCCTACGCAGTTCAAGTCACTTTTGATTACATTTTCAGGGAGGTCTGACATGAAAAAACTGCTGATAGCACTGATCGTGCTTCTATTCTCGGTAAATGCGGAAGCCGCTGTAAAAACCAGGACTGTCGAATATGTTCAGGGGAATACCACGCTTGAGGGATACCTGGCCTGGGATGACGCCAGCGCCGTAAAACGTCCCGGCATCCTGGTCGTGCATGAATGGACCGGAATCAACGACCACATCAGGCAACGGGCCGAAATGCTGGCCAGGCTTGGCTACGTTGCTTTTGCAGCGGACATTTACGGCAAGGGAGTTCGTCCGTCAGCTCCGGCCGAAGCCGGGAAAACCGCCGGGATCTACAAGAACGACCGGCCTCTGATGCGTGCCAGGGCCGCCGCCGGGCTGGAAGAGCTGAAAAAACAGAAATTTGTCGATCCGCAACGCATCGCCGCAATCGGCTTCTGCTTCGGCGGCAACACCGTTCTGGAACTGGCCCGCGCAGCCGCTGACCTGAAAGGAGTCGTCAGTTTCCACGGAGGTCTCTCCACCCCGACACCCGGTGATGCGAAAAATATCAGGGGCAGGGTGCTTGTGCTGCACGGCGCTGACGACCCCTATGTAAACGCCGTTGAAGTGGCTGCCTTTCAGGAGGAGATGAGGAAAGGCGGGGTTGACTGGCAGTTTGTAAGCTACGGCAATGCCGTTCACAGCTTCACCAACAGAGCGGCCGGCACGGACAACAGCAAGGGGGCTGCTTACAATGAAAAAGCGGACCACCGTTCGTGGGAAGCGATGCAGGCGTTCTTTAAGGAAATATTCAAGTAGCTGCTACCAGTGACGCTGGACGGGAACTCTGTCCTGTACGGTGGGTTGCGGGAGAATCCGGTTTTGAAACATGATTGTAAATCTCGGCAGTTTCCTGTGATTGACTTATTGACATTCAAATACTCTTGGAATTTAAATGTCCAAACCATAGAGTTCCGGGGATAATTGGAAGCCAACAAGCGAACAGGCTGCTTATTGGCGCCGCTGGCGTCTCACAATAAACAGCCTGTTCCTTAAACCTTTATAAGGTCCAGTTCATCAATGATTGTTTGACGTTTATTTCTCGTTCGGAATACAGTTCTTGGCGAACATGATACAATCCTTTTTACCAACCGTTGCTGAGCCGCTATCCGGTATCATGCCATAACTGGCAATTGTGCCAAAAGGTCCGGATCCACCGGGAGTTGCCGCGTGTTTCGACACTTCTCCCGGAACCGCTTCAATGATAGCAAATGCCCCGTACGGCCCGGTACCGTTACGTAATGCAGTGTTATTTGCCTTACCTTCATGAGCTTTGTCGGTATAATCGGCTGGTCCGTATGTTCCGTATGGTCCTGAACTTGAAAATGCCGGCACGGCGCTCACTACTGCCGAAAGCGCTAGCAATGAAAGAAACAGAGCTATATTTTTCATGTCATTACTCCTTTTCGTGTAGTTACCTCTTGACTTGGATTATAGCACCTTGGAATAAATTTTAAATGAAATTCAAAATCAATAACTCGTTGCGTATGGTTTGTGTGTATTAAAGTTATGCTATAGTTGTAGCAAATTTTGCCGGATCTGATGGGGACGGGTTCTTAAAACCATGAAAATCAGGAATACGTCGCATAAGATAATGATTGTCGATGACGAGGAGATGGTCCGCATGGTTTTGCGGAGCATGTTGGAGGGGTTCGGCTTCAGCGTCGTTGAAGCGGTCAACGGCCGCGATGGACTTGAGGTCTTTGCCCGTGAAACCCCCGACGTTGTCTTTACGGACCTTCAGATGCCGGAAATGAACGGCTTTGAGTTTATTACCAGGTTAGAGCAGGAATATCCCGGGACTCCGCTAATTGTCATTTCCGGAACAGGCAACATACAGAGTGCTATCGAGGCCATCCGTTTGGGTGCCTGGGATTATGTGACCAAGCCGATCGAGAGCATCGAGGGGCTGCATATCATTACCCGGCGAGTGATCGAACGAATGCAGCTGATCGCCGAGAACAGAGCCTATCGCGAACACCTGGAAGAGCTCGTCATGCAGAGGACAGCGGATCTGCGCGACAGCGAGGTCCGCTTTCGCACGCTTTTTGAATCGGCCAATGACGCCATTATTCTTATCAAGGACGATCGAATCATCTCTTGCAACCGCAAGACACAGGAGCTCTTAGGCTGTTCACAGGACGACATTCTCGACCGACCCATGCTCGCCTTTTCTCCTCCCAAGCAACCATTCGGCGCATGCTCAAATGAGCTCCTCAAAGAACGCATGAATATGGCGTTGTCAGGCGTACCCCAGTTCTATGAATGGCGCTACACCCGGCACAACGGAGGATTCTTCGATGCCGAGATAAGCCTTAACCGCCTGGAACTGCACGGTGCTTTATATCTTCAGGCCATAATGCGCGATATCACCGAACGGAAAAAATCAGAACTGGCTCTACTGGACAATGCCCGCATAAAGAGGGAACTGGAAATTGCCCAGGAGGTCCAGCAATCACTGTTGCCGGCTCATCCTCCGGTGATTCCGGGACTGCTTGTAGCCAGCATCTGTGTGCCGGCCAGCAACGTGGGAGGAGATTATTACGACTTCTTTTCCCCTGGTGACCAAATCCTGGATACGGTCATCGCCGATGTTGCCGGTCACAGTTTCGGTTCAGCGCTCTTGATGGCAGAGGCGAGAAGCGTTCTGCACGCCAAGGTCAGCGCGGCATATTCTCCCGCCCGGCTCCTGGCCGAGGTCAACGACCTGCTGTACGAGGACCTTACCCGTTCAGAATTGCTGCTCAGCATGTTCTATGCACGGCTGGATATCAACAACTCGACCCTGACCTACGCAAATGCGGGACATTGCCGTCCCTTGTTGTACCGTTCAGGAAATGGCGGCTCCTTTGAGGAGCTTGATGCGGACGGATTGCTCATGGGAGTCAGGGTGGGGGTCTGTTTTGAGGAGAAAGCATTGCGGATGGGTGACGAAGATATCCTGTGCCTGTTTACCGACGGTATTATAGAGTCGGAGAACAGTAATGGTGAATATTTCGGAGACAAACGATTCAGAGAGGTTATTGCGGAATCCAGCCATAAACACCCCGAAGAGATCATTACCGCTATTTTTCAGAATCTGGCAGACTTTATCGGTCACATGGATCTATCCGACGACATGACCATAACCGTCATGAAGGCCGTTCCCTCTTGAATATCAAAGCAATACCCCCGAAAGGAGTCTCCCATGTCAAATTTTTCAGCACGATGGATGGTGGCGCCGGTTCTCGCAACAACTCTGATGTTTTGCGGAACCGCCGGCGCTGCTGAAAAACAGAAAACCAAACCGTATCCCCATTACTGGCTGAGCATCGCCACCACCAACCAGTCCATGCCCGGCATGTCAGCGGAAATGTCCGGCATGGCCTCCCTGTTCGGCGGCAAAGGCGCTTTCGGACCCAAGCGCGAGCTGCACCTGCAGCTGGAATCGCCGCAGGTAACGTCGGAAAAGCCGGCCGCCGCCGATGAAATCCCGCCTGGCCAGAAAATGGGTGATGCGCTTCCACTGGTGACCCCTAAAGTGGAGAGGTCAACCTCTGAACCGGACGAGCGCCGCTCTCCCGAAAAATACGAGAAGCCGAAGGCGCGCATGCTGATCTACTGGGGATGCGGAGAAACCATCGGCAAGGGGCAACCCAGGGTCATCGATACCTCAAAGATGAGCATGGCCGAATTCGGCAAGGCCTTTGCCGGACGCGCCCCCACCCAGCAGACCCCGCCGTCTCCACGGAAGGGGTGGACCTATGGCGAATGGCCGAGCCGGGAGGAGCGGGCCGACATCCCCTCCGACAGCTCGCTAGTCGGCGCCCATCGCGTCAAAGGCAACTATACGGTCGATATTCCGTTCTCGCTGGATGCCAAGCGGGATTTTATGGCGCCGATCGAATTCACCTCGGTGACATCAACACCCTCCGGCGCCACGAAGGTCTCCTGGAAAGAAGTGCCGACCAGCATCGGCTATTTCGCCACGGCCATGGGGCATAAGCAGGAAACCGGCGAAACGATTTTCTGGTCCGCCAGTGAAGTCCCGGAAACCGGATTTGCGCTGCAGAACTACCTGACGCCGTCTGACGTCAGCAGGTTCATCAAGGAGAAGGTCGTCATGCCCCCCTCCAGGACCAGCTGCACGGTGCCGCCGGTTTTTAAGGATGCTGGCGGTGCGATGTTGCAGTTCATCGCCTACGGGGAGGAGTTGAACCTGGTTCATCCGCCCAAGCCCAAGAATCCAAAGCAACCCTGGAATATCGAATGGTCGGTGAAAGCCCGCCTCAAATCCACCGGCATGACAACACTTATGCCGGTGGAGGACGGTTCCGCTGACAGGGCCGCACGTAAAACAAAGAAAAAGTCTCAATCCCGGGATGAAGAAACTCCTCAGGAAAATACCAATGAGCCCGGACAGGATTCAAAAACACCCAAGGGCGGCATTGGCGACCGCCTGAAGGGAATCTTCGGGTTCTGACGGGGATACACCATTCGGGTACAAGTGAACCCCATGGAAAAACATCACGAAAAGACGAAACGCGGGCTCTGGACCAGCCGCCTCGGTTTCATCATGGCTTCGGCCGGCTCGGCGGTCGGACTCGGCAATATCTGGAAATTCCCCTACATCACCGGCATGCACGGCGGCGGGGCTTTTGTTCTCTTTTTCATCTTCTGCATTGTGGCCGTCGGGGTTCCGATCATGATCGCCGAAATGGTGATCGGCCGCCACACCCGCAAGGACCCGGTAGGGGCTTTCCGCAAACTGCGCGGTGGCCCCTGGACCCTGGTCGGCTGGCTGGGTGTAACGGCCGGGTTCGTGATTCTGTCCTACTACTGCGTCGTGGCCGGTTGGGCCGTGGACTACCTCTGGCTGGCCGTCAAGGGCACCTTTAGCGGCAAACATATCCAGGAAGTGCCGGAACTGTTTACGTCGCTGCTGGCCAGCGACCTGTCACAGCTGTTCTGGCAGGCGGTTTTCATGGCGGCCACGGTCTTGATCGTCCTGGGCGGTGTCAGTAACGGCCTGGAGCGGGCCAACAAACTGATGATGCCGGTGCTGTTCCTGATCCTGATTGTTCTGGCGGTGCGGGGACTTTTCTCCCCCGGCGGACCCAAGGCGCTGGCCTTCCTTTTCACCCCGGACTGGCAGAAACTGGACTCCACCGCAATGCTGGAAGCCATGGGACACGCCTTTTTCTCCCTGTCCCTGGGGATGGGCGCCATGCTGACCTACGGCAGTTACGCCGATGAAGGTACCAACATCCCCAACGTGGCCCTGACCGTGTCGGTGATGGACACCTGTGTGGCGCTGCTGGCCGGTATTGCCATCTTTCCGATCGTCTTTACCTACGGCATGGCTCCCGCTGCCGGGCCGGGGCTGGTCTTCAAGACCCTGCCGATAATCTTCAGCCAGATGCCGGGGGGGACGCTGATCGCGATCATGTTCTTCCTGTTGCTGGTCTTTGCCGCCCTCACATCCAGCATTTCGCTTTTGGAGGTGGTGGTGGCCTATTACTGTGACGAGAAGAAGTGGCAACGGCGGAATGCGACGCTGGTGATGGGCTTCCTGATCTTTTTGCTGGGTGTACCCTCGGCTCTCTCCAACCATCTGCTCGCCGATGTTCATTTTATCGGCGGAAGAAATTTTTTCGACTCCATCGACCTGTTGGCCACCAACTATATCCTGCCCCTGGGAGGCCTGTTTATCGCCATCTTTACCGGCTGGGTAATGACCACGCGCATGGCCCGCGGCGAGATCGAGAAGGGGGCCGTGAATTTTCACTACTACCCGGCCTGGCACTTTCTGATAAAGTACGTCAGTCCGGTGCTGGTTGCCATCGTCTTCCTCTACAGGAGTGGTCTGTTCTAGGGCTTGCGGCTGGATCCGGATGTCAAGCGTTTATGAGGTTTCTGGACGCTTTGTTATCTACAAGCTGTCTGCCTACTGACAGAACCTCCGTTTTTTTATAACCCTACAGTTCGTTGCACTATAGCCGGATGTCCAGGTGTTGTTGGTCTTGACAACACTTTTTTCTGTTGTTACTCTCTCCAACATGCATGCAGATTTACTACTCAATCAGCGCCAGACAATTTCTGAAAAAGCTTTTGTTGAAATGGTTGTGTGGCGTCTTGGTTCGCCGCTTCCAGGCAGCGGCCACAGCTTCAAGTATCGGCTTGCGCTAGTGGTGAATGGAGTTTGTGTGCTGCGTTACGATAATGAGTCTGGCAAGGGTGATCACAAGCATATTGGCAAGATGGAAACCCCTTACGCTTTTTCTACTCCGAAAGCATTGCTGGATGATTTCTGGAACGATGTGGATACATGGAGGTATTGATATGCGAATCGTAACATTGGATGTTTCTTCCCGTGAAAATACAAACAGAAGATTTTTAAGGGCGTGTGAGGGCGAGTCTCAAGGGGACTACATCAGCTTCGAGTCTCCCGCGCTACTTTTCAAGGTGCTCTCCGGAAAGCGCTGGGAAATGCTGGGCGCCATGACCGGCGCTGAACCAATGACAATCCGTGAACTGGCACGCCGCCTGGGAAGGGATGTAAAAGCGGTGCATGGTGACGTGCATGCGCTCTTGAATGCCGGCATTCTGCAAAAGACAGACAACGGACAGATCGTTTTTCCGTTTGATGCATTGCATGTGGATTTTATGCTTAAGGAGGCCGCTTGAAATTCGTGCCGAGGAGACAATTAAGTGACAGCTAAAAATATTTCCAAACCCGGGCAGTACGATTTCTTCGCCTTCCTCTCCCGCATGCGCTACATCAGCCGCTGGGGGCTGATGCGCAACACCGTGCCGGAGAACATCCAGGAACATTCGCTGGATGTGGCGGTGATCGCCCATGCGCTGGCGATTATCCGCAATACCTATTTCGAGGGAAACCTGGACCCGTCCCGGGCCGCGCTATACGGCATCTTCCACGATGCCAGCGAGATTTTTACCGGCGACATGCCGACCCCGGTCAAGCATTTCAATCCAAACTTCAAGCGCTCCTTCCACCAACTGGAGGACCGCGCCCGCCGCAAGCTGCTGGATATGCTGCCGCCGGAACTGGCCGGAGAGTACGAACCGCTCTTCTTCTTCGACGAACAGCAGGAATACGCTGTGCTGGTCAAGGCGGCCGACAAGATCGCGGCGCTGGCCAAATGCATCGAGGAGGGCAAGAGCGGCAACCTGGAATTCAGGAGGGCCGAAGCCGAGCATTTCGAGCATCTTTCGGCCAGTCCGCTGCCCGAAGTGGGCTATTTCCTGGAAAAATTCCTGCCGGGATATCGCTTGTCCCTGGATGAACTCAATCTTGGGTGATTTTTTTAATCTAGCAGTGCCTCAACTGTTGAGTTTGGTATTGTAACTATAAAACAGCTGGTTGGGATGTGATATATGAAGTTCAACAGTAATATTATTTCCGGGCGTTACGTTGTCATGGCTCTGACCCTGCTGTTTCTGGCATTGTCACTTTTGGATTGGGGGCCGCTCCGGACCCTGGAATACAAGAGCTATGACCTGCGGGCCAGGATGCGCCAGAAGAAGCCCGATTCGCCGGTGGTGATCGTGGCTGTTGATGACGCCAGCATCGAGAAACTGGGACGCTGGCCCTGGCCGCGCGCCTACATGGCTGAACTGTTGACCCGGCTGAACGAATACGCCCCCAAACTGGTTGCGCTGAACATCCTCTACACCGAGGCGGATCGCGGCTCCGGACTGGAAGAACTCCGGGAACTGCGAAACACCGCCGAAAAGAGCGGCGTCAGGTCGGGAGAACTCTACAACGCCATCCTGGAAACCGAAGCGCGGCTGGACAACGATGGCCAGATGGCGGCGGCGATTGCCGAGTCGAAAAACATCATCCTGCCGCTCTATTTCACGATCGGTGACCAGGCGGCGGCCGCCGATACCGGCACGCCGCAATTCATGCTGCGCTCTTCCCGCGCGGCATCCGGTCCGGCCGGCAGCCTGCAGGCAAAAGAGGCCTCTCCGCCGATTGTCGCATTTGCCGGGCAGGCACTGATGCTGGGCCATATCAATCTTGCCGCCGACGAGGACGGTACGGTGCGGCGCGAGCCGCTGCTGATCCATTACCATGCCAGGAATTATCCCTCGCTGGCGCTGCAGGCGGCCCTCTGCTATCTGAATATCAAACCGGCTGAAATAAGCACTGATACACCCGGGCGGATTAAAGCCGGGCGGCTCTCGGTCCCGACCGATTCAAAAGGTCGCATGTTGATCAGCTATAACGGACGCTTCAACAGCTTTCCCTACTACTCTTTCACCGATGTTGTCAGCGGCGCCATCCCGGCTGCCGCCTTCAAGGGCAGGATCGTACTGGTCGGGCCGATAGCCACCGGAATTGCCGGTTTTGCGGTTACGCCGGTACAGACAAACTTCCCATCGGTCGAGATTACCGCCAACGCGATCGAAAACCTGGTCAACAACAACGTGATCGACCGTCCTGCCTGGGCCCGCTACGTTGAAGCCGCAGTCATGCTGCTTTTGGGAGCGTTCCTAGCTTTCGCGCTGCCGCGCATGAAGGCCGGACTCGGTGCGCTGGTCTCGTTTTCTATCCTGCTGCTTTGGAACGGGGCGGCGGTCTGGTTGTTCGTCGGCCAGGGTGAGTGGCTGGGCATGGTGGCGCCGTCGCTGCTGCTGGTAATCGGATATACAGTTAATGTCTCGTCCAGATTCATGGTGACCGAAAAGGGCAAGGAACTGGTGGAAAGCGACAGCATCGAAACCAACAAGATGCTGGGCCTGTCGTTTCAGGGGCAGGGATTGCTGGACCTGGCCTTCGAGAAGTTCCGCAAATGCCCGGTGGAAAACGATACTGTCCGGGATCTGCTCTATAACCTGGCGCTGGATTTCGAGCGCAAGCGCATGTTCAACAAGGCCGCCGCGGTTTACGAACATATCCGGACCGCCGGTGAATTCAAGGATGTGTCCGAGCGTATCGGCACGATGAAACAGGCCGGTGAAACGATGATCTTCAGCGCTCCCGGCGGTCGCAAAGAGAACACGGTCATCTTGCAGGGAGGTGGCGCGGCGATGCCGACCATCGGTCGCTTCGAGATCCAGAAAGAGCTGGGGCGGGGGGCGATGGGGACGGTCTACCTGGGGCGTGATCCCAAGATCAACCGCCAGGTGGCAATCAAGACCATCCGCTTCGACGAGATCGATCCCCAGCAGGTCCAGGAGGTCAAACAGCGCTTTTTCCGCGAGGCGGAAGCCGCCGGCGCTCTCAACCATCCCAACATCGTCACGATCTATGACGTGGGCGAGGACTACGATCTGGCCTATGTGGCCATGGAACTGCTGGACGGCAGCGACCTGTGCGATTTCGTCAAGCCGGGACAGCGGCTGTCGTTCGACGAGGTGCTGCGAATTGTCGCGGCTGTGGCCGAGGGTCTGGATTTCGCCCATGCCAGGGGCATCGTGCATCGCGATATCAAACCGGCCAATATCATGCTTCTCAAAAACGGTGAGATCAAGATCGCCGATTTCGGCATCGCCCGCATCAGCGCCTCCTCCAGCACCCAGACCGGAACGATCCTGGGCACCCCCAGTTACATGTCCCCGGAACAGGTGCAGGGACAGAAGGTGGACGGCCGTTCCGACCTGTTCTCGCTGGGGGCGTCGATGTACGAGCTGCTCTCCTGCCACAAGCCTTTCAGCGGCGACAGCATCACCAACATCATGTTCAACATTGCCAACAAGCCGCCGCTGCTGCTGACAAAAATCGACCCGCGGATTCCGGAATGCTGCGCTTTCATCGCGCACAAGCTGCTGATGAAGGATGTTGCCAAACGATACCAGACCGGTCAGCAGGTGGCCGAACATTGCCGCTTGTGCCGGCAAAAACTAGTGAGGTGAGCCATGCCGCTGTCCGCCTTCGGGATAACCGATAAAGGGATTGTCAGGAGCGGGAACGAGGATGCCCTGCTGATGGATGAGCGCCTGGGGCTGTTCGCGGTTGCCGACGGCATGGGCGGCCACAGGGGAGGGGAGGTCGCCAGCCGCATGGCGCTGGACGTCCTCAGGGATTATATCTCCCGGATTGCATCCGGTAGCGGCACGTTCATCGGCGCCGTTGACAACGACTTCTCGCGCCAGGCCAATCTGCTGGCTTCCGGTATCCGCCTTGCCAACCGGGCCGTATTGGAGGCCGCCGAATCCAACCCGGACTGGCGCGGCATGGGGACAACCATCGTGGCGCTGATGATCGAAGGCGCTCGCGCGGCTGTAGCGCATGCCGGCGACAGCCGTCTCTACCTGCTGCGGGAGCGGCAGCTCAGGCAGGTGACCGCCGACCATTCGCTGGTTGCCGACCAGTTGCGGCAGGGGGTCATCAACGCGGAACAGGCGGCCGCTTCCGATCGCAAAAACATAATCACCCGCGCCCTGGGACAGTGGCAGGAGCTTGAAATAGAAATCAAGGACCTGGAACTTTTGGATGGTGATCGCCTGCTACTCTGCTCCGATGGATTGAGCGGCATGGTCAGCGATCCCGAAACTGAAGCATTGCTGGTGGCGCATCCTTCCCCCGAGGCCGCCTGCCGCGCTTTGGTTGAAGTGGCCAACAGCTATGGCGGACGGGACAATATCACGGTACTGCTTGTCGATTATCGGAGCGGAAACGGTCTTGTGGCCGGGTTAAGGAGGATCTTTCAACGGTGATCTACACCCGTGTTCACTCATGTCAGTATTCGAACGGCACTGCCGACGCCTGATGCAATCTGGCGTTAACCGGCACTGGCGTTTATGCTATTATGGATATGCGGATTCAAGCCGCTCTGTATGATACTGAATGATTACGGGAACTGGAGGTGGTTATAATGGCAAGATTCTATGATACGGTGAGCGATGCTGATTTGAGCCGGGTTGAAGATCTCCTTGATAAGGTTGGTATCGAGTATTCGCTGCGGATATTGGGGGAAGGAAACCTGGTGAAGGAAATCATGGTGGCCGAGGAGGACCTGTCGGCGGCAGAAGAGGCATTGTACGGCCGCACCGAAGCGAACAATTGAACTACAGAATCGGTCACAATACAGGATCAAGCAAAACAACGGGCTGCTCCCCATACAGGGGAACAGCCCGAATGTTGTCATCTGTTTTAATGTGAAGTACAGCTCGTTGAAAATGTTATTAAAGCTCGCGGTTGCCGAACTCGCCCCATTCCAGATAGGTTTTTGGCGCTTCCATGAAGGAGTAAATATTTTCAATAATCTTAAGATGTTTCCGCTCCTCATCCGCAAGCTTGATGACAACCTCTCGTACCGCCGCATTGGTGGTCTCTTCCGCCAGCTTTTCGTATAGTCCGATGCTTTCCTCTTCCTCTTTTACCACGTGCAGATAGGCGTCAGAATCGTTCTCCAGCTCTTTCCGAAGGTTTTTCGTGTCGATCAGCGGCCTGAAAACACATACCCCTTCACTCAATACAGAAAAGTCATTCTTTTCCGACGCAAGCCCCTCTTTGAGCTTGATCAATGCTTCGTGGTGCTCTTGCTCGGAAGCGGCCAGCAGTTTGAACAGCCTCTTCAAATCCTCATCTGACGTTGCCTCCGCCAGCTTTTCGTAGTGAATCCTGGATTCTTCTTCCATTTTGATGGCACATTCGACGATGTTCATAAAATTCTCCTTTTACATGCAGGATCATGAACTTCTTTATTTACACAAATTATAGCACCACTGATCGATTATGTATTCCTTGATCATGAAACTCTCGAATTGAAAGACATCTCACAGCTGATGCATCTGCACGTATTCGAGCTGTGCTATAATAAATCAAAAGGGGGTGTTGGTCATGTTAGAGAGCAAAGGGACATTTGAAGTCAGCAGGGAAAGCAGTGGTAACTGTGACTCCAGGATCTGGAGTGGCGACTGCAAGCATACGGCGTATCAGTACATCGGTGACAAATATCTGTGCGATGTCTGTGAAACGATTCCAGGTCTGGACCATGAAGTTCGCCGGGCGGCAATGCCGTACGTCAGTGGCGATTACAAGGTTCTGTCTTGATGCAGCTTCGGACGGCAAAACCTGAGCGGTCGCCTGGATGCGGCTAAGCCGGTAATTTTTCGGAGCGATGGCACTGTGGCTACAGTAAGAGCATCTAACGCTAATTGAATGTCTTTATGATGTAGTCGGCGATCTCCTTTGCCTGTTTGTCGGTGATGATATTTTTATCAAAAGCAATCATTCCTTCGCCGGGCTTGCGCATTATCCTGACAATGTCCGGGGCGGATTTTATACCGTGTTTTTCGCGGTCCCGGCGCAGGAGCGTACGGTCAGGGTTGATGATATTCCCGCCGGCGGGGTGACAAGCCGCGCAATGCTCCGTGAATCCGGTTTCTCCGGTTTTTGGAGCGGAGGCCAGAGCCGTGCTTCCGGTGGAACAAAAAAACAATAGCCCGAACCCTCCTGCCAGAAGCAGTTTTGCAAATTCATTTCCGTATTTCATGTTATCCCCCGATGCCATAGTGAGTGGTGATATAATCTGCAATAATCTTGGCGTTTTCCCCGGAAATGGGAGCACCGTAGACTTTGATCATCTTTGTCACCACCGCCATCCATTTCGCCTTTGTAAATTTCTGTTGTGTGGTGATGTAATCGAGACTGTGGCAGATTCTGCAGTAACTGCTGGTTACATCCCGGCCCGGTCCTTCCTTTAGAGTAATATTTGGCGCGGGCAGTGTGATGCTGCGTTTGGATCCTTCCTTAACAAAGCCCTGGTCACCGGCCAAAGCCGCTGAAGTAAAAAATAAAGCTGCGCTGATGAACAGCAGGATAATAAATTTCATGATCTGCCTCCTGACCCTGAAACGGGATATGTTGTTTGAGCTGGTTGCTGCAAAAAAAACGCGGATAATTAATGGTTTACTAAGCAACTATCAAGTTGTACTTTTCAATTTTGTTCAGCAGATAGCCGGAAGAGTTCCATAGCCCGTCCAACGGCTGAGATTCGCCAATGCTGTTGGTCGCTCTAACCATTACTTGATAATTGCCGGGCTTGGCCGGTTGCCAGGGATAGAACCACTGGATCCACGAATATCGCCCGAGATCTTTCCCAAGACGGGCAGGGCTCCAGTTCATGCCACCGTCAATCGAAACAAGAACCTCCCTGATGCTGTATCCACCTGAGAAAGCAACCCCCATCAATTCGATCGATTGTCCCGACTTAAGCCGACTGCCGTCTTCAGGATTGATCAGCAAGGATCGGGTAGTCATGCGATTAATCGGAACAGTCTTTTTGGGAGCGCCGCCAGGTTCGACACATCCACAGGGATCGTCGGGAATCCGGTAGGCGGTCTTCATCCAGAAGTTTTCGGATGGTTTGTCCGTGACTTCGATATCGGACAGCGATTTTACCCAATAGGTGGCATACCATCCCGGCACCACCAGGCGGACAGGAAAACCGTTCAACATTGGCAATTCACTGCCATTCATCTCATAGGCGACAATGATGTCGTCTTCAAGCGCCTTGTCCAGGGGCAGGCTTTTCAAGAAGCCGGGTACCGTGGGCAGCGCCGCTTTATCCAGGCCCTTGAAGACAACTTCCATCGACCCGCTCTTGATGCCCGCGCTCTTCAGTAGATCTTTGAGTCTCACCCCGCCCCAGGTGACATTCCCCATGGCTCCATTCATCCACTGCCCCCCGAAGATAGGGGGCTCAAAGAAACTCCTGCCATTACCGGCACATTGGATAACAGCGGTGTAACCGACTTTTTCGAACTTCTTGAGCTCGTCCATCGAAAGGGAAATTGGTTTGTCAACATTGCCGTGGATAACCAGACGCCAGCTGTCCAGATCCACTGATGTGGGTATATTCGAAAGATGCCAGCGCACAAACAGGGCCTCGTTCGGTGTTACAAGCTCCCTGAAGTACTTCAACGGGGTTTCCAGTTGAGGAGGGCTTGAGGTTAAAAGCAATAATTCGGTTTTTTCCGGGAAGGTAACGAGCCTTCTTTCACTTGCATACAGTACTGGCGGAATAGTTCCAGTTGCTGCCAATGCGGTAGTAATTCCTACTGTTTTGATAAAATCCCTGCGACTGACGCCTTTGGATTCCATAAGCTGCCCCCTTTCATTTTGCCATAGACATTGTTTTAGCAAATTTTTTGAGAGATAAAAGATGGAAATGAAATAATCATTGATTTTCGCTCATATCGTTTTGCGGCAGATACAGGATAGTCCGGTACTGTTTCAAGGCGCTGATGTGGTCACGATCAGCTTCGCTCAGCGCACGAAACAGGTTCTGCATATTATTGTCATTGAAATTCAGTGAAATATGGGCGTGCAGGTCCGCAAGAGCATCTTCCATCTCGATTGCCTTTGTGACTGCCGTCAGGAGTTCCGGTGTACTGTGTCGAACCTGATTTACCAAATACTGTAGTTTGCTCTGGATCGAATAGGCTTTTATCAGGTGATTCCCCGACACCTTGAATTCGGTCTCGTTCATTATACGCAAAGCCAGCATGAACTGATGGCGGTGATCTTCCTCTTCGAGTGCGGTTTTCTTCCAAAGACGGGATGCTTCAGGAGTATCCTCGTAAACCCTGCTGTAGAAATGGTACAGGTCTGCACAGAGTTCTTCAATGGAGATGCATGTTTCCAGGAAGATCTTGCTGGTCATCAAGTCGATCATCTCGCTCATATCGGCACCTTTGCCCGCGATGGATTAAAAACTGATTCGATATCAGGCAGAAATCGGGCCAATCCCGGAAATATAAATTAACTTATAGAATCAATAAGATAAGTTTGCCGGGAACTAAGACGGGATCACGTCTGATTGCAACAAATGTTGCACAAATCGGGTGGAAACTTAAATGAAGCGGCAATATCGGCTGTTGATAAACGAGGTAATCTTTGTTGCGTGGTGACACATTTGTTGCAGGTTTGTTTCAGCCGGAAACAAGGGCGATTTCAGGCATTTGTTACACCTCTATCCGGAACTCGGCGCCCGTATCACTGTTCCGCACCAATAGCCTTCCCCCCATGTTCTTTTCGATGATGGTTTTTGACATGAACAGACCTACGCCCGTACCCTGTTGCGGCCCCTTGGTGGTGAAGTAGGGATCGAAAATTTTCTCAATAATATTTTCCGGAATCCCGCCGGCATTGTCGGCAATGGTTACCACCGATCTGCCGTTTTCATTGCTTACAGAGACGGTCAGGCATGGGGACTCGATCTTGCGCTCGTTAATTGCATCCTTTGCGTTAATGAATATGTTGAGCAGCACCTGGGCATATTCATTGGGAAAACCGTAAATTGATATGTCATCCATTTCGTTATGTATGATCTTGATTCCGCTATCCTTGAAATTGGCCTCAACGAGCGATAGTGCTTTTAGAAGTGCATCATTTACCCTGAATTCGGATTTTTCCCGTTCATTGGAGAAAAAATTCCTGAAATCATCGATGGTTCGGGACATGTGGTTAATGATCTCCATTGATTTGGACACGGATGTTTCCAGCAGTTCCTTGTTGAAGCTGGGGGAACCATAGAAAGCGCCAAGTCTCTGGGTAATCAGTCCCAGAGTGTTCAACGGCTGGCGCCACTGATGGGCGATATTCCCGATCATCTCGCCCATGGCCGCATGCCGGTTCTGCATCAGCAGCATCTGTTCCTTCTCGCGCAGGACCTCCTCTGCCCGTGCCCGTTCCAGTGTCTCCTCGATCAGGATTTTTTCCGCCTTTTCCCGGTTGGCAATTTCACCCAGCAGCGCTTCCACGGTTGTGGCCAGTTCTTCGGTTCTCTGTCTGACACGGACTTCAAGCTCGTTATGGGCCTTCTGCAATTCCTCCTCGGCCTCTTTGCGCTTGGTGATGTCCTGGGTTATTCCGAAACCGCCGATCAATGTCCCGTCATCGTCAATTTCCAGATACGCCTTTTCCCGCACCCATTTGCAACGGCCGTCAACCAGCAGCCGATGTTCGATGTCGTAGGGCTTGCCGTTCAAGGCCGCCTTCCAGTTTGTATCGACGTACTCCCTGTCATCCGGGTGTACGCAGGCAAGAAAAGTTTCGTAGGTCAGCGGTGCTCCTTTCGGAATACCGAAGATGCGATGGTTTTCATCGGACCAGACCAGCACATTTCCACGAACGTCGAGACGCCAGCTGCCGATGCTCCCCACCTCCTGTGCGCGGTTCAGGTCCTCGCGACTCTGTATTAGCTCGGCCTCCGCCATTTTGTGCATGGTCACATCGATGCTGAACAGTGCCACCGAAGTAATATTGCCGGCCCGGTCACGTACCGGATAGATACTGTGATCCAAAAACATGCCGGCGCGCGTATCCTCGAAATGTACCGGTTCACCCGTCCGTACAACCTCTGCAACTCTCTGTGCGCGTGGTTCTACCAACTCTGGCGGGATCAGATCCATCCAATATCCGCCGATAATCTCCTCCGGCACTCTGCCGACCCTCCGGGCAGCGACCGCGTTGGCTGCCAGGATTTTACCGTCAAGTCCAAACATCCAGATCGACTCGCCGGCCGCGTTGATGAGTGCGCTGGCTTTCAGCTCGTTCTCGCGCAGTGCTTCCTCGGCCATCTTCAGATCGGTGATGTCCTGAATGGCAACCGCGCATCCGATGATGTTTCCATCGGCATCGCGAACCGGAGAAGCGCTGTTGATGACAAACGCCTGGATTCCGTCGAAGCGCTGAATCCGCATCAGCTGCCCAACCGTGGTTTCGCCCTTGCGAACCGCTATTGCCGAGGCCCACTCTTCGGGAGCTACGGTGGCGCCGCTGTCCGGCCACCACGCCTTGTAGGAGCTGTATTCATCGATGGAGCGGGGTAACGGCCTCGGTCCGGCCCATATCTGCTCGTATGCATTATTTGATAGAACACTTCCGCCATTGGCGTCGGTAATGGCAACACCCACCGGAAGCGCCTCCATGACCGCCAGGAGCAGGCGACGGTCGTTTTCCGATTTCGCCCTGGCTGCCTCCAGTTCGATTTTGTGTACATGCAATTCATCTATAAGATCACGCAGATCCTTGACGTCAAGGCTGTCTATTGCAACCCTGCCAGATTCAGGATAATGCCCGTCGCGACTGTGCAATCCTTCAGACCCACGCTTCTTGTCATTATTCATGTGTTCTCCGGTTTTTAAGCTGAAAATTGCCTACTTTCTGCTGATCAGATAATATTTTTTTGAATTTGCGCAAGGGAAATCTTCATGGAAACGGCAGGGGCAGCCGAGGTGGCGCTTCGGGGTTTATAATCAAACTTACCGGTAATCCGGTTTTTGTCACGTTCTCAGGATGTCCATGCTGCAAAAATCGTAATCCGGATGTTCGGTTGAGCCGCTCAGGCGCATGTATTCTTCAGAAATCAATTCGCAGTGTTTACGCGCTTCTTTCAGGATGCTTTCAAAAATATCGCGAATTGTTGGTTCCTGTATCTCTTCCATGAATTCGGTGTAGCAGTCGATACAGGCCTGTTCTTCCTTGAGCGCAATCTGAAGTGCGTCTGATTCGGAAGTATGGCATCCGACCGAGTTGAGCATCGAGCAGTAGTATGGATAGGAATACATGTTGTTCTTGACCAGGATATCGACCAGTTTGCCATCGTTTCCCGAGTACTGTTTGCAAAACAGGTTCAGCTGATCCGCCTCTTCAACCGCCAGAAGTTCAAAAAAACGCCTGGTATGGATATCATCGACCTTGGAGGACATGCTGCGATAAAAGCTCAGACTGCGAATCTCGATGGCTATTGCCGTTAATATTGCTTTTTCCTGAAAGAATTCCATTACAGTTTCCTCCGAATGGTAATGTATCCCGCGTTGTTCAATCGTGGACGCATGTCAGAATGAAATCTGTACAAGGTTGAAGCTATTGGTTCTGCAGTAGCAGAATATGTGCCAGCTTTGCGGTAGGAATAAGGCCGCTAAGATGCAGCTTTATGTAGTTTCCACCAGATGATCGTCCGGGCAAATAGCAACAAATGTTGCAGTAAGTGCGATGTTTGGTCCTGGAAAGCTAATAATTAAAATCAATTGCACACTGCAACGCGGATTGTTTAGTGCAACAAAAATTGCAGATTTAATTCGAAGCTCCTATCTGCTTGATAATTGATAAAAATCTACTAGACTCAATTATGCTGCCTCAACTTCCGTGTGGCAGTCGACCAATTCATTCAATAACGGAGCAACCGATGAAGCGACAGGACTTCAGCACCTATCCAGTAATGATTGTGGACGACGAGACCGACGCCCTGGCATTGCTGGAGTCATTTCTCTATCATGAGGGGTTTCAAAAGGTTCTCGCATTCGATGACAGCCTGACTGCACTGGAAAACTTCAAAAAAGAGGAGGTTGCCCTGGTAGTGATCGACCTGAGGATGCCCAAGCTCCACGGCAGGGATCTTCTGGAAGAATTTTCAAAGCTGAAACCGTATGTGCCGGTAATTGTAGTGACGGCCGAGAGCCATATTGATACCGCGATTGATTGCATGAAAACCGGAGCAGTTGACTATCTTACGAAACCGATTTCGATCAATCGATTTATTGCCAGCGTCAGGAGAGCTCTGGAACTGCGGATTCTGAATGAAGATATCATGTCATTGGACAAAACCGCAGCATCGGACAGCCAGTTGACGGTTCCGAATATTCCGTCGTTCATAACACAGGACCAGGAGATGATTTCCATATTGCGTTATGCGGAGGTGGTGGCAAAATCCAGGCAACCGGTACTCATAAGTGGTGAGACCGGTGTCGGCAAGGAGCTGGTTGCAAGGGCTGTTCATACGCTGAGCGGGCAAAAGGGCGGTTTCGTCAGTATCAACATTGCCGGTCTGGATGACCAGATGTTTTCCGATACGCTGTTCGGACACCGGCGCGGCGCATTTACCGGCGCACTGGGTGACCGGGAAGGACTGATCATGAAGGCGGCCAATGGAACAATCTTTCTGGACGAAATCGGGGATATGAACATGTCGTCGCAAATCAAGCTGTTGCGCCTGCTTCAGGAGAACGAGTACTACCCGCTGGGCTCCGATACTCCGATGCGCAGCAATGCGCGCCTGGTGGTGGCCACCAACCGGAACCTGCGGCAATGCATGAATGATGGAAAGTTCAGAAAAGATCTGTACTATCGTCTCTGCACCCATCAGGTAACCATTCCTCCTCTGCGTAAACGCACTGGAGATATTCCGCTCCTCTTTGAGCATTATCTCAGGATAGCCGAAAAAGCGATGGGTAAGGGCAGGTTGTCTTACCGCAAGGAACTGACCGACTTTCTTGTTACCTATGATTTTCCGGGAAATGTCCGTGAGCTACAGTCCATTGTGCATGATTTTGTCAGCAGAACCGAGACTTCATGGCTTGCCACTCCGCTCCTGAAGAAGATTATGGCTCGTGAGCAGTTACCGTCCGGGGAATCAAATACAACGTCGAACGATGAGCTCGAACCGGATGTCAACGGCATTTGTTTCCCGTCATTTCCGACGCTCAAGTATGCCGAATCGGTACTGATAGACAAGGCGCTCGAACTGGCAAAAAACAACCAGGGCACCGCCGCCGGATTGCTCGGCATTACACGTCAGGCGCTCAACAATCGCTTGAGGAGGAACAAAGCGAACGGGTCCGACTGAGATGACTGAAGGCGAATTGAGGTTTCACGCGGAGCTGGTTAATACAAGTCACATATCGATGTGAGTGAATTGCACGCGGCTTAGTCCTGTCGAAAGTGAATCGTATTAAATCCAGGTAAAGTAAAATGATACAGTTTGATACACAACGGACATGCATGTTTCGTGAGGCACTCTACGTATTCATTTATGATTTTATCAGAAAATATACTTAACTACGATTAAACAGATACTTGAGGTCGCCTGCTTTCGTTTTTTGAAATGTTTCAATCAGAGCATCTCAAATGCACTCCTATAGAATGGTGTTTGTCGAAATACTTGACAAACATTAATTATATTCAGTCCCAAAAACGATATTTCGTGTCGTACAATTTTACATTATCCTCAGTCACATATTACCCGCACCAAAAAAGACTTTAACATCAGCTTGTTACACTATGGTAAACTTCTTGCATTACAATTAACCATCACTTTTTGTTTATCTAATCTAAAAGGAGAAAACTCATGAAAAAATTAAGTTATTTGAGCTTATTAGCCGTGCTTCTATTTGCTGTACCAACATTCGCCAGCACCCTTTCAGTTGAGTCGGGAGGTATTACTGTTTCCTCATATGATTTCAGTTCCTATGGTACTTCAACTGCTCCATGGATTATCAACGAGGATATGACTAGTTCAGGCACGCTGAAATTCGAAAGCGCAGCAGGTGGTTATGTGCTTCCCACTAATCCTAGTGGAACCGGGACTCATAGTAGTGGCGCCTGGTTCAGAAAGACCGTCACTAATAATACTGGCTCCGCATGGACAAGCTTTGAGCTGGAGTTACAGGTCATTCTAGGCACGCCATCCCTGAACGGCGATGGCCTTAGTTTTGCCGATGGCGCCGGATTGATATTTTCTTCAGATCAATTTTCCTCATACACTCGCATTGACACAGTAAGAGATTATCTCAACTTCAGCAATGGTTCGGTTGATGTAGGAGAGAGCGTTACGTTTAATTTTGCAATCACTGACAATTCGTACAACAATCCTTTCTATTTGCTCCAGACTCCCAATAAAGTCGATGCCCCTGTACCCGAACCGGCCACGATAATACTTCTCGGAGCTGGTCTCGGTGGGTTGGCTCTCTTGAGAAGGAAGATGAGCGCGTAATCAATTTCGATCGAGTAATGCACAATTTTATTAAATCCTTACTACAAAGGGACGGCCAAGTGACCGTCCCTTTGTAGTAAGGATTTCTGAAGAAGTTGTGGTCTTTTCAGAATCGTGTGCAATAGGGCTAAACATCGCTTGCCTGTAGGCACACCACAACGCTCTCTCCGGTCAGGTTTACAATGGTGATTCCGTCCTGAAACGGCTGTAATATTGTTTGTCATTGCCTTGACATACGGTGCATCGACAGTGTATAGATTCTCTGTAGCATAAAAACTTAATAAGGCCCTGGGGGAGTTCATTGGAACTGAGATCCGACTGCCGTGGACATGTCATGTTCGCACAGCGGGAACCCTTTGTACCTGAACCGGGTAATTCCGGCGTAGGAAAGCGGCTTACAGGATATATAAAAGATCCGGCCGCCTGATTTTATTTCAGTGCGGTTTTTTTGTATGGGGAAATTCCGGTGAGTGAGACAAACCGTCCTTTTCGTCTGGTGGTGAACAAACAGCCGCAGACCGCTGCCGTCAAAGGTGTCTATCTGATCACCGACCATGGCGATCGCTTGACGGACAGGGTTTTGCAGGCTCTGCGCGGCGGTGTTTCCGTGCTTCAGTACCGAGCCAAGGGCAAAGAGCACGGCTCGTGCCTGGACGAAGGCAAGGAATTGAAACGCCTCTGCGCCGGCTACGGAGTAACCTTCATCGTCAATGATGCTGTCGGGCTGGCTAAAGAGCTGGATGCTGATGGTGTCCATCTTGGCCAGGATGACGGCACGATAGCCGAAGCCAGGGAAATGCTCGGCCCGGGCAAAATCATCGGCAAGTCCACCCATAATCTCGAGGAAGCGCTGCAGGCTGAACAGGAAGGCGCAGACTACATCGGTTTCGGCGCAATGTACCCGACTGAAAGCAAGGCTGTCAGCCACCTGCCAGGAACCGCCGGACTGGCGGCGATCCGCGAACGGATCAGGATTCCGGTTGTGGCAATCGGCGGAATAACCGCCTCGAATGCCTGTCGCGTGATTGAGGCGGGCGCCGATGCCCTGGCGGTCATTTCCGCCGTGCTTTCCAGCCCCCGCCCTGATATTGCCGTTGCTGAAATGGCGCTGCTTTTCAACCGGGTCCGCCCGTTTCCGCGCGGCGCGGTGCTGAGCCTGGCCGGCAGCGATTCCGGCGGTGGCGCCGGCATCCAGGCCGACACCAAGACCATCACGCTGCTGGGAAGCTATGCCGCCACGGTTCTGACGGCGCTGACCGCCCAGAACACCAGGGGGGTCTCTTCGATCCACGGTCTGCCGCCTTCCTTTGTGCTCGATCAGCTGGAAACGGTCCTGAGTGATATTCCGATCGATGTGATCAAGACCGGCATGCTGCATACCCCGGCGATCATCTCGGCGGTGGCGGAATGTATGCGGGAACGCAAAGTTATGATCCCGCTGGTAATCGATCCTGTGATGGTTGCCAAGGGGGGGGCGGCGCTGCTTGAGCGCGAGGCGGTCCAGGTTTTCGTGGACCAGCTGCTTCCCCAGGCCTACCTGCTGACCCCGAATGTCCCCGAGACCGAGCGCCTTTTGGGGCGCGCGATCAGGTCCGAGCAGGAGATGGAGCAGGCGGCCCGTGACCTTCACGCCATGGGAGCGGCCAACGTGCTGGTCAAGGGAGGGCACCTGACCGGGAGGCACTCCACCGACATCCTCTTTGACGGCAACCAGTGTCATGCTTTCAGTTCCGAGCGCTTCTTTACCAGCAATACACACGGCACCGGCTGCAGTT
>Ga0154448_1023_pt1 | contig 41374 bp, 27 predicted proteins | sample RifGroC2_FD_105641 | JGI IMG/M metagenome (GOLD analysis project Ga0154448, IMG submission 105641) | Geobacteraceae bacterium GWC2_55_20
TGATCCAGAAGGTTGCCAACAGCCAGAGTAGCGTACTGGTGCTAGGGGAAAGCGGAACCGGCAAGGAGCTGGTTGCCCGCTCGGTACACACCTGCAGCCCCAGGAAGTCAAAACCGTTTGTCGCCGTCAACTGCGGCGCCATACCGGAAAACCTGATCGAAAGCGAGCTGTTCGGACACAAGAAGGGCTCGTTCACCGGGGCAGTCGTTGATCGCCCCGGTCTGTTCGAACAAGCCGAAGGGGGTACGCTGCTGTTGGACGAAATCGGAGAGTTGCCACTGCTGTTGCAGACCAAACTGTTACGGGTGTTGCAGGAGCGTGAGTTCAAGCGGGTGGGGTGTACCCAGACCCGCAAGACCGATGTCCGCATTATCTGTGCTTCCAATCGGGACCTGGAGTCCCAGGTGCGTGAAAATTCGTTCCGGGAAGACCTGTTCTACCGCATCAACGTGGTGCAGTTGCTGATGCCGCCGCTGCGGGAGCGGATCGAGGATATTCCGCTCCTGGTGGAACACTTTTGCCGGAAGTACCATGCCGGCGGGCAGGCTGCTCCGGCGACCGTAGCGCCAACCGCACTCAAGGCGCTGATGAACTACCAGTTCCCAGGGAATATCCGCGAACTTGAAAACTGCATTGAGCGCAGTCTCATTCTGGATCCGCAGCTGATTTCGGAAAACAATCTTCCAAAGCAGATGCTGGTCGCTAGAACGGCCTGTCTCACTGCCGATATAGAAATTCCGGAAGAGGGCATGCTGCTTGAGCCGCTGCTGGAGGAGTTGGAGAAAAAATATCTGCTCAAGGCGCTGGAAAAAACCGGGGGAGCCAAGAAAAAGGCCGGGGAACTGCTGGGGATGTCTTTCCGGTCATTCAGGTATCGTTTGGCGAAGTTTGGGCTGGATGTCGGGGAAGAGTGAGCTGCTTATTCAAAGTTGCATTCAAGTTGTCATTAATTTATACTCTCGGCATGGAGGTGAGCCATGGCGAGCACAGTTTGTATCAGCGATATCGAAGTTGCTCAAGCACGTCTTCTTAGGGAACAAGCAAAGTCAGCATCTGAACTGCGCAAGGCTTTATCAGTATTGTTAATAGCTGAGCTTGGTCTCGACTCTGACAAAGCGGCGGACATTCTTGGAACAAGCAAAAGAACGGTTTTTCGCAATCGACGCAATATTCGCAGTCAAGATGGCACTTCTCGTAAAACCTGGGGAGGTCGTCGAAACTGCATAATGACCATTGAACAAGAACGTGAATTCCTGTCTCAATGGGCTGATTCAGCGACAGCAGGACAAGTTCTCTCTGTCCCGCCCATACACGCTGCACTGGTAGAACGTTTGGGTCACGCAACTCCTACTTCAACAACATATCGGCTACTGTCGCGACATGGTTGGCGCAAGGTTCAGCCAGACACGAAACATCCTAAAAGTGACCCGGTCGCTCAGGAGGAGTTCAAAAAAAACTCCCCGAAATTGTGGATGCCGCCTGCCTGAAAAACAAGGACGGCCTTCCAGTCCGATTAATGTTTCAGGATGAGGCACGCTTTGGGCGGATGAGCGATCCCCGTGCTTGTTGGGCTCCTGCACCACACCGACCAGTTGTGAATTTAGCTCTGATCCGTGAATATCGGTATGAGTACGCCGCCATAAGCCCTTGGGATGGCAGCCTTGATTACATGACCTGCGAAAAGATGAACACAGAAAACATGAGCTGTTTTCTGAAGCAGATCAGTGAATCGCATCCTGATGACTTCATTGTTATGGTGCTGGATGGGGCATCCTCACATAAAAGCAAGGATCTCAAAATCCCTGAAAACGTTTCTCTTGTACTGCTACCGCCATATTCACCGGAACTGAACCCAGCCGAACAGATCTGGAACGTACTACGACGAAATCGTGTATTCGATTCATTGGATGCCGCAACTGAACAGGCATAGCACGGCTTAAATCAAATGGCATCAGATAAACCGAGCATGAAGAGCCTCTCGAATTGGCCATGGATTAATGCCATCTTGAAGGCTTAATGGAATTAGATGCAAGATGTGGTGTGCCCGGTTGTAATGGCACGGTAGCTGCAACGCTTTGCGGGAATCGTGGGGGAGAACTATGAAAGCAGTTCGACATAAAATTGCCGGCTTTACTCTGATCGAATTGTTGATCGTGGTGGCAATAATAGGGATATTGGCCTCAGTTAGCATCCCTATTTTTCGCGACTATACATTACGAGGCTATAACTCAGCAGCGAACTCGGATTTAAGAAACTTCAAGTCTCAGATGGAAGCTGCTTTTGCCGAACAGCAATCATATCCTGTATTTTGAGTCTGGGTGACGATTTTTGGCAGTCCTGGTGACTATATTTGGTTTTTTTTGTTTAAGGTTTAACGATATCGCAAATGGATGTTTGTAAACAGCTGAAATTAAATAGCCGGAAGACTGGTTTGAAAATTGCAGTATATGTAGAACATTTTACTTATTGCTCAATTATGAGCACAAAACAAAGAAAGGAGAATGACATGCTTAACAAAATCAGAAACAGAAAAGGTTTTACTTTGATTGAGCTGCTGATCGTTGTTGCGATTATCGGCATCTTGGCTGCTGTTGCTATTCCGCAGTTCTCGGCATACCGCATCAAAGGTTTTAACTCGGCAGGAACTTCGGATCTTCGCAACTTCAAGACCCAGATGGAATCATCTTTTGCTGATAATCAGGTCTATCCGACACTCTAGATTATTGTTTCTCAATTTAATTGAAAGGAGCTATTAAAATGAATAAGACTTTAATAAAAATATGTTTTGTTGCCGCTCTGATGATGGCTGCAGGTTCAGCCTATGCAAGCACCAGTATTACTGGTACGACGGTTATTGGTGGTGGTACATTTTCCCCATCAAATAAAGTGAATATTGGTGTCACTTCAACTTCTACAAATTATTCGGCTCAATCAAAACACTCGTCTGGTGACCGCCAGATGGGTACTAACAATACTGATCCAAAAATGTACTGGTCTGCTGCAGCTATCGGTGCAGTTGCTACTACACCTGCTAATGCAACTGTTGATTATTCCGGATGGACTTCCCTCTAATATTGTTGGTATAATAAGATGTATAGTAAGCCTGACATCTGTCAGGCTTTTTTTTTGAGATTATTCTCTTTTACCACATCTTTTTTTGCCTTTAAACTGAACAACTATATGACTAAAAAACTTGTTTTATATGATGAATTAACGGTTAATGAAATGTGCCGAAAAGCTTCTATGTGCGTGGATAAAGGTGATTTTATTCAGGCGGAAGCAATTTATCGTGATATCATCTCACGAATTCCTAATCATCACCGGTCACTTCATGGACTTGGTGTTGTCATGTACAGAGGCAGAAAAGATACAGAAGAGGCTGTCAGGTTGGTGCAGCAAGCAATACAACTTAAACCGGATTATCTTGATGCATTTTTCAATTTAAGAAAAATGCTGAATGAACTGGGACGCTTTGTCGAAGCTGAGGAGTGCTACCAGAAAGCCATGGCGTTAAAACCGGATTCTTCTGTTGTCTGTCTGGGGCTTGGAAATCTCTGCTGCCAAAAGCAAAAGTTTGAAGAAGCTGTTTCGTTCTATCAGAAAGCAATCGAATATTCACCGGATGCAAAGATTTATGTGGCAATGGGAAAAGCACTAAGGATGCTTTTTCGTATTGAAGAAGCTGTTAATGCATTCCACAGCGCTTTAGCTATACAGTCAGACTGTGGAGAAGCTCTATTAGGTCTTTCAATGAGTTATGAGATCAGTTCGAATTATGTTGCAGCAGAAGAATATGCTCAAAAAGCTCTTAAACTGTTGCCAACGTCTGCCGACTGTATGCAGGTGATGGCAGTGCTAAAGAGAGCATCTGGCAAGGCTACTGAGGCAGTAGACTGGTATAAGTCAGCGGTAAAAGTTGGCGGAGGTCTGCCAGTATTTTCAAACATGCTGTATGCCATGAATTTTTCGACGTATTTTTCTCAGGATGAAATCCTTTATCAAAGTCGTATATGGGAAAGAAAACTTACATTAAAGACAGACTCGAATGTTTTTCCTGCCCGTCAGCCAGGGAAACTCCGGATTGGCTACATCTCCCCTGATTTCAGAAAGCATGTTGTGGCCTTTTTCTTTGAGCCGCTTTTAGCAGCTCATAATCATAACCGTTTTGAAATCCACTGTTACTCAAATGTACTAACGCCAGACAATGTAACGGAGCAATTAAAAGGATATGCTGATTACTGGCATGATATCCGCTCGTTTTCGGATGAAGAGGCGATAGCAAGAATACGTGATGACCGGATCGATATTCTAATTGACCTGTCCGGGCATACGGCAGATAACCGGTTGGGAATATTTGCTCATCGAGCCGCCCCGATACAAATAACTTGGCTCGGCTATCCGAATACTACTGGCATATCAGCGATGGACTATAGAATTACTGACGCTGTTGCCGATCCTGAAGGGTTTAGCGATGAACAACACTCTGAACGGCTGATGCGGCTTCCGGATTGTTTTCTATGCTATCAGCCGCCAAAGAATCCTCCTGACGTTGCGTCAACGCCATTACTTATCAATGGGTTTGTTACCTTTGGATGTTTTAATTATCCGGCCAAGATCACGCCAGAAGTCATAGCCATTTGGAGCAATATACTTTTGTCAGTGCCCTTTTCCCGACTATTGTTGAAATCGCAATCATTCTGTGATCCAGTTCTAGCCAAAAACTTTACTGCGTGCTTTGAAGCTCACGGAATAGCAACTGAACGTATTATGTGTGTTCCGGCAAAGGAATCCTTCTCAGACCATCTTGCAACCTACAACCATATCGATATTGCTTTGGATCCCTTCCCTTACAACGGAACAACCACAACCTTTGAGGCCCTTTTTATGGGCGTACCTGTTATTACTTTAAGGGGTAATCGTCACGCTGCAAGGGTGGGATCCAGCATTCTAACAAATCTGGGGGCGACTGAACTGATCGCGGAGACAGTTGATGATTATCTGGCTTTATCTGTTTCTCTTAGTTCTGACGTCAAACGTCTTTCAACATACCATCTAGAACTTAGGAATCTGCTTGTTTCTTCTGCTCTCTGTGATTCCGCTCGTTTTGCAGATTCTATTGAAGAAGTATTTCGTACTGCCTGGCAAGCTTACAGTCATGCGCACCCTGTATCTCCGCCCCACCTTGATGGTCAATTTCTTAAGGCCCAAAAGTATTTCACACGAGGTGAATATGAGCAGTCGAGAAGTATATATGAGGACATACTGTCGGATCAGTCTGATAATCCAAGGGCGCTTCATGGAATGGGGGTCGTTTGTCATTGGCTGGCTGATTCGGAATCGGCAATTCGTTATATTTCCAGGGCAATTGAATTAACCACAAATTATCCTGTCGCATTAACGAACCTGGGGGGTGTTTACAAGGAAACAGGGCGGGTAAGGGAAGCAATAGATTGTTTCAGGAAGGCACTGGCCTCTGATCCATGCTTTTCAGAAATCCATAGTAATATTTTGATGAACATGCAGTATTTGTCAGAGTATTGCTATGACGACGTCTTGAAGGAATCACTTCGCTGGTCCGATTTACATGCAAGACTACCATGTCAACAGCTTTCCAACAAAAAAATCAATTCAATAAAATCAGGTAAAATCAGGATTGGTTTCGTATCTGCTGATTTCAGAAAACATCCGGTAGGTTTTTTTGTTATTCCTTTCTTTTCTAACTATGATCACGAACAATTTGAACTGTTTTGTTATAGTAACAGTAATTGTTCTGATGAAATTACAAAACAAATCATCTCGCTGGTTGATATATGGCGGGTGATTGAAGGAATGCCTGACAGGATTGCTTGGCAGATGATACATGATGACGCCATTGACGTTCTGGTTGACCTTTCTGGTCACACAGCCGGAAATCGGCTTATTTTATTTTCTATGAGACCTGCTCCAGTACAGATGACCTGGCTTGGTTATCCCAATACGACTGGAATATCAGCAATGGACTTTCGAATAACGGATGCTGATGCAGATCCAGTGGGGGCTAGTGAGGCAAATTATTCTGAACAACTGATCCGTTTATCAAATTGTTTTCTCTGTTATCAGCCTCCAATTGATCCACCGGATTTTTCTCCACCACCAATTATTCGTAACGGATTTATTACTTTCGGATGCTTTAATCAACTACCTAAAATTACATCTGAGATTATTAACTGCTGGATCGCTATACTCATGGCAGTTCCAAATTCACGCTTTCTGCTGAAGTCGCAATCATTCCGTGACCCTGATTTCGCCGCCAACTTTTCTGCATGCTTTGGATCTAATGGTGTTACCTCTGACAGGATTATATGCATTCCAACCAAAGTGTCTTTTAATGACCATCTTGCAACCTACAATGAAATTGATATTGCTCTTGATACTTTTCCTTACAACGGAACCACAACAACTTTTGAAGCTTTGTTTATGGGGGTGCCTGTAATTTCATTACGGGGCAACTGTCATGCTGGCAGGGTGGGTGCCAGTATTCTCAACAATCTTGGGCTGGCTGAGCTCATTGCTGAGACGCTTGAAGATTATTTGTCGATAACTATTGTTCTTAGTAGAGACATTCAGCGGCTTTCTACATATCACGCTGGTTTAAGAGAGTTGCTTGTTTCCTCAGTGCTTTGTGATGCTGCCCGGTTTGTAGATTCTTTTGAAGATATGTTTCGCACAGTCTGGCAAAAATACAATCACTCGAACCAAGCAACGTTCTCGCAAACCAATTTACGGAAACCGACAATAGTTGCTTTATACGAAAATGAGTTCGAGCTTGAAAATCGTTGCAATGAAGCTGCACAACTTGTTGTGTTGGGAAAACTTAAAGAGGCAGAAGCTTGTTATGAAGCTCTTCTTGCAGATTTTAATGGTTATCCTCGGGCACTTCATGCTCTTGGGGTAGTTCGTTACCGTATAGGAAATATTGAAAATGGGCTCGAGTTGGTGCGTAACGCCCTAGTACTCAAACCTGATTATATCGAAGCATTACAAAGCCTGGGAAAGATGCTGAATGAGCAGAAATGTTATCTGGAGGCATCCAACTGTTATCGTAGAATCTTATGTCTGAAACCGGATGACCAGAATTCCCTGCTTTTGATGGCCATAATACTTTCCAAGGCAGGAGAACGCGAAAAAGCGATCAATGCATATCAAAGGCTTGTTGCGGCCGCTCCCGAACATTTCGATGCCATCTTCAATCTTGGGCAGCTTCAGATTGATGCCAAGCAATTCGATCAAGCGGAAAAGCTATTACACCGTGCAAGACAGTTGTCGCCTGATAATGCAGGTGTGTTGTTAGTGCTAGGTAATCTTGCATTAAGCAAAAGAGATTTTAAAACTGCTGAAATATTTTATCTTAATGCCTGCAAGATAGAGCCGGATTGTGTTGAACTACAAACCAATCTTGGTTATCTCTACACTGAGTTAAAGCATATAAAGAAAGCTATAACACATTCTGATCGTGCTGTTAAATTGAAGCCTGATTTTGCTCTTGGCTATGTAAATCTTGGCTGTGCGTTGGAAAAATCAGGCCAAATCTATGAGGCTGTTGAAGCATACAAAACAGCTATTAAATTTGATCCGGCATTGCATAAAGCTCATTCCAGTTTAATTATGCTTATGCATTATTTACCAGAAACCACTCCGGAAGATATTTTTCAAATGAGCCTGAATTGGAACTCGTTGAATGCGGAATGCTTCAGCAATCTTTGGAGTAGAGGTAATTGCCAATATTCACAAGATAAAATAATTAGAATAGGTTTTATCTCTCCAGATTTTCGTCGTCATCCAGTGGCATATTTTATTCAGTCGTTTTTTGAGTTTCATAATCGTGATGAATTTGAAATTATCTGTTACTCTGATGCGGTTTACGAGGATGATTTTACACAAATACTGCGTAATGCATCAGATAGTTGGAAAACTGTGATTGATACGGATGATTATGTATTAAATGAAGTTATACGTGAAGATCACATAGACATTTTAGTCGATTTGGCGGGACATACCGTAGGTAATAGACTTAGGGTTTTTGCAATGAAGCCGGCTCCAATTCAGGTGACTTGGGCCGGTTACGCTGGAACGACCGGTTTATCGGCAATTGATTACCTTATTTCTGATCGTTTTCAGTCACCACCAGATGCAGAAGAATATTCCAGCGAGCAAATAATCCGTATGCCTGATGATTACATAAGCTACTGTCCGCCGCAATATGCTCATGAAGTTTCATCATTGCCCGCTTTATCAAACGGTTATTTAACATTCGGTGTATTTAATAATTTGGCTAAGGTGTCAACTGAGGTTCTCTGCGTGTGGGTAGAGATTCTGAATAAGGTTGAAGGGTCTCGCCTCTTCATCAAAAATCCATCTTTTGATGATCCATTTACTGTGAAACGTTATCTGGAGTTTTTCAAATCTCGCGGTATTTCTGCTGAATTAATAATAACTGAAGGACTGAGTTCGCCTGCAGAAATGTTGGACCGATATTCACATGTTGATATCCAACTGGATACATTTCCTTACTGCGGCGGACTTACAACTCTTGAGTCTCTTTGGATGGGAGTTCCAGTTATAACCTTGTCAGGTAATTTGTTTTCTTCTCGACACTCACTTTCCCACCTGATGAATGTAGGTTTGGATGAATACGTTGCCTCTTCTAGGGAAGAGTACGTTGCAATTGCTTGTCAACTGGCTGGAGACCTTGAAAGACTTTCAGTTTTGCGAACAACTCTTCGCCAAAAAATGGCAGATTCTCCTTTATGTGATGGAATTACTTTTACTAAAAATATACAGGAGGTTTTTAGAAAAATATGGGAAAAAAACGGTTCAGTAGTAAAATCTGAAGCACTTGATATCGGTGCTATTGAACAGCCTGTAAAGATTATTGAAAAACAATTGTCAGGTGATCACATTACATTTAATGATCAGGGAAACATCCACTCAGATAATGGGGATTTCGATTCTGCAATTAAATGTTACATAAAGGCGTTGGATCTAAAGCCAGGATATGTTGAGGCATATTTCAATATGGGGCTTGTGTATAACAAAACTGGAAATCTTGAAGAAGCAATCCGTTTATTTGATCATGCCATCGCTACCTCGCCTGATTTTGCCGCACCATTTATAAGCTTGTCAAACCTATATTTATCTGTTGGAAAGCTTGGAGAGGCGATTGCAATTTGTAATAAGGCACTTGAAAATATATTTGATTGTCCGGAAATCTATAATAACCTTGGAAGCGCTTACATGAAGTTGGGCAATTTTAATGATTCTCTGGCTGCATTCAGGAAAGCGCTTGAATTAGACCCGAACTATCATCAGGTCCGAAGTAATATATTATTTCTTTTGCATTCTATTTATCAAACCACAATACATGAGGTTTTTGAAGAAAGCCGCAATTGGGATATTAGGCACGGTAGATTAGAGAAGTATTCTCATATTCCAGAAAAACTCGTTGGTAGTTCTTTGCTCCGCATAGGTTTTATCTCTCCTGATTTCAGATCACATCCAGTAGGCTTTTTTATTCAATCTTTCATGATGCTGCATGACAGAAACAGCTTTGAGATATTCTGCTATTCAGATGTTATTTCTGAAGACCATATAACTAAACGTATCTGCGAGTCAGTCGATGTCTTCCGTGATATCCATGAAATTGATGATGAAGAGGTTTCTGAAATTGTATTCAGGGATAATATAAATATTCTGGTTGATCTCGCAGGTCATACAAATGGCAATAGATTGAGAGTCTTTGCTATGAAACCGGCACCGGTTCAGGTGACATGGGCCGGATATGTGGGGACCACAGGCCTTTCCACAATGAATTATCTTATTTCGGATCGTTTTCAGTCACCGGAAGGTTCAGATGCGTTTTCTACAGAAACTATCATCAGGATGCCGGATGATTATATCTGCTATATGCCACCTGAAGATTCCCCTGCAGTAAGTCCTCTACCAGTGGACCAAAACGGATATGTCACATTCGGCAGTTTTAATAAACCGTCAAAAATATCCGATGAATCGATAGCTTTATGGTCTGAAGTATTGAAACTGGTAGACGGCTCGAGGTTATTTCTCAAAAACGCATCGTTTTCCGACAGCGATGCGATTAAGCGATACACCCAGATGTTTTCCCGTTTTGGAATCACTAATGACAGATTGATTTTTGAAGGTCCAGCCTCGCACTATGAGATGCTTGCCAGTTACGGTAAAGTGGATATACAGCTAGATACATTTCCATATAGTGGTGGACTTACCACGCTTGAATCACTTTGGATGGGGGTGCCTGTAGTTACTTTACCTGGCAAACTGTTTTCATCAAGACATTCTTTAAGTCATCTTATGAACGCTGGATTGGGTGAGCTAGTGGCATCAACGCAGGAGGAGTACGTAGCTATTGTATGCAAACTTGCTGTTGATCTGAACAGACTTTCAACCCTGCGAACTGGGTTACGTCACCGCTTGATCAGTTCCCCTATTTGTGACGGGAGTAAATTCACAAATAACCTGCAGAGGGTATTTCGTTGGATGTGGCACAGTTGGAGTGAAAGTGATTTCAATGTTCCTCTAGTGTTTTGTGGTGAAAATGAAATTGTAAAATTACAGGAAGATGAGGACTTTAAATCAGCTTTGTTTACCGATGATTTTTCAAAGGGGCTTTTGTGTATCCAATTAAATGATTTTCTAGGAGCAGCGGAGATGTTTGAGGCAGTTCTGGTTAATGATCCAGACAATGCTGATGCTCACAACAATCTTGGAATTGCCTATTTTGAAATTGGTTTCAGGGATGATGCCAAAGATGAATTCAGGACAGCGACTAAAATTGCACCCAACCATGCAGAAGCCTGGAAAAATCTTGGAAAAGCAAACAGGGATACTGGCGGTAATTCTGAACTGTCTGCTCGATGTTTCAGAAAGGCTCTTTCCATTAATCCTTATTTTGATGAAGCCTGGATGATGTTGGGCGCTTCACTGCTGGATAGTGGGAGGAGCGCCGAGGCAGTAAATTGTTTCAAAAAAACTTTGGAACTGAATCCGAAGAATTGTGATGCTCACTCAAACTTACTGTTTGCCATGAACTACATTGCTCAAATATCTCAGGAAGATCTTTTCTTGGAAAGCCTGAAGTGGAATGAGATTCATACATTCGGCATTGAAAGAATCCAGCCAAGTTCTAAAATTTTTCCACACCTAAACCCCAACACTGATTGGGAGGGGAATAAGCTGCGAATCGGTTATGTTTCTGGGGACTTTAAACATCATCCGGTTGGGTATCATCTGCTTCCAATTCTTGCATCGTATGACAGAAATAAATTTGAATTGTACTGCTATGCGACAATTTGTGAGCAGGACGACATGACAGAGAAAATGCAGGGATATGTTTCCTGTTGGAGGGACATTTCAAAACTAACCGATATTGAGGCTGCAGCTAGAATAATCGAGGATAGGATAGATATTCTTGTTGATCTTGCTGGACATACAAAGGGGCATCGATTGCGATTATTTGCGATGAAACCTGCACCGATTCAGGTGTCATGGCTCGGTTATTTCAATACTACAGGAGTTAATGCAATAGATTATCTGATTTCTGATGAAACAACCATTTCGGTGAATGAGGAACATTGGTTTTCTGAAAAGATTATTCGCCTTCCCGAAAGCCGTTTTTGTTATTCGCCTCCGGAATATGCTCCACCAGTAGTTAAACCGCCTGTACTTAAGAATGGTTATATCACTTTTGGTTCATTCAACAATATTGCCAAGCTGACACCTGCAGTTATCGAATTGTGGAGTAAAGTCCTTATTTCAATTCCGGATTCCAAATTGATTATAAAATGGTCCAACCTCGGAAGAAAGAAAGAAAGAGACCGATTGTTGAAGAGCTTCAGGTGTCATGATATTTGTGATAACCGGCTGATATTACGTGGAAAGTCATCACATGCAGATATGTTAAAGGAATATGGTGATATTGATATTGCACTTGATCCCTTCCCGTTTTCTGGCGGCATGACATCATGTGAGGCTCTTTGGATGGGGGTTCCGATTTTGACACTTATGGGAAATAAACCCGCTGGTCGTCAGACAGCCAGTTTTTTAAGAACGATTGATTTGCCTGAGTGGATAATATTCTCGCAGGAACAATTTATTGCCAAAGCTAAAGAGACTGCATTCAAGCTTGAAGAATTAAAAAAGATACGGTTTGAATTACGTGCTAGGATGATGGCATCGACTCTCTGTGACGGGGCAAAATTTACCAGAAATCTGGAGGAACTCTATTTTCAAATTGAGAAAGAAAGCACTGATTTGAAAGAAACTACCTCAAAATCTTATAATGATGCTGCGGAAAATATAATAGTTGATGCAAATATGAGAGCAGCCATGCTGTACAATGATGGCATTGATCAGATGGAAGCTGGAAACTTTGATAAAGCTACCAGGCTTTTTGAACAGTCCGTGTCTTTGAATCCAGGTTTTGCAATGGCTTACAATAACCTGGGTATTATCAAGATGCAAACTTGCGAAATTGATGAGGCAAAAAATGCATTTGAATTGGCAATTTCTGCTGACTCATCTTTCGCAGAAGCTTACTATAATCTTGGATTAACATTTGAAAAGAAAAAGTATTTCCATGAAGCCATAGAGTGCTTTGAGAGCTCTATCAGGCTGAACTCTGAATATGGAGAGGCCTATCTGGAAAAAGGCAATGCTCTGCTGGCTTTGAAAGAACCATATCATGCTCTGGAGTGCTATGAACAAGCATCTGAACATATACAGGAATCAGCCATAATATCTAACAATATCGGATCAGCGTATCATCAGCTTGAGGATATTAATAATGCTGAACTGTATTTTAGAGAAGCATTGTTTTATGACCATGAATATGCTCCGGCATATATCAATCTGAGTATGCTTTTCTGTGAAATGGGCTTGGTAACTGATGCGGAGCGAGTTGCATCTGAGGGGCTTGGATATTTTCCTGACAATACAGATCTCTTGTCAGTACATGCCAGAACTATGACAGCCCAGTCAAGGATACATGAAGCATTGGAGGATTTGCATAGAGCACTTGAAGTAAATCCTCAGAATGCTGCCTTGCATAGCAGCTTAATATATTCACTTCAGTATCTGGATGGTTCCTTTATTTCAGCTATTTCGGCCGAACAAAAAAAGTGGGCTGAACTGCATGTTCCAGCAGATAATCATAAACTGACATTCCAAAATGATCCACTCCCTGATCGTAAGCTGATAATCGGATATGTGTCTCCCGATTTTTGCAGGCACCCAGTCGGGTACTTTATATTGCCGATTCTCCAGATGCATAATCGGGATGATTTTGTTGTTATCTGCTATTCAGACAGGACGAAGTCAGATATTCAAACCTTGATGCTGGAGTCGTATGCTGATGTTTGGCATAATACTTCAGAATGCACAGATCAAGAACTGTTTGAACTCATTTCAAACGATAAAGTTGATGTATTGGTAGACCTTGCGGGGCATACAGCTGGAAACCGATTGACATTGTTTGCCAGAAAAGCTGCACCAATACAAATTTCTTGGCTCGGCTACCCCAATACCACTGGTATACCAACAATGGATTATCGTATTACAGATGCAATCGCAGACCCTGAAGTTGCAAGTGAAAAATGTCAAAGTGAACGACTGATTCGTCTTCCGTATGGCTTCCATTGCTATCAACCTACTGAAAATTCAAAGGGTCTTGGTCCACCACCGTCACATATCAATGAATATATCACCTTCGGTTGTTTTAACAATATCTCCAAAATCACACTTGAAGTTATTGACCTTTGGAGCCGTATTCTCCTGGCAGTTCCAGATTCCCGACTTTTGCTGAAGTATAAGTCATTTATCGACTCTGATTTTGCCAAGAACTATAAAATGCATTTTGTTAAGCGAGGAGTTGAAGAGGAGCGTGTTAAGTGCGTTCCGGCAATTGATTCATTCACTGATCATCTTGAATTGTATCGTCAGATAGACATCGCACTTGATCCGTTTCCCTACAATGGCACCACAACTACTTTTGAAACCCTTTACATGGGCGTTCCGGTGATTGCATTACGTGGTAATTGTCACGCAGGACGTGTAGGGGCTAGTATCTTATGCCATCTTGGACTTGAAGAGCTTTTGGCAGAAACAGTGGATGAATATCTGGATGTCACGGTTACACTCTGTAATGATATGAAGCGACTTTCAGATTATCATTTAAATCTCAGGAAGCAGCTGTCTGCTTCTCCATTTGTGGACGCGGAAAGATTTACTATTACTCTTGAGAATGCCTATCGCAAAGCTTGGCATATTTACTCAGCCAAATGTGCTGGGATTGATATAATTCAGAAACTATAGTTAGAATTAAGAGATAATAAATATGTCAATGACATGGGAAAAGCTGGACAAGACCGATCCTGCAGAATTGCTACTTATTGACCCGGAACTGGGGAAAAAGTTCCCACCTTTAATACTGGATTCTTCGATTACTATTGGCATGGCTGCATACGGAAATATGGATACAACTCTCATTGCTTTACGTTCTCTGCTGGCAAGTGTTACCGGAGATTATGAGTTAATTCTTGTTGATGATGCATCACCTGACAACACAGGAAAATTATTTGAGCTTGTGCTGTATTTACATAAAAATACAAAACTCTTCAGATTCCCTAAAAACATTGAATACAGCGGAAGTCTCAATACAATACTCTCCCATGCTTCGGGTAATAGAATTATTTTTCTATCAAATGACATATTTGTTTCTCCTAGCTATATAAACGAATTGCTGTTTGTTTCAGATGTATATAATGATTCCGGTCTGGTCAGAGGGTGTTCAAATTTTGTGGATAATCGCCTTATTACCCACAATGTCAACGACTGCGGTGAACTAAACAATTTCATTGATTTATTCACATATGCCAGGGCTCGATCAGAACGCTATAAGTGCGTTTGGTTTGATGATCCATTTTTGACCGGTGATGCCTTCCTTATTACTCGCCAACTACTTGAAAAAGTCGGATATCTGGATCGCAGGTTTTTAGGGTACTTTGTGGATCATGATTTGGGTGTGCGTGCCCGTCAGGCCGGATTTCGTCCCAGGCTTGCTATTGGTGCTTTTGCTTGGCATCAACACCAAGCAAATTTTGATTATCTTCCGAATTATGAAAAACAGAAAAAACTTGATAGACGTTGGGCACGGGTTTACGAAAATTGGGCTGTTTTTAAGCAGAAATACGGTCTTCCGGCATATATGGGGTATGAGGGAGTTAGAAGAATCCCTTGGGATGGATTAGCTCAACTGCAGATGTCTGATTATCCTCCCCCATGTGATAATAGTCGGTTCTGTCTGCCAGTGCTTGAAACCTCTGGATGGCGGAAATATCAAGTGTCAACAATGTCGGAGCAGGCAAGCAAAACGATGTATTCAGGAAATCTTCTGGAAGCTGAATCAATTTGTTATAAAGCACTTCAGCTTGAATCTGACAACTCTTCAGTACTAACAACTCTTGGCACTATTCAGGCTTATCAGGGCAAACTTGATGCCGCTATTAAAACGTATCGTAATACATTGAAACTTGATCCATCAAATATGAAGGCCCATTCAAATCTGCTTTTATGCATGAACTATAATGAAACAAGTTCTCAACAAGCTATTTATCGAGAGAGTAGGATATGGGAAAAACATCACTTCTCAGCAAAAAAAATGAATTTGCCTGTACGCCTACCACGTTCAAGAATACGGATTGCATATATTTCACCCGATTTTCGTCGCCATTCTGTCGGCTTTTTTTTATTACCGCTTTTGGAAAATCATGACAGAAACATCTTTGAAATCTACTGTCTGAGCGATACTAAAAAAAATGATGACATGACAAAAAAGATGTTAGCGCTTGTGGATGGCTGGAGGGATATTTCATTATTGACCGATGATGAAGCGGCAAGTGTGATTTGTGAGGTCGCGCCTGATGTTCTTATTGATTTGGCAGGCCACACCGGTGAGACAATCAGGCTTGGTCTTTTCACTAGAAGGCTAGCGCCGGTTCAGGTTACCTGGCTTGGTTATCCAAACACTACAGGTCTTACTTCTATGGATTACCGCATTACAGATGCAATTGCAGATCCACTTGGAGTTTCTGACAAATTGTATAGTGAACAACTTGTAAGAATTGCAGATTGTTTTCTTTGTTACAAGCCACCTGAAGATGCTCCAGAAATCTCAGTCTTACCTGCCTTGACGAATGGATACATTACTTTTGGTTCGTTTAATATGCTGCCTAAAATTCAAGAAGGAACGGTCAAGGCATGGTGTCAACTTTTGAATCATATTCCGAATTCAAAATTGTTGTTGAAAAATCATTATTTCCGAGATGATGCTACTGTTAACAGAATAGTGGAGCGATTCAAAAAATATGGAATTACCGGTGATCGCTTAATAATAAAACCTTCTGATCCGGATACTAAAACTCATCTCGCACAGTATGGAAATATAGATGTTGCTCTTGACACTTTTCCTTACAATGGTACCACGACCACCTGCGAGGCCCTGTGGATGGGAGTTCCTGTCATAACATTGTCTGGTGGCCGTCATTCCTGCAGAGTAGGGGAGAGTCTGCTTGCTGCGGTCGGCATGAGTTGCAATACGGCAAATTCAGTTGAGGAATACCTTGAAAAGGCTGTTTCTATTGCAAGCAAACTGGACGCATTATCTCATTTACGTTCATGTTTGCGTATGAAAATGAAAGATTCAGTTCTTTGTTCAGCAAAATCATATGCAAGAAAATTTGAAGCTGTCTTGAATACGATTTGGAATGGAGATATCTAAATGCCAATTCGTGTTCCCCTGGAAGTCTGCTCCGAATGTCAGCTTGATTGCGCTCACTGCGCCCATAAGGGAATGAGAGCATATAATCCTAATTACCATCTATCCATGAAAGATCTAGAATTTTTTCTAAATATTACTGAAAAGTCTAATTATACAGTTGACCTTTTCCTTCATGGTCCCGGTGAGCCGTTACTTTGGCGGCACCTTAAGGAAGGTGTTGCTATGATGAGAAAATCAAATGCAGTGAATGATATTGTTATTACAACTAACGGTATTGCATTACAAAATGCGATAGCTGTTATGAGTGACATCACAAGAATTGAGGTTAGTTCTTATTCAAGTGTAGCAGTAAAGGAGTTGAAGCATAGTAAAGTCAATTATGTTAAAAAAACGCATTTTGCCAACAAACAGTTTCCTGCAAGAATACCGTGTACATGCATATGTCCTGGACCAATGATTTATGGGAATATGGTGTTTCCAGTTTGTGGGCCGTGTGTGTTTGATGCAGTAAAGATGATTGATAAAGATAAAGATCCGCTTACATTGGCAGTAAAATTATCTGAAAATTATTTCGACTCTGAAGAGATGTTTGGGAAGATACCAGAATGTGAATATTGCTGGGCAAATTTAAACGCTGAAGTGATTGCTGAGGAACACAGGTTGCTGGATAAACACAATCGTTATAGAATCACAACAACTTCACAAGAGGGGTTTATGGACAAAAGGCAAAGAAGGCTCCATATTGGTGGACAGGAAAAGAATAGCGAATGGGAAATTCTGGATATATTACCTTCACCAATTGTTGATCATATTGCCGAGGCTTCTGACCTCTCTGATTTTGGTGAAGGAGAGTTTTACGAGGTATATGCATCTCATGTTTTAGAACATCTTGACTTTGCTGATGAGGTATTAAAAGCTCTTGCAGAATGGTATCGGGTTTTGGAGCCTGGTGGCAGGCTGATGGTGAGCGTTCCAGACCTTGACTGCCTTGCAGAGCTCCTTCTGATCCGTGACCTAACTGTTGGTCAGTGGCAGTTTCTTACCCAAATAATTTTTGGTGGCCATTCAAATCCTTTTGACTACCACAATTCGGGCTACAACGAAAGATATCTGGAACAGTTATTGAAAATGACTGGTTTCGAAAATATATGCAGGGTTGAAACTTTCAATATTTTCAAAGATGCAAGTATCATGTTGATTAATGGACGGTATATCAGTTTAAATATGGTTGCAACAAAACCAGTCAATAGCATATGAAGTTCCCCTTCATGTATCGCAAAATTTACATGCCCCACATATTTATTCCCGAAAAGAAAACCTATCAGATTCTTCTACTCTGCATATTGGTCCTGTTGATATATTATCCAGCCATATTTGCTGAAATATCCATTATTGATGATCTGGGTATGGTAAATGATATTTTGAATTCAGATACTATTAGCTTATCGAATATATTTGTGCCCCGATCTGTCGGTGGTGGTTATTACAGGCCACTTCTCGGTCTCAGCCAATATATTGATAAACAGCTCTGGATGATGAGCAGTTCGTTCATGCATCTTGAGAACATCCTGTTTCATCTTGTAAATATTCTTCTCGTCTATCTGCTTACTTTAAGGTTGTCTGGTCGCCTGGCTTTTAAAATTGACAGTCTTTTGCCGTTTGTAACCGCACTTGTCTTTGCGATACATCCGATAGTAACAGAATCTGTAAACTGGATATCTGGAAGAACAGATATCATGGCTTGCAATTTCATTCTTGTTAGTACCATTTTTTTGTTTAGTTATCTGGATAGAAGGAAAAAGCTGGACCTTTTCTGTTCTGGTACTGCTCTCCTGTTATCACTTTTAGCGAAAGAGGTTGCGTTTGGTTTTATCCTGGCGGTTCCATTTTTATTGGTACTTCCCCAGCGTGACGTATCTCGAAGAACTATTGAGCCGGTTGTCCTGTCAACTAGGAAGGTATTCCACCCATTAATTATATATTTACTCTTTTTTTCTGTTTCAGTAATTATTGTTCTTTATATTGGCTCGTACTGGTCTGTATTGTTTTTGGGATGTTGCTTTATGCTGTATTCACTCTGGACGGATATTGGCAATAAGCCGCTTCAAGTAACTATCAGAGAGCATTTTGCCGTTACGATATTGCTGGCACTGGTAGGACTTGTAACTGGCACTCTTTTTTTTGTGTTCAGGAAAATTGCATTCTCATCCAACATTGATCGTATTTCCAATACGCTTAATCTAATATTTCAAGATACTAGCTATGCAATTTCGATTTTTCTAGGTGCTGCTGGTTATTATGTTAAGAAGTTCTTCTTGCCGTTGCCGCTTAATTTTTTCATTCTGGAGATAAACCCTCTCTATGATCTCCTCGGAATAGCTGTTTTTTTGTTGACATTATGGCTTGTCTTGAGGCGAAACACGATATCTGCTTTGGCAATTACAGGTATGTGTTGTGTTTTGCCAGCCTTTCCATTTGCATTCGGAACAATAGCCTGGACCGGTTATGCTGAAAGATACATATATATTGCATCAGCATTCTGGAGTATATCGGTCTCTCTATTTGTGGCTCAACTTATTGCGGAACGAAATATACGTAATGCTACAATGATGTCAGTACATGTTGTTGTTTATGCCTTTTTGATTGTCATGTCTTTTGTCACTTATCAAAGGAATATTACCTGGCAGACCAATATGGCGCTGATTGCTGATACCGTTTCGAAAAATCCTCGTCAGAAAGAACTTCGGGGGCTTTATATGCTGGCTTTTATACGTGCAGGAGAATTGAAATCTGCTCGGGAACAGTACTTTATTGCCTCATCTTTACCAAGCAACAAATATATGGATAACTACGATATAAATATGGCTGGAATTGAGGCAACAGAAGGTAACAAAGAAAAAGCAGAAGCACTTTTGCAAAAGGTGCTCAGCGCCACGAAAGGCAAATCAGCTGCTGCGCTAAAGTTTTATATCAATTTCCAGGAAAACGAGCTTCTTCAGGCAAAGGATCCAAACAGTATCAGGAATATTCAGGATAAAATCATATCTTTATATAATCAGTCTTATCTGCTAATTCATGATCCATTTATTTTCTATCGCTTGGGGCAGATTTATATCGCCAGAGGTGACAAGCCAAAAGCCATTCAAATGTACGAGCAAGCTGCAAAAGCATATCCGCCAGGAAATATGTATGGTGACAATTCATCAAAAATTGTGCAGAAACTTAAAAAACAGATGCAACTTTAAAATATGTGGAGATATGTATGACATTATCACTTCAATCAAGTGAGTCTGCACGGTCAGTGCTTAATGTAGGTGGAAATAATAAGGCAATTGAAATTCCTAAATGTTTTCAGGGATGGCGTCATGATCTGCTGGATATTGATCCGCTATGTAATCCTGATGTCTTGTGCGATGCGCGCGAGTTATGGAAACTTCCAGTACGTCAATATGATGCAGTTTATTGTTCACATAATCTTGAACATTATTATGCTCATGATGTTGTAAAAGTACTAAAGGGCTTCAGGCTAGTACTGAAAAGAGGGGGGTTTGCATACATAAGGGTTCCCGATTTACTTGAAGTCATGAAGGCGGTTGTGGAAAATGAAATGGATATTGAGGATATTCTCTATACAGCACCTAGTGGTCCAATAAGGGTTCTTGATGTGATATATGGATTTCAAAGTCAGATAGAACGTAGTGGGAAAGATTTCTTTGCCCATAAAACGGGCTTTACTGAAAAAACATTGATAAGAATGATTATGGCAAACGGATTTCCATATGTTTATTCTGAAGTTGGTGATACTGAGATTTTTGCAATTGCGTTTTTGGATAAACCTTCACAGTGGCAAGAAGAGTTGCTGTCAATAAAAATAAAATAGATATTGTGATATAGCGTGAATATGATCAGATACAATGAAAAAGACATAAATATAAATAAAACAATATGTATATTGATGTTTGCATGTATTCTCTGCCTTGTCCCATTCCTGAATAAAGCGTTTCATATAGATGACCCCACCTTCATCGGAATGGCCAAACATATTCAGTCTAATCCATTTGATTATTTTGGCTATTACATGCAATTTTCACCTCCTGTAATTACAAATCCTCCTTTAGTTGCATATTATATTGCTTTAGTAGGTTATCTTTTTGGATATAGTGAGATATCACTTCATACGGCTTTTATTTTACCTGCATTCACCGTGATTCTTGGTACATATCTTTTAGCTAAAGACTTGTGTACAAAACCCTTGATTGCAGCATTAGCAGTCTTGTGTACACCTGTCTTCATTTTATCAAGTACAACTGTGATGTGTGATGTACTAATGTTGGCATTCTGGGTATTCAGTATTTATTTTTGGCGACTTGGAATAATTGAAGATAGAAGAGTTTATTTAATAATCTCATCAGTACTTGTAATTTTTTGCATATTAACTAAATATTCAGGGATATGCTTGGTGCCACTATTGTTAGCGTATTCTATATATGAAAAAAAAACACCAGGTGAATGGGTATTGTATTTGATACTGCCGATTGCAGCCATAATATTATTTGATCAAATTACCTATGTTAAATACGGGCTAAGGCAACTCAGCTACATAGAATCTTTTTCAATCTATAATCAAAAAACATCACACAAAAACACATTAGCCAATATTGTTACCGGGCTTTCTTTTTTGGGTGGTTGTATTTTAGTCCAATGGCTATATTTTGTTGTGTATACAAAAAAACTGTTCATATTTATAACATTGGTTGCGATCATATCTGCCTTGATGATATTGATGCGATTCGATGTATTGAATTATTATCCAATTGCCGGCACCGATGGCATAAATTGGGCCTTTGTAGTTCAGTTGCCGTTCTTTGTTTTCGCAGGAGTGAGTTTCATTTTTATTGTGGCTTCTGACTTATTGCGAAACAGGGATTCAGATTCCCTGTTGTTATTCCTCTGGGTCTTGGGAACATTTGCGTTCACTGTCTTTGTAAACTGGTCAGTCAATGCTCGCAGTATTTTGCCGATTGCTCCGGTTGCAGGAATTCTTGTAATGCGGCATCTGAGGCAATCAAACAAGTTGGATGTATATGGTATGCGAGGTTTGTATGCTTCGTTAGTTTTATCATTACTGGTGGCATTGGTTGTGACAAGTGCTGATTATAGCCTGGCTGGTTCCGCACGTACCGCAGCGCATTCCATACATGAAAAAACAAGAGACTGGCCCGGAAACGTCTGGTTAGAAGGTCACTGGGGGTTTCAGCATTACATTGAAAGTGCTGGTGGAGTTAAGGCGCTTGACTACGAAAAACCGTCTCTTAATAAAGGGGATCTGGTTATTATTCCTGGGAATAATACAAATACAAAATTATTGTACAAACATATGGCACTGTTCAAAAATGAGTATGCTTTTGATGTGGCAAAAATGCTTTCAACCATGAACATTGGGGCAGGTGCAGGCTTTTACTCGGATTTACTAGGTCCACTACCGTTTGCAGTTGGGTATACTCCTGAAAAATATTATGTTTACGAGATGATTATTGACAAAAAAACAAGATTTACCTACTGATAGAGATTGTAAACGTATAATTAAGCAGTTGCGGTCAGTTTTTTGGGCTTAAAACCAACAACTCCTATATTGCCTACAGGAATTGAAAGGTACCATCCTCCGATTCCAATCCGGTCGAGGGTCGTGATTAGTAAACGTTTTGCAGCAGAGGAGAGAGGCAACAGCCTGAGCCAGTAGCGGATTGGATAGCGGTTAACCACATTCATGAGCATAATGTTCGAGAAGCCGGTCTGTTCCAGAAGAAAGCGGGCGCTGGACGGTGAGAAAAGCTGGAGGTGCTCGATGTCGTAGATGGGGGATTTACGCCCAAGCAGCTGGGCGGGTAGGGCTCGTCGGTTATGGCAGACAATAAATGCCGCTCCTCCCGGCTTGAGAAGTTGATATGCACTGCGCGCCATTGCCAGTGGGTCATATAGATGTTCAAGCGTCTGGAAACAGGTCACCAGACTAAAACTTTCCGAAACATAATCTTCGCATTTGAAATTCCCTTCCCTTATGAGTGGCCGGATGTCTGTTCGGGCTGCCGCTATTGGAGCTCGAGACGGTTCAACTCCGACAATCTGATAAAATCCATGTATCTGCAGGTATTCCAGAAAAGCACCATCTCCCGCACCGATATCCAGCGCACCGAGCCGTTCAGGCAACTGAGAGATAAAGCGAGAAAGCAAATCTGCATATGTTGCTGCAGCGCATTGCGCCTCAATACCGCTGTCATATGAAGCGTCACCATAGCCTTCCGTCAGGTAATCCTCACATGGTAGCGGGTCTGCATAGAGCAGGTCACAAACCGGGCATTCAATCAGCCGGTAATGCATATATTCAGGTGTTTTGCGGGAGGCAAATGCAAAACTGTCAAGGCGGGAAATATCGAAGTTAGCTTCGGCAAATATTTTACGGGTGTCGGCGGAACCGCATAAAGGGCATGGCCGAAAAATCATATCCACGGTTCTATTCTCCCCGGTCAACTGTTGTGCCGATCTACCGTAAAATTACGTGTTTCACCATCTCTTATTAAATGTTTTCGAATAAAGAGTGGCCTTTGCTTTACCTCTTCAAAGATCTTTGCGATGTATTCGCCTACAATACCAATAGCAAAGAGATTGACTGATCCGAAAAACAGGATGATCAGCAGCAGAGTTGTGACGCCTCTGGGAGCAAGCTCGGGGAAAATGAGGCGGCTAACAATTTGTACAATTCCAAGCAGGATTGAGATAATGAAAAGCATCGTTCCGGCAAAACTAAGGATGTTGAGTGGGGTGTTGCTAAACGAGAGAATCCCCTTTTTTGCCCAGTCGATGTTCTTGATCAGGTTGTTGGTGGTCACGCCGAACATCCGTTCCGGGCGGACATAGTTGACCCCGGTTTGCCGGAAGCCGACAAAAGCACGGATACCACGCAAAAATAGATCCCGCTCTGGAAATTGAAGCAGGCACTGCACGACTTTTTTGTCCATCAACGAAAAATCACCAGCATCGTGAGGAATTGTAAGATATGAAAAGGCATCGAAAACACGGTAGAAGAGCTTGTACGCAACCCGCATGAAAAGCGTCGCTTCCCGTTTGACACGGCAGCCATAGACCACGTCGTAACCTTCGCGCCACTTGGCCACAAACTGTTCGATAAGTTCTGGAGGGTCCTGAAGGTCGCCATCCAGAAGAACGCAAGAATTCTTTGAAGCAAGCTCCATCCCGCTTCGAAAAGCCGCCTGAGAACCGAAGTTTCTGGAATGTGATATTCCTGTAACTCGCTTGTCCCGTCGTGTGATGGTTCGGATGATCTCTTCACTGTCATCCGGGCTGTTGTCGTTGATAAAGATGATCTCGTAATCGATCTTGAGCTTGACAAAGGTGTCTTTTAGTCGCTGGTACATGACTGGTATGGCCTGATTGTCCTTATAGCAAGCAACGATAGCTGAAACGCTGTGTGTGGTGTCAAGTTGGAACTGTTTGGACGAAAGATGGTATTTTTCGTGATCGGGTAGGTAGCGATACCACTCAACCATGCTGACAAGTCCATCGCTTAACGATACCCGAGGCCGCCAACCCAAGCTTCGGGCGGCTTTATCGGGATTGGCGTACCAGTCACTCACATCCCATTTACGGTCGGGCATGGAAGAAAACTCAGGCTCATGATCGATTCTGAACAATTTTCGTGCGATCATTGCGATATCTGCAATAGTCGTCTTCTGTCCACTGCCGATGTTGAATGATTCTCCGTAGTCACTTGTCTTCAGATTGAGTGCCGTGCTCACGAACGCCTCAACTACATCGTCGATATAGATAAAGTCGCGGGAAATGTCGGGGTGGACGAATTTCGGATAATGACCTTCCGTGCCGTAGCGAATAATAGTGGGAATCAGTCGTGATGAGTCTTCAAGGGGGCCGTATACTGAATAGAGCCTCAGATTGGCACAGGGAAAGCCTTTCTTTCGGCCAAAGTAGTTTATAAGGTTTGCGCAGGCTACCTTGGAGACAGCATAGTCGCTGTTAGGTGAGGTCAGTGCGGTTTCATCCGGCGCTGAACAGTTGTCACCATATTCCGAGGAACTACCCGAGTGGACGTAACAGGCGATTGACTGATTCTCCATCAGATGGAGCAGACGAGTGGTCAGATTGAAGTTAGTACGGTAGATGAGTCGAAAGTCGGTTTCAAATGAATAGCCGCCATAAGATACACAGTTGAAAACTGTCCGTGGGGTGATCTTTCTAAGGAGGCTTTCCGTGTCTGAGTCTACGAGCAAATCCACTACTACTTTGTTCTGTTCCGGAATATCTTCCAACCGCCAGGCGTCAAAATTGGTTGTGGTCCCGTAAACGTCATCTCTATGCGACAGGAGCGCCCTCACAAGGTTTGCCCCTATAAAGCCGCTGCCGCCAAGTACAAGTATCGGTCCCTGGAGATTTTTTATTTTATGAGCAATGGTCATTGGGTGCTTTCTCAGAAGAGTTGGTTTGTTCTCTGATATATCATAGCTTGGGTATTTGGTTGTTCTGCATTGCAACTACAATAGCGCTTCCGACTGAAGCATTGTAATTGTATCTCAGGCTAGCAAGCAGGAAGTTCATTTCAGTGCTGCAAACCAAGTAATAGCCGTTGTCAAGCAGATCTTGCAAGAAACGATTGAGTTCGGAGGAGAATATCCACGTCTTGAACGGGTTGCAGTACCCTGTTGGCTTATAACCACCATAGTAGTAGCAGTCAAAGTCAAAACCGCTGACAAAATATACTCTGCTGCTGTTATGTGTCACATTTCGAATAGTGTTTATATCGCATAAGAGAGGGTTCTCAGTAAAATTATGAGGATAGATTAGCTGCCCTTTTCGAGCGTTTATGAACTGTGTACCTGTTTTGTCAAGAATATTCCCAGTATAGAAAACTACCATCACAGATAGTATTACTGCAGCTACAACAATAATGCTGCTGCGCATTAAAGGCATTAGTACACCATTTTCAGCACTTTCGTCCAGAAAACGTGAGATAAGGTCGAGCAGGAAGAAGAGAATGAACAGCAATATTATTGAAATGTTGAGAATGTTGTGCTCATGGCTTCTGCCAAAGAAATATATAGAGTTGCCTATGGCACAGTAGGTCAACATCAAACCGGTTGCCAAGTAGGTTGGGGAAACTGACTGTCTCGTTTTGAGCAATAGGACGATAACCATGCTGAACAATACTGGGGCATACCAGTAAAAAGAATTTGGTGAGATATGTAAGAAGCCGATACTTAGCTTTTGATAGTAGCCGGAATAATTTCCAAACTCGCTGTTTATGAACAGAATATGGCTCGCGCTAGCGAACAACGCTATAATCATGACTGGCAGCCAGCAATGTTTCCCATAATCCAGCATACTTTGCCATAGTGATACTTTTCTATTTCTATCTAAATATCTGACCGCAAACAATGTTATCAGTAACTGAATGTATGCCAGGCTGTAAATAATGCCGAAGTTTTTGATCAGTAGTATCAAAAGCCCGCATATCAGACCTACCAACCAGTGATACGGCCCTAGGAAATATATACCCACAAGCAGAGGTAGCCAGAGATCAATTCGTAGTGGAGTCACCTGAAAGTAGCATACGACATCCCGCGGACTAGCATAGATACGCCCAAGAATGAGGGCCATCACTAGAAACAACGCGAGTTCCTTTTTTTGGAAAAGTTTCCATGAAAGTAGGTATGTTCCCAGTATTGCAACATAATAGGCTGCCTGCCCAAGAACCTGGAAGGTGTTTAGATTCAAGTCAAGCTTCATCCAGATTGTTGCAAGCAGAGAAGGCAAAAGATCATACTGAAAGTAAATGTCATGGATGGCAGTGCCTTTAAGCAACTGCAGTGCCGGGGCAAATATGTAGGTGTAATCATCCCAAGAAATCGGCGACGTCGCTATAAAGCAGATTGGAGCCAGTATAATGGCAACTGCTGGCGTTAACCACCGACTGGAGCGCAGTTGTAAGTAATAAAGAAACGCAACAAGAAAAAAAATAACCGCCACTAAGAATAATGAAAGCGAAATAATTTCTATGAGAGGAGTCTTCTGAAGGGTGTTCATGGGAGGCGTAAAGCCGATGTTTTTAAAAAATAAGCACGAGATAACTACACACAGTGCTAAAAAGAAATTCTGTGTATGTTTTTCTGTACAATTCCGCATTAGCCAAGACAGGGCTACTGTGGAGTAGCTGCTCATAAACATCAATATATAGAGGGCGTAAATTTCCACTCCATCACATTCCGAGGTGTACATTCGTATCCAAGGTGTGATGCTTTCCGTCCGGAATGGAATCTTTTGGCACCATATCCATGGTGCCAAATAAAAATAACAATAGTAGTACAGACCTGTTACTGACAAGGCCAGAACAGCAGCTTGAAACGGTTCCAGATGATTGCCGAGGCTTCGATTTGTTTTTGTACTCTCAGCCGCCACCAAACGCTGCCTCGCCTTTGTTGGCCAACGTCCGATAGGCTGCTGCAATTGAATCGGCATCAAGCCCGGAACGGGCGAGCAGGGATTCTCGATCATAACAGGCATCAGGGAACTCCAAAGGTATGGCCAGCATTCTGAAGCGGGTTCCTGTACATGTCTCGGCAACGATCTTGGCTGTTTCCTGACCAAGTCCCCCGGTCGCAACGTGCTCCTCCACGGTCATGATTTGCTTGCTGTTGGCGATCATCAGACTGATGTACTCTTTCGGAAACGGCCGGAGAGTTGTTATGCGAACGACAGCAGGGTGAATGTTATGTTGATTGAGCAAGTCGACGGCCTTGAGGACTTCATGAAGAATGAAGCCGCTAGTAATGATTACTCCATCACTTCCTTCCCGAACCATTGCTGGTTGGGAAATGTCCGGCGAATCTTTCTGCGAGTCAAAGATGTGAGGCTCTTTGTTACGCCCAAGGCGCAGATAAGCCGGGCTTTCAAGGGATGTCGACGCTCGAACGCATAGCCGTACCTCATGTGGATCAGACGGAGTCCAGATCGTCAACCGCGGCAGACAGCTCAAAACGCCAATGTCATCAATTCCGTGGTGAGTCGGCCCATTCGGCCCATATGCAAATCCCCCCCCGACTCCAACAATCACAACGTTTGCCTGGTTGTAGCAGAGATCTATCTTGATCTGCTCAAGGCAGCGTAGCGTCACAAATGGTGTGATCGAGTAGACAAACGGCAACAGTCCCGTCTTTGCCAACCCGGCAGCATAGCCGATCATACCGGCCTCCCTGATGCCGCAGTTGATGACTCTTGACGGGTCATGTTCTTTTAGCTGGTCAAATAGCTTGTAGCCGAGATCACCAGTCAGGAACACGATTCTCCGATCATGCCGGAAAATGGTGTAAAGCTCTGAAAAAAAAGCATCACGCACCGTTCAGCATCCTGAGAGCCTTGTCACGATCATTATCTCTGACTTGGCGGTAATGCCACTCCAGATCACCTTCCATGAAATTGACCCCTTTCCCCTTTATGGTTCGACACAGTATAGCGCTTGGAAGGCCTGTTTCTGCAGCAGATCCAAGTACACTCACAAGCATCTGGTAGTCGTGGCCGTCAACTTCAAAAACCTTCCAGCCAAAGCTTCTCCAGCAGTCGGCTAGTCCCATGCCTGGAGAAATATCCTCGAATGTACTACAAGCTTGAAGTCCATTTGCATCGACAATCGCAACCAGATTGTCAAGCTTCCCTGCACGAGAGAGCGCCGCAGCTTCCCAGACGCTTCCCTCGTTACATTCCCCGTCTCCAAGCAGGACGAATACCCTGGCTAAAATGCCCTGGAGCTTTAGTCCACTGGCCATGCCTGCGCCAATTGCGAGTCCATGTCCGAGGGATCCGGTTGCACATTCCACTCCGCCGAGCTTGCCTGCCAGCGGATGCTCGGCAAGAACAGAGCCATTGTGTCCATATGTATTCAGCAACGTATGTTCTATAAAACCCAGTCGAGCCAAAACTGCATAGAGTGCCATGCATCCGTGCCCCTTGGATAGTATGAAACGGTCACGTTCTGGAGCGTCCACCGTTAATGGTGTAATGTTGAGGACATCTGCATATAACGCCGCCAGTATATCGACACAAGATAATGCGACAGCAACATGGGCCGAGTTTGCCGCCATCATGATGATGTCGCGACGCAATTCCAGTAAAAACTCATTTATCGATGCTCGATTATTCTGTGGTGCTATCATAAAACCACCTTGATGTTTTGCTTGATTCTGGATGCTTTTCTAAGATGGCACATTCTAAGCACATTGCTAATCATAATAAACAGAATAAATAAGATGCGATGAAAATATGAATGAGCAGTTTGTTTAGAGTGAAGAATTCGCAATTGCCTCTCAATTAACGCTTCGAGAAGGCTGCTTGATATATGTATCCGTCTGATATACACTGAACGACCATTAAGCTGGCTCAGTCAATGCGACAAAGCATAACCTGTGTGGATCTAATTATTTATGAGTACTGATTTGTTGCTATTGGTCAAATAGGAGGCAGATTCATTATGTTGTCAATAGTTAGGATTACCCTGAAAGGCATATTCCGTGACCGTATATTCCAAGGAATAATGGCACTGTCTTTGTTTTTTGTTTTCATTCCATCCGTAGCATCACTTTCCATGCGGCAGGTTACCGAATTATCCACTACGCTTTCGCTATCGCTGATTTCATTCATAATGCTACTTCTGGCGGTCTTTCTTGGAGCAACCTCGATCTGGAAGGATATTGAGCGGCGTTACACCTTCAGTGTATTAAGCCTTCCGGTGAGCCGCTCTACGTATCTGGTAGGGCGCTTCCTTGGTATAGCCATATTTATGCTTATTGCGGCTCTTTTTCTCGGAAGTGCTGCAATTGTATCTATCAAGATCGCTTCATTGACATACCCTCCTGCCCGGCCGTTGCTATGGTTTGCCATAATCACATCAATAGTTTTCGATGCACTCAAATATATCATAGTCGTAGCGGTTTCCATGACACTGGCCACGGTGAGCACATCATTTTTCCTGCCTGTATTCGGTGCCATCAGTATCTTTATGGCCGGTACTGTTACTCAGCAGGTGTTTGACTATCTGCATACCCCATCGGCACAGGCGGCTGTTTCTGCAGCTATCCGTAAGGCCGCCCTGGTGCTTTACTATCTGCTTCCCAACCTGGGCGGTTTTGATCTGAAAGTGCATGCGATCTATGCCATTCCGCTCAATACGCAGGGCCTACTACTGACCGGAGTGTATTTCCTGGCCTATACCGGAATAGTAATGAGTGTAGGAGCGTTGCTTTTTGCGCGCAGGGAAATGAAATGAGCGCAGTGTCCAGACCGGTTGTTGCACTGTTGGTTTCTCTTACGATCTATGGCGTGGTACTTGGTTCGTTCTCGGACTATATGAAGCTCAAGCCGATCGAGGAAAAGCTTGGCTATCTGCCCAGTACCAGTTTCCTCCGTTATGCTAGCGCCGACCACAAAGAGCTGGTGGGAGCCTCTCTTGTGATGAAGGTTATCATGTACTTCGGAGGCATCGCCGAGAAACAACAGGCCAATGTCATAGTTCAGCCGCCTGATTATAGAGGGATGTCTGGGATACTTCATGGTGCGGTAAAACTGGATCCATACAACATGGATGCCTATTATTTTGCACAGTCGTTTTTAACATGGGAGGTTAAGCAATATAAGATTGCCAATGATCTTCTGGATTATGGCATGAAATACCGCTCGTGGGATTGGATGCTGCCGTTTTTTGCCGGGTTTAACAGTTCTTATTTCATGAGAGACTATCCAGCAGCAGCTACATACTATAAACGGGCCGGTGAACTTTCCGGGTCTGACCTTTCGAAACTACTTGCTGGTCGCTATATGCAGGAAGCAGGTCAGACTGAACTTGCCATAGCTTATCTTACTACAATGGAAAAAGGTGAGAGAAATCAATCTGTAAGGAGGAACTATCAGCTTCGACTATCTGCATTTAAAGAGGTCCGTAAAATAGAAATGGCAAGGGATCGTTTTAAAGAGGCAAAAGGGTACTTGCCGACAACAGTTGAGCAGTTGTCTCAGGGTGGTTTTCTTTCTACTGTACCGCTTGATCCCTACGGCGGCCAGTTCTACCTGGAAGCGGACGGCAAGGTTGCTACCACCAGCAAGTTTGCCTTTGCAGGAGCAAAAAAGGCAGCTAAGCAAAACGCGGGAGAAACTCGATGAAGGCCATTGAAACAACCGGACTTTGCAAACAGTTCAAAGGTAAAAAAATGACCCGGGTGGATGCCCTGAAAAGTCTGGATCTTCAGATTGAGAAGGGTGAAGTCTTCGGTTTTCTCGGCCCGAATGGTGCCGGTAAAAGTACCACCATCAAGCTGATCATGGGATTGTTAAAGCCGACTGCTGGTACAGCCAGTATCATGGGCAAAGATTCTTCGACAACTGACTCCCGTCGCCAGGTCGGTTTTTTACCCGAAAATCCGGCGTTTTACGACTACCTGAGTGCCGAGGAGTACATAACTTTCGTCGGCTCCCAGTTCAGTATGGAATCGTCACTGCTTAAGCGTCGTACAGAGGATGTTTTGAAGCGGCTTGACCTGTGGGAGGCCCGCAAGCGGCCGATGCGCGGCTACAGCAAGGGGATGGTGCAACGGGTCGGTCTGGCACAGACGCTGGTTCATGATCCGGATGTGTATATCCTGGACGAGCCGATGAGCGGACTGGATCCGATCGGGCGGGCGCTGGTCAAGGATATCATTCTGGACCTGAAGAGGCGCGGCAAATGCGTTTTCTTCAGCACTCATATCACTGATGATGTGGAGAAGGTCTGCGACCGGGTTGGGGTAATCGTCAAGGGGAGTCTGGTGGCGGTAGACCGGGTTGAAAACATCATGAGAAGCGGCGTGGAAGGGTATCTGGTCCATCTGCGGTTCCAGGATAGCGCTAGCCGCAATTTTGCCGGAATCGAGCCGCTTCGAACAGCCGGCTCGACATCCGAATTCTATGTTTCTTGCAGTGCGTTCAATGCCTTTATGGGTGAGGTCAATGCAGCCGGGGTCGAAGTGGCGCTGGTGGAAACCAAACGCAGGGACCTGGAGGACTTCTTCCTGTCTCTTGTCAATAAACCGTAGGTGCGAATCTTGTATTCGCCCTGTTGAAAGGTGCAAAGGGCGATCACAAGGATCGCCCCTACGAAATTATTCCTTCCCTTCATACCTCGGAAAGAGTGCCTCAACTTTAGTTATTACGGTACCTTCCTTCAAGCCGCCCCACACCAATTTCTCTTTTGAAATTTCTTCTGCATATCCCAAAGACGCCAGCGCTTTGCCGGCTGTGGTCGGCAAAAAGGCCGAGAGCACGCAGTGCGTGATGCGCTGCGATTCGAGCAGCGTGTGCATGACCGTTGCCAGGCGTCCCCTGTTGGCCGGATCCTTGGCCAGTGTCCAGGGTGCCGAGTCGTCGATGTATTTGTTTCCCGCTGAAATTACGTCCCAGATCGCCTGCAACGCCTTGCTGAAAGCCAGTTCATCGATGAACTTATCAACTATTGCAATCATTTCTTCGGTTTTAGTCTTCAAGGCCAGGTCGATATCGAGCATTTCAGATGGTTCCGGCAGGATGCCTTCAAAATACTTTACCGCCATCGCGGTGGAGCGCGATAGCAGGTTGCCGATGTCATTGGCCAGGTCCGAGTTCATGCGCTGGATCAGCGCGGTGTGTGAAAAATCGCCATCCAGGCCAAATGGAACCTCGCGCAGCAGGAAGTAGCGCACCACGTCAACGCCGTATTTGTCGATCAGCATGTTTGGCTCGACCACGTTCTGCAGGCTCTTGCTCATCTTTTGCCCTTCCACGGTCCACCAGCCATGGGCAAAGACCTTTTCAGGCAGCGGCAGGCCGGCCGCCATCAGGAAGGTCGGCCAGTAAACGGCGTGAAAACGGAGGATGTCCTTGCCGATCAGGTGCACGTCTACAGGCCAGTAGCGGCTGTAGTTTCCGGATTCATCCGGGTAGCCGAGGGCGCTGATGTAGTTGGTCAGGGCGTCGAACCAGACGTAGATGATGTGGCGGTCGTTGCCCGGCACCGGAATGCCCCAGGTAAAGGTCGTGCGTGAAACGGAAAGGTCGCGCAGACCCTCCTTGATGAATGAGACGATTTCATTGCGTTTGCTCTTGGGTTGAATAAAATCTGGGTGTGCTTCGATGTGGGCCAGCAACTGCTCCTGGTATTTGCTCATGCGGAAGAAGTATGATTCCTCCTTGAGTTTTTCAACCGGCCGGTTGCAGTCGGGGCAGCGCCCCTCGATCAGCTGGGTTTCCGTCCAGAATGTTTCGCAGGGGGTGCAGTACCAGTCCTCGTATTCACCAAGGTATATGTCTCCCTTGGCGAGAATGTTGCTGAATATTTCACTGACACCTTTTTTATGGCGTTCCTGGGTGGTGCGGATAAAGTCGCTGTGTGAAATTCCCAGCCGTTCCCAGAGCGCCTGATAGCGTTTCACTACCCGGTCCGCCAGCTCAAGCGGTGTTTCCCCGGCGGTAATAGCGGCCTTTTCGACTTTCTGGCCATGCTCGTCGCTGCCGGTCAGGAAATAGACATCGTAACCCATCAGCCGTTTGTAGCGTGCCAGAACATCGGCGGCAACTGTGGTGTAGGCGTGTCCGATATGCGGGACATCGTTTACGTAGTAAATCGGTGTTGTAACGTAGAAGGTCGGTTTCATGTCAAGCTCCTGATGATGGCGCCGGTGTGCCGCCGTCTGTTGTGCCGCCCTGTGGTTTGCGATGCCCGTGTTTTCGGGACCGGTGCTTTTTGCTGCGTGGCTGTCCTGCCTTGCCAGCTTCCGGCGGTTGTTCCGCACCTGCTTTTTTGGGTGCAGCCGGAGGTGTTTGTTGAGCAGCAACTGTCTCCTCCGTATCAGTCTGCAACACGGACTGCAGCGAGCTTTTTTCGGGTTTGCGCCGTTGTTCGGAGCGCCGCTCACGGTTTTTGGGGGGACGGGGCTGCGCCGGCGGAGCGGTGCGCTGCGCTGCTTCGGGAGCGGATGCGGGAGCTGCTCCATCGCCGGTAATCTCTTCGCGCCTGATAACCACGATTTTGTTGTCGTCAAGTTTAAGCGTAATGTTGCCGGTGAGAATGTTGACCTTGTCCACAATTCCGGTTGCGTTGGCAATGCTTACACGTTTTCCGGCTTTTGGGAAATTCTTACGCAGGCAACAGTAGGTATCGTATTCGTAATCCAGGCAACAGAGGAGGCGTCCGCACTGGCCTGAAATCTTGTTGGGATTGAGCGCCAGGTTCTGCTCCTTGGCCATCTTGACCGATACCGGCTGGAAGTCGCGCAGCCAGGAACAACAGCACAGCTCACGGCCGCAAATGCCTATACCGCCGATCATCTTGGCTTCATCGCGAACCCCGATCTGGCGCATTTCTATGCGGGTGTGGAAAGAGTGGGCCAAATCTTTGACCAGATCGCGGAAATCAACACGACCATCAGCAGTAAAGAAAAAGACCGCCTTGCTGCAGTCGAACTGATATTCCACCCGCACAAGTTTCATGGGCATGTTGCGTTCAATTATGCGTTTGACGCAAAAATCAAAAGATTCTTTTTCTTTTTGAGAGATAACTTCCAGTGTTGCCAAGTCATCCGCAGTCGCCTTGCGCTTTATGGCAACCAGGTTGTTCGGCGCGGTTTCGTCCTGTGCGCTTGGAGGGCGCACAACCTGGCCGATGCCCAGACCGCGCTCGGTTTCTACAATAACGTGATCACCCTGGGAAAGTTCGATGGAGCCCGCTTCAAAGTCGTACATCTTGCCGGCTTTCGCAAACTGAATGGTTACAATGTGTGACAAAAAACCTCCTAACCCTGATAAACAGGATAAGTGCGTTAACGGATTAATTCTCTGCCGGAAAAGAGCAGGAAGTAACTTCTATTTATAAACCGGACAAGCCGGAAACGGAACTTGTGCAAAGGTTTCGTTTGTGCCGACGCCTGAATCGACAATTCAGGCGTCGGCGGCAATGTTCATGAACAGATGGTCCAGGGCCAATTTGGGGTTGGCGTTTCTCTGGACGTCCTTCCGGGTCTGGTAAATATCGTCCAAGAGTTCCATGATACGTGGCAGTGAACCGCGGGCAGCGATGGCTTCGATAGCTGCGCCTGCCGTGCGGTTTACTATTTCATGGCTGCCGGCGGCCAGATGGACCGCATCACGATATAGCGACAGCAGCAGATCGAGCAGTTCCAGAGTTTCTTCGCGGTTGCCGGACAGCGCTTCGGCGGCATCAAACACAGTGGCTATCCGGTTTATATCCATCTTGCCCAGCCGCGATATTACGTTGTCGCGGCGTACGGCGAGCGACTCGTTGTCCAGTTCCAGCGCCCGCTGCATACTGCCGCCGGAGATTGGAGCCAGGAGGCTGGCTGCACCGCTCTCCATGCCGTTTAGTTCGAGCAGCGTCAGCAAATGCTCGGGCGATAGTGGCGCAAAGCGGATCAATTGACAGCGGGAACGGATGGTCGGCAGCAGCATTCCCGCGTTTTCAGTCAGCAGGATGATCAGCGCATCTCCGGGGGGTTCTTCCAATGTCTTTAACAGTGAGTTGGCCGCGTTGACGCTCATGCGCTCGGCCGGTTCGATGATGCAGGCCTTGCGCGGCGCTTCGTAGGGGCGCAGTGACAAGGTCCGTTGCATCTCCCGCAACTGGTCGATACTTATGTCGCGCTTGTCCGGCAGAGGCTCGACCGTATGAATGTCGGCATGGCTGCCGCAGGCTACCTTGCGGCATGACGGACAGGCCCCGCAGGCATCATCCTCTCCAGCTTTGCAGAAAATAGCCTGGATCAGCGCCAATGCGGTTTTTTTACGACCGCATCCGGGAATCCCTTCGAACAGGTATGAATGGGCTGTTTTACCGGTTCGCAGGGAACGCCGCAGAACCTCGATAATCCGCTCGTGTCCACGAATGTCAGCTAATGGCACGCAGGCCTTCCGGAATCCGCGCCAGTACCGCCGCTGAAATTTCTAAAGCAATTCCCTCAACTGTTCCGGCGCCATCAACAATTACAAAACGTTGCGGCTCATCAATGGCCAGTTGGTTATAGCCTGAGCGGACACGTTGGTGAAAGGCGATGGCTTCCAGCTCGAAACGTTCTTCCCGTGGGCCGCTGGAAAGTTCGATCCGGCGGCGGGCCCTTTCCAGGCCGACCCGTGGGTCACAGTCGATCAGAACTGTCAGGTCCGGTGAGATTCCGGAGCAGGCATGACTGTTGAGGGTGTCGATGATCGACCGGTCGAGGCCGCGACCATAGCTCTGATAGGCAACTGTTGCATCGCAAAAACGGTCGCACAACACTATGCCACTATCGGACAGCGCCGGAGCTATTACCTCGTTGACATGCTGGGCACGGGCAGCGGCGTAAAGCATCAGTTCGGCCATCGCTGACATGGCACTGTTGTCGGCATCCAGCAGGATTGCGCGAATTTTGTCGGCAATCGGACAACCGCCGGGCTCACGGGTCAGGGTGGTGCTCAGGTTGCGGGAAATCAGACTATTCGCCAAATACCTGATCTGGGTGCTTTTCCCCGATCCCTCCACGCCTTCAAATGTAATGAAATAGCCCAACGTATTCACCAGAGTCCATAGGTCGGTTCGTACCGTAAATCTAAATGCGAAATTATATGCAAGCGCCCCCGATTTATCAACCTAATTCCACTGATATGACTTTCAGTTGCCAAAATCTGGCCGTGTCGCTATAGTTTAGCTCCGGAGATACAGCCTTTGAATTCGAACTTACAACAACTTGAAGCGGTTCTGGGGCATCGGTTCGAAGACCGGACCCTCCTTTTGCGCGCGCTTACACATACTTCCCATCTGCATGAATCGGACGGGATCAACGGTAACGATTACCAGCGGCTTGAATTTCTGGGGGACGCCGTATTGGGGATGCTGTTGGCCGAGCTGCTCTACCACGGGCATCCTGATTGGGACGAGGGTGCCCTGTCCCGTCTCCGCTCCCGGTTGGCGGGACAGGATATGCTGGCTGATCGGGCCAGGACGCTTGGTATCGGTGAGTTCATGTTGCTTGGACGTGGGGAGGAACAATCCTCGGGGCGGACCAAGGATTCGATCCTCGCGGATGTTTTGGAATCGCTGCTGGCCGCGCTCTACCTGGATGGCGGACTGGAGGTCGCCCGCTCGCTGATTGAACGGCTTTTTGCCGATCTGGCGGCGGAACCGCAATCGTTGACGCTTGGGCGTGATTCAAAAAGCGAACTGCAGGAGCTGCTTTCAGTGCTGGGCGCCTCGATGCCTGAATACAGCCTCTTCAGGGAATCCGGTCCCCCGCATGACCGATTGTTTCACTTCAAAGTCTTGCTTGACGGCCGCTGTGTCGGTGAGGGTCAGGGAAAATCCAAAAAGATTGCCCAGCAGGCCGCGGCGGCACAGGCGCTGGGCAGCATCAGGGCCTCCATGGGACCGGTTGAGTGAAGCCGGTTACGGTCCCTTTTTTCATCAGCCATCAGGGTTGTCCGCACACCTGTGTCTTTTGCGACCAGAGAACCATATCCGGTGCTGGTGGCGCTCTGCCGGCCCACGTGGAGATTCTCTCCAAAATTGCCGCATGGCGGTCCGGCGCGGGCGGGCGACCGGTTGAGGTCGCTTTTTTCGGCGGCAGTTTCACCGCGCTCCCAGAAATGATTCAGGACGATCTGCTGGCGCCGTTGCAGCCGTTGTTGGCATGCGGCGAAATCTCCTCAGTACGGCTTTCTACCCGCCCTGACTGTATTGATCCTGAACGGGTTTTGTGGCTCAAAAATCATGGCGTGCGCACAATTGAACTGGGTGTCCAGTCGATGGATGACGTCGTGCTGGACGCATCCGGGCGCGGGCATACGGCGGCCGCATCCGAGGCGGCCATCCGCTGCATCAAACGGCAGGGGGTGCTGGCCGGGGCCCAGTTGATGCCGGGATTGCCCGGCGATACGCCGCATTCGTCACTGATGTCGCTGGAGCGGGTCATCTCTGCCGGGGCCGATTTTGTCCGGATCTATCCGACGATCGTCATTCGTGGCACCGAACTGGCGCGGCGTTATGGCGCCGGAGAGTATTTTCCCTTGAGCCTGGAACAGGGGGTGACGCTTTGCAAGCTGCTTCTGCACCGAGCGTTGCGGGCAGCTCTGCCGGTGATCCGCATCGGGCTTCAGGCCGATGAAGGACTCAATGCCGACACCGTGCTGGCCGGCTGCTGGCACCCGTCGCTGGGGCAGCTGGTTAGTTCGGGTCTGTACGGTGATCTGGTCGGCAATTATGTGGCGGAAGGCGATTCGGTTGAAGTGTTTTGCCATCCCTCGCGGCTGTCGGATGTTGCCGGGCACAAACGGTCCAACCTGGAGCGTCTGGCCGGGCGCGGCGTTAGGATTCGGCTCGCTACGGATATGACGCTTGATAAAAAAGAAATCATGATCAAGAGGGATAACGGATATTTCAGGTATAATCTGGTGAACGATCTTAAATACTCCATTAACGAGGTATATCAACAATGCGCAAGGATTCACTGAAGTTTCTCGAAAAACTGCTCGATGCCCCCAGTCCGTCAGGTTATGAACAACCTGCCCAACGGATTTTCCGCGATTATGTGACACCCTTTTGCGATGAGCTGACCACCGATGTGATGGGCAACGTCTTCGGTCGCATCAGCGGCAAGGGGAAGAACCTGCCGCGGGTGATGATCGTCGGTCACACCGACGAGATCGGACTGCAGGTCAAATATATCGATGACAAGGGTTTCCTGTATTTTGCCGCGGTCGGAGGCGTGGATGCCCATCTGACACCCGGCAAGCGGGTCAATGTCCACACCTCCGCCGGTCCGTTGCCCGGGGTGATCGGGAAAAAGCCGATTCACCTGATGGATAACAAGGACCGTGAAACTGTGGTCAAACTGGAGTCGCAATATATCGATATCGGCGCGCAGGACAAAAAAGAGGCCCAAAAACTGGTGAGGGTAGGGGATGCCGTCACATTTGAAAGCGCGTTTACCCGCCTGCAGGGTGACCGGGTCGCCTCGCGCGGTTTTGACGACAAGGCCGGTTGTTTCGTGGTGGCCGAAGTGCTTCGCCTGGTAGCAGCATCCGCCGGCAAACTGTCGGTTGACCTGTACGGGGTCTCGTCGGTTCAGGAGGAGATCGGGCTGCGCGGCGGCACCACCAGCTGCTATACGATCAACCCGGATGTGGGGATATGCGTGGAGGTGGACTTTGCCACGGACCAGCCGGACGTGGAGAAAAAGCACAACGGTGAAGTCGCGCTCGGCAAGGGTCCGATCCTGGCCCGTGGCGCCAATATTAATCCGCATCTGTTCGAGCTGCTCTCAAAAACCGCTGAGAAGGAAAAAATCTCCGTGCAGCATACCGCCACACCCCGTGCTACCGGCACCGACGCCAACGTGATGCAGATATCGCGCGGCGGAGTGGCCACCGCGCTGGTCAAGATTCCGCTCCGCTATATGCACACACCGGTTGAGACGGTTTCGCTGGCGGACCTGGAAAACGCCGCCAGGCTGATCGTGGCGGCACTGGCTTCCATTTCTTCAAGAGAAGAGTTCATCCCGAGATGAGTGCATGCATGATCCGACGGACCGAAAAACTGGTTCAGGAGGGGCGGCTGATGAGTGCTGCCTCTCTGACTGTAGATAGAGGCTGATTTACATGGCAAAAAATTTTTCACCGATTGTGCTTGATTCCATCGAGCCGGAATATTTTCCCGCTGTTGATCTCTATGTGAAACAGGGAGTGAATTATACTCTATATCGAAATGGAGAAACGGACCTTTCGGAAAGCGGACTTGAACGTTTGCGGCAAAGCGGCGTGGAATTCGTCTATGTGGACAGCTGTAATTCCGATGAGGTGCTGCTCTATGTGGAAAGCAACCTCAAGCAAATCTGCGGTAACGAAAAGATCTCCCGTACCTCCAAAAACCTGGTTCTCAGCCATATCATGATGAGTGATATCGGCGAGGTGTTCAAAAACCCGGCCCGTCCGGGCATCTGCGCCAAATGCCGGAGTTTCCTCGATCAGCACGAATTCTTTATAGACGATCGCCTCGATCTGCTGGAGCTGCTTTCAAAATTCAGCCATTACGAGGTATACCTCTTCAAGCACAGCGCCCAGGTTGCCATACTTGCCATGTATATGCACAGGAAACTGTTCGGCATGACTCCCGAAGAACTGGTCCCGATCGGTGTCGGCGCCATGCTGCACGATATCGGCATGCTGGATGTCTCGTACGATATACATGAAAAGCGTGATACACTCACCCCCCAGGAATATCTGCGTGTCAGGCACCATCCGCGCAGCGGTCATAAGATGCTGCACCAGATCGGCTTGTCTGATCCGGTTTCCCTCTCGATGGTGCTGGATCATCACGAACGCTACAACGGGACCGGATATCCCCGCCAATTGTACGAGAATGAAATCCCGAAAAGCGCCCAGATCGGTGCGATCTGCGATACCTATTGCGCACTGACCATGGACCGCCCTTACCGTCCTGCCTCCCCGCCGGTTGAAGCGGTCAGAATAATGCGCGGAGAGAAGAAGCTTTACCATCCGGGTTACTTTGAGGCGTTTGCCGACATCATTGGCGACGGCGATTGAACCAATGAATGGCCCAGCCGTTTGTATACCCCCTTTTGCCTTGACTTGACCGTGACACTGTACTAACTTCATTCAAATTATCATCCTCTAGGAGTCCTAATATGCCCTACGACAAGCTGGTCGAAGGTCTTACCTTTGACGATGTCCTTCTTATTCCTGCCCACTCCCTGATCCTGCCACGTGACGCAAACCTGGCCACGCGCATCTCCCGAAACATACCGCTGAACATCCCTCTGGTCAGCGCCGCGATGGATACCGTTACCGAGGCTCGCACCGCGATCTGCATGGCGCGTGAAGGGGGGCTCGGCATTATTCACAAGAACCTCTCGATCGAGGCCCAGGCCTATGAAGTGGACAAGGTTAAAAAGAGCGAGTCCGGCATGATCGTTGACCCGATCACCATGCGCCCCAATCAGAAAATCAGCGAGGCGCTGGATATCATGCAGCGCTACCGCATCTCCGGAGTGCCGGTAACCAAGGCCAACGGCAAGTTGGTCGGTATTCTGACCAACCGTGACCTGCGATTCGAGACCGATTTCGAACTGCCCATTTCGGCCCGGATGACCAAGCGCAACCTGGTGACGGTGCCGGTCGGAACCACGCTGGAACAGGCCAAGGAACTCCTCAAGCATACCCGTGTGGAGAAGCTGCTGGTGGTGGATGACGAGCGCTTTCTGAAGGGGCTGATTACAATCAAGGATATCGAGAAGGTCAAAAAATATCCCTTTGCCTGCAAGGACAGTCTGGGACGTCTGCGCGCCGGCGCCGCGGTTGGTCCTACGGCCGAAATGGAGGCGCGTATGGAAGCGCTGATCAAGGCCGGAGTCGATGTGATCATTATTGATACCGCCCACGGTCATT
>Ga0154448_1063_pt1 | contig 40755 bp, 30 predicted proteins | sample RifGroC2_FD_105641 | JGI IMG/M metagenome (GOLD analysis project Ga0154448, IMG submission 105641) | Geobacteraceae bacterium GWC2_55_20
GACCAGCATGTGAATTCCGGGGATCAAAATGCAATCCTTTGGCCACGTTTCTTAATTTCCTGTCCACTGCCCGCTGTCCGCTGCCCGCTGTTATTCATATCTTCGGCTGATCCCTCTGCACAAGCGAAACCAGGTAGTAGACGATGCCCAGGATCAGCAGCGTTGCCGCCAGGAAAGCCTGCTTCTTCAGGTCGTCGTGTCGCAGGGTCGAGATCAGGATCTCTCGGATAATGGCGACGATCACCACTCCGATGAATACCAGGATGCTGAAGCGGCCACCTTTAAGGTTCTTGATCTCGTTGTCAAGCAGCTCGATCATCATCCAGAGGATCAGCAGCGAACCGAGCGCGGTGAAAACACCCTTTTCCACGTCTCCCCTGAAGACATGCGCCATGTCCCAGCCGAACATGGCCACGATTGCTATCGACACCACCGCCAGGGCCAGCACCAGCACCAGGTTCAGGCCGTGGGTGAAGCGCTCGGTGGCCTTGATCAGGAACGAGTCGAGCTTGCGCGACAGGAAAACCTTTTTCAGCTCTTCCTCGCGGTAGGATGTGCTCATCACATCCAGGTTCATGTCGAGGATCTTTTCGACCGCTTCGCGCAGCAGGCGGCGATGCTCGCGGTCGGAGTAGTTGCCGTCGATCAGGTTCAGCAGGAAATGCCGGATCTGGTTCATGGCGGCATTGACGAAGTGCACGTCCAGGCCGACCTTGACATGGGCATGGCCGATACGGATCAGGTGGTTCAGGTAGTGGTTGTCGTAGATGCCGCTGAAGAGCGATATGAACCAGGTGCCGTGCATCTCGCGCAGACGTTCGCGGTTGCTGTGGTTGAGGATCGCGGCTGTTTCCGGCAGTCCGTAGAGATAGTCATAAAATGCCAGCGAAAACTTTTCCTGGTTTTCGATGGCCAATGGCTGGAGCGATTTCAGCAATTCTGCGTCATCATCGGTGAAGCGGTAATGCTCGCGTAATTCCTGCATCTTGATCATGGTGTCATCTCCCGTATTTGTAGGCGGCGGCGCAGGTGCCCTCACTGGATACCATGCAGGCGCCGACCGGGGCTTCCGGTGTGCAGACCGTATCGAAGAGCGGGCAGTCGAAGGGGGACAGCTTGCCCTTGAGGACCTCGCCGCAACGGCAGGCCGGATTTTCCAGCTCTTCAACCGCTTCAATTTTTAGCACCGCTTCGGCATCGAAGGCAGCCAGTTCCGGACGGATGGCCAGACCGCTGCCGGGGATATTGCCCAAGCCGCGCCAGACCGCGTCGCACGGCTCGAAAACCAGCTCCAGAATCCGCTGTGCCTTGGGGTTGCCCTCCCAGCTGACCGCCCGGCTGTACTGGATCTCAACGCGGCTCTCGCCCGCCAGAACCTGGGCCAGCAGCATCTCGATCCCCTGCATCACGTCGGCAGGTTCGAATCCGGTCACGACGCAGGGAATCCGGTACTTCTCCGCCAGCGGCTTGTAGGCGTTGCCGCCGATCACGGTGCTGACGTGGGCCGGGCAGAGGTAGCCGCGCAGGTTCAGCTCCGGATCGGAGGTCAGGATCTCCATCGGCACCGGCATGGTTTTGTGCGCGGCCAGCACGCAGTAGTTGGTCAGCCCCAGTCGGGCCGCTTCCAGGATGCTGGCCGCAATGGTCGGCGCGGTGGTTTCGAAGCCGACCCCCAGGAAGATGACCCGGCGTTCCGGGTTGCTTTTGGCCAGCGCGACCGCATCCAGCGATGAATAGACGATGCGGATGTCGGCCCCCTTGGCGCGTTGCTCCATCAGTGACGAGCGGCTGCCGGGGACGCGCAGCATGTCGCCGAAGGTGGCCACGATGTTGCGGGGATCGGCGGCGCAGAGCAGCGCCTTGTCCAGGTAGCCGATCGGTGTCACGCAAACCGGGCAGCCCGGTCCCGAGACCAGCCGGACGTTTTCCGGCAGCAGCGAGCGGATGCCGTACTGGTAGATCGACATGGTGTGGGTGCCGCAGACCTCCATGAAGTTTACCGGGGCGGACAGCCGCTCGGCCATGCGGCGGATGTTGCCGGCCATGTTGCGCACCAGTTCCCGGTCCCTGAATTCATCCTGGAATTTCATGCCATATCCTCGGGAGAAAAAATTTCCTTCATCATGCGCAGCGTCTCCTCGGCATACTCCTGGTCCAGCCTGGAAATCGCGAAACCGGCATGCACGATCACGTAGTCGCCCACGGCCAGCTCCTCGTCCAGCAGCATGACGCTGGCCTCCTTCCGTACGCCGTCAACTTCGGCGACGATGTTGTCGCCTTCCCTGCTTATGATTTTCATCGGAACACCAAGACACATTGTTGCAATCCTCCTTAAAGGGCATGGGCCGCGATAGCGGCCTGGCCGAGGGCGATGCCGCCGTCGTTGGGCGGAACCAGCCGGTGGGTGAACACATTAAAGCCTTGCGAGGCCAGCGAAGTATATACCATTTCACTCAAAAGGCGATTCTGAAAAACGCCTCCAGACAGCAGTACGCGGTCAAGGCCGGTGGATTCGGAGATCCGCAGGCATGCCTCCACTACGGAGGAGGCAACTGTGACATGAAAACGGTATGCGATAACGGAGGCTTGTACTCCGGCCTGCATGTCAGCCAGTATTTCCGGGAAGAGCGCTGAAAAGTCCAGCTGGAGCGGGGAATCGCTATGGAGTGAGATGGCATACGAATACTCCCCCCTTTGACAAAGGGGGGAGGGGGGGAATTTGATTTTAGTGTCAGAAGCAAATCCCCCTGAATCCCCCTTTATCAAGGGGGACTTTGCAGATTCATAGTTCCAGGCGGTCTCCGCCAGCGCTTCCAGTTCAATCGCCGCCTGACCGTCATAAGACACAAAATGTCGTATATTCAGCAGGGCCGCCACCGCGTCGAAGAGCCGGCCGCAGCTGGAGGTCAGCGGCGAGTTGATCCCACGCAGCAGCATGCTTGAAAAAAGTCCCCGTTCCTGTTTGCCCAGGCGTTTGGAAAGCGGATGGTCGATATCGAACGCGTCGGCTCCAATTGCCGCATGCAGGTATGACAGCGCCATGCGCCACGGTTCGCGAACGGCCGCATCTCCGCCCAGCAGCGGCAGCGGACGGAAGTGGCCGGCGCGTCGATAGCCGTGATAGCCCCCGACCAGGAACTCGCCGCCCCAGATGCTGCCGTCGTCGCCATAGCCGGTGCCGTCCAGGATCACGCCGATGGCCGTGCCGTCCAGGCCGTTTTCGGCCATGCAGGACGCCAGGTGGGCGTGGTGGTGCTGGACCCTGACCAGTGGCAGGCAGCTCTCCTCGGCAAAGCGGGTGGAGAGGTAATCCGGGTGCAGGTCGCAGACTGCGGCTTGCGGCTCGATCCGCAGGATTTGGGACAGGTGCGCAACCGTATGACGGAATGAGTCGCAGGTAGAGTCATTCTGAAGGTCGCCGATGTGCTGGCTCAAAAAAGCCCGCTCCCTGTCGGCCAGGCAGACTGCGCTCTTCAGTTCCGCACCCATGGCCAGGACCGGCCGGGTCCGGAACGGCAGAGTGACCGCGCGCGGCGCATAGCCCCGGGCGCGGCGGTAGAACAGCGGCCGCCCCTGGAAGACCCGCATCACCGAGTCATCACTGCGGATGTGGATCGGACGGTCATGCAAAAGGAAGCAGTCGGCGATTCCGGCCAGGCGACGCAGGGCATCGTCATCCTCGAAAGCGACCGGTTCGTCGGAGACGTTGCCGCTGGTCATGACCAGCGCCATAAAGTTGCCTCGCAGCAGCAGGTGATGCAGCGGAGCATAGGGGAGCATCAGGCCAAGCCAGCCGTTATCGGGGGCAATCAGGGGTGACAACGACGTGTCGGGGCGCTTCCTGACGATGACGATCGGTGCTTCGGAAGAGCTGAGCAGCCGCTCTTCCATGTCATCCAGTATCCCCAGGGTGCGGGCTGTATCCAGGTCGGCGGCCATCACCGCGAAGGGTTTCTCGTCCCGCTGCTTGCGCGTCCTCAGCCTCAGCACCGTGTCCGGATTGCAGGCATCCACGGCCAGATGATAGCCGCCGATCCCCTTTATCGCCAGGATCGCGCCTTCCCTCAGCAGCTCAATGCCGCGCAGGACTGCGTTGTCTTCTGCTGTGATCACTTCTCCGGCCTTGTCAAGCAGCTTCATTCTCGGCCCGCAGGAGCGGCAGGCGATCGGCTGGGCATGGAAGCGCCGGTCGGCCGGATCATGGTATTCGCCCAGGCAGGCGGGGCAGAGCGGGAATGCTGCCATTGTCGTCTTGGGGCGGTCATAGGGGATGCCGGTGATGATGCTGTAACGCGGTCCGCAGTTGGTGCAGGTGATGAAGGGATAGCGGTAACGGCGGTTGGCCGGGTCGAACAGTTCGCTCAGGCAGTCGCCGCAGACCGCCGAATCCGAGGCGATCTGGATGGCCGGATCTCCGCCGGCGCTGGCCAGGATCGAAAAGCCGTCGTCCTGGCTGAGCGGTATCTCTTCGCGGTGATGCGAGCTGATAACGGCCAGCGGAGGCAGTTCGCTGGTCAGCAGATTGTCGAAATTGGTAAGCCCTGCATCGCTACCCTGGACTTCAATTTCGACTCCGGCCGGAGTGTTGCGTACCCAGCCAACCAGTCCGCTTTCAAGCGCTATCCGGTAAACAAAGGGGCGAAATCCGACCCCTTGGACAATGCCGGTTATTGTATAACGACGACGTGTCAGTGACATGGTTCCGGGCGTATCGTATCGTTCGGATCTTCCGGGAAGGGATTGACTATAAGCATGTCTGGTGGATTACTTCCTGAAGCAGTTTGTCAACCCGATATCTTGTCGCAAGTTTGGCAAGCAGGGCCTTGTCAACAAGATCGGACGCCAGCAGTTCCCTGATGTCCAGAAGGTCGCGAGGCCCGCCCGCCTTCAACTTCAGGATGATGAGATATTCGGGTGAGGCAACCGGGATATCTCTTCCGGCAATGTTAACGGAAATGCTCTGTTCGACGGTTTCCGCCTGATATTTTTTCGTAGCGACAACAATATCGAGACAGTCGGCGCGAATCAGAAATGGTACCGGATCATCGCTCCCTCCGCGCCTCAACTCCGCTTTCATCCCGGCATCTCGGAGTGCTTCAACCAGGTGGTCCAGCTGTTCCGGTTTGGCAAGAACCAGAAGGTCAATGTCCATTGTGGCCCGTGGCGGACTCCAGGCGGAAACAGCAAGGCCGCCGATCAGGGCAAACCCCCTTATGTAGCCATTGGCCTGGAGGGTTGCAAGCAAGTCAAGAGCCTGGTTAAGCTTTTGCAACAGCACGTTTTTCCTCCAGAGCTTTTATAGCCGTGGCATTAAGCAGCGCGCATGTATCGGAAAGCTCCAGCGCCATCAACAGTCGTTCCCCCGGTTTCTTCTTCATGACTTCTTCGCGCTGTTCATCACGGAGTATTTTCATCATTCGAGAGTGTGCCACTTGTACGCTCCTGATATCACAATTCAGGTTTATCTACTTTGTAATCCGCTTGTCAGCCATCGATACCACTCCTGCATCCCTTCACCGCTGCGGGCCGAGACCTCGAAGATGACGATGTCCGGGTTCACGCGGCGGGCGTACTGTTTGCACTTTTCCACGTCAAAATCCAGGTGCGGCAGCAGGTCGGTCTTGTTGAGCAGCATCACGGCGGAGTTGTGGAACATCTGCGGGTACTTGAGCGGCTTGTCCTCCCCCTCGGTGACTGAGAGCACCGCCACCTTGTGGTTCTCTCCCAGGTCGAAGGCGGCCGGGCAGACCAGGTTGCCGACGTTTTCGATCATCAGTATGTCCAGGTTGTCCAGGTCAAAACCTTCGGTGCCATGCATGACCATGTGGGCATCCAGGTGGCACCCGGCGCCGGTGTTGATCTGTCGCACCGGAACGCCGGTGGCGGCGATGCGCCGGGCGTCGTTATCGGTCTGCTGATCCCCCTCGATCACGGCAAAGTGGAATGATTCGGACAGGTCCCGCAGCGTGCGTTCCAGCAGCGTGGTCTTGCCCGAACCGGGCGAGCTGACCAGGTTCAGCACAAAAATTCCCTTGTCCCTGAAGAGGGCGCGGTTGAAGGAGGCCAGGCGGTTGTTCTTGCCGAGGATGTCTTCCTCGATGCTGATTACGTTGCGTTTTTTGGGGGTGTGGTCGTGGGTGTGATCATGCTCATGATGATGATTATGCGTATGATCATGGTGGTCGTGGTGGTCATGCCCGTGCTCTTTATGGTCATGGTGATCATGTCCGGCTGGCGGGCATCCGCAGGTGGTGCACATATCCGTCTCCTGTAAGGTTGTTAATGTTCTGGCACCGTAGCATGGTTTGAAGGGCTTATGCAACCGCCGGAAAGCCTCGATTGTGTTTACGTCCCGTTGAACTGCAGCTGGTGCAGGCGGTAGTAGATGCCGCGCGAGTCCATCAACTGGTCGTGAGTGCCCTCTTCGGCCTTGACGCCATGGTGGATCGTCACGATCCGGTCCGCGTCGCGGATGGTGGAGAGGCGATGGGCGATTACCAGCGAGGTGCGTCCCCTCATCATGCCCCTGATCCCTTCCTGGATCATCTGCTCGGAAGCCTGATCGATGCTGGCGGTGGCTTCGTCCAGCACAAGGATTTCCGGGTCGAAGGCCATTGCTCTGGCAAAGGAGATCAGCTGCTTTTCGCCTACCGAGAAGTTGTTGCCGCGCTCCCGCACCTCTTCCTGGTACCCCTTCGGCAGCCGCTCTATGAAGCGGTCGGCGCCGACCGAGGCCGCCGCCTGGCGCACTCGCTGTTTCGCCCGTTCGTCCCCCAGGCAGATGTTGAATTCGATGCTGCCGGTGAACAGGCAGGGGTCCTGGAGCACGACCCCGATCCTGCGGCGGACCTCTTCCAGCGGCAGATCGCGAATGTCACGCCCTTCGATGCGGATGCTGCCACGTTCGATTTCATAAAGGCGGGTCAAGAGGCGGGTGATGGTGGTCTTGCCGCCGCCGCTCTCTCCAACCAGCGCGATCCGTTCTCCGTGGGCAACGGACAGGTTGAAGGATGTCAGGATGTCGTTGCCGTCCAGGTAGGAAAAGGATACGTCGCGGAATTCGATCAGGGGACCCGTGGCAGTGGACGGTGGACAGTTAACAGTTGACAGTGAAAATTCTTCTGCATGTTCTTGCTGTTGGTTTTGCTGTCCGCTGTCCGCTGTTTTCTGTTCACTGGTTTCTGTATCCAAAAGTGCAAAGATCCGCTCCAGTGCGGCCATGGCGCCCTGCATCACCGAATACTTGGCCGAGAGGTCGCGGATCGGGGCGAAGAACTTTTCGATGTACTGGATGAAGGCCACCAGGACTCCGAAGGTGATGGCTCCCGTTAGGATCTCACCGCCGCCGTACCAGATGATCAGCGCCACCGCCAGCGAAGAGAGCGCCTCGACCAGCGCGTAGAGCGAGGCATCCCAGAATATCACCGGCATGTTGGCGTCGCGGTACGAGGCATTCAGCTCGCTGAACCTTCTCTCTTCGTCTCTCTCGCGATTGAAGATCTGGATGACGCTGATGCCGGAGATGCATTCGTTCAAGAAGGCGTTGAGACCGCCGAGGCGGGCGCGTACCTCACGGAAAGACTGGCGCATGCGCCGCCGGAAGGTATAGGCGACATAGATCAGGACCGGCAGCACCGAAAAGGTTACCAGCGACAGTTTCAGGTTCATCCAGAGCATGACCGAGATGATGCCGATCAGCAGCAGGATGTCCCCGGCAATCGTGATAATGCCGGAAGCAAACATCTCACCGAGCACTTCGACGTCGCTGGTCAGGCGGGTGACGGCGCTGCCGACCGGTACCCGGTCAAACCAGGTGACCGGGAGGTGCATCACATGGCGGTAGAGTTCTGTACGCATGTCCGCCATGACCCGCTGTCCGACCGACTGCAGCAGGTAGACTTCCAGGAAGGAGAGCAGTGATTCGATCAGCAGGATGCCGAGAAAAGCCAGCGCAATCGTTTCCAGACCGGCCAGCTTGCCGGTGATGATATGATTGTCTATCGCAGTTTTGATGATCCACGGCTGTGCCAGGCGACAGGCGGCGACCAGCGGCAGGATCAGGATTACCGCGATTATCGCGGAGCGGTATGGGGAAACATAGCGGGCAAAGCGCCTGAGCAGCGCACCGTCGTAGGCCTTGCCGGCCACCTCTTCTTCGTAGATACCACCGTGATGCATGTTGATATGTCCATCTCACGTAGGGATAGTTTGCGGAAAGTCATCCTAGCAGATTTGCTGGTGTTTGTGAAACAGCAAAGGCTGCCCGGCCGAGGCGGATATGGGCGGGGGAATCAGAAGACGGTGTCAGTAGCCGGGCATATCGGCCTTGCCGGTAAAAACAGGAAGGTAGATGTGAATGGCGGTTCCGGCTCCGGGCTCTGACTCGGCCTGTATCCGTCCGGAATGGTGCCGAATGATCGAGTGGCTGAGTGCCAGTCCCAGTCCCATGCCTTTCTGGCTGCCCATCTGTTTGGTGGTGAAATATGGATCAAAAATTTTAGGCATGTTTTCAGGCGCGATCCCGTTTCCCGAGTCCTTGAAGATTATATGCAGGTATTCCCCCGTTTCGATGGCAAGTACATTATTTGCGCCGAGTTCCTCTGTCAAGACAGAGACCCGGAGAGTGCCGCCCTGCGGCATTGATTCGCGGGCATTGACAATCAGGCTGGCAATTACCAGCCTTAACTGGGAGGCATCAAAACTTATCAAGGGGAGATCGCGGGGGATGTCCAGAACGTACGAAATATCGGTTCCATCAAGTTCTGCCGAAAGTCCGGCTTCAATCAGCGGAGTCAGGTTGGCTGGTTGCTTGAGAGCGTCGCCACCCTTGGCAAATGTCAGAAGCCGTTTGCCAAGTTCCCGCGCGGTTTCGGAAGTGTTTTCGACTATTTTGAGCAATTCGGCGGTTCTGCTGCTCGGTTCGGCGCTCATGCGCGCCAGGGAAACATAGCCGAGGATCACCTGCAGCAAATTGTTGAAATCGTGGGCTATGCCGCCCGCCAGAACGCCGATGGCCTCCATCTTCCTGGTGCGCTGGTTCTCGGCTTCCAGTATGCGGTGCCGTTTTCTGAGGTTGACCATTTCATGGCAATGATCCAGTGCTTTCAGCAGCCGGCTGAACTCGATCGGTTTGAGGACAAACTGATTGATGCCGATATCGATGGCATCTATCAGGTAGTTGGTTTCACTGAAGGCGGTCATGCAGACGATCTGGGCTTCCGGGTTGATCTTTCTTATCTGACGCGCCATTTCAAGGCCGTTCATTTGAGGCATCATGATATCGGTCAGCGTAATGTCTGGCGTGTGTTTGAGATATGCTTCAAGTCCCTGTTGGCCGTTTTCGGACAGTATCAGCCGATATCCCCTGGAGGATAAAACCCGAGCAACCTGCTCACGGGTGGCAAACTCATCCTCGATGTACAAAACGGTAATATCGGAATAACGCAGGTTGCTTGTGTCGGACACGTTTTACTCACAGTACTCGAATTTAAATCCATCTGTATTACTACTATTTACCAGACTATTGAAAATTCGCAACCTTTCTAATGCAGGCGATCAACAATTCGTCGGCCGCGATAATTTACATCAAATCCACCGGATCGATGTCTACAACCACACGTACCGTGGAGGACGTGCGTGACTCCTGCCGCCACGCGAGCAGCAGCCGGCGCAGGTCTTTGCGAGTAACTGCTTTTAGCAGTATCTGGCGGCGGAAGCGCCCCCTCAGCCGGTATATCGGCGACTGCGCCGGTCCCAGGATTTCCACGCGTACTTTAAGCTTCTGCTTGATTGCCGCCAGCAGCCGGGCACTCTGTTCGGCCTGCTCGGTCACCGCCTGCTCCACATTTCCGGAGATGCCGATGGCTGCCAGGAATGTGAAGGGGGGGTAGCCGGCGTCCTGGCGAAATTCGAGCTCCTGCTGGTAGAACCCGGCCGCGTCATGTCCGGACGCAGAAAGGATGGCGTAATGTTCGGTGTCGTAGGCCTGGAGCAGCACCTTTCCCGGTGTTTCTCCCCTGCCGGCGCGGCCGATTACCTGTGACAGCAGCTGGAAAGTGCGCTCGGCGGCCCTGAAGTCCGGCATTCCCAGGCCGGCCTCGGCATTGATGACACCGACCAGGGTCACCCCCGGAAAATCATGTCCCTTGGCGATCATCTGGGTGCCGATCAGGATGTCGGCGGAACCGTCGCCCATGCTTGCCAGCAGCCGTTCGTGACTCCCCTTGCCGGAAGTGGTGTCACTGTCCATGCGAATGGTTCGCGCCAGGGGCAGCAGCTCCCTCAACTCGAATTCCAGCTTCTCGGTGCCGGCTCCAAGCTCGGTGAGTTCTGTCGCGCCGCAGGAGGGACATGTGCCGGGGGCCGGGACGGCATAGTCACAGTAATGGCAGATACTCCGGGCGCGCTGGCGGTGGTAGGTCAGCGTGACGGAGCAGTTGGGACAGGAGAGCGCCTGGCCGCATGAAGCGCAGACCAGGAAGGTGGCAAACCCGCGCCGGTTGAGGAATACCATGGCCTGCTGACCGGCTTCGATGTTTTGGGTCAGCGCGGTTGCCAGGGCTGCCGAGATGGTCTCCTTGCTCCCTTTCATTGCAATGCGTTCAACGGCCGGCATCGGCCGGTTCTCAACCCGTTCCGGCAGCTCAAGCAGCGTCAGCCTGCCGTTGTGCGCGGCATGGATGCTGGTCACCAGCGGCGTGGCCGAGCCGAGCACGACTGCTGCCCGTTCAATCCCACCCCGCACCAGGGCCAGGTCGCGGGCGTTGTAACGCAGTCCGTCGGACTGTTTGAACGAGGCCTCGTGCTCCTCATCGACGATGATGATGCCGATGTTTTCCAGAGGTGCGAAAATGGCTGAACGGGCTCCGATCACGATCCTGGCCAGACCGCGCCGGATGCGGCGCCATTCGTCGTAGCGCTCGCCATCGGAAAGGCCGCTGTGCAGGATGGCCAGTCCCCCCTCGAAACGCGCCTGGAAACGTCCGGTCAACTGTGGAGTAAGCGCGATCTCGGGGACCAGCACCAGCGCGTTCTTGCCGTTTTCCAGCGCGTGGGCAATCGCCTGCAGATAAACTTCGGTCTTGCCGCTGCCGGTAACGCCATAGAGCAGAAAGGCCGAGTACTGATGCCTGCCAAGGTTTTCGGTGATCGTATCCAGCGCGGACTGCTGGTGTCTGTTCAACCGGCGCGGTGTATCGCGCATTATGGTGCGGTTCTTGAAAGGGTCGCGATAGATCTCGCGTTCCCGAACTTCAGCCAGACCCAGTTCGACCAGGCGTTTTAGTTGCGGGGAACTTGATCCGAAGCGCTTTCTGATAACCGAAGCCTGTATTTCACCGGTTTCACGGATCACCGCCAGTATTTCCAGCGCCCTGGCGCCGGGGCGCCGGGTGGTCTCCGATAGCGGGCCGGGCAGATAGAATTTCTCCCTGAGGATAGCTTTTCCACCGGTCAGTTCGGCATTTTCGCCTGACGAACCCTTGCGTGTCCGGATATTGATGCCGGCCGGAAGGGCCGTCCGCAGCACTTCGCCAAGCGGGTGCATGTAGTACGAAGCCGCCCAGCTGAAAAATTCAAGTTCGGCGGGGGTCCAGAGCGGCTCCTGGTCCAGGACTTCAATAATCTCTTTCAGGTTGTCAATCCGGCTTTCTTCCGCGATTGCCAGGATATAACCGGTGAGTTTCCGTCGTCCGAACGGAACCACGGCGCGGCGTCCGGGCAGCGCCTGATCGAGCAGGCGTTCCGGCACGGTATAGTGAAAGGTCCTGTCCAGATAGAGCGGTATTGCGATTTCGATTATCTGCGGGTTGGAAACCATTGTTAAATTCCAGTGTTTTGAAATGATTCGTAAAACGCGTGAATCCGGCTGACCGGAGTTGCGGGGCGCGTCGCGGCGATTGCCGGATTTGTCATCGTTTCTAATTTGTTGGATAGCATGGCTGCAAATATCGTGTATAGTAAATTCGCTCTTAATTAAGAAGATAGTCAGGCGGTAATGCTGCAATGAATCTGAATGAATTACTCAACATAAAGGCCCGTAATAATCCTGACAGCCTCTTGCGTCTGCTGGTAACCACTGCGGTGGTATCGATCATTGTCGTGGTAATGTTCAGCGGTTACGGATTTTACCGGGTTTTCTCCGGTTTTGTAATCAAAACCGCCGAAAATAATTCGGTGCAGCTCTGCCGGGTGCTGATCGAGCAGGAGAAAAAATTCATATTTGTGGAAACTCCGGGAAAAACGGTCGAGCTTGGTTTGAACGGAACCGGCATGCTGGCGTTTGACAAGAGCCTGCGCAGTTTCCTCTCCCCGTTCAAAATAATCAAGGTCAAGGTATACGATGCCGGCAAGCGCATCGTTTACAGTACCGATCCGGCTTTGATCGGTAAAGTCGATCATGATAACCTGCGGCTTCAGAACGCGTTGTCCGGTCGTACCGATGCCAAGCTGGTGACCAAGGACAGTGAACGCGACCTTACGGAAGAACGGTTGCTGGATGTGGATGTTGTTGAAACATACGTGCCGATCGTGGACAAGGGCAACAAGGTGCTGGGAAGTTTTGAAATATACATGAACGTAACCTGCTATCGTCAGCAGATTCTGCAAGGGGCGGCATTGATGACCGCGCTGCTGTCTCTGGTCATGCTGGCGGTGTTCGGGTTTTCGTATCTGCTGATTCGTGGCGGCACCGGCCAGCTCAAGGATGTTCAGTCGCAACTGGAAACCATCGCCATCACTGACCAGCTGACCGGTATTGCCAACCGCCGTCATCTGATGAAGCGCGGCGAAGAGGAGTTCGAACGGATACTGCGCAGCACGGGAGCGCATAAAAAGTCACTAGGCTGCATCATGATCGATCTGGATTTTTTCAAACAGATAAATGACAGCAAGGGGCATCTGGCGGGAGATCATGTTCTTCATGAGGTCGCCAGGAGATTGAAAAACTGCATACGACCCTATGATGTTGTCGGGCGCTATGGTGGTGAAGAATTTGTCGTGATGCTGCCGGATACCTCGTTCGAGCAGAGCCTGCTGGTAGCGAACCGCATTCGTTGCAAGATCCGTAATGAGCCGTTTACCGCGGAGGGTGAGCAGCTTGGCATAACGGTCAGCCTGGGGGTCAGCGGCTCCGGTGAGGGGGACAGGTCTTTGACGGAAATAATCAAGCGCGCCGACGAAGCCCTGTACAAGGCCAAGGCGGACGGCCGGGACCGGGTGTCGTGGGTCTACCATCCGTTCGACACCGAGATCCATTCATAACAGGGTAGTAACCGCAGCCTCCCGCAAGCCCAAACGGACTACCAGTATTTCTGGGGCGGGTCTGTTTTGCCCATAATGGTTATTTCGCCGTCGATAACCTTGAACATGTCACCGATCTCATTGGTCCAGGCATCACCCTCATCCAGGGGCGCCGGCACCTCGCGCCTTCCCAGAAACACCTCTTCCCCGTTAATCAACGCGAACCAGTCCAGTGATCCGGTCATCCAGATTCTTGTATTCAAAGCCATGTTTATTGATCCTTTGCCGGGCTGATCCTGCGACTGCCCGATAGTTTTTTGATTTATGAAGCGGGTAGCCGCAAGGCCCGCCCCTACGATAGACGGCTCTTGAAATCCTGGTATTCAAAACTGCGCACAATTTTCAGCTCTCCGGTCCGTGGTTCATAGGTACAGATGTGCGGGTGGTGGATTCCGTTGAAGGTGGTGGTCTTGACCATCGTGTAATGTGCCATGTCCAGAAATGCCAGCCGGTCGCCGGCTTTCAGCGGCTGTTCGAAGGACCAGTCGCCGATTATGTCCCCGGCCAGGCAGGAGGGGCCGCCCAGGCGGTAGGTGTGCGATCTCTCCCCTGCGTCGAAGCCGCCCATGATGCCGGGACGATAGGGCATTTCCAGGATGTCCGGCATGTGGCATGTGGCCGAAACATCCAGGATCGCGATATCCATGCCGTTGTTCACCACATCCAGTACCTCGCCTACCAGCAGGCCGGTGCCGATCGCGATCGCCTCGCCCGGTTCCAGGTAGACCTCCAGATCGTACTTCTCCCGGAAATAACTGACCAGTTCCACCAGCCCGTCAATGTCGTACCCCTCGCGGGTGATGTGGTGCCCTCCGCCCAGGTTCAGCCATTTCATGCCCGGCAGCAAATGGCCGAACTTCTCCTCGAAAGCCCTGGCGGTACGCTCCAGCGGTTCGAAAAGCTGCTCGCAGAGGGTATGGAAATGCAGCCCTTCGACTCCGTCCAGGGACCGGCCCTCGAATTCTTTCAGAGGGATGCCCAGGCGCGAGTTGACCGCGCAGGGGTCGTAGATCTCGGTGTGCCCCTCGGAGTGTTGCGGGTTGACCCGCAAGCCTATGGATACCCGCCCCTTTTCCTTCTCCCACAGCGGTCGGAAACGCTCCAGCTGGTTGAACGAGTTGAATACCAGGTGGTTAGAGATCCGCAGCAGTTCAATTACGTCGCTTACCTTGAAGGCGGCCGCGAAGCTGTGCACCTCGCGTCCGAATTCCTCGCGCCCTAGTCGCGCTTCCCAGGGGGAACTGGCGCAGACACCTTGAAGCGTGGCGCTGATCAGCGGGAAAACGCTCCACATCGAGAAGGCTTTCATCGCCAGCAGGATTTTTGCGCCGCTCCGTTTTTGCACATCATCAAGGATTGCCAGGTTGTGGCGCAGACGGCCAAGGTCAACCACGTAAGCAGGGGAGGGGGCCAGTTGCAGGATTTTTGGGATGTCGATACCGGTCAAATTCTATTTCTCGTTTCTAAATGGAAAAATCCGCTACGTGTTATATCTTTGCGGGCTGATATTCGCAAGGCTAAATATGCCGGTGTCGGTTCATGCGAAACGGCAAAATCAATTGCCAGCTGAAACAAAAACAAAATACCCGCAACCGGGGTTGCGCCGCAACCGTGGTTGTCACCCTTTTCTTCCGGTGTAGTCAGCAGGGCGAAAACTGTATCTGACGCAACCTACCCCAATTCCGTTTTAACATCCCGGCCAGACCACCACTTCTTTGCACACCCATGATGCAACCATGGTTGCACTCATTTCCACGAAGCCAGATCAGAACAGTTATTGAAAACACATTGATATCAACATATTAATTTCTAACAATTTTGTTGGCACCGGCTTTGCTCTTACTGCAGGAAATCCCACACTGAACAGTTATGCAGGAAAAGTAAAAACGAAAGGGGGACTAGGCAGGATTCGTGGCGATAGTGGTGATGATTTGTTCCAGGTGTGATGTCCGGCAAGCTGAATCAGACAAAGAAAAGGAGAGCTAAAAATGAGAGGAACAGTGGCAAAGAAGATCAGGAAGATAGCGGCAGTGACGATTGGCGTGACTCTGATGGCCGGCGCGGCCCATGCTGCGACCGTAACCTACACCACGAACCACGTTTTCAATGTGAACGATGTCCAGTGCGATGAAGCCATTATCGGTTCCGCCTGCCTGGGCGCTCCGGTGGTGCAGGATGACGGCCTCACCTATTTGCCGATCGATTCGTCCTACGGCTGGAACGTGAAAAACTTTGATCCCACCGCACTGCTGCCGAAGCCGATGGACGGAGTATACGATGACGGCTTTGTGGCCAATATTGTGGATGGCACCGGCAAGGTGATCGGCATGCGCACGCAGAACCCGGAGACCGGCGACTGGAAGACCGGTCCGATCAAGGGTGAGTGGGTCAGGGGACTCGGCGCTCTCAAGGCCAAGGCCGCCACCGAGCACTATGTGGTCATGGACCACCTGATGCGCGATCCGGCCAACCCGGTGCAGCTGCAGGAAGGGATTGACTACACCAAGAAGATGAAAGACGACGGCAAATTCCTCTACTACTGGGGCAACTATAACCAGGAGCCGACGCCACTCTATGTCTATGCCAAAATGGACCTGCCAGCCGCCTGGAAGGTTGCCGGAGCAAACTACAAGGTCACCAAGGCCAAGCTGATTATCGATCACAACATTACCAACAGCCCCAACGACCAGATCCGTCCCGAGGATTTCGAGAACGAGAACGCCACAGGCGTGCTGCCGCAGTACACCATCTGTCCGACAGCTCCGGCGCTTGCCCCCGCGGCCTGTTCGGGACAGCCCGCCGGAACCTGGGTCTCCTCGGTCGATTCGCAGGAGGGCGGCGACCTTGAACCGATCCCGGCCGGGAGCGTCTTGAAGGCGCTGAATTCAGCCACCGGACTTTTCGAGTACACCAACGCCTGGTACACATCGCTTGACCGAGATCCGTTCGCGGGGCTCAACCCCCGTTATCGCCTCAAGTCGAGCAAGTACGGCCAGGACCTGCCGGGAGTGGAGTTGATCCAGTATGAAGCCGGTACTCCGACCACCACGACCCTGGACCTGCTCAGCATCAAGAACCTGACCACCGGCCTGCCGGTTCTGGCCGACTCCAAAAACTGGAACAATTACCTCGATCAGTATATCGATCCGCTGACCGGCCAGCTGGTTGACCCGGTAGACGGCTATAGCTTTACCGAATGTCCCATGACCACCGATTTCGACCTGATGATGTACATCAAGGGCGAAGTGGGCAAGCCGACCATCATCCGCAGTGCCCAGCTGGTGGTTGAATATGACGATCCCAATGCCGTTCCGCCACCGACCGTTGACCTGACCATCCCGTCGGTTACGATCCCGACCAGCGTTTACAAGAACACCACCAGCACGCTCAGGGTTACGGTGGACAACCTGCAGTCAGGCGCCGTTCCCGCAGCAGTTACACTGGTTGGCAAAAACAGCTATGGCACCGTAGTCGGCAACTTCTCCACGAACATCACGACTCCTGCTGACAACAGCGCCGCAATCGTAAGTTTTACCTGGACCGCACCTTCCTACGGCACGACGGTTACCTGGACCGCGACCGTATCGAACCCGAGCGATATCAACAATACTAATAACACCAAGACCGCCACTACAGTCGTAAGAAGGTAGTACTCGATCCCATGGGCGCCGGTGGAGAAATCTGCCGGCGCCTTCCGTTATCCGGCTACGATTCTTAATCGGCAGGAGCCCATGATGAGAGACGGCCGACAGGGAACTCTATATCGCCAAGCGCCTTCGCAATGCGGTATCACCCCGCAGCCTTGAACACGGAAGCCGCATGCACCATGTACACCAGGCGCCATCCGAATGCTTCCGGACCTTGGGGAAGCTGCCGGCCGGTTCCGAGACGTTTCTATGCTTGAGGGAAGTAAACTGGAAGGGGTGTTCGAATGCCGCCCAATAGTACCGGAGGCCGGTATTGAACGCCTGATCTAATCTTAGTGACCGTTGCAAGTTGCGCATGCAACTGCTGATCGGTCATCTATCTTCTCACCTACCAGCATCCCGTATGTTCCGGCGCTTCTTTCGCAAATCCTGTGTTACTCCTTTGGCTGGACATGTATCCGCAAGCGGGAAAACACGGGATTGATCGGCTCACTGGATTTGCGTGCGCCAGGGATTCTCGGTTGCCATCAACAGTACTTCGAAATAATTGAACGGTTTTCTGAAGACAGCTTCAATGCCGGTATCGGTAACCATACTGCGAATATCCGGAATGTCCTCACCGGTGCAGAGTGCAATCCGCATCAGCGGGTTCAACAGCTTTGCTTTTTTCGCCAGTACGATTCCATTCATATGGGGCATGTTCAGGTCTGTTATCATGCAGACAAAAGAATGCGCGCTCATTTTCTGAAGGGCTTCTATGCCGTTTGATGCACAGCAGGCCTCTACGCCTGCGCTTTTGAAAAATTGTTTCAATAGCACGAGCTGGTTTTCATCATCATCAACAATCAAAACCATCTTGTTTCCCGCCATATTGTTCTCCCCAAGGGTTACGTTAGAGAAAAATCCGTCCGTTACCGTTCTCTTACCTATTTGAATCCGAACCGTGAAAAAGCGCGGGGGGATGCCTCGCGGCATCCCCCCTTGAAATAGCATATATATCTACTTGAAGAACAGCATGCCGGCGCCGCCGTCGGCGACATAGAGACGGCCGTTGCTGATGGTTACAGCTGTACATTCGCCGACTGTCGGTGCGATTCCGGCCAGAACCGGGGCGGCCGGGTTGGTCCAGTCGATCTTGAGGACACCGGCCTCGGCAAAAGCCACGTAGAAGTTGAGCTGTCCGTTGACCAGGGTGTAATCCATTTTAACTGCTCCGCCGGACCAGGCTTCATAACCGGGAACCAGTTGCAGTTTGAAACGGCTGACCGCCACCGGGCGATAGTCGTAAAGCAGAACACTGGTATTACTCTTTTTCCAGACTTCAGTCGGCAGCACGCCGGCCGGCAGCGGTGCGATCAGGTCGGCCAGGCTGTAGCAGACCACGCCGAAGCTGTCATAGGTAAAATAGGCGTAATCGCCCACGACCTTGACATCCACCGACTGCCCGTCGGCGGCTCCGACTTTGCCCTCTTCCAGCTTGATCGGTTCGAATACCTTGACCAGTTTCATGTTGAGCACATCGGTGGTATCTACGACGCCTACTCCACGGGGACCGGCTGCCACGAAGGCGTAGGATTTACCGTCGGCCGGGTTGGTCCAGAGGGCGATGCCGGAGGCGGTGCCGAGTGGTGGTTTCTCGTTGGTGATCGCGCCCACATTGGAGACGACGAATCCGCTGTTCATGACGGTCGGATCCTTGGTCATGTCGTAAACGGTGATGCCGTTGCTGCCGTCGGCGGTGTAGGCGTAGTTGCCCTTGATCTCGACGTCGTAGGAATGATCCTGGTACTGAAGCCCCTTGACGGTTCCGAATTCGCCGTTGTGTTCAAACAGGTCGGTTGTTTTGAGCGGCAGCAGCAGTGGAGCGCCGATGGCGCCAAGGCCGGACTCGACTCCGGAGATGTCCACCCGGCGCAGACCGTTGCTGGAACAGCTGGCCCAGGCTGTCTGGTGGTCCGAGTCGAAGACCACGTTGGTAGCGTGTGAAGGAGGATAGATCTTAACGCCGTTGTAGGTTTCCGGATATTCGTCCTGCAGGGTGTTGGCCACCAGATGGATGTTGTCGGTGGGGTAGCCGTCGGCATCGACGATACTCCAGGCGGAAACGCCGTGTGGGCCGTCGGCGTGATAGATATACCTGTCTGAAGAGGCAATGCCCACGGCGTGGCCGATGGAGATGGTCTGGCCGGGTGTGGCGTCAACTTTTGCGCCGATCTCCTCGGTGGTGGGGAAGTAGACCGGAATGCTGTAGCGGTCGTCCATCGCGGCCGCGCTCAGGTTAACGATGTCGATGAAGTTGAAACCGCCGGCGCCGACGCAGGCCAGCAGGTCAACATTGCCGGCCGCGGCGATGTTCATGCTGTCCATCAGCAGGATGCGGTTGCCGTGGCCGCCGATTTCAGCGGTTGTCAGCAGGCAGGGGACATTATACATCCACTTGGGCATGGATTCATTGTCCAGCGGGTCATAGGCTGCCATGTCGTAGGAGGTTACGAACTCGGTATCCGGGAAGTGGTTTCCGGGGATGCCGTCGGTGTCGTTGTTGTATTGGCCGTTGGGGCCTTTCCAGCCGGTGCCCGGAATGTGGGCGTTGTCCACGATCACCAGGCCGGCAAAGTGATCGGTCATATAGGCGTAGTTGCCCCTGATCTTGACGTCGATGACTCCCGAATCCTTGAGCATGCCGGCTCCGTAGTAGGGGAGGATGCTTTTGGACTGAGTGCCGGTGATCTTGTCCGGGCCGTTGGCCGGTACTGCCGGCACATAGCCCAGGTAGGCGCCGTTGAGGAAGGTGGCCGCGGTTGCCGTCTGGTAGCCGGTGATATCAACCGCTACCAGGCCGCCCAGCGAGTAGGCGATATAAGCGATGGTGCGGCCGCCGAACTCGGCGATATCAACACCCTGGGCCTTGTAGTAGAACTTGCCGTAGCGATCGAAATCGGCCCACGGGGTAGGGGCGATCACGTTGTTGCGCATGACTTCCAGCAGTTCGAAACTGGTCTGGCGATAGTCGGGCATGCCGGTAAAGGCATCCACGAGCGGTTCGCCGGTAGTGGCATCCTTCTGCACCACCTGGCGGGCGTCCATGTTGATGAACCAGTCTTCGGTCATGGTTGTATCGGTATAGAGATTGTAACGACCGACCTGCTCAAGCGATGCGGGATCGAAGATTCCCATTCCCAGTTCTTTCATGCTGACAAACAGTTTGGCGCCGTACAGTTTCAGGTCGATCGGGCCGCCCCAGGGGTTTTCGCCGGCGTACTGCAGGGTGTATTTCTCCTGATCGATCAGCAGCGTGCCGTCAGCTTCCAGTACCGGTCCGGTTGCGCTGAGCAGGTTGGAAAGAGCGGTCTTGTGGATGCCGAATTCGTTGTCGGCAATGTAGAGAGTGATGCCGTCGGATTCCAGGGCCGCCACCGGGGCCTGGATGCTGCTGATCTCGTTGCCGGTGAGGATGTCTCCGCCGCCTTCGGCGAAGGTGATTCCGCTCTGGTAGTAGTTGAGGTGAACATTGCTGACCTGGATCATGGCGGTCGGATTGGTGATGTTGACCACTACGATACCGGCGCTCCCGGCGGAAAGCAGGGCGTAGTTGACGCCATTATAGGTAATCAGGTCGATGTCGTTGATGAAGCCGGGCACGTAGATGGAGTAGAGCGCATTCTTGGTCATGCCGATCTGTGTCACGCAGAGTCTGCTGCCGATATTGAAAATTGCCCATTCCGTTCCGTTGTAGATGAACTTCTTGACGGCCGTGGTGGAACCGCCGATCTGGGTGTTGGCGCCGAGTACAGGATACATGTTGGCCGGTTGCACAAAGACGCTGACATCTTTACTTGTGGCTGCCCCGTTTAAGCCGGTGACGGAGAGCCGGAAAACCATCTCGGTGTCAACCGCTACACTGAGGGTGCTGACGTCGGCGGAAGCCGCGTTGGCACTGGTTGCGGTCAATGGTACCTTTGGTCCCTTGACCTGGCTCCACTGGTAGGAGGCGATGGACCCGCTCACTGCCGAAGATAGAGTGACGGCGCTTGCCGCCGCTTCAATGAAGGTGTCCGGTGTGGCGGTCAGGGAGGTGACGCTTGCGGACGGTGCTGTCAGCGCCACGTTGCTGGTGGTGGTAGCTGCGGCGGTGATCGCAACCTGTTTGGTCGCGGTGGTAAAGCCGGTGCTGGATACGGTTTGCGTATAGGCACCGGCTGTCACGCCGGTGATGGTGTACTTGCCGGCGGTGTCGGTCAGGGCCGAGTAGGCGCCGGGAGTCAGGCTGACCGTAGCGGCCGGAATGGCTGCGCCGGTGGCGCTGTTGGTAACCGTGCCGGTAATGATGCCGGGAACGGCTACCTTGTTGAGTGCAAAATTAATGGTGGTTTTGGCGCCACCTTTGATTCTTGTCGTGGCTGAACCTGCTTGATATCCGGACGCCGAGCAACTCACCGAGTAGGTGGCAGCGGTGAGCGACAGGGTGTATACCCCGGATGAATTAGCCGTGGCGGTAAAGGTGCCTGGTGTGCCGGCAGCGGTGATCGTTGCCCCCGGGATCGTTGTTGATGTGCCGGCGACCGTGACTTTTCCCGTCAGGGTCCCGGTGGCGGCCAGAGCCGTTCCAGTGCCAAGGCAGAAGCAGAGGCAGAGGGTTATGTTGATGGCCAGATTGAACCATCGTGAGATTGTGTGCATTAGGTACCTCCTGTGAAATTTGTGTTTGACGTTGCTCGGAAAACATATGTCCCTGGATTGGCGCCATGCTTGATGCAACATGGAGTCGAAGCACTTCTCTATGATTGCGAAGGTTGGCCTGATTTCTTGTCGCTCCAGGTTCTGCCGCGCCAACCCTGGTTTTCCTGGCTGCTTGATCCTTTTTCCTGACGGATCATTATTCCGATTCGAATCGTTGTTGCCATATCGGCCGTTGAATTCTGTTCGGCTACATCTATCCCCTCCTTTCGTTGCATCTGCAGGTGCACTGGCGGAATTTGAGAGCCGGACTTTGTACTACAAGAGCATAGGCAGTGCCAAGTATATTGTTAGTTTTTAATATATTGATACTAATAGGCATTTGGCGCTTCTGGTGGATTGGAACTGTGTGAATGGCTGCAACCATGGTTGCCAGGAGATGTGATTTCGCAGGACGGTACGGCAGCGGTAAAAGGAATCGCCGTTTATAACATCCTGCGAATATTGGGTTTAGCTGTTGTAGGACGCGTAAATTGAAAGGGGTGACAACCCTGGTTGCGGTGTAACCAGGGTTGCAGGGTATTGTTAAAACAGGTACGCTGCGGGGTGTGAAAACCGGAAAAAAGTTGGCAATATCAAAATTAATTTTGCTAACGCACTCATTCTGTTAAACAGGGTTAGGTTCCGGTCAATCTATGCTGACTTGAAAAATCCTTCTTCAGCCTTTTTTGCAGGGCCTGACGGCTGATGCCGAGCATCGATGCAGCCATGGTCTGGTTGCCCCTGGAACGCTGCAGCGCTTCCTTGACCACATGCTGTCCCGCCTCCTCCAGTGTTGGCAATCTTTCCGGAAAGAGCACGGACTCCTGTGGCTCCTGCTCTATTTCACTCAGTTCCTTGTTGAAACCGATCTTTTCCTTGAAGATATCCATGGAGAGGATATGAGAACGGTGCTGGCTCACAGCATCGAAAATCATGGCGCGCAGTTCCCTGACATTGCCGGGGAAGCTATGGAGCGAGAGCAGGGTTGCCAGCTCTTTTGGCGGGGTAGGCTTGTTTTTGCCCAAAGCTGTAGCCGCCTCATCCAGGAACTGGTCGATCAGCATCGGCAGGTCTTCAAAACGCTCCCGCAGAGGAGGTATGTGGATCTGATGGGCACTGAGGCGATAGTAGAGGTCCTGGCGGAAGCCGTTGGTGCCGCTCCTTCCGGACAGGTCGTGGTTGGTCGCAAAGACCAGTCTTGTCTTGACTTTGCGTGGCGCGTCACAGCCGATCTGGTAATATTCCCCCTCCTGCAGGAGGCGCAGCAGTTTCAACTGGGAGAGATGACTCAGATCGCCAATTTCATCCAGGAACAGTGTGCCGCCTGCCGCCACCTCGATCATGCCGCGCCGATCACGTTCGGCACAGGTGAAAGCGCCTTTGACATGGCCGAAGAGGGTGTCGGAAAAAACATTGTCGTCGAGTCCGGCCACATTAACCGCAACCAAAGGGCCTTCGGGACAACGGATGCGGTGAACGGCCCTGGCCATCAGTTCCTTGCCTACGCCACTCTCCCCGGTAATCAGGATCGGTTCGCTGCTCTGTGCCACCGCCTCGCAATACTGCATGATCGCCCGCATTTTTTTGTTGCAGGTTGTGATCTTGTCAAATGCTTCCGGGTGCTCAATATTGTCTTCCAGGAATATGGATTTCAAACGTTGATTCTCCTTACGCACATCCTGCATGGAGAAGGCGCGTTGGATGCCAGCAATCAGGCGGTCTTTTTCAACGGATTTTATGAAATAGTCGCAGGCGCCCAATTGCATGCAGCGCACCGCAGTGTCAACCTGGTTAATTCCACTCAGCACAATCACGGGAATCTCGGGATGATCCTTGACGATCATCGGCAACAGCTCCTGCCCTGTAAAATGCGGCATGGTGAGGTCCAGCAGGATCATGCTCACAGCGGTTCTGCTCAATATCGGGAGCACTTCACGACTGTCTGAACATTTGATCACGTTGGTGATCCCGGTGTCATTGCGCAGGGCCAGTGAGAGACTGCGCAGCCAGGGAGCTTCATCGTCAACCAAAAGAATCGGATTGGCCGGATAAAGTTCATCGCTCATGGTTATATTGCCTCCTGTTCGACCGGTAGATAGAGATTGACAGTTGTTCCTTTATCCGGTTCCGAATGGAATTCAAGGGCGCCGCCATAGTTCTTGACTATGCGCATCGAAACCGACAGGCCGAGACCGGTGCCGCCGCTCTGCCGTTTTGTGGTGAAAAACGGGTCGGTAATGTGTGGCATGTTCTCCTTGCTTATTCCGACCCCTTCATCGCGTACCGTAATAACAGACGATTTTCGTTCCTGATTGAAACCGGTGGAGACGTGTATGCCCTTCTCCATGTCCGGCAGTGCCTGGCAGGCATTGAGGATCAGGTTAGCCACCACCTGTTCCATGTGCTGCTTGTTGGCGAAAAAGCGCGGAAGTTTCTCAGCCAGTTCAATAGTCAGGTTGCTGGTTGATGTTTTTATCGTATTACCCACCAGTCGGATTACCTGCTCAACCACCTGGTTCAAGTCGATCTCTTCACTCAGGTTTTTGTCATCCGCCAGGGCAAAATCCTTGAGGTCGCTGACGATACTCTTGATCCGTCCCGCGCTTTCAAACATTTCCGCGAAAAGGTGCGGTAATTCACAACACATCTCCGAATAGGGGAATCCGGCCAGTTTGAATTCACCGGATTCTTCGTAGTAGCGCTGCAGGATCGGGGCCGCATCGCAGCATGCCTTTTTCAGCAACTCCGCGTTAAGAAGGATCAGTGCGTTGGGATTGTTAATCTCGTGCGCTACTCCGGCGGCCAGTTCTCCCAGCGCTACCAGGCGCCGGGTACGGGCCGCTTCCTCGTACAGGCGGTTTTTCTCGGTAATATCGCAGGCCAGCATGATTACATAGGAAATCTCGTCGGAGCCGTCCCTCACAGGAAAAGCTTTTACTTCCAGAGTCCTTTCGTCGGGAGTTGTGATGATCGATTCTTCGGCAACGCCGGTTTGAAAGGCTTTGATCGCCGGGCAGTTGTCGCAGATGGATGTTCGATTGTAGAGCAGGTTGCAGCAGTACTCTTCGAGGGTGGCCTCTGAATTCTTTATGAAGAATTTGTCCGTTCCCTTGTTTGACCAGACGACTTTCATATCCTTGGATATCAGGGTCAGGCTGTCGGGGATGCCGTCCAGTACTATTTGGAACTGCTGTGATAATTGCCGATAGTTCTGCTCGCTCTTGCGCAGTTGCATTTCGGCCCGGCGCCGAAGCAGGATATTCCGGGTGAGCAGCAAAATTACGATGATGGCACTGCACAGGATTGTTCCCGACCAGAGTAGCTGGGATCTGCTCAGCTTGTAAAATGGTTGAGGGTCATTCAGCAGGATACGGTCAGAGGGCAGCAACTTTATGGCAATTCCCAGTCGCTGCAGCTCCCTGTAATCAAAGGTCGGAGGCAATGTTGGAGTCTGTTGCGCCGGGGTAAGGGAAGCTTGCTTGCCACCCAGAATCCGCAGCGCGGAGCGAGCCGCAATCCGGCCCTGCTCTCGCATGTTCAGCAAAGGACCGCCAACAATTCCTTCGCCGAGAAATACATCCCAGAAACTGTACAGCGGAAGGTGTGTCTGACGCAGCAACCCGGTCTGTTCGTAAAAAGACAGTAGATTGCCGGTACGGTCCCATATGGAACCGTTGACAAGCAGGATCGAGTCGGGAGCCACGGAACGCAGTCGTTCGATGATGGTCTCAGCCGGGACGTCGTTCCAGAAATCAAACGTGATCTGTGTCGCGAAGGTTTGGGAAACCGCCATCAGATGCTCGGCATTCAGCCTGTCCGCCAGATCATGTGTGCCACCGATGACTATGATTTTAGAGGCTTGCGGATGGAGTGTCAGCGCCTGGCGAATCACTCCTTCAAAATCCGGTTCGGAGCTGACAGGGGTGTGCCCGGCCGATATAACTGAAGCGGGGTCGGTACCGGCAATGCCGCAGGATACTATTGGAACATCGTTAAAAAGACTCTCCCGGTTGTCGAGGGCATACTGGAGCGCCTCGTTACCGGATGCAATCACCAGGTTGAAAGCGCGTTTGTTCAACTTGTGTTGCATCACGGCATCACGCATGCGGGATGATTCGACGTCCAGCCGGTGACGCTTTACGTCCAGATATTCCACGTCCATGTGAATCTGCTCCGGGGAATCCGACAGCACATCCTGGATGCCTCCCATGACATGGTCTGTCCACGGAAACCCCGGATGATAGGAGTGGAGAACAAGGATGTGGTTGGCCGCCTGGGCTTTATAATCGGCGGTCACCGGAGTGGCGGCCAAAAAAATAAGCGTCGTGGAGGAGATAAGGATCGAGAGAAAAATTATGGTGCGATTAAAGAGCCTGATCCTGGCCATGGTATATTTCCATAAATTTATCAGTGGTTGCCTTCATCGTTAAGTGCGGGCAGAAGCAGTTGTTGAGAATTGCCCTGCCGATAGGCGTTTCGAACTACGCCGTCCGAGCGGATCCATGGACGGTTCCAGGTTTGCAACTCAGTCAAATGACAGAATGTTTGTGGTCAAGCCTTGAAATGACGTAAAACAAACCTGGCTGCAGCTGTGATAATACTATGCCCTAAACGTACGGATGCTGCCAATACGAGTGGTAATGGCTGTTTGGCGCAATGCTGCCGGTTAAAAATGAAGTCATTTAAATAAATTAGCAAACATTATGCCGATTCGCATGGGAAATGTTGCGGTGATAATTACCGGTAATTTGAACAGGCGGTTTGTCATTGGAGCAAAGAAAGAATGCCGGGATTTAAGATGCGCATTTCGTGGATTTGATGATCGAATTAAATAATACTTGCTAATTTTTCGATGCAGAGGTATGTATACACTAATTGAAACAAGTAAATTATAAAGGAGAGAAAAATGTTCGAATCCGCTCTTGCTTCCGGTCTTTTTGCCCTCGTTTTTTTCGTTGCTTTCATGGTGGCCTGTCCTGTTCTCTGCTTCATGTTTTCAATTTTCTCCGACAGTTTGAATGTTAACGGCAGTTTTGAATCAATCGGCGTGTCTCTGGTCAGCCTGGTTTTTATCCCTTTTATTCTGTTTTTCAAGATAATTGACGCTGTAACTTCGCCCTTCATCGAGACAAAAATGAAATACGCCATTGATCATGCCAACGACTTGCGGGCTCGCGACTAGCATGCATTGAACGAGCTGGTTGGCTGATCAATCGGACGGCTCGGAACTGTGTGTCTGCAGGACCGATTAATATATGATGTATCTACTTGAAACAATAAAACCGGGTTCCCGATAAGGGTTCCCGGTTTTATTGTTTTGTGGACTTGTTCAGATCATTTGAACCGGAAGAGAATGTCAGGGCTTCCGGTTAGGTCCTCTCGATTGTCGTACAAAATCAGGGCGCTTTCCTGCTTAAAGCTCCGGCCAATCGCCGCCGTCGATCACAACCGTCGGCAGGCCCATCGGACCCAGCACATCCAGGAACAGTTCCGGGTCGAACTGCTCCATGTTCCATACTCCCGGCGCATGCCACTTGCCGGTCAGCATCATGATTGCGCCGACCACTGCAGGTACGCCGGTGGTGTAGCTGATGGCCTGGGATTGGACCTCTTTGTAACAGGCCTCGTGGTCGCAGATGTTGTAGATATAGACCTGTTTCGGCTTCCCGTCCCTGGTGCCACGGGCGATCACACCGATGCAGGTCTTGCCCTTGGTCAGCGGTCCCAGGCTGCCCGGATCGGGGAGCAGGGCTTTCAGGAACTGGATCGGCACGATCTTCTGGCCGTTGAACTCCACCTCGTCGATGCGGGTCATGCCCACGTTCTGCAGCACCTCCAGGTGCTTTAGGTAGTTGTCGGAGAAGGTCATCCAGAACTGGGCCTTCTTGATGGTCGGTATATGCTTGACCAGCGACTCCATTTCCTCATGGTAGAGGCGGTAGCAGTTCATCGGTCCGATCCCTTCCGGGAAGTCGAACACCCGTTTGGTAGAAAGCGGCAGTGATTCCACGAACCGGCCGTTCTCCCAGTGACGGCAGGTGGCGGTCACCTCGCGGATATTGATCTCCGGGTTGAAGTTGGTGGCAAATGGCTGGCCGTGGCTGCCGGCGTTGGCGTCGATGATGTCGATCTCCTCCACCACGTCCAGGTACTTCTTTGCCGCCAGCGCGGTATATACGTTGGTTACGCCCGGATCGAAACCGGAACCCAGAAGCGCCATCAGACCCTTCTCCCTGAAGCGTTCCTGGTAGGCCCACTGCCAGGAGTATTCGAACCTGGCTGTGTCAAGCGGTTCGTAGTTGGCGGTGTCCAGGTAATCCACCCCGGTTTCCAGGCAGGCGTCCATGATGTGCAGATCCTGGTAGGGGAGCGCCACGTTGATCACGAGCCTGGGCTGAACCTGTTTGATCAGCGCCACCAGCTCAGGGACATTGTCGGCATCCACCTGGGCGGTCTTGATGCTGCCCGCCAATTGGGCGGCAATAATGTCGCACTTGGACCTGGTGCGCGATGCCAGGGTTATCTCGCCGAAGATGTCGCGGCGCTGAGCGCATTTATGGGTGACAACCTGGCCGACGCCTCCGGCGCCGATGATTAGGATTTTGTTCATTATATAGTTCCTTCCCGGATGGTGATTTGTTCTTGGAGCGGTGCATAATACTGGTATTTGCCTGTTAGCACAATACCTGTAACAAAAGTTTTACAAAAGGATTATTGATGTTTACGTTTCGGCCACAAAGAATCGATATTCTGGCTCCGAGAAGCAACGAACAAGAAGGTCTTGCCGTGTATCCCGGTAAAGGCGATGCCATTATGGTTTTCATCTCGCAATGGGTGCGGGAATCTGGTAGAAATACCAACTTTAACGAGGTAAAGGAATGTCATGCTTCAAACTGGGATGACAACCGTTTGTAAGCGGCTGCCTTTTAATTACTAAATCAAGGAGGTTTCGTCAAAGATGAAATCATTCAGCAGCAAAACCCAATTGTGCGCGGTTATCGGCAACCCCCTCGGGCACAGCCTTTCTCCGGCGATTCACAACGCCGCCTTCGAGGCTCTGGGACTGGACTTCGTGTATTTGGCTTTTCCGGTCGAGGACGTGAAAGGCGCCTTGGAAGGGATGCGGGCGATAGACAACTTTCGCGGCATGAGCGTGACCATTCCGCACAAGACCGAGGTAATGAAATATGTGGACGAGATTGCGGATGTCGATCGCAGCATCGGTTCAATCAATACGGTTATTCATGAAAACGGCAAGTTGATCGGGCTGGGCACGGATGGAACCGGAGCACTCAAGGCTCTTATTGATAACGGTGTCGAAATTGACGGCAAGAACGTTCTGATGCTGGGGGCCGGCGGTGCGGCCAGGGCGATTTCCTTTACGCTTGCCCGGAATACCAAACTGGCGCAACTTGAAATTCTGGATGTTAATGAGCCTCTGCTTCTGGGGCTGAAGAGTGATTTGGTGGCCGGCACGGATGCCGTCATCAAAACCGGGGAGATGACATCTCTCGCGGCGGCGATGAAGAGCGCCGATGTAATCATCAACTGTACTCCGGTCGGTATGCATCCGAACGTAGACGTCTCCCTGGTCCCTCCGGAGCTGTTCCGGCCGGGGCAGGCTGTATTTGACATCGTCTACAACCCTCTTGAAACGAAACTGCTGACCGAGGCCAGGTCTAGCGGCCTTAAAGCCGTTCCGGGAGTCGAGATGTTTATCAACCAGGCGGTTCTGCAATTCGAACGTTTTACCGGTCTTGATGCCCCAATCGACGTGATGCGCCGTATGGTTATGGAGCGATTACAGTCATGAACATAGTACTGATCGGATATCGTGGCACCGGTAAGAGCGTGGTCGGGAAACTTGTCGCCGAGGCTCTCCGGATGAAGTGCATTTCGATGGATGCGAGGATAGTCGAGAAGGCCGGCATGTCCATTCCGGATATCGTGGAGAAGCACGGTTGGACTGTTTTCCGCGACATGGAGTCTGAAGTCGCCCGGGAACTGGCAAATGTTGACAACATCGTCATTGATTCGGGCGGTGGGGTAATCGAAAGGCCGGAGAATATCGACACTCTGCGAGTGAACTCCCGTATTGTCTGGCTCAAGGCTTCTGTGGCCACCATCGTCTCGCGAATCCAGGGTGGCACCGAAAGGCCATCCCTGACCGGCGGCAAGAGCTTTACCGAAGAGGTGGCGGAAGTCCTGGAGCGAAGGTCCCCTAAATACGATGACGCTGCTCAATACGAAATTGACACGGACCAGTTGACCCCGGGGCAGATCGCAGACAGGATTATCGAAATCCGGAATCAGGGATAGGATGGCGTAATTCCGGCGCGGGGTCGGTGAGTTTAAGGCCATGTGACGACAAGGCTTGTGGCCTGTTTATTTGACGGTAGTTTACAAGTTGTTTGGTTTATGCAGGAAGAAACCGGTAAGTTAGTGGCTTCTAAAATTTTCTTGACAAGTATCACCGTTGAGGTATGATGCCTGTCGTTAAAGCATAATTCAATACATTGGTTAACGATAATACTAAACCATTCGCGAGAATGGGACGGAAAGCCTACAGGGTCTCACAGAGACAGCCGGGTCGCCGAAATCTCCAGAAGATATTCGGCGACCCGGCTTTTTTTGTGCAATCGTACGCAGGCAGAGCATAATTCAATACATTGGTTAACGATAATACTAAACCATTCGCGAGAATGGGACGGAAAGCCTACAGGGTCTCATGGAGACAGCCGGGTCGCCGAAATATCCAGCAGATATTCGGCCCCGGCTTTTTTTGTGCCATTGCATCCGTATCCGGGGATGAGACCAGGCGTCACGAAGATTTCCGATACGGAGAAGATTACATCATTGAAAGGACCTTATTTTAGCAATGTGCAGAATCATTGAGCTGTTACCATTATCCAGTACGCTTCGTCTTATCGCTCTTATTTTCGTTGTCATATCCCTGAATGGATGTGCTGCGCTGAAGGGAGCTCATGAGGAGTCCCAACTTGTTCCAAGGCATCTGGAAGAATATGTCGAACGAAATATTTATTCTGTCGCAAAAGATGATTATGTCATTGGCCGATTGAGATTCATCACACTAGAGAAGGGGGATACGCTGCCGGATATTGCAAGGCACTTCGGACTGGGACTCAATGGAGTAAGCGCGGCTAATCAAGGGGTGGATATTTGGGCGCCAAAGGCCGGAGAACGTATCATGCTGCCCCTGAGTTTTGTCCTGCCGGATGCTCCCAGGAAAGGCATCGTAATCAATCTGGCCGCAATGAGGCTTTTTCAATTTAAAGCAGATGGCGAATCTTCGGCCGTATTGACCTTCCCGGTGGGCGTCGGTACCGAAGAGCGACCCTCGCCCACAGGCCAAATGCATGTGGTGCGCAAAGTAAACCGGCCGACCTGGCATGTGCCAGCCTCGATTGCCAGGGATCATCTGAAAAAGGGAGATATTCTGCCAGCAGCCGTGCTGCCGGGGCCTCAAAATCCACTGGGAGAATACGCGCTGTATTTAAGTAAGCCGAGCTATTTGATCCATGGCACTAATAAGCCGGCCAGCATTGGTCTCAGGGCAACCAATGGCTGCATAAGACTCTATCCGGAAAGCGTGAAAAGACTCTATGAGAACACACCGGTTAAAACACCTGTAAACATCGTTAACCAGCCATACCTCCTGGGACAAAGCAATGGAGTGGTTTACATGGAGGTTCATGAGTCCACGGAAGACATGGATTCTGCCGAGTTCGACAGGGTTTATGCAAAATTGAGAATTCTAGAGAGGGAATCAGGGCAAGCGCTTGACTGGAGTAAAGTCAAGAAAGTATTGGCCGAGGCCCGCGGGATTCCTGTTCCCATATTAGAGATCAGACAAGGAGGTGGAAAAGGGGTTGCGGAACCCACGGAGGTCAAGCACCCCAGCGAATTATACGGCAGACCTAAAATAGCGGAACTGAAAACTGATGCGTGGTCTGTTTTGGCAGCTGACCTGCGCGACGAGACTGATGCAGTGAGGCTTGCCGCCATCATCAACCACCAGGGACCACGGATTCCGGCCAGGGTGGTAATAAAGAACGCTGGTTACCAGGTTGTCGCCGGTCCGTTCAATGATGTCCGGGAGGCCAGAGATGCAATCAAACGCCTGAAAATCGATTTGGAAATAGATGGTAGATTGATCGAACCAATCTAGAGGAGAGAATCAAGAGAGAGAGGAGGTGAAAAATATGAAGAGTCTTTTGGTGATATCGATGATGCTTGTTCTTGCTGTTTCCCTGGGTGGGTGTGCAACAACAGGAGAACTTGAGAAAGTTCAGTCGCAGCAGATGTTGACCGGCGCCAAGGCAGATCAGGCAGCGCAGGACGCGCAGGCTGCCAAGGCGGCAGCTGATGCGGCCACATTAAAGGCAGAGGCCGCCGCAACCCGTGCGGAAAATGCCGTAAAGATGGCGGAGGAAAGGGCGAAGATAGCAGATGAGAAGGCCAAGATCGCGGATGAAAGGACGCAAAAAGCCGACGAAATTTTTCACAAGTCGATGAAGAAGTAAGTCGATTTTGCCGGGAGCGGTTAACCTTGCCGTTTGTGACCCGCAAAGGAAGTGGCAGAGTATCAATACTCTGCCACTTCCTTGTACTTACACCGTAAAAGCCAGTTTGGACCATTCAAGTATTAATCTGTCAAAACTGGAAATCAGGAAGAGGAATAGTGTTGCGATCATCAGACGTATTACTAACGAACCCCAAGTCAAATATGTGTAAGAAACTAAGGAGAACGGCCAGGTCTCTAAGCTTGTTCTTTGCCTGCATCATACTGGCGCCAATGCTGATATGCGGGTGCAGTCACTTAAATGGGGGCGGGCAGACCCGGCCAGCCTTTGAAGAAGCGAATGATTCTTTCAGCCGGGGAAACTACAAGACCTCGCTGGATAAATATCAGCAGATTATTGATAAATATCCAACGGCGGGCGACAGGGTTCTTTTCGAGATGGGTATTATTTATGCGTATCCCGGGAATGAACAGAAAAATTATCAGAAATCGCTGGAATGTTTTCAGAAACTCATTAAGGATTACCCTGGGAGCGGCTACAGGAAAGACAGTGAGCTGATGATGTTTAATATCGCTAATGCCATTGTCAAAGACAAGACGATTTCTACGCAACAAACACAGATAGAGGCGCTCCGGCAAGAGCTTCAAGGCAGTGCAAACGGGATTGTTACCCTGCAACAAAAGATTGAAACCCTTGAACAAGAGCTTGTTAGCAAAGAGAATGAGATTAATAAACTGCAAAAAGAGACTTTTGCACTCCGGAAGGGAGCGGCGGACAGAATTCTGATAGAAAAGAAAGAACGTCGATTGACGTTGTTCTCAAAGGGCAAGGTGCTCAAGAGCTACCAGATAGCCCTAGGGGGAAACCCGAATGGTCCAAAGGAAAGGCAGGGTGACAACAAAACCCCGGAGGGTATCTATGTTATCGATTCAAGAAACAAGAACAGCCGTTATCACCGGTCTCTGCACATTTCCTATCCAAACGAGAATGATAAAAAGCGGGCAAAGGATCTCGGCGTTTCTCCCGGCGGAGACATCATGATCCACGGTATCAAGAACGGAATGTCGTGGGTTGGTAATCTTCACACTGACGTTGACTGGACGAAAGGGTGTATCGCCGTTACCGACGAAGAGATAGAGGAAATTGACAAGTTAGCGCCGAATGGCACGATCGTTGAGATAAGACCGTGAAAATGATTAGCAGAATGGTTGGCATCTATTCCCCCAGATAGGTATACCCCAGTAGCGTCCGATCCAGCAGTTCGATGAAGTGACTACTCTCCTCGATCGAGATTTTCTTGGTCGCCACGCTTTTTTCCAGATTATCCCTGACGCGCTTCAGGATCTCCGGCCCTTTGTACTGGACGTATTTCAGTGTTTCCCAGGTGGCGTCGCCGTTTATGACTGTGTCGATCATGTAGCCGGTCTTTTTGTTGAAGGTGATATGGACCGCGTTGGTGTCGCCGAACAGGTTGTGCAGATCCCCCAGGATCTCCTGGTAGGCTCCGATCAGGAAGAAGCCGATGTAATAATCCTCGTCCTTGCGTATTTTGTGCAAAGGCAGATATTTGGCGCGTCCCTGCTCACCCACGAAGCTGGTGATCTCTCCGTCCGAGTCGCAGGTGATGTCGGCGATCGAGGCCATGACGTCCGGCTTATGGTTTAGCCGTTGCAGCGGCACGATCGGAAAGAGCTGGTCAATGGCCCAGGAGTCGGGGATTGACTGGAACAGCGAGAAGTTGGCGAAGTAGGTCTGGCGCATGGAGAGCTGGAAATTTTGTAACTCCTCCGGGATCGGCTTGATCTTCTCGACGATGCTGTTGATCTTCTTGATTATTTTGGAGTAGAGCCATTCCGCTATGGCGCGGTCGTTGAGCGTCAGATAACCCAGGTTGAACAGGCTGACCGCCTCGTTGATCAGCTGCAGCGTGTCGTGGTAGTCCTCCCTGAGGGAGTAGCGATCGATGCTCTTGTAGATGTCCGTAAGCTTTTTTACCGTCGGCGCCACTTTTTCAGTCGTCGCCAGGATCTCCTCGAAATCGGGCATCAGGTGCTGGGTATTGGTGTTTAGAACATTGGTGACCAGCACCGAGTAATGGGCGACAGTTGCCCGTCCGGATTCGGAGATGATGTTGGGGCAATCAACGCCGGCTTCATCGCAGATGTTCTTGATCTGGTAGATCACGTCGTTGGCGTATTCTTCGATGGTGTAATTGACGCTGGAGAAATAGCTGGATTTGGAACCGTCGTAATCGACTCCCAATCCCCCGCCGATGTCGAGGAACTCGATGCCGACCCCCAGCTTTTTCATCTCGGTGTAGACACGGGCAACTTCGATCAGCGCGGTTTTGATCTTGTCGATCTTGGTGATTTGGCTGCCGATATGTGAGTGAAGCAGTTTGACCGAATCGAGCATCCCCTGGTCGTCCAGCATCCGGATGGCAGCGATGATTTCCGACATGCGCAGGCCGAATTTGGCGTCTTCACCGCCGGAGGTCGCCCATTTGCCGGTCCCCTTGGAAGATAGCTTGACCCGGATCCCCAGTTTGGGTGTGATACCGGTCTTCTTGGATATCTCGATGATTTTTTCCAGCTCGAACAGTTTCTCGACTACCAGTGTGATGTCAAAGCCGATCTTGGTGGCATACAGCACGGTCTCGATGTATTCGGCATCCTTGTAGCCGTTGCAGATGATCGGCAGATTGTTACCGCTGGAGATCGAGATTCCGGCCACCAACTCCGGCTTTGAACCGACCTCCAGACCGATATTGTAACGTTTGCCGTAGGCCGCGATCGCCTCTACCACCTGACGCTGCTGATTGACCTTGATCGGATAGAATGTCTGGTACTTGGCGGGATAATCGTTTTCCTGGATCGCATTTTTGAAGACACGGTTGATCGAAGCGATACGTCCCTGGAGTACATCCATGAAACGGAGCAGGATGGGGGGCTTGATCTTGCGCTTGATCAGGTCATCCACCAGATCGCGCAGGTCAATTACCTGCTTTGAGTTGGACGAAGGGTGGACGCACATGTTCCCCTTTTTATTGATCGAGAAAAGGTCGGCGCCCCAGTTGTCTATGTTGTATATTTTGGTGGATTCATTGATGGTCCATTTTTCCATTATCGATTCCCCATTCACGATTTATATGAATCCAAATAAACTTCTTTATTTATTGCATGGAAACGGCAAAGTCAATTTTTTATTGAAACAATGGCCGGTATACGTGAATCTCGCAATGTCTGTCTTGACTTTGCAGGACGGAATGATTACCTTTCTGCAAGTTCGAGATTCCACGCGTTAGTCAGCTTGTCCATAGGTGCTCATATGCCAAGATATACCGGCAGGAAGCCGCTTCAGCAGGAGATTTTCAACCGACATGTGGGAGAAATCAGAAACCTGTTGCATGTGCTTGAGTTACGCGATGCCTTTGAGGAAGATGAAAACCGTCCAAAGATGGATATGTATGAAACCGGTCAGGAGATCATTATCGAATTTGATCTGCCCGGATTCAGCCTGGAATGTATAAGTATAAAGATGTGCGGGTTGACCATGGTCCTGGAGGCCAGCAGGCCGCGGGAGCAGAACGAGGGTAAATTTATTTGTGTCGAACGCAGCCACGGCCGCTTTCATCACGCGGTGCTTGTCCCCGGCAATATAGATCTTTGCGCTGTCAGCGCGGAATATCGCCGGGGGGTGCTGCGGGTGGTCTGCCCAAAAAGCGGGGAACGGCTGGTGCCGATAAAGGAGATTCCAGATTGATCGAAATTGAGAACGAAACCGAGCAGAATTCGGAGGAACTGAAAATCCCCGATGTATTGCCTTTGCTGCCGATCCGGGACGTGGTGGTCTATCCTTTCATGATCATCCCGCTGTTCGTGGGGCGCGAGATGTCGGTCAAGGCGGTTGACAGCGCGCTGGCCGGCGACAGAATGATTCTTCTGGCTACCCAGCACGATATTGGTGATGAGGATCCGCCACCTGAAAAAATCTACGAAGTCGGCACGGTCGCCATGATCATGAGAATGCTCAAGCTGCCGGACGGCCGCGTGAAGATCCTTGTCCAGGGTCTGGCCAAGGCCAGAATCACTGAATATATCACCTCAACTCCTTTTTATACGGTTCATGCGGAGCGCCAGAATGATATTCCGCTGGGAGATATCTCCCTGGAAGTCGAGGCGCTGGTTCGCACTGTGCGGGAACAGCTGACCAAGGTGATGGAGCTGGGCAAGCAGGTTTCGCCGGAAGTGATGGTGATCCTGGAGAACATTCAGGACCCGGGCAGCATGGCCGACCTGATATCCAGCAACCTGGGACTGAAGGTCGCCGATTCCCAGCAGTTGCTGGAAATAAACGACCCGATCGTGCGCCTGACCAAGGTTAACGAATTCCTGAATCGTGAAGTCGAGCTTTTGAGTGTGCAGGCCAAGATCCAGAGCGCCGCCCGCGACGAGATGGGTAAGAATCACAAGGAATATTATCTGCGCGAGCAGATGAAGGCGATCCAGAGCGAGCTGGGAGACAATGAGGGCAAGGAGGAGTTGGCCGAGATCAGGAAGGCGATCGAGTCCGCCAAAATGCCCGAGCCTGTGCAGAAAGAGGCGCTCAAACAGCTGGGACGTCTCGAAAATATGCATCCGGACGCCGGCGAGGCCGGTATCATCCGCACCTATCTGGACTGGATGGTTGAGTTGCCCTGGAGCAAATCCACCCGCGACAGTCTGGACATCATCCGCGCCAAGAAGATCCTCGACGACGACCACTTCTATCTGGACAAGATCAAGGAGCGTATCCTGGAGTTTCTGGCCGTCCGCAAACTGAAGAAGAAGATGAAGGGACCGATCCTCTGTTTCGTCGGTCCCCCGGGGGTCGGCAAGACCTCGCTGGGTAAGTCGATCGCCCGCGCCATGAATCGCAAGTTCGTGCGCATTTCGCTGGGTGGCGTTCGCGACGAGGCCGAGATCCGCGGTCACCGCCGCACCTACATCGGCGCTCTGCCGGGGCGCATCCTGCAGGGGATGAAGCAGGCCGGCGCCAACAATCCGGTCTTCATGCTGGACGAACTGGACAAGCTGGGCTACGACTACAAGGGTGATCCCTCCTCGGCACTGCTGGAGGTGCTGGACCCGGAGCAGAACCATTCCTTCTCCGACCACTACATCAACCAGCCCTTCAACCTTTCAAACGTGATGTTCGTTGCCACCGCCAACCAGCTGGATCCGATCCCGTCCGCGCTGCGCGACCGGATGGAGGTGATCAACCTGGCCGGTTATACCGAAGAGGAAAAGCTGGAGATCGCCAAACGCTATCTGGTGCCGCGCCAGACCACTGAAAATGGTCTCAAGCCTAAACACATCAGTTTCGATGACGAAGCGATCAGCGAGATTGTTTCCAAGTACACCCGTGAAGCCGGCCTGCGCAACCTGGAGCGTGAAATCGGCAAGATCTGCCGCAAGGTGGCCCGCAAGGTGGCCGAAGGGAATGCACGGCTGACCAAAATCACCGCCAAGAGTCTGCATACCTATCTGGGCGCACCCAAATACGTGCGCGAGGAGGATCTGGACAAGAACGAGATCGGGGTTGTCAACGGTCTGGCCTGGACTCCGGTTGGCGGCGAAATACTGCACATCGAGGCCACACTGATGAGCGGCAAGGCCGGTCTGACCCTGACCGGCCAGTTGGGCGACGTGATGAAGGAATCGGTGCAGGCTGCCCAGTCCTATATTCGCGCCCATGCTGAAACCATGGGGTTGAAGCCTGAAATATTCCAGGAAAACGAAATTCATGTCCACGTGCCGGCCGGCGCAATTCCCAAGGACGGCCCTTCGGCCGGTGTGGCAATGACCACGGCGCTGGTTTCGATCCTCTGCCGTATTCCGGTCAAGCGGGATGTGGCGATGACCGGGGAGGTGACGCTGCGCGGCAAGGTGCTGCCGATCGGCGGTCTGAAGGAAAAGATCCTGGCCGCGGTCCGTTCGCGGATGAGGTTGGTGATCATCCCGGAACAGAACAAAAAAGATCTGGAGGATATCCCTGCCGAAATTCTGAAGAAAGTCAAGATCGTGCCGGTCTCGGAGGTCAATGAAGTGTTGAAGCTGGCGCTGGAAAAATTCCCGCCGGCAGCTACCATGGCTTCGAAAAATGCCGGCGAAAAAACTAAAGACGCCGCAGTTGCCAAGAAGCCGGTGAAACCGGAAAAGTAATCCCGGTCAATTACCTGGTAGTTCAGTCTTCCTGGTTTGAATGCAAAGGGGTATGATGCTGCAAAAGCGCAGGTCATACCCCTTTTGCCTTGCTGTCCGGGGAAATTCAGGGAAACGGCGGGAAGCATGGCAATCATCGCCTGCTCACAGGTGACAACTGTTGACACGGACCCGTCTGAATTAGTATGGTGTGACTCTGTAACTTTCACTTATCGACCATCATATATCCATGGATAATTCACAAAACCTCTCCACTCTGGGCGAATTCGGCCTGATCTCGCGCATTGCTGCGGGCGTTTCGACTGCGGACGGTGTCGTGACCGGCATTGGCGATGATGCCGCCGTGACCGCCTTCACTCCCGGTATGCAGCTTCTGACCTCTACCGACATGCTGCTGGAAGATGTGCATTTCCGGCGTGCTTGGCACGATCCCTACCGCCTGGGACGCAAATCGCTGGCGGTCAGCATCTCCGACATCGCCGCAATGGGCGCGATACCGCGCTGGGCGCTGCTTTCCCTGGCGATTCCAGGTGATCTGCCGCTTGATTTTATCGATGACTTCACTAAAGGCTTCCTGTCGATGGCGGCAGAGCACGGCGTGACGCTGATAGGCGGCGATACCTGCTCATCCCGCGCCGGCCTGGTGCTTTCGGTCACGATTATGGGGGAGCAGCTACCCGATCTGATCTTGCGCCGTTCCGGGGCACAGTCCGGAGACGAAATCTGGGTGACCGGCACGTTGGGTGATGCCGCACTTGGTTTGAAACTTCTGGACTTCGGCTCCGCTCAGCCACCGGGTTTAGCCTTGGCTCCATCATGTTCCCTGGGCGGAGCCGAATGGCACGAACACCTGATCTCCCGCCTGCTAGACCCTGCGCCGCGCGTTATCGCCGGTCTGGCGCTGGCAGAATCAGGTTTGGCCAGCTCGATGATCGATATCAGCGACGGTATTCTGGCCGATTTCGGCCATATTGCCGAACAGTCCGGGGTCGGCGGTTGTATCCGTCTGCAGGATCTTCCGCTTTCAGCGGAGTTTCTCCGCTCAACGGAAATGTCCGATGAATTCCCTTACCAACTGCCCCTGTCCGGGGGAGAGGATTATGAGCTTTGCTTCACCGCTTCTCCGCTAAATCGGGAAAAAATCATTGAATGCATGAAAAAATGTGGCGTAGAGGCAACGCCTGTTGGTATAGTAACAAGCTTGCCGGGGGTGGCTGTGATCCATGCCGATGGATCTCCACATGCTCTGCAGAACAAGGGTTTTAATCACTTTAAATAGGCAGTCTGAAAGGAAAAGTATGCAGCACATCATGATTCCGGCAGAAAAGTCGCGCCAGTGCGCCGATGCGATCCGTTTGATCTCCGCAGATGCGGTTGACAAGGCCAATTCCGGCCACCCCGGCCTCCCGATGGGGGCAGCCGACTGTGCCGCCGCGCTGTGGGGCAACTTCCTCTCCTTCAACCCGGAAGATCCCCGCTGGCCCAATCGCGATCGCTTCATCCTGTCCGCCGGACATGGTTCGATGCTGCTCTACTCGCTGTTGCACCTGTTCGGTTACGACCTGTCGATGGATGAGTTGAAAAACTTCCGTCAGTGGGGCAGCAAGACTCCCGGCCATCCGGAATACGGCCACACCGTGGGAGTCGAGGTAACCACCGGTCCCCTGGGGCAGGGTTTTGCCAATGGCGTCGGTATGGCGATCGCTTCCAAAATGGCGGCAGAACGCTTCAATACAGCCGACTTCAGTCCGATCAACCACACGATCTATGCCATGGCGGGAGATGGTTGCCTGCAGGAGGGTATCAGCTATGAGGCTGCCGCGCTGGCCGGGCATCTCAAACTGGGCAACTTGGTCTACATTTATGACAGCAACAGCATAACCATCGAGGGCAAAACCGATCTGGCCTGGTCCGAGGACGTGGAGGCCCGCTTTATCGCCGCCGGTTGGCATGTGCTCAAGATCGACGGTCATGACTATGCCCAGATCACCGGAGCGATTGCCGCCGCAAAAGCCGAGAAGGAGCGCCCCTCGCTGATCATTGCCACCACCCACATTGCCTACGGCAGTCCGGCCAAGCAGGGTTCCTCCGGCGCTCACGGCTCTCCGCTGGGCAGCGATGAAATCGCCGCCACCCGCGCCAACCTGGGTTGGGCGTATGGTCCCTTCGAAATTCCGCAGGAGGTGCGCGACACATGTCAGCAGCGGGTCGATGAGCTGAAACAGCGCTATGCCTCCTGGCAGCGCGGTTTTGAAGTCTGGCATGCCGCCAATCCCGAGAAAGCCAAGCTGTGGGACACCATGTGGCACAAGCGCCTGCCGGCCAACCTCGGCGAGGAACTGC